>Ga0302325_10000514_pt1 | contig 106850 bp, 75 predicted proteins | sample Palsa_T0_2_FD_201948 | JGI IMG/M metagenome (GOLD analysis project Ga0302325, IMG submission 201948) | Peat permafrost microbial communities from Stordalen Mire near Abisko, Sweden - Palsa_T0_2 | ecosystem: Environmental > Terrestrial > Soil > Palsa > Peat permafrost | place: Sweden: Abisko...
GGTAGTAGAAGATGACGTCGAAATGTGAATAGGCATCGCCCTTTTCGGTGCGGCCCTTGCGTCCACCGGTGCCGATGGCCTTGTAAGGATGCCGGTTGAGCACCCAATTGCAGATGTCGATGACATGGATATTCTGCTCCACGATAATGTCGCCTGACAAGACGCGGTCATGCAGCCAGTGGCGCAGACGCAGCTCCGTCGGAGATGCATTGGGGTAGTCCGGCAAGTCCAGGAACGGGCAATAGTAGTGCGCTTCTGCGCACGCGATTTCGCCTAGCGCGCCAGCTTGGATACGCCGCACAAGCTCCACAAACGGGGGCGCTTTGCGAATCTGAAACCCTACATCGACGCTGACCCGACCTTCGGCCTTCTTGGCGGTTTCGAGCACGTTCTTGATTCCCCCGGGGTCTACGGCTACAGGCTTCTCACAATAGACGTGCTTGCCGGCCTGCACCGCCGCCGCCAGATGCTGAGGATGAAAGTAGGGCGGCGTGGCGATGACCACGGCGTCTATCTCATGGGATGCCAAAATCTGCTCGGCCGCGTGAGGCCCCTTAAACATTTGAGATTTGGCGACGCCTGCGTGGCCTTGCTTGTTGGCGACGGTGTCGAAATGGTCCTTGGCGGTCAGCAGGCGATCCTCGAACAGGTCCGCCAGGGCCACGATGCGCGCCGGTCCGTTGAGAGCGATGCTGGTAGCATCGGCGGTGCCACGCCCGCCACAGCCGAGCAAGCCGACGCGCACGGCGGAGTTGGCTTGCGAGCCACGCACCAGTTGCGGTTTCAAAATCATCAAGCCCACGGCGCCCGCGGTTCCCAGAAATGCGCGCCTGTCCAGATCCTGTTTCACCTTCTCGTCCATGATTACTCTCCTAACCGACTAACTTTTCCAGATAAGCTTTAGCCGCTCGAACATCTTCGGTCTGTTGGGGGCCGGAGATCTCACGCTCGATGGTGAGCGGCCCGCGGTAACCGACTTCTTTCAGCCGCTTGATGAAGGCCGGAAAATTCACCTTGCCTTGCCCGATAGGCACCTCGCGGCCCAGTTGTTTCGCGTCGGTGGGATAGAGCCCATCCTTGGCGTGAATGCCCTGTACGAGAGGGCCGAGCACGTCGATTGCGTCCACCGGATTCGCTTTGCCATATAGGATGAGGTTGGCGGCGTCGAAGTTTACGCCGACGTTATCGAGGCCGACATCCTGGATCGCGCGGAACAAGGTAATAGGCGTCTCCTGGCCTGTTTCACACCGGAAATTCTGGCCGTTTTGCTTGCAGTATGCGGCGACGGTGCGGATGGCCTCGACGGTTTCTTTATAAATGGCATCGTTGGGATTTTCCGAGATGAAGCCGCAGTGAGTCTGGACCGCGGGAACGCCGCATAGTTTAGCGAAATCGGAAGTCTTCTTGATCTGGGCAATGCGCGCTTCGCGAGAGGCGCGCGGCACCAGGCCGATGGTGAGCGGACCGTGATAGAAGTCGTAGATCTCAGGTCCCGGGCCGCCGGAAACCAGCGAAGTGGCCTCGATCTGAAAGCTATCGAGAGCGCGGCGGAGGCGCGTCGCCATCTCGGGCGCGAAAGAGCTCACACCCACCTGGCAGGTAGGAAAACCCAGTTCATGGACTTTGCGAATGGCCGCTTCGGGATCGTTTCCGGCGGACACGATCAGTCCAAGGCGCATAGCGGGCTTTGCGCCTGCCTGCGGGTTCGCGGGCCGGGCGAAAGCGGCAGCCGCGGCGCTCGCGGCAACGCCCACGAAACTCCTGCGATTGTACATGTTTCTCATTAAAACACCTTTTGGCGGCCAGGACAGCCTTGCCGTACGCCCGCCGGTTAAAATAGACGCCCCGCAGATTATTGAGCATGCGCATCAGGATCTGCCGCTTGCCGGTGGGTGCCAGCAGGCGCGGGTCGGCGGAAAATTTCGGTGCCGGTCGCGCGCCCCGCAAGCTCGAAGCACTCTGCCGCCGGCCGCCGTTGAATACGTCAATGAATGCTTCAGAAATGAGCGTCGCGGTACTGCACCAGGAAATGGCCGGGCAGCCCGATGCCGTAAACCGGCTGGGCCAGCCTCCGCCCGATCTCGAGGTAAACCACTGCCAGCGCAATTGGAATGCCCGCGCGCGATGAGCACCTCATTCAGGCAACTGTTGCGAGGGTCATAATAGTTCTGTAAGTTACCGATGAACCCTAACTCGCCGAAAAGATATTGGTTGGCGGCTTCGACATACTCCGACCCACCGGAACAGTCGCTGGGCCGGCTGGCCAATTCGACTGCGCACGAGTCCAGAATGGCGATGAATGGCTCGATATCCAGCCCGGGATACTCGATGCGAGCGAGTGCCAGCGCCGCCCGATCCAGTTCCAGGTCGACACTGCGCTCCGCCAGCAGATCCAGGAGTGCCTCCACCTTGTGCCGTAGAATAGCACTAATACCGTGCTTCATCGCGTACTTACTATAGCCGTACTGGGCGGTACCCTTGCAGCCAATCTGGCGGCCCCTCCATTACTACGTTTCTCCGAACACATACTACAAAACTTGGGTAACGAAAGCATAACTGGCTACGTCATAGATGGACGCACGCTCGTGACCTGGGGCGACCGGCTTCTGTGGAGGAGTTTGCCGAAAGGCATTTATCGTGTCGTCCGCGGTCGCGAGCGTGCATTTTCCGAAGGCGGCTGCCTGCTCGACGTAGATGGCGATGGCCGGGTCGACATAGTCGTCAACGAAGGCGGACCCGAGGCGGCGCTGGTCTGGTTTCGCGCCCCCGACCGGGGCAACCTCTGGGTCCGCCACGTCATCGACACCGGCATTGACGCGCCGGATATTCTGCCCGTAACCCTGTTCGGCCGCCGCGGCATTCTGGTGATCCACAAGCGCATCCAGGTGCGCTTCTACGAGATTCCCGCCGACCCCACGGCGCGCTGGCCGCCCCAGGACGTTTATTCGTTCTACTCGCCTTCGCACCAGGGCGGTTTGCGTGTGGCGGATATCGACGGCGATGGGCGACCGGACATCCTGGCAGGCAATTATTGGATCCGCTCGCCGGAAAGCTTCGAATTGCCGTGGCGCCTCTACGCCATCGACCCCTGGAACGAAATGCTCCAGTCGGCCATGCTGCGGATGATCTACGCGCCGCTCTCTGGCGCCTCGCCGGAGTTGCTGATCGCCCAGCGCGAGATGCAGCCCGCGCGCCTGGCCCGTCTCGAAAAGCCCGCCGACCCGCGGCAGTTGTGGACCGAACATCGTATCGACGGCGTGCCGGATCTGACCCAGCCGAACAGCCTGGATGTGGCCGATTTCGATGGCGACGGCCGCCCCGATATTCTGGTGGCGGAGAAGGCCGGCGCGGCCCGCTTGATGGTGCTCCACAACGAAGGCGGCGGCCGGTTCACGCCCGTGGTAATCGCGCAAGGGCGGCCCGTTCAATTTGCGCGCGCGGTGGACGTGAATGGGGACGGCCATCCGGACATCCTGGTAATCCGCCAGGACGCTATTGCGTGGTGGGAGAACCGGTGACCGCCGTCGCCGGATCAGGGCGCCGGGACGATGATGTTACCGGTATGGTCGTTAATGGTGATGGCCGCCGGGGAGGTGGATCCCGTCACTGCCACTCCCGATGGATAGACGAAGTTCATCTGGTAAATGATCAGGCCGGGCGCGGCGCCGCAATAGGTTACCGTGGCAGCCACACTGCCAATCGTAAGCGCGCAGGGCGTGGTCGTTCGGGCCAGCGTTGACGAAGGGCTAGGCGTGCCGTCGGCCAGCGGCGGATTGGTCGGACCGAAGCCATTGCCCCAGAGCGTGCAGACGGCGCCGGGCTCGGGCGCGCCATTGGGACAGGTGAGCAGGGCAGTCACACCGTCCGACGTAAATACGGAGGGCGCGGCCGGCGCGAGAGTGATGGGAATGGGGTTACTCAGCAGGTTGTCGCGCATTACTTCCACGTTCAACGGCGTGCCGGCGAGGCTATCCCACGGCACGGCGAAGTTAATTTGCATGGGTGATAAGTAAGTCAGCGGCGCCGCAACGCCATTCACGTACACTGTGACTCCCGAAGCGTTAGTCGGAAATACGCCCGCCGCGGTGTCGAAAGTAGCGCTGTTGGTGGCCGCTGCCAGGCTTGGCCCGTAGGCGCTGGCCAGGCTGCCGGGCGCCAGAGCGGCGGCGCCCGAAGCGGCATCCACGACGCCGCCCGTGTTAAGGGCCGGCCCCGCCCCGGTGGCGGCCTGGTAAACGCGCACGTAGTCGACGAGCATATCCTGCGGGAACTGGGTGGTCGCGTTCGGAGATCCCGGAAAGGTACCGCCCACCGCGACGTTCAGGATGATAAAGAACGGCGTGTTGAATACCCACGAACTTCCGGCGTCCGACTGAGTGATGGTCTGATAGGAACTACCGTCCACATAGAACGTGACTGACTGCGCCGACCACTGAATGGCAAAGGTGTGGAAGTCATCCGATAGCTTCTGCCCGTTGGCCAGCGGGTATTGCGCGGTTACATTGTAATTGGGCGCGTGCACGCTGCCGTAGTTGATGGAAGGCGTGCTGCCGATGTTCTCCATGATGTCGATCTCGCCGCACTGCGGCCAGCTTACCGTGGTAATGTCGGTGCCCAGCATCCAGAACGCGGGCCAGATGCCTTGGCCAAAGGGCAGCTTAATGCGCGCCTCAATGCGGCCGTACTCGGTGGCGAACAGCCCTTCGGTCTTGATGCGCGCCGATGTGTAGACTCCCGGCGACGGATTTTCCACGTGTATGTCGAGGTGGCCCAGACCATCCATGTGCGCATTCTCGGCAAGGTCTGTGTAGTTTTCGAGCTCGTTATTGCCCCAGCCGTTGTTGCCGATATCGTAGGTCCACTTTGTTGCATCGGGCTGCGTATTGGCGGCCCCGTTGAATTCATCGCTCCACACCAGTTGCCAGGTTTGCGCGGACAGTGAGGCCGCGGCCAGCAGAATTCCGGATGCGAGCGTAAGTGAGATACGCATACGTATATACTATCTTCGATTCAGAGCCTGCCTCAATCCAATTCCAATAGATAGCCGTGCTTGCCGACGTTCATAGCGCGGGTTTTGCCGATCTCGACGCTTACTCCGGCGGCCTCATGGATATGGCCGCAGAAAAAATACTCGGGCTGTTCGCGCAACAGGAAATCGCGAACGGCAGTTGAGCCGCCGTGAACGCCGTCGCGTATGCGGTCGAGCGCGGTCTCGTAAGGAGGGCAGTGGCAGATGAGCAGGAGCGGGGCCAGGCCGGCAAAGCCGTCCAGCTTCCGGGCCAGTTCCGCCTCGCTATACTCTCCGGGCGTGTGAAACGGAGTCGGATTGGAGTAGCCCAGCCCGGCCACCTGATAGCGACCCCACTGTTCATGCTGCTCGTGAAAATCGCGCAGGCCGAAGTCTCTGCAAAGGCCGGCGATCTGGGCGGCCGATTCGTGGTTGCCCGGCAGCACGTATACGCGGCCGGAGCGCCGGCGCAGGATCTCTCCACAGCGGTCGAGCCCGCGCCCGAAGTTGACCAGATCGCCGGCGGCCACGTAATAATCGGCCTCGGATTCGAGCAGGCGTTCGAGCGCGCGCAGATCTCCGTGGATATCGGAAAAGATCAGCAGCATCATTGGGCGGATTGTACTATAGGGCGCCGCCCGGCTTCATCCCGGCGGGCCATATCCGCCGCAATGGTGCGCGATCCGGCGTACAGCGCCAGCGCCAGAGCCGCCGACATCACGGGGATGACGTACATGGCCTGGTGCAGCCCGATGGCGCGGAAGGCCTCGCCCCCAGCCGTCGAGCCGGCGGCATGGGCGGCGCTGCGCGCCAGGTAATCGCTGAGCCGGCCGGTGATCAGCGGTCCGAAAGACGCGCCGCAGAGATACATGGCCAGAAAGTAAACGGCCATGGTGGTGGCGCGCAGCGGCGGCGGCACGATGTCCTGAATGGCGGCATACACCAGCCCGTAATACATGTTCAGGAAGCCGTAGGCGGCCATGATAAGGGCGATGGAGGCTGCCGCGGCGCCGGCGGGCTGCATAATTCCAGCGAGCGCCACGGGCGCGGCCACCAGCGCGGCGGCGGCGGCGGAAAGCATACGCCCGTCCTGGCGCAGGCGGATGACGCGGTCGCCCCAGACGCCTGCCGTGACTCCACCAAGGACCCCCGCGGCGGCATAGCCAAAGCCCGCCCACAATCCCGCCCGGCCGACCGAGAGGTGGTGATAACGTGTCAGGAACGCCGGGAAAAAAGTTGCCAGCGCGTAGAGATTGAAATTCACCAGGGCGCCGGAAGCGATGATCCACCACATGGTCGGGATGCGCAGGATGGACCATACCGGCGCGGCCGCGGGCGAGGCCATCATGGCGGTTTCGCTGGCTCCGCGGGCCGGCTCGTGGAGGCTGAGCAGCGCGGGGGTGAGCAGCACGGCGGGCAGCGCGGCCAGAACGAGAGCGGCGCGCCAGCCCCAGGCTTGCGCCGCGGGGCCACTGATGGCGTAACTGAGCCCTCCACCGATCGGCACGCCCAACATGAAGAATGCCAGCGCGCGCGAGCGTTGCGCGGGCGGGAACAGGTCGCCGATCCAGCTGGTGCCGACCGGCGCGCACACCGCTTCGCCCACAGACACGCCCAGCCGCGAGCACAGCAGCATCAGGTAGCTCTTCGCTAAGCCGCCCGCCCCGGTCAGCGATGACCACACCAGTACCCCGGCCGCCAGCAGACGCTTGCGGCTGGAGGAATCGGCCAGTCGTCCGAGGGGTAGCCCCACCAGCGCATATAACACGATGGGCAGAGTGCCGAGCGCGCCCAATTGCGTGTCGGAGAGACGAAACTCCTGGCGAATGGGCTCGAGCAGCGCGCCCAGCACTTGGCGGTCGTAGAAGTTCAGGACGTTGATGGCGAACAGCACGAAGATGGCGAACACGGCCGGGGAATGGTCGGGAGGGTTGGAGCGCACTGGCTGAGAATGGTAGCACAGCGGGGGAAGGCTAGCGGCTGGCCTTGGCAAGAGTTTGATCCAGGAGATAAATCGAACCTCCGCGATACATAATGTGCATATCAATGAAAACTACATGGTGCCCGAATGGCATTTTCGCGTAATGCATTTATTTGAGCCGTGGCTTGGCTCTGGCAGGACTTTTAATGGGGTATTATGAGCGTAAGAAAGACCTGCGGTCTGGCTCACATTTGGAGGTTTCCAGGGGTCGGGCCGCATGGGTTCAAGGGCGCCCGATGATGAGGTGCATATGAGTGACGATCCGCATATCCCCAAATGGATCAAAAAGATAAAGGCGCAAGATGACCTGACTGCCGCTAAAATCGACGGAAATACGCATGGTCAGCTTTTGGCGCTAAAGACGGTTCACGCCGACGGTCCGGCATTCTGGAAACAGCTCCTCAAAGAGTTGAAAATTGCGACTGACGGCCTCGCGCTGATCGCCCTGCGGGGCTCCCTGGCCAATATCGAAACCCCCCTGCCAAGCGATGAGGAAGCATGGCACATTGCGATTTCGGTTTCGGCGCTACTGCCAAAGCAAACGTACACTAACGTGCTTTACAAACCGGGCGGATCGTATATCCGCTGCCATACCCAGGAGGGTGAATCCATCAATTTGCGTCTTTGCCTGTACGACGGCGCCGTCCGTGCATTGGCCGCCGATGGGCGGAAGCCCATGGATGCCGAACTGTGCGCCCAGGCGATTGTTCAGCCTATGGTGGCGAAAATCCGGGCCTGAGTATCAAACCCACACAACCTTCCCCCTGGCAACGAACTCCTTGCGATCCTGGAGTCGAACCGAACGCGGGCAAAAGCCGCCCGGTCTTCACCCGGTTGACGTATGCGTTCAACAAGAAGTGGGAAAACTTGAGAGCGGCCCTGGCACTCCACTTCGCGTACTACAATTTCTGCCGTATCGTGCGTACGATTAAAGCTACCCTTGCGATGGCAGCAGGACCTGTGGCATCCCGGTGGATCTTGGCCGATCTACTCGCTGCGTAAGTCTTTTCTTTACACCAGTCGGTTGGACATTTGTCTTCGAGTCATGACACACTGGCACGGTGGCACTCCCCCCCATTCCCCCATTCTGTCCATCCGCTTGATTTATGGAAGCGGAGACCAAAGGGAACAGGGTCATGTCGCCGTACATTTCTGATATCCACATCCTGCAATATTTCAGCCAGGTGAGCTTGTAATGAGTCAATCTCTTGTAGCGCTGAACGTAAAATTAGAAGCCCGCACGCGCCACGACGGTCGTGTATGGCTAGCCTGGTGCCCGCCCCTCGACGTTATGACTCAAGCTGAGAACGAACAGCGTGCGCTGGCATCGTTGCGAGAGGCGGTTGAACTATGGTTTGAATCGTGTATTGCCCGCAACGTGCTGGACCAAGCGCTGACGGAAGCAGGTTTCTATCGAAGGCGTCCTGGAGATGACGTTCTTTCCGATCCCAGTTTTGTTAGGGCTGCTGGAGAACGGAGCCATACCGCTGGCGTCGGGGCGGGTACGGCTGATGCCTTCACCAGAGAACGTGATATTGAAGTTTCTATACCGGCCTACATAGCGGCGCAATGCGTTTCGTCGAGCGACCCGCGTGCCTCCGCTTGACTGGAAAGAACTCGTCAAGCTTTGCGAGAGTGAGGTTGCCTCCTCGATAGGGAAAAAGGCGACCATTACATTATGACCAAGCCGGGCCTTGACCGTCCGGTTGTGATTCCAAAGAAGAACGACCTGTCCGAACGTAGCTCCTTCCTCCCCTGAATGTTTAACCAACACAACCGGACCCCACTACCCCACCCGCGATGTGGTATATTTATACATAGCACTGAATAAATACTCCAATGGACCAGGTCGTCGGAATCGTCGGATATCGCGGCTACAGCGGAGCGGAGCTGGTCCGCATCCTGCAAAGCCATCCCCATGTCCAACCCGTCCTGCTCGACCATCGCGACGATCCCCTTGTCCAGCCTCCTGTCCGCGGCGCAGCGCTGCAGAGCCACGCGCCCTGCTCCGCCGAAGCCGTCCGCGCCGAGCGCATCTCCGTTGTTTTTTTGGCTACGCCTCCTGAAGTCTCCATGGAGCTGGCCCCCGCCATGCTCGCCGCCGGCGCCAGAGTGGTCGACCTGAGCGGTGCGTTCCGCCTGCGTACGCCCGCTGCCTACGCCACCTGGTACAAGCAGCCGCACACTCAGCCCGAGTTGCTCGCCGAGGCCGCCTACGGTCTGCCGGAATTCTGCCGCGCGCGCATCGCTTCCGCCCGCCTGATCGCCAACCCCGGCTGCTACCCGACCGCCGCCAATCTGGCTATTCGTCCGCTCCTCGATGCCGGCGTCGTGGACCGCGCCGCGGGCGTGATCTGCGACGCCAAGTCCGGTGCGAGCGGCGCCGGACGCAAGGCCAGCCTCTCGACCAGCTTCTGTGAAGTCACGGAAAACTTCGCGGCCTACTCGGTGTTCTATCACCGGCACGTTCCCGAAGTGCTCATGACCTCGGGCCTCGAGGAGCGCGAGTTCAGCTTCACGGCGCAGCTTCTCCCTGTCGCCCGAGGCATTCTGGAGACCATCTATCTCCGCTTACTGAATGGCGCCAGCGCCGAGCGTCTCCTCGAAATCTATGAAAAACGCTACGCCGCGGAGCCCTTCATCCGTCTGTATCATGCCGGACATTTGCCGGACTTGCACGCCGTTGTGCGCACCAATTACTGCGATATCGGAGTCACCGTCGACGCCGCCAGCGGCCGCGCCGTAGTAGTCAGCGCCATCGATAACCTGGTCAAGGGGGCGGCCGGCCAAGCCGTTCAGAATATGAATCTGTTGCTCGGCTATCCCGAAACGGAGGGATTGCTGTGAAACTGCTCGTCAAGCTGGGCGGCACTTTGCTCGATACGGAAGCCACGCGCGAGTCGTTGGCGCGGCAGATCGCAGCCGTCTCGCGCGGCGTTTCACTGGTGGTGGTGCACGGCGGCGGTCGCCAGATGACCAGGTATCTCGCCGAGCGCGGCATCGAGAGCCAATTCGTCAACGGACTTCGTGTAACGACTCCGGCGATCCTGGATGCCGTCGTCGCGGTGGTGGCCGGCAGCGTGAATTGCCAACTCGTCGCAGCCCTCAACCGCGCGGGCGCTCACGCCGTCGGACTCTCCGGCGTGGATGCCTGCCTGGTCGAAGCCGAGCAGATGGATGGCTCGCTCGGCAGCGTGGGGCGCGTGATCGCGGCCGATCCGGCGCTACTCCATCTGCTGCTTGGCGGCGGCTTTCTGCCGGTGGTGGCCTGCGTGGCGGGCGATCGCGACGGCCGCCTCTACAACGTCAACGCAGACCAGATGGCGGTGGCCTGCGCCACGGCTTTCGGCGCGGAGCTGCTGGTCTTTCTCACCGATGTGGAAGGTGTCCTGGACGCCGGCAAGCGTCTGGCGCCACATCTCACCCTGGCCGGCAGCGAGTCGCTCATCGCCGCGGGCGCCGCCACCGGCGGAATGCTGGCTAAGCTCAACGCCGCGCACGCCGCGCTGCGCCAGGGCGTGCCGCAGGTGCGCATCGCCGGGGGCGCTTCCAGCCGCATCCTCGAACGCATCCTGGCCGGCGAAGATGCCGGAACTCGCATCGCCGCCGGAGAAGTTTCCTCAAGCGCTGAGGTCGGCTCAAAATGATCAGCGGTCTCACAGCCGATGCCGTCATGGAACCGCTCGTGTCGCCCCGCGACCTGGTCGTCCGCAAGGCTGGCATGCACGATATCGGGCCCATTCTGGACCTCATCAACGGCTACGCCGCCAAGGGGGTCATGCTGCCCCGCACCGAGTTCGGGGTCTCCGAAGACATTCGCGATTTTTCCGTCATCCTGGCCGGCGGCCGGCTGGTCGGGTGCGGCGCCCTGCATTTCTATTCGCCCACGATCGGCGAGATCCGTTCTTTAGCCGTTGCCGAAAGCGCCAAGACCCACGGCATCGGCAGGCGGCTCATCGAGGCCCTGGCCGGCGAAGCTTCCGGCTATGCGCTCGACGCCATCTTCGCATTCACCTATGTTCCCGGATTCTTTGGCAAAATGGGCTTCCAGGAAGTGGAGCGCGGAGAACTGCCGCTGAAAGTCTGGAAAGATTGCCTGCGCTGCCCGAAATTCCAGTGTTGCGATGAAATCGCCGTAATCCGTATTCTCCGGCCCGAAAATCGTCGGGAATTTCGGCAATATCCCGGCGGCGAGAGCGCGCCTCTAATTCAGCTGCCGGTGCTGCGCCGCGCCTGATAAACGGCGTTTTTCCCCTCTTTGAAATACCCGCAAAAGCGGGTAAATTGCACTCCCCCCAAAATACTGCAATAAAATATTACGTGAATTATCGCATAAGTTGTACTATATTAAATAAAAAAGAAGATAAACACGTCTTTAACCACTGAAATCGAGGGGATCGATGAAAGCTCAAACGGTAGAAGTAAAATCGTCCAACGGCAGGGTGCTCTGCTGCACCGTTTTCCGCTCCGGCGGAAAAAAACTGCTGGCTAAGGGTCATACCATCAGCGACGAGGATATCAAGGTTCTGGAATCTGAAGGTATGGAATCCATCTGGGTGACTGAACTGGAGGAAGGCGAGGTCGGCGAAGACGAAGCGGTCTGCGCGGTTGCCAGCGAAATGGGCTGCGGAAGCTTCGAGATCCGCCTGGCTGCCGGAGGCCGCGCCAATCTCCTGGCTACCGAAAAGTGCTGTGTTCTGGTGGACGACGATCTGCTGAAACAGATCAACTGCACCGCCAGCGTGGCGATCGCTACGGCCCTGAATTTCAGCTTCGCCCTGCCCGGCCAGAGGATTTCCACGATCAAGAGCGCGCCCTTCGCCGTCTCTCAGGCCCAGCTCGAAGCGGTCACCGGCATACTGAAGGAGCGCGGCCCCATCCTGCAGGCCCGGCCCATGCGCAACGCCAGTGTGGGCGTCTTGTACACCGACCCGCTCAACGGCGAGCGCGCCCGCCTGTTGTTTGAGAACATCATGCGCCAGCGCCTCGAACACTTTGGCGTGGCCGCTAATTACGCGCTCTCCTGCACGGAGGATGAAGTCTCGGTTGGCCGGAGCCTGCAGCACTTGCTCCGCTCCAAGCCGTCCGTGATCCTGGTCGCCTCGACCACGGCTCCCGCCGGTCCCGAAGATGTGGTGGGGCAGGCCATGTGCAAAATGGGCGGCCACGTGGAACGTTTCCTTGCCCCGGTCGAGCCAGGCAATCTCTTGCTGCTGGCCTATAAGGAGGAGATCCCAATGATCTCAGCTCCCGGATGCTTCCGCTCTGCCAAGACAAACGTGGTAGACTTGTTGCTTCCTCCGTTGCTGGCCCGGTATCGCGTCTCAGGCTGGGAGGTGGGTGGTCTGGGACACGGCGGCCTGCTCGGATAGTTCAACCGGCCTCCTCCACCCCTGTAGGTTGTACCCTCCGAGCAACCTGCGGGTGCTCCTCGACCGGGCGCTTGACCGGCGCCCGGTCTTTTTACTTTTCAGATTAGTTTCCAGCTCCGGCGGCCGCGGGCCGCTCCTCGCCTTCCTTCTTCTTCGGTTCCGGCTTCGGTAGCGGCTTGCGCGGCAGCATCTCCTCGCGCGTGGCCGCCTCATATACCACCGCGGCCATAATCGCCGAAGCTTCCATCAAATCGCCCGCCTGCAGATGGTCGTACACATCCATGTTCGAGTGGTGCGTTTCCGTCGAATAATCGAGCGGATCCTGGATGAACTGGAAGCCCGGCAGCCCCACCGCATCGAACGACAGATGGTCCGTCCCGCCCGTGTTGCGGATAGTCACGGTGCTCGCTCCATAGTCCTTGAACGGCGCCAGCCACGCTTCGAAGGCGGCTCGCATCATGTCGTTGCCTTGCAGATAAGCGCCCCGGATCTTACCGCTGCCGTTATCCAGGTTGAAGTAACCCGAGAGCTTGGCATGCTCCGGCTTCAGCGCCATCGTCTCCCGGTCCGCGAAGTGCTCCTTCACGTAGGCCTTCGAGCCCAGCAGCCCCTCTTCTTCGCCCGTCCACAGCGCCATCCGCACCGTGCGGGCCATCTTCAGGTCCAGCGTCTTCAGGATGCGCATCGCTTCCATCACCACCGCGCTGCCCGCCCCATTATCGGTTGCGCCCGTGCCGCCCGTCCAGGAGTCCAGGTGCGCTCCCAGCATCACCAGCTCGTCCTTCTTGCTGGTTCCTTCCAGTTCGCCGGTCACCGTGAAGGAATCCTGTGTCTCGTCGTGGAACCGGTTCTGAATGTCGAACTCCAGTGTCACCGGAACCTTCTTGTCGATCAGCCGCGCGATGCGATTATAGTGCTCGACTTCGAGCGCGACCGAAGGCGGCGGCACCGGGTCCTTGGGATTCCAGGGACCGCCGGCCGCGCCGAACACAATGCCGCTGGCCGCGCGATAGCTCGGTACCAGCGTCACCAGCACGCCTTCGTCGTGCAGAAACTGGTTTAGCTTATTGCGAAATTTCTCCCGCGCCTCGCGGTCCGGCAGCGGCCCTCCCGGACGTGCCGGCCGGCCCGGCGCCAGCGGAATCGGATTGGCAAACGGCGAGCGCGCCGAAGGATCCGGCGCCAGCGCTTCCGCCGCCAGCTCGGGATCCGTGAAGCGCTTCAGCGCCGGTTCTATCTCCGAAGCCAGCGGCTCGGGATCTTCGAGCAGCACGATCTTCCCCTTGAGCTTGCCTTTGAACTTCTCCATGTCCGCGTCGGTCTTGATCACCGCCAACACGGGCTCGCCCGAAACTGGCCCGTTGGTGCCCGGCGTCCAGGGCCGCGCGAAGCCGATCAGCGGCGAATACTGCGGCTCCTTCTGCTGCGCACTGAACCGCACGCACGACCAGCCCTTCCCAAACGGTCCCCACTTTTCCATGTTCGGATTGGCGATCCCCCACTCGGTCATGCGCCGGAGAATCCATTCGGCCGCCGCCTTCAGGCCCGGCGAGCCTGTCAGGCGCGGGCCATACACATCGCTCAGGTAGAAGGCGTTCTCCATTACTTTGGAGTTCTGGAACTCCTCGGCCTTGATGCGGTTGATCGTGTACAGATCCACCTTTTCCTGCGCCGGCGCCTGCGCCAGCAGAAGCGGGGCAAACAACAACAGCAGAGAGTGTTTCATAAATATCATGAGATTATCACATCAGCCTCGTCGCGCGAATTCAGTTCGGCCTCGAGTCCGCGAATGTATCTGGCCAACATTGGTAACCAAAATGCATTGACTCCGCTACGAAATGACGGACACTAGCGTTTCTACCCGGTTGCGCCGTTACGCACTGAAAGGCGCCATCCCGCTCGGCCTTCTGGCGGTGTTCCTGTTCTTCAAGAGCTTCCCGCTGCAACCGGCCCCGGCGGCCTTACAAGCCAGCCCGGGCGTATCGCAAACGGCGTTGGCTCCCGCAGCGGCCCCAGTACCGGCGCACACCGAAACCCACGTCGAAATCGTCAATGTAAACATTTACCTCGACCCCCAGCTCGTCCTCGGCGTGCATCATTTGACCGGCAAGTTCCTTCCCACCAGGAAAGATCGACCACCCACGTTCGACGACAAGGGTTCCTATATCATCGCGGTCGATTCGGCCGAAGTCCACGTGAGCATGGCCAGCCTGAGCCACGCGATGAACGCCTATGTGTTCGGCGACCCGCACGCTCCGCTCATGGATCTCCGGGTGAGCGCCCAGGGCAGCCAACTCAGGCAGGAGGGCAAGATCAGGAAAGGCATCGGGATTCCGTTCGAAATGGTCGGCGATGTGAGCCCCACCCCGGACGGAAAAATTCGCATCCATCCTACCCAAATCAAGGTCGCGCACATGCCCGTAAAAGGATTGATGAAAGTCTTCGGGCTGGATACTGCCAACGTGGTCAACACCAAAAACACAAAAGGGGTGCGTGTGGACGGTAACGACATTATCCTCGATCCCACCGAGATGTTGCCCCCGCCGGCAATGCGCGGGCGGATTAGCGGCGTCCGTGTTTCCGGAGACGAAATGATTCAGACATTTGGAACGGCCAGGCTGGATGCGCCGGACAAGCCATCGCCATCCAATTACATGGCCTATAAGGGTGGAGTCCTGCGCTTCGGAAAAATGACCATGAACGATGCCGACTTGCAACTGATCGACGAGGATGCGACCGACGCGTTCGATTTCTTCCCGGACCATTATCAGGACCAGTTGGTCGCGGGCTACTCCAAAACGACCGCTTCCGGCGCGCTTCGAGTCTACATGCCCGATTACAATAAGATCCCAGGAACGCGCTCCAGCAATTCAAAGCCTGCCGGACTATAAGCCGGTTTCTGTACCCTTGCGGGCGGCAGCCATTCGTCTGGGCCGGACATTGCTGCCACGGCTCTAGCGACCTACCCGAGAGTTTCACGGAGCGGGCCGCTCCTCCTCTCCTATTTGGTCTTGCTCCACGTGGGGTTTGCCCTGCCGGCCGGATTGCTCCCGCCGCGGTGCGCTCTTACCGCACCTTTTCACCCTTACCCGTTTCCGGGCGGTATATTTTCTGTGGCACTTTCCGTAGAGGCCCCGTCGCCAGAACCCCTCCCGGCCGTTAGCCGGCACGCTGCCCTGCGGAGACCGGACTTTCCTCCCATTTCCGGGCGGCTGCCCATCCGGCAGGCTATAGTGGCATTATCCCATCTTAAGTGAAGTTGTGTGAAGTAACGCCCATTCCGCCGATTAAACCCTGCCAAAAATGTGGTAGATATGGGAAAACGATCGGTGTATCCTGATAGCAACTGTATATTGCTGAGGTTTTTGAGATTCTCGCACGCAAAAACGTTGTGAGGGAGATTTTCATGATCATGAAGCGAATGGCGATAATAGGCGCCTTCGGAGTGTTCTCGAGCTGCCTATTCGCCCAGGGACTGACCACGAATCAGGCGAAGGATCAATGGGAGGAGATCAACTTCGAGTTCAATTCCTCCATCCTTTCCGACGGCTACCCAAGCCTCCTGCGATTGGCCGACATCCTGAGCCAACATCGCGATTTTCACGTCAAGTTGACGGGGAATACCGACTTCGTTGGGTCGGCGCGCTACAACGACCGCCTGGCTGTGCGCCGCGCGGAAACAGTTCGTGACTTCCTGGTAAAGTACGGCGCTAACGCCGCCCAGATCTCCGTCACCGGCGACGGTAAAAGCGATCCCGAGGTCAACAACAGGACCAAGGAAGGCCGCTTCATGAACCGTCGCGTCGTCATGACCGTCACCGACGGACAAGGCAAGGTCGTCGCCGACGGTGGCGCCACAGAAGTGATGCCCACCTTGGCCGACCTGCTTAAAAAGCAGGAAGAGTGTTGCGACAAGATTTTGAAGAGGCTCGACAAACTCGACGATATCCTGGCCGCCTTGCGCGACCTCAAGGGCGAAAACGACCGCCTGAAGGGTCAGGTCGCCGAGCTCCAGAACGCCGAGAAAGCGCTCGAGGACAAGGTCAATGGAATGCCTAAACCGCTCACCGCGGAGCAGACCACGGCGATCGCCAAGAAGGAGGGTGACGAGGCCCTCCAACAGGCGCAGGATAACAACAAGAAATTCTCCCTGCTGGGACTCAATGTCGGCCCGACCGTGGGTTACCGGTCGACCGGCGACGTGACCTTCTCCGGACGCGGCCAGTTCTTCTCGCCGTTTGGCGGTGACGGCACCCACGCCGTACAGGCTCAGGGCGAGTACATGTATTATCCGGGCCAGCAGGAAGGCCAGTTCGATATCGGTCTGGTCAACCGCTGGGACCATGTGCAGGCCGGCTTGTTCTCCAGTTTCAAATACATCCGCCTCAGCGAGTACGCCAACGGCGGCAGTATGGGGCAGGGCGCTTTCCTGCTCGATTACGTCTTCGGTTTTGGCAAAATCGGTTTCTACGGAACCGAGGGATTCAAGAACACCGGCGCCTTGGCATCAACTGCCTTAGGCCCCACTTCCTTCATCGAAACTTACGCGCGCCCCATGAACCAGGTGGGCGGCACTTTCCAGATCGGCACCTGGGGCGATGCCTGGATCGAGGGCGATCTCGGCTATATCCACAGCCACACCTCGGACGCCAGCCGTGCGGGCGGCCAGGTCAAACTCGTCCAGCCCATCAGTCGGGAACTGGCATTCACGGTGGGCGCGGGCCTGAACCCCACGATATTGACTGCTAACAAGAACACCGGCGAGGTCACCTTCGGCCTGCAATTCGGCAACTTCATGCGGCCGAAAGAGTTCATGACGTTTACCCACCCGATCCCCATGGATGTTCCCCGCATACGGTATGAGCTGCTGACGCGCCAGGTAGGCCACAGCGCGCCGGTTGCCGACGCGGGTCCCAACCAGTTCGTGCCGGCGGGCGCCATAACGCTGAACGGCACCGGCTCTTACAGTCCGGACGGTGAAGCGCTCAATTATTCCTGGAGCCAGATTTCCGGTCCCAGCGTGGCTTTGACCGGCGCCAATGCCGCGACGGCAACATTCACCGCGGCGCCTGGACAGACTTACTCCTTCCGCCTGACGGTAACCGGTCAGGTGAGCGGTCTGCAATCCTCCGCCACCACCACAGTGACCACCAGGGCGGCCATCCGTATCGTGAATTTCTCGGCCACACCGAGTCAGATCAACGCCGGACAGCACTCCATCGTCTCCTGGAACGTGCCCAACGCCACCACCGTCAACATCACGCCGACCATCGGCTCGGTCAATCCGTCGGGTACGGCCACTGTGACGCCGCTCCAGACCACTTCCTATACGTTAACTGCCACCGGCCCTGGCGGCCAGTCGGTCAGCCAGACCTTGACGATCACGGTCGGCGCGTCCACGCCGTCCATCATCCGCTTTACGGCGGCGCCGTCCACCATCGCGGCGGGCCAGTCTTCTACTCTGTCATGGGCCACCACTGGCGTCACCAGCGTCACGATCAGTGGCATCAGCGGCAATCTGCCGGTCAATGGCAGCCAGAGTGTCTCGCCGACACAAACCACTACCTACACCTTGACCGCCACCGGCGCCGACGGCAAAACCACCGTCACCGCCCAGGTCGTGGTCACCATCTCCGGTGGGGTACCCACCGTCAATAGCTTCACGGTTTCGCCCACCACCATCAGTTCCGGCGGAACGGCGCAGCTCTGCTGGAACGTGTCCAACGCCACCTCCGTCAGCATCTCGCCGACCCTCGGCACGGTACAAAGTACCGCTTGCACCCCTGTCTCGCCGACGCAGACGACGACTTACGTCTTGACGGCTACCAACGCCGCCGGCCCGACCAAGGCCAGCGTGACGCTGTCCGTGGGAGGCGTGCAGATCCTGTCGTTCAGCGCCAGTCCGGCGTTCTCACCGGTCTCTGGCTCGCCTGTAGTGTTGTCCTGGACGACCCAGAATGCCACCTCCGTAGTTGTCACGGGCACGGGCGTGCCCGCAGGATCAGTTGCGGTCAATGGCAGTGTCACCATTTATCCGACCACTAACTCGGATTACACGTTGACTGCCTATGGCCCGGGCGGGCCGGTCAGCGTTGTTATACAGGTGTTCGTGAGATAGGCAAACGCGAGGGGTGGCCACGGGGTCGCCCCTCGTTTCTCCATAACTATGATCGGGAAGAAATAAGCTACCAGTCCCCCAGCGACTCCAGATGCGCGGCCGAGCCGTCGCGCAGCCAGCCATCCAGTTGCGCGGGCTCTTTGAGTTGCTGGCCGCGCTCACGGGGGACCACCACAAAGCGGCAGTCGAGCTCCGGCAGCGCGGTCATATCGCCCCACAGCTTTTCGAACTGCGCGACCGGGAAGATGTCCTCCTGGCCTTTGCCCCAGCGCTTCTTCACGTCCTTGAGCGTGATGTAGGCCGGCATGCGGGCGGCCAGCGCGCGCACTGCCGCCGCGACTTTCTCGTCGTCTCCCAGATCGGCGCGGCTTAAAGAGAAGGCGTCCAGCATGCGATCGAGGTCGATCCAATACGTGGCCGAATTATAGTAAGACAGCTTGAACTCAACCCGCTCGTCCGGCAGCGCGAGACCTTCCACCAGCCGCACACGGCCGTCGATGCGCGCGAGGCCCCCGCCGCGGTCGTCAATCTGGCGGGCGATGACCTCGGTCGAGAGAGCGGCGCCGGACTCAATATGCAGCCCGAGCAGATCCGGGGCAACGTCCGCGCCCAGCGTATCGATGTTGTGCAGCATGAGGTACCGCAACCGCGGCCGCTCCTCGATCAGGCGGGCCAGCACGCCGTTGCGCAACAGGTTGGGGGCTTCATACCAGTGCCCGACCGGATGCAGGCACTGCATCGGCAGGTTATCGGTGTAGTTGCCTGCCTCACCGGCCTGCCGCGCCCAGCCGATCAAGCTGGCGTGCAGGCTTTCGCGCACCTTCTGGGCCTGGTCGTCGAGCAGTTGCTGAGGCATCTCCTCCCAGGCGAACCGCAGATCGCGCACCATGGGGACCACCCGCAGGCCGATATTGCGCCCCGGCGATAGCAGCAGCGGACCCGAATATCCGTAATGATCATGATCCTTCGTGGCCGCGAACCAGGCCGCCACCGCCTCGTGCGTCAGATAGCTGGTGGTGATAACGTGGGGCAGCGGCGTGCCGCACAGGCGGCTGGTGCGGCGGCTCTTCGCCAGGTGGGCTTCGATGAAATTACGATGCCTGCCGGCCAGCTTGCAGAACGGATTAAGCGCCTTCACCACGCCGGCGCCCTTGGTCCAGCGGCTGCCCGCGCCGCCGGCCAGCGAGACCACTGCCACCATACCCTCTGCAAGCGCTTGCAGGCCGGTTTCGCCATAGCGCGCCGGCAAGCCGTCAGTTGCATCCACGAAGTCGCCGTCGTCCACGTCTTCGATCCGGCTGCTGGCCGGCAGACGGTTCTGGGCGAGCCCGATGCGGCCGCTGCGCAGGTCGGCCTGGATCTGCTCATGCTGCACGCGGTCGAAGCCGTACCGGTCGAGCAACGCTGCGAGACTTTGCGCGGCTTCCGCTCCGTCGCCGGCGGCGCGCGGCAGCATGTGATCGAACAGGTTCTGCACCATTCCGGATAGCTCCGGCGCGTTGCGGCACGCGGCGGCGAAGCGATCGAGCTCGGCGCGGCGGGCCGGGGAAAGCAAGCGGGTTTCCTGGCGCAGCAGCGCGGGCACGGTCAGCGTGTAGTAGCCGGGCGGCATCAGCGCGGCGCTTTCGGTGAGAAAGTCCGCATGCGTGCCGCGCTCGTTGATGGCGAAGTTATAGACCACCGGCTCCATGGCGAAGGGCACCGCGCGCTCCAGGCGCCGCTTGGTCTCGCGCATGATGTTTTCCAGGCGCTCCTCGGCTTGCGCCTTCGCGCCGGGTTCGAAGATGAAACCCATGCCGCCGCCGGACATGCCGCCGAGCATCCAAAAGCCCTGAAAATCCGCGCCCATTTCGGCGCGCGCGCGGCTAATCAGCGTCTCGGTATACAGGTTGGAGGCCCAGGGAATAATGGTCTGAATGGGTCCCGCGAAATTGCGCTCGGTGGCCGCGCCCACGCCCGCCACATCGCCCGCTCGCAGCCGGCCCAGGATCTCGTCCAGAATGCGCATGGCATCCTGACGGCCCTGCCATTCGGCCTCCGAGCGCAGCAGATATTTCTCGGTGACCATTTCGAGAATCGGCCCCACATCCTGCGCCATGCCGCCATGCACCAGGACCAGGCTATCCTGCAAACGACGCCGCGTTTTCGCCGAAACCTCGCCGGCATCGAGGATGCGATGGCGCGGCAACAGACATCCGCGGCTGATGCCGAATTCCGCATCGCCTTCGGCGGCCTTGACGCCCTCGATCAGCTTCATGGCGGGCCACAATCCACCGGAATCCTGCCAGCCGCCGCCGGAGCCGCCCAGCCACTCGCCGAGGATGGCGCGCGCCGCTACCAGACGGCGATCCGTCTCCGCCAACTGTCCGGTGAGGGCGCCAGTCTGTCCGGTAGCGCGCATGCAAACGGAGATCAAGGATGCCAGCAGGCTGGTGGAGACAGCCAGCCGCGAGCCTTTCGGAATATCGTTCACGCGGCTGACGATTTCGATGCCGTGGCCGTGCCGGCCGGTGAGCAACGCGAGGATGTCGGCCAGAGGCTGACCCGCGCCTTCCATGCCGGGCGGAACGATACCGGAAGCGATCACCGCGGCTTTCAACAGGCCCAGATAATCGCGCGCGAAATCGAAGACCTCAGCCAGTGTGGAGATCTCTGCAAGCGCTTGCAGATCGACGCTGGCGAGCCGCAGCACCGGCTCGTCGATCACGCGGAACCAGGCTTCCACCGGCGGCTTGGGCACGCCGGCGCCGCGCACGCTCAGATCGATCGAGACATTCAGCACGCGCGCGCCTTCGGGATAATCCATGCCCAGGAAAAAGATGTCGCTCCAGCCGCTGTGGGTCAGATCCATGCGGACCGGAGTGGTCTCGCGCAGGATGGGGAAGAGCGCGGCGTCCGCATCAGGGCGCGCGAGCAACTCGGGCCGCAGGCGCAGAGGATAATCGGCCGGATGGCCCGCGCGGAACATCCACTGGTTGCCGCGCACCATGCGCACGCTGCGGCGCACCTGCCCGGCCAGCGTTTGGAAGCCCAGACTGCGATAACCCATGGCCAGCGCGCTCGAAATGGCCGCGCTGGGACCATCGTCACGCTGCGCTGCGAGGAAGATCTCGAGAGCCTCCTCGAAACGCCGCTGCAACAGGTTTTCGTAGCCGCGAAAGGGAATCAGTGCATGGCCGCGTATGCCGCGCTTGAACGGCAAGTGAAAACGATGGATGGCATACAGGAAAAAAAGGGCGCGCACGCGTTCGTAAAGGTTGTCGCTCGAGCGGCGGAAGCGGTCCAACGCTACGCACTCCCCCTGCAGGTCCTCGAGCGTCAGGTCCCGGCACAAGGCGTCCAGCGAGCGGTTGCGAACGGCAGGGTCGCCGGCCGTAATGATGCCGGTCAATTGGCTCATGGCGCGGCTATCTCCCGACCGCCGTCATCTCGCGCATGGCCAGCAGCTCGACTAACTGGGACAAAACCTCGTCGCGATCGCGGCCGCTCAGCGCCAGGGCCATCTGCGCATGCAGAATACCGTAGCGCAGGCCGATATCGTAGCGGTGGTTGGAGCGCTCGAGCGCCAGGTACTGCTCGCGTTTGGCCAGTTCGGCGAGCGCCGCCGAAAGGCCCACGCGCGGTCCCAGAAAGTCCATCACGGCAGGCGTGAGCACGTGCATTCCGAAGAAGCAAAGGTAGTGGCCGGCGCGCAGGCCCGGGACCACCAGGCGCTGCTCGGCTTCGGTGGGAGTCGGCTTTTCGACGACCGTATCGATGCGATAGAGATCCCGACTGCCGGCGACGCGCTGGCCGCCAACCGCGCCATAGCGGGAGAGCAGATTCTCGCGCGTGGCCTGCACCGCCGAAACGGCGCACGCGTGGGCTTCCGCCACTTCGACCAATTGCTGCGCGCAGCCCTCCGCGGTGCGGCTGATGTAAAGGTGGTCGCCGACCAGATGCAGGAACGGATCCTGCTTGACGAAGTCGCGGGCGCACAGCACGGCGTGGCCGTAGCCCAGCGGCTCCGGCTGGGGAATCAGCCGCAATCGCCCCGCGTGATCGCCCGCCACGCCCGCGTAAGGCGCTTCGTCTCCCGGCGAAACGACGACGGCGATCTCCTCGACGCCGGCGCGCAGGGCTTCTTCGATAATAATGCGGAGCACCGGCTTTTCAACGCCATCGCGGTCGATGAGGGTTTGCAGCGGCAGGCTCCGCTGGTTCGGCCCGGCAGCCGTAATCACCGCTTTGCGGATCTTCATGAGCGTGGTTCTTTAGACATTATGAGGCACCTCCGCTCAGAACCGCAGAGTTGCCTTCGAGCGCATGGGATCGAGCAGCAGGTCGATGCCATGGGCGGCGCCAGCAACGAAAAGGTGCGCATTCACCAGCGCATCGATCGCGCATCCTTCGCCATTGTCGACAGCCACCGCGAGCCCGCCGCCTTCCTTGACGGCCTTCAGCATCAACCGGTCGTTGTTGCCATTGCCAAAGGCGGCGACGTGCGCAAGGTCGAACCGGCTTATATAGGTAGCCTTCTCCACGTCGTGCCGATCGGTGCGCAGAAAGTAAGGTTTCACGATGCCCTTCAGTTCCTTCGTCGCGGTACCGAACGAGTCGGCGGTGACGATGTGAAGGTCTACCAGCTTCGCCAGCTTTCGGAGCCGTTTGCGCACGGCGGGCCGGACCGATCCGCCGCACGAGTGTGTCCCTGTATAGTCGCTGATGACGATTTTTATGTCGCGCCTTCCGAAACCGGGTATGTCAATGGCGATGCCGGGCTTGATCATGATGAGGTTAGAATGACACTTAACATGAAACTTGCATTCATTGGCGCTGGAAACATGGGCCTGCCCATCGCGCGCAACCTGCTGCGCGCGGGGCACAGCCTGACCATTTACAATCGAACCCGCGAGCGTGCCGAGCCGCTGCGGCAGGAAGGCGCGGCCCTGGCGGATTCTCCGGCGGACGCCGCTCGCGACGCCGAAGCGATCGTCACCATGCTCGCCGACGACCATGCCGTCGAGCGGACCGTGCAGAGTTTCGTCGAGATGCTCGCCCGCGGCGCCATCCACATCGGCATGAGCACGGTGAGCGTGGCGTTATCCAAACGCCTCGCCGAAACGCACACCGTGCGTGGACAGATCTACGTCGCAGCGCCGGTTTTCGGCAGGCCCGAGGCGGCCGAGGCAGCCAGGTTGTGGATTGTGGCGGCCGGCGCCACCGAACACGTCGAACGCTGCCGGCCTGTGTTCGACGCTATAAGCCGCGGTTGCTCCGTCGTCGGCACGGACCCCTGGCTCGCCAACGTGTTCAAACTCTCCGGCAATTTTCTGATCGCCGCGGCGCTCGAATCGCTAGGCGAGGCGTTCGCGCTGGTGCGCAAGTCCGGCGGGGATGCCGCCCAGTTTCTCGACATCATCAACAATGCGCTGTTCAACTCGCCGCTCTACGGAGGCTACGGCGGCGCGGTGGTCAAAGAACAATTCGAGCCGGCCGGCTTCAGGCTGCGGCTGGGCTTTAAGGACCTGCGGCTGGCGCAGGAAGCCGCCGAATCGGCAGCCGTGCCGATGCCGCTGGCCGGCGTGTTGCGCGACCGCTTCCTGGCCGCGTTGGCCCGCAATGAAGGCGACCTCGACTGGGCGGCCCTGGCACGCATCGCCGCAGTGCAAGCCGGATTGTGAATACCCAGATCCGGGTCGAACATTTCGTCCCCTCCGATTATTGCGCTGCGGCTCGCGTTATCCCTAGGCGTCGGTCTGTTCGTCGGGTTCGAGCGCGAGTGGTCGAAAAAGGAGATGGCGTACGCAGTTTCGCCATCACCTGCCTGCTGGGAACCTTAAGCGCATTGATTGGCGAAACATTCGCGCTCGTCTCGCTGGCCACGGTCGGTCTGCTGATTATCTTCGCCAACGTCCGCAATCTGATGCGCGACCAGAATCCCAAAATCACGACTTCCGTGTCCCTGGTAGTGACCGCGGTATTGGGAGTCCTGATTGGCCAGGGTCACTTGTTCACGCCCATAGCGGCGGCCATTCTGTTGACTCTGATCCTCTCGCTCAAGACCGAGTTCAGCACATTTGCGGTTGGTCTACGTCCGGAGGAGATTCGCAGCGCGGTGTTGCTTGGGCTGCTCGGGTTCGTGATTTATCCAGTCCGCGGGAGGCTTGGGTGACCGTGATGCTGGTGGCGGGCATCGGATTTGTGAACTATGTATTGCTTCGCATTTACGGCAACCGCGGACTATACTACACCGCGTTGCTGGGCGGCTTAGTCAACAGCCCCGCGACCGTGGCGGAGCTTTCGACCAAACTTGCGCAGGAGGGCGCCCTGGTGGCGGCCGGAGCCGCGTACTTCGCCTGGTCGCGGCGCGACAAGACCATTCGCGCCTCGGGGGAGCTAAAGCTTTCCCCCCGGTCTCTTTGTGTAAAGTGCTGCGCTTCGGACTGCTGTTTCTGGCCATCGAGGCCGTCGGAACGCTGGGCGTCCGATTTCTCGGCAGGTATGGATTTTTGATCGTCAGTTTCATCGGGGGGCTGGCGAGTAGCGCAAGCGCAACCGCCGCCGCTAACATGACCGCGCACGGAAAACGGTGTTGACCTCCATGGCGAGCGCTCTGTAAACCTGCCGCTGTTTTATCGGGAGACGCGGCAGAAGGACGTAACGCGAACCCTCAGCATCATTTCTTTCTTCGTGGTGCTGTTGGGCCTGGGTGTGCTGCTGTTCCGGGAACGTTTCTGGTAACCTCTTCGAGTGAGCTGGGCACAGACAAGATTCGTTTTATCCGTGTGCATCTGTGTGCATCCGTGGGCGGCTAATCCCGAATTGCTGACTCGCCCCTGGAGCGCGCACTGGATCTCGGTGGCCGGCGCGTCTCCATTCGATTACGGCGTCTATCCTTTCCGGCGCACGGTGGAGTTAGCCGCCGCGCCTTCGACTTTTCTCATTCATGTCATCTGATCGACCGTGCCAGTGAATCCAGACTGCGATACAGATTCTCATGCGAGAACCCGATTCGGGAAAGTTGCCAGCTCGACCTCAAATCTGGCCAGGCTATCCGGTTTGAGGAATGCCGCTGCCGCTAGATACCGAATCGGTGGACTGTCTGGAGGGGGCAGCCTGCCAGCCTACAGTTTCGCGATGGCCATGCTTCTGCACGCTTCAAGAAAATCCGTGATAATTAATTATGAAGCTGGTGCGGCGCATCTCGGCCATTTCCCTCCTGCTTTCGCTCAGCTTTTTGCTCGGCTTTCCACTCAGCCCAGCGCTGTTTGCGCCGCAAGCGGGAGGGTACCAGGGGTTCGGCCGCCGCCAATACTCCTACTACGCCGGACCGAACGTGCCCTCGGAGTTTTATTGGAGCCGGCTCCAGTACACTTCCAGCTACGCCGACGGTAATAGCTTCGGGTATCGCTGGTTTCGCGGCGGTTGGGCCAGGGATTATCCCAAGGCAGACAACGATTGCCTGATTGCGCTGCGGCGTCTGACCCGCATCAACTCTCCGTCGCCGCTGAACGTCGTCGATCTCGATAGCGACCACGTCTTCGACTATCCTTGGATCTACGCCGTCCAGGTGAACACTTGGACCTTCACCGACGAGGAGGCCAAACGCCTGCACGATTATCTTTATAAGGGCGGCTTCCTGATGGTGGACGACTTCCACGGCACCGATGACTGGACGCATTTCATGGCGGGCATGCGCATGGTGTTACCCGACCGGCCCGTCGAGGATCTTAAGGATAGCGACGAGATCTACCACGTGCTGTACAGCATCGACGAAAAGTTTCAGATCCCAAGCGAGGTCTACGTCAACACCGGGCGCACCTATGAGAAGGACGGCTACGTGCCCAAGTGGCGCGCCATACGCAACGACCACGGGCGCATCATGGTGGCGATCTGCGCCAACATGCATCTCGGTGACGCTTGGGAGTGGGCGGACAGCCCGGAGTACCCGGAGAAGTTTTCCGGACTGGCTTTTCGCATCGTCCTCAACTACATCACCTACGCCATGACCCATTAGGTATCGAGCAGTCCACGAGCCCATGTTCGAGTTCTTTTTTAAGTATCCGCGTTCGGTGTATGCGCGCGGCCAATTTGCCCTCTTGGGGGCATGGCCAAAGTGGATGCTGGTGCTGCTGATCCTGGCCGCGGGCGCCGGTCTGGCCTGGCTGATCCGCTCCCGCCTGGCGCGCGCCGCGCCGGTGATGCGCGGTTGGCGAGCCTGGGTGATCTGGGGTTTGCAGACGCTGGTGGCCACGGTGCTGCTGGTGCTGCTGTGGCAGCCCGCGATTACCGTCGCCGAGTTGAAGCCGCAACAAAACATCATCGCCGTGCTGGTGGACGACTCGCGCAGCATGGCCATATCCGAGGACGGCCTCACCCGCGAGTCCAGGGCCGTTCAGGCGCTTCAGAGCGGCGGCGTTTTGGCCAGCCTCAACCGCTCCTTTCAAACACGTCTTTACCGCGTCGACGACGTGCCCGCCCGTATCGACAGCCTGAAGGACCTGCAACCCACCGCGCCCTCGACCCGCATCGGCGACAGCCTCAAGCAGTTGAGCGAAGAGACTTCCGACCTGCCCATCGGCGCCGTGGTGCTGCTCAGCGACGGCGACGACAATTCCGGAGGCATTGGCGCGGACGCCATCAGCGCATTGCGCGCCCGCCACATTCCCGTTCACACCGTGGGCTTCGGACGCGAGCGCGCCGCACATGACGTGGAGCTGGACGATGCCGTGGTGGCTCCCCGCGCCGTGGCCGGGTCGCGCCTCGCCGCCAAGATTACTTTGCACCAACGTGGATACGCAGGCGACAAGATCAACCTGACGGTGCGCGAGGGCCAAGGCAAGGTGCTTGCCGCCCGCACCATTACCCTGGGGCCGGATGGCAACCTGCAGACCGAGACTTTGATGTTCGATATCGGCGGCGCGGGCGCCAAGACGCTTCAAATCGCCGCCGTTCCCCTGGCTGGCGAGGAGAACACGGCCAACAATACCCTGACCCGCGTGGTGAATGTTGGCTCCGAACCGCGCCGCATCCTCTACGTGGAAGGTGAACCGCGCTGGGAGTACAAGTTTATCCGCCAGGCGGAAGAGGACGACCGCATGGTGCAGATCGCCTCCATGGTTCGGACCAGCGAAAACAAGGTCTACCGCCAGGGAATCTCGGATACCAAGGAGCTGGCCGACGGCTTTCCTTCCCGCCCGGAGGACCTTTTCGTCTACCAGGGATTGATCATCGGGTCGGTTGAAGCCGGCTATTTCACTCCCGGCCAGCAGGAATTAATCCGCGAGTTCGTGGATCGCCGCGGCGGCGGGCTGCTTCTGCTCGGTGGTCAGTTCGCGCTGGCGGATGGCGGCTGGAACGCCTCGAACCTAACCGACCTGTTGCCGACGACGCTGCCGGCGCAGGCAGGGACTTTTCATCGCGAGGCCGATCCGAAGAGCGGCGCCACGCATACCACAGCGGAGCTGGCGCCCGCCGGCGTCGATAGCATTATCACCCGCCTCGTCGATGACCCCGCCGCTAACGCCGCCAGGTGGAAGAAGCTGCCCTACCTGATGGACTATGAAGATCCCGGTACGCCCAAGCCGGGGGCGGCCGTTCTGGCCAACCTGATTACTCCCGAAGGCCGCAGGTTGCCGTTGCTGACCACAGAGAACTTCGGGCATGGCCGTACCGCGATTATGGCCACTGGAGGCAGTTGGCGCTGGCAGATGAGTTCACCGCTGAGCGACACGGCTCACGATTTGTTCTGGCAGCAGCTCCTGCGGTGGCTGGTTTCGGATACCCCTGGCCACGTAACAGCTTCCGTCCCGGCTCAGATGCTGTTCGACAACGGCGCCGTAACTATCACAGCCGAGGTTCGCGATCAACAGTACAACCCCGCTCCGGATGCCAAGGTCGAAGCTCACATCCTGGGCCCCAGCGGCGTCAGCGCACTGGTCGAGATGACACCGGTGCCCGATAGTCCCGGCCAGTTTCAAGCCGCCTGGTCCGCTCCCAAGACCGGCGCCTACCTGACGGAGGTCACGGCGCAGCGTCTCAATAACGGCCCCGATCCTGTTACGGGCACGTTCAAGGAGTTAGGCCGCGACGTATTAACCTTTCAGCGCATGGACGGTGTAGCAGAGAATTTCCACACCGAACAGAACCGCGCCCTGCTCGAACGCCTCGCCACCCAGACCGGCGGACAATATTGGAAGCCCGCCGACCTGGACAAACTCGCCAGCCGCATTCCCTTTTCGGAGGCCGGCGTGACCGTGCGCGAGACCAAGGATCTGTGGGATTTGCCGCTGGTGTTCCTGGTGCTGCTGCTGGTGCGCTTTTCCGAGTGGTGGCTGCGGCGGAGGTGGGGCATCGTTTGACACATGCAGCAACGCTTCCTCAATCCCTCCGTCCTGGCCGCCATCTCAGGCCTCGATCTGGTCGCCAAGACCGTCGTGGATGGCTTCGTCGCCGGCCTGCACCGCTCTCCCGACTTCGGCTTCAGCCAGGAGTTCGCCGAATATCGCGCCTATACTCCTGGCGACGATCTTAGGCACGTGGATTGGAACGTCTACGCGCGAACCGGACGTCTTTATCTTAAGCGCTATCGCGGTGAAACCAACAGCGTGTTGACGATATTGCTGGACGCCAGCAACTCGATGCAGTTTGGCTCCCATGGCGTCAACAAAATGGATTACGCGCGCTATCTGGCGGCATCGCTTTTCTATCTGGCCATACACGGCCAGCGCGACGCCGCGGGGCTGATTACTTTCGACGACGAGATCCGCAACTATATACGCCCCTCTACCCGCCAGGGCCAGATGCGTCGTTTGCTGGCTGGTCTGGAACAGGCCGAGGCTCGTGCCCGCACCGATTTCGCCAAGCCCATGCGCTACTTCCAGGAGTTCGTGAAGCGCCGCGGCATGGTGCTGATTGTCTCCGACTTCTGGGAGCCGCCCGAGAGCATTGTCCGCACCATCGAGCCGCTGCGCTTTCGCGGCAACGAGGTGGTGCTGTTCCACGTGCTCGATCCCGAGGATGTGCGTCCCGAGTTGAACGGCCCGTCCATGCTGATTGACATGGAGACTGAAAAGCAGCTCGAGGTCACGCCCGACTACACCAAGAGGGAGTATCGGGAAAAAATTGCGGCGCATCTTGCCGATCTGCGCGACCGTTCCCAGGCCGCGGGCCTGGGCTATTACCTGCTCATGACCGACCGGCCGCTCGACGACGCTCTGCGCGAATATCTTACCCTGCGCGGAGGCCGCAAATAGATGGGACTCTTCGCGCCCTGGTTTCTGGCCGGCCTGGCGGGGCTCGCGCTGCCGCTCTACCTGCACCTGTTGAAGCGGCAAACCACCAAGCCCAAGCCGGTCAGCTCGCTGATGCTGTTCGAGTCGCGCACACAAAGCTCGACCCGGCATCGCCGGCTGCGCTATTTCCTGCTGCTATCGCTGCGGCTGCTGATGCTGTTGCTGTTGATTCTGGCTTTCGCCAATCCCTTCATCAACCGCAACACGGCCGCACTTTCAAGCGACCGGCTGGTGTTGCTCGTGATCGACAATTCTTTCAGCATGCGGGCCGGAACCCGCTTGGCGGATGCCAAGGACGCGGCCATGAAGGTGCTTGCCGGAACGGGCGCCGCACGCGCACAGGTGGCGGCTTTTGGCTCACAGCTGCGGCTCATGACTCAGGCCGGCCTTAAGCCTGCAGACCAAGGGACGCTGCGTGCCGCCGTGCAGGCCATTCAGCCCGGCGATGGCCACGGTAACTTCGGCGAGCTGGCGCGCGCTGTGCGTGCCATGGCCGCGTCGGTGCATACGCCCATCGAGCTGCACCTGTTCAGCGACATGCAACGGGGCGATCTGGCCGCCACCTTCTCGGACATGGCGCTGCCCGCCAACGTCACACTGGAGACGCATGCCGTGGTCGCCAAGGCCCAACCCAACTGGACGGTCGAATCGGTGGATGCCCCCGGACAAGTCTGGGGCCAACTCGGGGGCAAAGCCGCCAAGCCGATGCACGTGCAAGCCGTGATTGCCGGCTACGGCACACCCGCGGCGCAACGCACCGTGTCGCTTGTGGTGAACGGCAAGACCACCGCCACCAAGATTGTGGCGATCCCCGCCAGCGGACGGGCCGCCGTCGACTTCCCCGGCCTCGAGGTGCCTTACGGCTTCAGCCGCTGCGAGGTCAGGGTCGACGCCGCCGACGGCTTCCCGGCCGACGACCTGCGCCGCTTTGCCGTCGAGCGTTCCGACCCGCAAAAAGCCTTGCTGATCCATAACTACGGCGACAACCGTTCGCCGCTCTACGTCGGGGCGGCGCTCTCGGCGGCCGCGCAATCGGCCTTCGCTCTCGAATCGATCAACGTCAACGAGGCCGCCGATCGCCAGCCGTCCAATTACGCTTTCATGGTGCTCTCCGATCTCAATACGCTGCCACCGCTGCTGGAGAATTCGCTCACCGGGTACGTGCGGTCGGGCGGCAGTCTGCTGATCGCCGCTGGCACCTCCGCCGGCGCCCGCTCGCAGATTCCCATTTTCGGCGCGCGCATCATGGAGACCCGCGACTACAGCCGCGTTTCAGATCGTTACATGGCGGTCGGCTCCAGCGACTCTTCGTACCCCGCCGTGGCCAAGGCGAACGGCTGGCCGGGCGTGAAGTTTTTCTACGCTCTGGATGTCGATCCCGGGGACGCTCGCGTGATGGTTCGCTTAGGCGACCAGACGCCACTGTTGCTGGAGAAGCGCATCGGCGAGGGCCGCGTGGTGCTGTTCACCTCCGGGCTCGACAATCTCACCAACGATTTCCCCTTAAATCCCGCCTTTGTCCCGTTCATCGAGCAGACCGCGCGCTACCTTGGGGGCAGGGAGCGCCAGGGCGGCGCCCGCCTGGTGGACGCCTACCTGGAGCTGCGCAATGCCAAGGAACAAGCCCAAGGCGTCGAGGTGACCGACCCCGAGGGGAAGCGCCCGCTCACGCTGGGCGAGGCCGCCTCCGCGCAGTCGTTCCAGCTCACCGAGGCCGGGTACTACCAGCTGCGCCTCGCCAATGGCCGCCAGGACGAAGTCGGCGTCAACCCCGATCCCAAGGAATCGAATCTCGACGTAATCCCCGACGATGTGCTGGCCTTGTGGCGGGGCAAAGGCGGCCAATCTTCACCAGAAGCGGCGGCGGGCGGCCCGGCAACGCCCCGCAAGACGCCGCAAAACATTTGGTGGTACGTCATGCTGCTGGTGCTCGGTTGCGCCGTTGCCGAATCGGTGCTGGCCAGCCGTTACCTGGACACGCAACGCGAGGCGTGAGTGCAAGGATTTCGCCTTGATATCGCTACGGGATATGGGAGTCAGGAGACCGGAGTCAGGAGACAGCAGGCTTGCGCCCGCAGCGTGAGTTCCGGATGCTGGGTGCGCTTTCAAACTTCGGGCTATGCGATCGGGCGAAGGCACCCACTCGGGGCCCAAAAATCGAGTTACGGCGATGCGAGCTTGAAAATCGGCTCGTTAATAACGCCGGTCTACGATCCACTGGAAGCCGGCTAGGTCGTCGTCGGGTTCCGGGAATGTTTAAGTTAGCGCCTTCGTGGCCGGGAGGCCCGTCCCACCTAAGTGAACAGTATTGCATTTACTGAGTCAAGGCGTAAGCTTCCCCAATAACACCGCGTGCCTGGCGCCCGTGGCAGACGGCAGGTTCGACGGTCTCCGCCGCCAGGTTTCATACGCCAGCACGGCGAACGCAATGGCTTCCTTCGCATCGATGGCCACGCCGTAATCCGCCGAGGTCCCGAGCGCCACCTCCGGAAGGAAGGCCGCCAGGTACGCTAGAATCTGCGGATTGTTCGCGCCGCCGCCGGAGACGATCAGCTCGGTGGGCGCAAATGGCCCTGCCGCCGTCGCAATGGTTGCCGCTGTCAACACCGTGGCGGTCGCGATGAGATCGGGCAAAGGCAGCTCCGTCTGCTTCAGGCCGGCTACAAATTCCGCCCCATATTGTTCCCGTCCCGCGCTCTTGGGCGGCGCTTTGCGGTAGTAAGGGTCGGCCAGCAGGCGGTGGAGCAGTGCGCGGTCCACCTTGCCCTGCGCGGCGATCCGGCCGCCGCGATCGAAATTCCGCTTCCCGCCCGTGTACTCGCTCGCCAGCGCGTCGATGACCATGTTGCCCGGACCGGTATCGAACGCCACCACTTCCTCGCGCGCCGCACCCGCGGGAATCACCGTGATATTCGCGATCCCGCCGATGTTGAGTGCCACGCGCGTGCGCCTTGGATGCCGAAACAGCAGGTAATCCAGGTACGGCGCCAGCGGCGCTCCCTGGCCTCCCGCGGCAATGTCCCGCTGGCGGAAATCGGAGACCACCGGAATCCCCGTGCGCTCCGCAATCACCGCCGCCTCGCCGATCTGCAGCGTGCTCGAGCCGCCTTCGTGATACACGGTTTGGCCATGGCACCCGATCAGCTTCACCTGCCCGTAGCTCCGGCAAGCCCGCAGCACGGCCTTGGCGTAGAGTTCTCCCAGCCGAAAGTTGAGACGCGAGATCTCGCCCGTGGTGGTGGTGGTGTTCGAAACGGCCAGAATTGCCCGGCGAACATTCTCCGAATAAGGCGTCGATTGAAAGCCTATGGTGGAAACGCGGTGGGCGTGAATCTCCACGATGGCCACGTCGATGCCGTCGAGCGAAGTGCCGCTCATGACCCCGGCTACTCGCATGCGCGCCTCAATTCGTCCTGCAATTCCGCCAGCAGCCGCAGGGCTTCGATGGGCCGCAGCTCGTCGATCTTCAGATTGCGTATGCGCTCCGCAATGCCGTAGTTTAGCGGCTCGAAAAGTTGAATCTGGATCGGCTGCGCGGGAGCCGCCAGTTCCCCGGTCACCACGTGTTCGCTTCTCTCGTGCAGCCGCAGCACTTCGAAAGCCCGCTCGATCACGCGCACCGGCAGGCCTGCCAGGCGGGCAACTTCGATGCCATAGCTGCGGTCGGCTTTGCCCGGCTCGACTTTCCACAGGAAGATGATCCGATCGCCGACTTCCTTCACCGAAACCCGCAGGTTGCGAATGCCCTCCAGTTGCCCGGCTAGCTCGGTCAGCTCGTGGTAATGCGTGGCAAACAGCGTCTTGGCCCGCGTACGCGCGTGGATGTGTTCCACCACCGCCCAGGCCAGCGCCAGGCCATCGTAGGTCGCGGTGCCGCGGCCGATCTCGTCGAGCACAATGAAACTGCGCGGCGTGGCAGTGTTCAGAATGACGGCCGTCTCCGTCATTTCCACCATGAACGTCGAGCGCCCGCGCGCCAGATTATCGGAGGCGCCAATGCGCGTGAAGATACGGTCAATCAACGGCATGCTCGCCGCTTCGGCGGGCACGAACGAGCCCATCTGGGCCAGGATGGCGATCAGCGCGGCTTGCCGCAGATAAGTGGACTTGCCACCCATATTGGGGCCGGTGATGATGGCGATCAGGTCGGTGTCGGAATTCAGGTACAAATCGTTGGGAATGAATCGCCCGGCTTCCTGCGCGGCGAGCCGTTCGATCACCGGGTGCCGTCCGGCCAGGATACGCATCTCGCCATTGTCGGAAAACGAAGGCCGCGCATATCGATTCTCCGCGGCCACCTGCGCCAGCGCAGCGGTCACATCGATTTCGGCGATGGCCGCGGCGGCGCCCCGAATGCGCTGCGCGTGCGCGGCGGCGAACTTGCGCACCTCGGCGAACAGCTCTTTTTCGAGCGTCAGGATCTTATCCTCGGCGTCCAGGACTTTGCGCTCGTAGTCCTTAAGCTCCGGCGTGGTGAAGCGCTCGGCGTTCACCAGCGTCTGTTTGCGTTCGTAATCGGCGGGAGCCAGGTGCTGGTTCGCCTTCGAGATCTCGATGTAATAGCCGAAGACGTTGTTAAAGCGGACCTTGAGCGACTGTATCCCCGTGCGGCCGCGCTCGCGCGCTTCGATCTGCGCGATGTACTGGCGGCCGTTGCGGCTGAGATCGCGCAATTCGTCGAGCTCGGCATTGAAGCCGGCCCGAATCGCGCCGCCATCGGCCAGGTTGAGGGGCGGCTCTCCGGCGATGGCTTCGAGGATTCGGTCGCGCGCTTCCGGAACCTCGTCGAGGCGGTCGTGCAGCTCCCGCAGCCGCGCGGCCCTCTGGGTTTCGAAGCTGGCTTTCAGCGCCGGAATTTTCTCGAGCGACCGGCCCAGCGCCAGCACATCGCGCGGCCCGGCGATGCCCATGGTGATTTTGGCCAGCAGCCGCTCCATGTCCAGGATGCCGTTCAACTGCTGGCGCAATCCCGACCGCAGGATGGTCTGCTGCAACAGTTCGCTCAACGCATCCAGACGCCGCTCGATTTCGCTCCCGTCGAGCGACGGACAGAGCAGGCGCTGGCGCAACAGCCGCCCGCCCATGCCGGTCAGCGTCTCATCGAGGACACTTAGCAGCGTGGCGTCCACCGCCTCGCCGGCGAAGAGCGGCTCGACCAGTTCGAGGTTGCGCACGGTCACCGCGTCCAGCGCCATGTTGTCAGCCCGATCATAGTGCGCCGGCCGGTCCAGGTGCTCGAGCGCGGCCCGCTGCGTCTCCCGCAGGTAATGCAGGATCGCGCCGGCCGCCGAAACCGCCGCCGGCCGGTCGGCCAGGCCGCACCCATCGAGCGTGAGCAGCCGGAAATGGTCGCGCAGCGTGCGCTCGGCGTAATCGAAGCTGAAGATCCAGTCTTCGAGCTCCGTGCGGAGATAGCGCGCGGCTTGCTCTTCGCCCGCCAGCAGAGGCAGTTCGGCCGGGAACAGCGCCTCGCGCGCGCCAAGCTGTTCGAGGGCCGCGCCCACTTCCGCCGCATCCATCTCGGTGACGCGGAATTCGCCCGTCGAAACGTCCACGTGCGCCACGCCGGCCCGCTTGCCCAGCCGCGACACCGCCGCCAGATAGTTATTCTCGTGCGAGCGCAGCGCCAGCGAATCCGTGGCCGTGCCGGGCGTGACCACTCGCGTGATTTCGCGCTTCACCAGCTTTTTGCCGGCCGCGGCATCTTCCATCTGGTCGCAGACGGCCACCCGATGGCCCTTTTGTATGAGCCTGGCGATGTAGCCTTCCGCCGCGTGATACGGCACGCCGCACATCGGTATGGCCATCCCTTTTTCTTTATTGCGGGAGGTGAGGGTGATCTCCAGTTCGCGCGCGGCGATAATTGCGTCTTCAAAAAACAGCTCGTAAAAATCGCCGAGCCGGAACATCAACAGAGTATTCGGAACCTGCTGTTTGAGAGCGTTGTATTGCCGCATCAGCGGCGTGGAAGCGTCCCCGCTCACTATGCGTAAATCCCGCGCAGCTTGATGGCGAGCGCCACCCGGTCTAGCGCGAGCATGTAGGCGGCGGTCCGGTTGTTGACGTTGTGTTTCCCGGCATACTCCACCACGGCGTCGAAACTCTCCACCATAATTTCTTCGAGCTGCGTATTGACCATCTGCTCGTTCCAGAAAAAACCCTGGCGGTCCTGCACCCATTCGAAGTAGGACACCGTAACGCCGCCGGCATTCGCCAGGATGTCGGGAATCACAAAGATCCTCTTGTCTGCCAGAATCTGGTCGGCCACCGAAGTCGTGGGACCATTAGCTCCCTCGCACAGGATTTTGCAGCGCAGCCGGTCCGCGTTCTCCGAAGTAATGACGTTCTCGGTGGCCGCCGGCAGCAGCACGTCGCACGGCAAGAACATGGCTTCCGTGCGGTCTATCGTTTCGCCGCCCGAGAAGTCCTGTATCGAGCCGGTCTCCTTGCGATGCTCCATCACGGCCGTCGGGTCGAGCCCCTTGGGGTTGTACACCGCGCCGTCATTTTCGATGAGGCAGACGATTTTAAAGCCTTCGCGCGCCATCAGTTTTGAGGCCATGCCGCCCACATTTCCGAGGCCCTGTATCACCACGCTGGTAGATCCGGGGTCCTTGCCGAAGAGCTTCAGAGCCTGCTTGATGACGATCATACAGCCGCGGCCCGTGGCTTCCGGGCGCCCCCGGGAGCCGCCCAGCGCCATGGGTTTCCCCGTGACCACCGCCGTCACCGTGTGCCGCGCGTGCATCGAGTAGGTGTCCATGATCCAGGCCATCACCTGGTCGTTGGTATTCACATCCGGCGCCGGCACATCGCGCTCGGGGCCCAGGAAGTCCATCAGCTCGGCGGTGTAGCGCCGTGTGAGTTTTTCCAGTTCGCTCGACGACAGCAGGTGCGGATCGCAAATCACGCCGCCTTTCGCGCCGCCGAAAGGGATGTTCACCACGGCGCACTTCCACGTCATCCAGGAGGCCAGCGCGCGCACTTCATCCAGCGTGACATCGGGGGCGAAGCGTATCCCGCCTTTGCCGGGACCGCGCGCTATGGAATGCTGCACTCTGTATCCGGTGAATACTTCGAGGCGCCCGTCATCCAGTTGCACGGGGATATGGACGGTGATCTCCTTGGCCGAAGTGCGCAGCACTTTGCGCAGCCCATCGTCCATATTGAGGCGGCTGGCTGCTTCGTCAAAGCGGGCTTCCGCGGCCAGCCAAGGGTTTTTCTCCTGCTCGAGCGACAACGTGGCGCTTGCCAAAAGTGAAACCTCCCGGTTTCATTATGGCAGAGCGAATGCGAAAAATACTTACGACGCTGCCGCCGGCGACCCGGAAGCTGACACCTGAGCCCCCGCCTGTGGACGGTATTCCAGTTCGTAATACTCCCGCACCCACTCGCGGTTCATCTCTTCCCCGGAGCGCAGCGTAATTTCCTCGCCGCACCGCGCACACTTCATACGAAAGCCCATCGAGGCGGCCATAGGCCCCCCACAGGCCGCGCACTCCGCGGGCGTATACCGCGCCAGGCCCTGAATCATCCGCACCCAGGTGTCGATCCTCAAGAAATAGTTTTGCAGGTCCTTGACCGCCACTTCGCCTTCGAAGGCGTGTGCATCGGTTGCCGGCAGGCGCCGTAACAGAAGCTGTTTCCCCTCGTCGGTGAGGTATCCGTCCTTCTCCAAAACGTCGGGACCGAAGACTTCCACGGCCGTCTCCAGAATCGACTTATCGGGCAGGAAGATGTGGAATTGCGTCTCCGTCTCCATGGTGATCTCGATCAGATCGAGCGATTCGGCCCCAAGATCGCTCATGTGGGTATCGGGGGTGACCCGCGACACATCGATGCGCAAGCTACGCGCGACGATCGGCGCGAATTTTTCAAGAACCTCCGACTCGGTCATATCCGGCATTGATCTCTCCTAGAGAAATACTGAAGAGCGCGCTATACAGCCCAACCGCCGCACGCAAACATGGCATCCTGGCCGACGGTCCTGCCCACCTGCTTAGATGGAGTCTAAATCGCGGTATCGAGCAAACGCAAGCCAAAACGCCACTTTTGTGATTTGTCGGTACCAGTACTCTTGCGTACCGTCGAAAGGCCATCGCGCAATGGTGGGCTCATGAGGGCCGGTCGCGTGTAGTATTCTGGTCACGGATGCTGAAGTCGAAGGTATCACGCGAAATTGTATGATTCTGGTCGTTTGCCGGATCGCTATCCTCGCCGCATCCGGTGTCGTACCGCGCGCCGTCCGCGCGGACTGGCGCCGCGCCTGGATCTCCGAGATCCGCCACTACGCCACCCTCCTGCGGGGGCGCGGGGTGAAGAATCGCTATGTCCGGGCCCGCATCTGGCATCACTTCATCGGCGCAATGCGGGATGCCTTGCGCATTCTCTCCGATGCCCCGGGCATCCGCCAACTCCGCTCGGCCATGCGCAAGCCCGGGTTTTGCCTGGGGCTGATTGCCGTGGTTCTGGCCGCCATCGTCGTCTCCAGCCGCGGCCTGCCTATCACGCGTGCAATGCTGGCCCCGCGCTACCCGGACGCCGGACGCCTGGTGCTGATCTCGGAAGGCGGCGTACTGCGAAATCCCATCTCCGCGGCGCAGCTCGAGTTTTTTAAGACGCGTAACACCACGTTCGTCGGGCTGGCTGGATATCAGTGGACTTCCCGTGGCGCCGCCATGGTTACGCCCGAGTTCTTCGATGTGCTCGGCGCCCGGCCCAGCCGCTTCCTGCTGCGCCGCATCAACGACTGGCAACCGCTGGCCAACCAGCAGGATCTCGGCGTGCTCGGGCGGCTCAAGCCCGGAGTCACCGCGGCTGCCGCCCAGAGTGAACTGCGCGACCTGGCGAGCCGCTACCGCCGCTATCAGCCATCCTCCCCGTCCCAGCAGGTGCTGGTGACGCCCTTGCTGTCTCGCATCCGCCAACCGCTCTATGCGTATTCCATCCTGTACGCTATTACCACCGCTCTATTATTGACAGTCGCCTGCATCGGAATTCGCGCCGACCGTCGCCGCCGCGTCGGCCGCATCCGTCCCCGGTACTGGGCCTACTTTTGCGCCAAGTCGCTGTCCCTCCCGCTGGCCCTCACTCTGGTGATCTGGGAGTTTAGCCGGGCCACCTCCTTCACCCTCACCGGCGGCGCCACGTTCGTTGCCGAACCCTTTTTTCTTTGGCTCGTCATCCTGGCTTCGGCCGCCATTGTCTGGTGGTGTCTGGCGGATCAGCGGGTGCGCTGCCGCGCATGCTTGCAAACTTTGCAGTATCCCGTACGGATCGGCTCGCTGGGCGCGGTCTTATTCGATCATGCCGGTACGGAACTGGTGTGCTGCGAGGGTCACGGCGTCTTGTACGTGCCCGCAGCAAGTTCAGACTATGTCCAGCGCGGCGGCTGGACAGTGCTGGATGTCGCCGGCATGAAGTAGGACAGACCTCCCGGTCTGTCCCCCGCGCTGCATTATGATGAGCAAATGCCCTTCCGTTCGTTCTTCCTCACATTGTTTCTTGCTCTGCGGTTGTTTGCGCAGAACCAGTCCGATTGGCTGGAGCCATTTCCTCCCCACCGTGTCATCGATAACATCTACTACGTAGGCAGCCGGGGCCTCGCTTCCTATCTGATCACCACCTCGCAAGGTGACATTCTGATTAACAGCAGCTTCGAGGCTTCCGTCCCGCTGATACGGGCCGCCATCGAGAAACTGGGGTTCCATTTTCACGATGTCAAGATCCTGCTGATCAGTCACGCGCACAACGATCACTGCGCGGGCAGCGCCACAATCAAAGAGCTGACCGGGGCAAAGTACATGGTGATGGACGCCGATGTTCCCGTAGTCGAAAGCGGCGGCAAGAGCGATTTCCGGTACGGCAACGATCCGCATTCGCTCTACAAGCCCGCCAAGGTCGATCGCGTGCTCCACGATGGCGACCAAGTGAAGCTAGGAGATACGGTGCTGATCGCGCATCTCACTCCAGGTCATACCAAGGGTTGTACCACCTGGACCATGCAAGCCCATGCGGCAGGTAAGACTTACGACGTAGTCATCGTCGGCAGCCCCAACGTGAATCCAGGCTATAAGTTGGTCGGCAACGCGCTCTATCCACACATCGCCGAAGACTACGCCCGCACCTTCCGCGTCTTGAAGTCATTGCCGTGCGATGTTTTTCTGGGCGCGCACGGCAGCTACTACGAGATGGAAGCCAAATTCGCCCGCATGAAAGGGTCTGGACCGAACCCCTTCATCGACCCAGCCGGATATCAGGCTTACGTCGCGGAGAGAGAGGGCGCTTATCGCGACGAGTTACAGAAACAGTCAGCCCGCTGACTTACTCTTGCCGCAGCGTTTGCATCGGATCGACTCGCGCCGCCCGACGCGATGGCGCCCACGCCGCCATCAGCGCAACTAACAACAGCAGCACTGGCGCCGCGATCAGCGTCCATGGATCTCTTTCGGGCACTTCAAACAGCAGCGAGCGCAGCAGGCGCATCGCGAACAGCGAGCCGGTCAAGCCTACCCCGGCCCCGGCCAGAGCCCAGACGGCCGCCTGGCCGATCAGCAGCCTGGTTATATTGGCCGGAGTAGCGCCCAGCGCCATGCGCACGCCGATCTCCGGTGTCCGCAGAGTAACCAGAAACGCCAACACCCCATACAGTCCGATGGCCGCCAAGAGCATACCCATCGCCGCAAACAGGGTCAGCAGCATCGCATTAAACCGCGGCCGCTCCGCGAGCTCGCCAACGCGCTGCCGCATGGTCTCGAGCTCCACCGGCAAGGTCGCATCCATGGCGGCGAACTCCGCGCGTATCCGGACCGCCATGGCGCGCGGATTCATAGGGCTGCGGATCAACGCGCTCGCGCTGCGCCACCCGTCGCCCTCATTCTCGAAGGTCTCGTCGGGCGCGTGTTTGCGCACCACGTAGTATTCGGGGTCGGCGGCCCGTGCGGGTCCGGCGTTTTTCACGTCGCCCGCAATACCCACCACGGTGAACCATTGCCCGCGAGCGGTCTTCATCACGCGCTTGCCCACTGGATCGTCAAACGGAAACAATCGGCGCCCCAGCGTCTCGCTCAGAATCACCGCGTACTCGGCCGGCCGGCGATCTTCTTCGCGAAATGGCCGCCCGCGCAGGATAGGAATGCCCAGCGCCGCGAAGTATCCCGGCGTCACGTAACGCCACGCCACCATGCCGCCGGCGCGTTCGGGCGAAGGGGGCCGGCCTTCTACGGCGATCGCGGAAAACGGCCGCCCCAGCGTGCCGCCGGAGGGCGGAATCGAATCGCTGACGGCCGCCGCGGTCACCCCGGGCAGCCGCTTGAGCCGGGCTTCCAGATCTTCGAAGAATCCCAGTTGGCGGGCGTCCCGCGCATAGCCGCGGCCGAGCACAAAATGCGCGGTCAAGACATTGTCGGTCTCGACGCCGAGCGGCACGCTCTCGAGCTTCCACAAGCTGCGCAGCAGGAGGCTCGCTCCGGTCAGCAGCACCAGCGAGACGGCAATCTGCGCGGCCACCAGCATCTGCCGGAAGATACCGCGTGGCGAACCGATCGCGCGGCTCACAAGCGCCTCGACGCGCGGGCTCTCGAACGCCGGCGCGAGTCCGAACAGGACGCCCGCCAACAAACACGCCGCCAGCGCAAACAGGAGCACGCGCCCATCGAGGGTAGCTTGTTCCAAGCGCGGAATGCCGCCGGGCGCGATGGCAATGAAGAAGCGCAGCAGTCCCCAGGCAAAAAGGCATCCCCCGATCGCTCCGAGTAAAGCCAGCAGCAGGCTTTCGGTAATGGCCTGGCGGACCAGCCGGGCGCGACCCGCGCCGATGGCTGCGCGCACGGCCAGTTCCCGCCGGCGCATCGCCGAGCGCGCCAGCAGCAGGTTGGCCACATTGGCGCAGGCAATCAGGAGCACGGCGATAACGCAGGCCAGTAAAATCCAGGAGGCGAGGCGCGCATTCTGTATCTGCCGGTCGCGTAGAGGGCGGATGACCAGCTTCAACTCCCTGCGGAACTCTGCCGGCGCATCCAGCAGATCGCGCGCGAACAGCGGCTGCATGCGCGCCATGGCTTGCTCGATAGTGACCCCGGGCTTCAGCCGGGCGAAGACGCGGAACGCCTGTCCGCTATGCTCGGCCGCCTCGTCCAGCGCCTCCGGAACCAGCAGGTCGGCGTGGCTGAGATTGAAAAGCTCGAAATCGCGCGGCAGCACGCCGACAATCGTGGTCGGCTGACCATCGATCGAAATGGACTTGCCGATCGCGCCGGTGTCGCCCCCCAGGCGGCTGCGCCAAAAGCCGTAAAACAGCATCGCGACTTTAGGCGCGTTGGGAACGTCCTCCTCGCGCGTGAAGTTGCGGCCCGCCAGCGGCTGTATACCGAACGTGGGAAGGAAACTGGAGTCCACCCGCGCGCATCGCAGGCGAGCAGGATTGCGCTCGGTCAGGTCGCAATCGACGATGAAGTTAAACGATGCGAGGCTGGCGAACGGCGTCTGATTCCTGCGCCATCGCACTAACGAATCGGCGAACAGGAATTCGTTGCTATCGAGAGACGGAGACACAATTCCGACTGAGACCAGCCTGGCGTCATCGGGATACGGCAGCCGGCGAAAAAGGATACGGTCGACCACGCTGAAGACAGCGGTCGTCGCGCCGATGCCCAGCACGATGGCGAACAGGGCAGTCAGGGTGAAGACCGGAGTCCGGAGGAATCCGCGCAGAGCGTAACGCATATCGTCGATCATCACTAGCGGTCACCACCCGCTGCTGACATCCCAAACCCGCGCAGTCTTGTCAGAACTGGCCGTCACCACGCGCTTGCCGTCCGGCGAGAACTCCGCTGTATGGACGGCGCCCTGATGCCCGGTGAGGATGGCCAGTGCCCGCCGGCTCTCGGCGTCCCACACGCGCGCGGTCTTGTCCAGACTGGCTGTCACCACCCTCTTGCCGTCCGGCGAGAGAACCGCGGTGAGGACGAAATTCTGATGTCCGGTGAGGGTGGCCAGCGCGCGCCCGCTCTCGGCGTCCCACACCCGTGCGGTCTTGTCCCAACTGGCTGTCACCACGCGCTTGCCGTCCGGCGAGAACACCGCGGTGGTGACAGTACCCTGATGCCCGGTGAGCGTGGCCAGCGTGCGGCCGCTCTCCGCATCCCACACTCGCGCGGTCTTGTCATCGCTGGCCGTCACCACCCGCTGGCCATCCGGCGAGAACGCCGCGGCATTGACAAAGAGCTGATGCCCGGTGAGCGTGGCCAGCGGGCGTCCGCTCCCGGCATCCCATACCCGCGCGGTCTTGTCATCGCCAGCCGTCACCACCCGCGTGCCGTCCGGCGAGAATGCTGCTGTCCAGACATTACCCTTATGCCCGGAGAGGACAGCCAGCACATGCCCGCTCCCGGCGTCCCACACGCGCGCGGTCTTGTCGTTACTGGCCGTCACCACCCGCTTGCCGTCCGGCGAGAATGCTGCTCTCCAGACAGAGTCCTTATGCCCGGAGAGGGTGGTCAGCGCGCGCCCGCTCTCGGCATCCCACACGCGCGCAGTGCTGTCCTGGCTGGCCGTCACCACCAGCTTACCGTCCGGCGAGAACTCTGCGCTAAAGACATTCCCCTGATGCCCCGTGAGGGTGGCCAGCGCGCGCCCGCTCTCGGCATCCCACACTCGTGCGGTCTTGTCGCGACTGGCCGTCACCACCCGTGTACCGTCCGGCGAGAACGCAGCTGTAAAGACACCGCTCTCATGCCCGGTGAGCGTGGCCAGCGCGGTCACGGCGATGGGCGCCACAACGGCTGGCGGAACCACAACGGCTGGCGGCGCCACGGCGGGTGACGTTACCAACGGCGCGGCATTTCCCGCCTGGATAGGTCGCTTCTTCAGCTCCTCCTCGGCTGTTCGTTGCCCCGCCAGCGCAGTGTCTCGCTCCTGTCGTGCCTGGCTAAGCTGCGCCTGCAGATCGCTGATCTGCTTGAGCGCCGCCGCATCCTGCGTTTCCTGAGGACTTGCCTGGCTTGCCTGCTGCTTGAGTGCGTCCTTAGCCTTCTGTGCATCGGCTGTCGAAGTCGCGGCCTGCTGGCGCAATTCGTTCACTGAATCCTCCAGCTTCTTGCGCTCTTCGATGCTCATACCACCAGTCTTGGCCAGTTTGTCCAGCGCGTCCTGGAGCTGCCTGCTTGCCGCGTCAGCCTGCCGCGCCCGCTCCGTCACGGTGTTGGTGAGTGCCAGCCTCGTCAGCGTCGCTTCCGCTTGCTGCCTCTGGTTCTCCCTGTGCGAAAGCCAAATGAGAGACAGGCTTACCAACAACAAACCGAGCAGTCCGATGGTCGCCCAGAGCCAGCGCTTCTCCCGCCTCCGCGCGGCCTCGATTCGCCGATTGTCTTCGTCTTGCGCCTTCCGGCTCCGGCCCAGAAATTCGTCGACTTGACGAAATCGGACCTGCCTCTTCGACGCGTACTGCGCGGCCCAACAGGCATTCCAGCCATTGTGAGCTTTGATTTGTTCGATGCGGGCAAGGTCCGGATCGCGCAGCAGGGCGGCGTTGCGCAGTATCCCGCTGACCACGTCGCGGAACCACGCGGCGCTCACGCTTTCCGCTTCCACCCACCCTTCGAGCAGCACCCACTTTCGAATGAGGCTCTCATGCGAGATGTCAATCACCGATCGGGGGACTGGACGATCTCCGGTGGTGCAGAACAGGAGCGAATTCTCGGGCCTGGAGAATCGGCGAATTACTTCGTTGATGTAATCGCGCTTAAGCTGCGAGTCCGCTTGAGTGACCGCGTAGATCCACCGCAACCCCGAGGCACGGCGCACCGCCTTCCCATCGGTCTTGGTAGTGAGGCAGCGAAAAAGTTTCTCGCCCCAGGGCTTTGCCTCTTCCGGCAGACCGCCGTAGATCTCGCTCGCGTGCTGGTCGAGCGCCGAGCCCGATTTGCTGGCTTCGCCGTAGTGAACCAGGTCGAGCGGACCGTCCGACCGCTGCTCCATCCAAAGGCCGTATATCCGCATGAGCGCGTGTTGTAGAACCGGAAGTTGGTCCGGATCGTCGCCTGTGTCCGTGAGTAAGCGTTGCACCAGCCTCGCGGTAATGCGCGCTCCGGCCAAGTCCAGCGGCCGTTCGATGGCCGCCTGGCGCTGATCCAGAGTCAGCCGCGGAATCAGATATTGGCTGCGGTTGAAAGCCTCAGCCAGGCCCTGGAACTGAGCGCACTCGCCCAGGAAATCGGACCGCATCGTGATCACGACATAAATGGGCTCATCGAATTCCTCGGCGGCGCGCAGCAGCAGACTGACGAACAGGGCCGCATCGGCTCCTCCCGCCGGGTCGCGGTGCTCACCGGCGAAACGGAAGAGCTCTTCAAACTGGTCCACCACCACCAACAGACTCTCGCCAGGTTGCAGGCGCGCGTCGCGAACGGCGTTCACCAGGCCGAAGGTGCTGGATTCGAGCTGGCTCTGGAGTCCCGCTTTGCTGGCGCAGTTGAGAACGCCGTTCGCGGCAAGCGCGTCAGCCATAGCGGCCAGGGGAGCGTTGCCGGGCCGCATGACCGCGATACGCCAACGCGATGTCGCTCCCACCAGGTAGCCGCGGTACAGCGCGGGCAGCAACCCGGCGCGAACCAGCGACGATTTACCGCTGCCGGAAGTGCCCACCACCGCCAGAAACCGCGTTATGGAAAGGCGCCGCAGCAGCTCGTCCGTATGGGTTTCGCGTCCGAAGAAAAGAAAGCCCTCCCATGGTTCGAAGGAGCGCAGCCCCGGATAGGGGTGTTCCACGCCAAGCGCGGGGTTAAGTTCAGTTACCTGCATTGGCGGTGCCTGCTCTGCGAAGGGGAGCCAGAAATGGCTCGAGGCGGGCCAGATCGACCTGTTGCGGGTCCGGCACCAGCGGCACGCCGTAGCCGTTGAATGGCGCGGTGTCGTTAATCAGGAAGCATTTGGATCGGATCGGGGGACGCCGATAAAGCCGTTCGGCGAAGCACACGTCCATAGCATTGTGCTGCAGCCACTCGATGGGCGCGAATTTCTGCAGCAGCAGTACCCCATTGCATTGGCGCAGCAATTCTTCGTGCCGTTCCGCGGAGCCCTTCCGCGACGGCAAATGGACGTTCAGTTCTTCCTGGTCCTCGATTCTCCCGCGCCATTGGTCGGCGAGCGCGCGGTCCGTGCTCTCGGCGGGGTCGCAGATCAAATACACTTCGCCGGATTGTGCCGGGGTCTCGACTTCCGGCGCCTCCGCCGGCGACCGCAGAACGCTCCGCACGGCGTCGATCATCTCACGCTCATTCGCGCTCGGTAGAAGACGAGTGGACCCCGGCAGATTCTCCAAAATCGATACCTTTTCGATGAACGTGCGCTGCTTCTCATCGGTTGTCGCGCGGGCGTCGGGCCGGATCCAGATCAACGGGCGGATGCCTTTCTTAGCCGCTTCCGCCAGTTGAAACGCCGCGAACGGGTCATACTTAGGGCCGATCAGAAAAACCGCGGCGACGGCGCTGTCCAATTCGTCCGGCAGCAGATCCTTGAGGGTGAAGTCCAGTTCCGAGCACTCCACCGGTCGCACATTGTAGCCATGATCGTGCAGGTCCGAGCGCAGCTTGACGCAGGCGCCTGCCATGTCCAGCGCCGGGCATGCCACGAAGACCTTTTCCAGTTGCGACCGCATCCGGCGCAGCAGATCCGCCAGCGCCAGCGAAGTACGCCGGATTTCGCGTCGAAAATCTTCGGTGCCGGCTGCATACTCGGTGTACTCGTCCTCCCCGCGGTAGAACATGGCGTGTTGCAGGCGCGGCAGGAACTTCTCGTGCATAGCTTGCGGCCAGGGAGCCTTAATAATCTTGAAGAATCGGAAAACCCGGCCGATTTTCATCTTATCGAGACACGGCATTTCCTCCTGCGCCATCTGCTCCGGCGTGCAGAACTGGTTCAGGAAGAAGGCTCGCTCTTTACCGCACCAACCCGATGTGCGGTAGCTCGGCGAAACGATGGTCAGGAACGCGGCTGAAGCTTTGATGCCGTCCTCGATGTCCCCCTTCCAGTCTTCGGCAACTCGGATTTGGCTTACGTCCTGCCAGACGCTAACCTTTTGACCCAACTCGCGCCCCAGCGTCTCCCGCAGATTCTCCTCAAAAATGGCGACCCAGTTCCGATCGTCCGCATGCGCATAGCTGAGGAAAAGATCGTGTTGATAACCGGGGACGTAGGCCATAGCCAATAGCTCCAGCAAGTTTGGTTTCTATTATGTGCAGATTTGGCGTTTAATTGCAGCTAGACTACAAGAATGGCCACACGCCGTTCCTTCCTCCTCTCCACGGGCCTGGCGCCCGTCATCCTGTCCGCCGCGCCGCCCGGCTCTCCGATCGCTCAGCTCTCCAACCGCCGTGCGGAGGCTCAGCCCATCACCGCGGCCGAGCGCCAGGCGCGCATCGAGCGCGCCCGCCAATTGATGACCGAAAACAAAATCAATGCGATCTGCCTGGCCGGCGGAACGTCGCTGAACTATTTCAGCGGCGTGCGCTGGGGCAATAGCGAGCGCCTGTTCGCCATGATCCTTCCCGCGCGGGGCGAGCCGTTCTTCATCAGTCCGGCCTTCGAGGAGGAGCGCGCGCAGGAGCAGATCGCCGCGGGTGCCGCCACTCACGCCAAAATATTCACCTGGCAGGAAGACGAAAGTCCCTACGCGCTGCTGGCATCGGCGCTCAAGGAAAGCGGCCTGCTGACCGGCCAGCTAGCCGTGGACGAAGGCATGCCGTTCGTGTTCGCCGATGGCATCGCGCACGCCGCTCCGGCAGCCACCGTGATCAGCGCCACGCCGGTAACCGCCGGATGCCGCATGATCAAGAGTCCGGCCGAGATTGCGCTGATGCGCCTCGCCTCCAGCGTGACTCTGCAAGCTTACCAGGCAGCCTGGAAATCCATACGCGAAGGCATGACCAACCGCGAATTCAGCACATTGATCGGATCTGCTTACCAGGCTCTCGGCTTCCCCGGTTACGCCAGTGTCCAGATTGACGAATACACCGCCCTGCCCCACGGTTCTGTGCAGCCGCAAACCATTCGCGCGGGTTCCATCGTGCTCATCGACGACGGCTGCACGGTGGAAGGCTATCAATCCGATATCTCGCGTACGTTCGTGGTCGGCAAAGCCACGGACAAAATGAACCAGGTCTTCGAAATCGTCCACAGGGCGCAAGCCGAGGCGCTTGCCGAAGCCCGTCCCGGGTTACCGTGCGAGGCCGTGGACGCGGCCGCGCGCAAGGTCATCGTGGATGCCGGCTACGGTCCCGGCTACAAGCATTTCACTCATCGCGTGGGCCATGGGCTGGGGATGGACGGCCACGAGTGGCCTTACCTGGTGCGCGGAAATAAGCGGCCGCTCGAAGCCCATATGACCTTCAGCGACGAGCCCGGCATCTACATCCGCGGGCAGTTCGGCATTCGCCTGGAAGACGACATGCACATCACCGAGGCCGGCGCGGAGCTGTTGACGCCGCAAAGCCCATCGCTCGAACAGCCCTTCGGCGCCGCGTAGATTTCGCCGCTCCGGGCGGTTCATTTGGGGACAGAAGCTGTATGGCGTCGTCAGCCTGCCACTCGGGGTGATCTTGAAGATTGTGCCACAGCCAATGCCTCCATCACCTCCGCAGTTGCCATTGCCCCCGCCCACGACGGTTGTCCCGTAAACGTCCCCATTGGTGGCCTGGACCAGGCCGACCCCGGGGTTTCCGCCGTCCGTGCCCTGCCACGGAGGCTGTTGGGTGTATACTAAGTCCGCCTTGCGCTTCAAAACGGAAACCCACGCCGGGGTGATCCGGCACGAACCAGGCTGTAAAGAGCTTTACCAGAGAGAATAACGACACCACATATGAGGTCCGTTGCGATATTAATCATGACGGCCATTGGCGCCCAATCGGCTGACATCAGTGGCCCGGCGTATACGCTGATCAATGCGCGGGCCTCGCAAAACCAGTCGCAGTTCTTCGTGTATGAGGACATCGACTCGCCGTTCAACCATGGGTTCCCGTCCGGACTGTTCGGCAGCAGCGCGGTGGCGATGGGAAAGTTGAGTGTCAACCCCAGTTGTGTTTACAGCGCGAACGCCGAGGACGGCTGTTCGACAGATCCAACAGCAATGGACCAGACGCGGGGGACCGTCTTCCAATTTACCTTCGCCCCCCTGGTTTCAGGGGAGTATGTGGGCTTGAATTTCGAGGAGCCACAGAACTGGGGGGCGAACCAGGAGGGCATAGGCTACGACCTGACTGGCGCCACTCAACTGGTCTTCGACGCCATTTGTCCTACCGGCGGGATACAGGTGCAATTCAGCGTGAACGGCAGCGCGACGGCCTTTATGACCATCCCGCAACAGTGGTCGACGATCACGATCAACTTGAGTTCACTTGGACTAACGTCGCTAACCGGGGTCCACCTGCTATTTGGAATTGGGAGCAACGACATGAATGCGCCAAACGGCGGAACGGTCTTGCTCGACAACATTCACTTTCTGCCGGTTCCTATAAGTCAAACAACGGCCCTTGGCTTGCCCCTCGCAAACCAGGTCTTCGGCATCGAGCATGTGCAGAACTCGTTACCCGGGAGCATCCCGATTCCCCCCGACCAGATCAATTCCAACCTTGCCACGCTGTACGAATCCTCTTTGGCCATCATCGCGCTCATCGACCGCGGTCAACCCCAGGATCTTACCAGCGCGAAACTGATCGCCGACACGCTGGTTTATGCGCTCGGGCATGACAACCAAGGGGATCTGCTTCCCGCGCCCGGCGGTCTGACCGGGCTGCACAATGGATATTACGCAGGCGACATAGCGCTTTTCAATAGTCAGGGACCGCAAGGCGGCCAGCAACGCCAGGTCCGCCTGTCTGGATTCACCGCTCCTGTTTTATGCCCGCAAACGGGCTTCTGCCTAGTCCTCGATGGCGCAACAGGTGGCAATAACGCCTTTGGCATCCTGGGCCTACTGGCAGCTTACAAACAATTTCAGAACAGCGCCTATCTCAATGCCGCTCTCACCATCGGCGACTGGATTTACGGCAATCTTCTGGATTCAAGCGGTACAGGGTACGGCGGCTACTTTGTCGGCTATCCGGACAATGGGTTACCGAAAATTCTGGAAAGCGGCAAGTCGACCGAGAACAATGCCGATATATTCGCAGCATTCACGGCGCTAGCGGGCGCCGAGAGCGCAGCGGGTAACACAAGCGCGGCTGCCCTGTGGACCAGCCGCGCGAACATCGCCGGTGACTTTGTCATGCAGATGTACGATTCCATCAACGGGCGCTTTAACGCAGGCACAGTTTCGGCCAACCCACCATCTCCGCCTGCCCTCTCCGCTGGGAACTCCCAAACGCCATTCATGCAAAAAGGGAACGACATCATCAACACATTCGACTTTCTGGACACGGAGACCTTTACAACCCTGGCGATGGCGCCCGCGTCGCGTTACCAGAGCCAGATAGACTGGCACCTCCCGGTCCAGTGGGTTCTCAGCCATTTCCAGAGTACTGTTACGGCGACAGATATGACGTTTCAAGGCTTCGACCTGATCCAGGCGTCCGAGAGTCTGCCTAGCGACGGACCCCTGGGAATCGCTTGGGAGTTCACCGGCCAAGAGGTTGCCACCATGAAACTGGTGGACACTCTTTATGGCACTTCACAGTTTGTCAGCCCGATCAGCACGTACCTGACCCAGATTCAGCAGGCGCAGTCATCAGCGCCGTTCACGGATGGCCAGGGTGTAGTTGCATCCACATTGCAGAACGGCGACGCCGTTGCGCCCTATAATCAGTGCCTCGTTACTCCTTTCCAATGCATCGCCGAGCGCGTGGGGCTGGCAGCGACAATATGGGGCATCGCAGCGGAACAGGGCCTCGACCCATTTCAATTGACCGCCCTACCAGCGCAGTTACTCCAGGCGATCACTTTCGGAGCGCTGGGAAATCAGGTTTTGGGGACGGCTCCATTCACGCTCAGCGCAACGTCAAGTTCTGGCCTTCGGGTGACGTTCGCCTCGAATACGCCGACGGTCTGCACGGTTTCCGGGATCACCGTGACCGTGGCCGCCGTGGGCACGTGCTCGATTACCGCCAGTCAGGCCGGCAACGCGAGCTACGAGGCTGCAGCGCCAGTGACTCAGGCCTTCACGATCACCAGCGGATCTATCAACCCGGGTCTGGTTGGAGCACCAATTGCGAGCAACACTTTCTTAGGGATGTGTTGCGACGATAATATTAGTGTGGCTGCGGAATTCACGCTTTCGGTCAGCGCTTACGTAACGACAATAGATATCGTCCTATTGGGTAATAGTATTTATGATTTTACTCTTCAGAACTCGCTGGGCGGGTCCATTACAACCTTCGCCCGTGCAGTCATGACCGCGCCCGAGGCGGGTCCAAATACAGAGGCGATGACTGTGAATGAGACGCTTCCAGCCGGCACGTACTACCTGGTCGGAACCGAGGACCCCGCGTCGACTCTACGCGTTCCCGGATGGTACCTCTCAGACGGCAGTACGTTTGTCACCACGGCAGGCAGCGTTACAAACGGCGTGTGGTCCAGCAATTCCGGCCCCGCTGGACCTTTCTCTTTCTTGAGCGGCGTGGTTGACGGCTACACGTATCCCTCTCCTACATTCATAGTGAACGGCTCGACGACCGTGGCTACGGCCAGCCTGTCAGCCACGCCCGCGGATCTGACCTTCCAAGCTTGGCGGGGTGCGCCGGCGCAATCGCAAACGCTCCAGATCGGCGGTACCGCGGGGATCGCGTGGCAGGCAGCGGCTGCGACCTCATCGGGCGGCAACTGGTTGAGTGTGTCGCAGGGAGCGGGACAGATACCCGCGGGGCTCACTGTTTTGGTTATTTCCGGCGGTCTGACGCCTGGGACCTACCAAGGGAGCATCACCGTCCACGCGCCAGCAGCCACGCCTTCGTCCAGCACAATCAGCGTTACGCTGACGGTAACCGCCGCGAGCGGGCAAAGCGGCATAATCACGACTGTGGCAGGTAACGGATTCACTGGCCCCAACGGCGACGGCGGGCCGGCGACTTCAGCGACGTTTGCGAATCCCTACGGTGTTGCCGTGGATGCCTCTGGGAATCTCTTCATTGCGGACTTCAATGACAATCGAATCCGGAAGGTGTCGGCCAGTGGGATTATCACGACGGTTGCGGGGAACGGTGCCCCTGGCCCCCTAGGCTACGGCGATTTCTCGGGCGACGGGGGCCCGGCGACCTCGGCCTCGTTGAACCATCCCTACGGTGTCGCTGTGGATGCTTCAGGGAATCTGTTCATCGCGGACTCTGGGAACAACCGGATACGGAAGGTGTCGGCCGGCGGCATCATCACGACGGTCGCGGGCAACGGGCCCTCTTGCGGGGAGTTTCCATGCGGGAATTTCTCCGGTGATGGGGGGCCGGCGACTTCGGCGTCGTTGTTCTCTCCTTACAGTGTCGCTGTGGATGCCTCCGGGAATCTCTTCATTGCAGACGAAGGCAATAACCGGATTCGGAAGGTATCAGCCAGCGGCATCATCACGACGGTCGCGGGCAACGGACCGTCTTGCGCAGGCATCGCCTGCGGAGGTTTCTCTGGGGACGGCGGGGCGGCGACTGCGGCGTCCTTGAACAGTCCATACGGGGTTACTGTGGATGCTTCCGGGAACCTCTTCATCGCGGACACCGAAAACAACCGAATCCGGAAGGTACCAGCCGACGGCATGATCACGACCGTCGCGGGTGATGGACCCTCGTGCGGCCAATCGTCGTACAACTGTGGAGGCTTCTCCGGTGATGGCGGGCCGGCGACTTCGGCGTCGTTGTTCACTCCCTGGGGTGTTACCGTGGATGCTTTCGGAGATCTCTTCATCGCAGATGTCAGCAATTCGCGAATCCGGAAAGTGTCGGCCAGTGGCATCATCATGACGGTCGCGGGCAACGGAACCGGGGAGTTCTCCGGCGACGGCGGGCCGGCGACTTCAGCGTCGTTGTTAGCACCCACTGGTATTGCCGTGGATGCTTCCGGAGATCTCTTCATAGCAGACTCCGGCAACGAGCGGATTCGCAAGGTTTCGGCGTCCGTAACAGCGGCGGCTCCATCGATCAACTCCGGTGGCATTGTTCCTGTCGACAGCACAGTGGCAACAATCCAGCCCGGCGAATGGGTGTCGATTTACGGCAGCAATCTCGCCAGTTCGACGATGAGTTGGATCGGTGATTTTCCGACCTCGCTTAGCGGCACCAGCGTCACGATTAATGGCAAGGCGGCGTATCTGTCGTTTGTCAGCCCCGGACAGATTAACCTGCAAGCCCCGAATGACACAGCGACCGGCATCGTTCCCGTCGTGGTCACGACTGCTAGTGGAAGCTCAACAGCGACCGTAACGTTGGCCCAGTTTGGTCCTTCGTTCCTCTTGCTCGACGCCAAGCACGTGGCCGGCATCATTGTCAGAACGAACGGTGCAGGTGCTTATGCAGGCGGCGCCTACGACATCATCGGCCCGACCGGAAATTCACTTGGTTATCCAACAGTGGCCGCGCAGTCGGGCGACGTCGTTGAGCTCTTCGGTACCGGGCTCGGGCCCACCAACCCAGCCGTTCCTGGTGGGCAGTTGTTTTCAGGGGCGGCGCCGACGATCAATCCGGTGAATCTTCTCATCAACAACGTGAACGTGACGCCATCCTTTGCTGGGTTGTCTGGCGCCGGTCTTTACCAGATCAATCTCACTGTTCCGGCGGGTCTCGGCACGGGAGATGTCGCGCTTCTGGCCACTGTGGGAGGAGTGCAGACACCCCCGAACGTTGTGATCTCGCTTCAGTAGTGGGCTGCGCCGCGAGAATTCTCTCGATCCATCTCGCGCCGCGCTTTCCGCGCCGCCCTTCGAAATGGCGGCGGGGCTTGCCTCGCCCGTTCTACAAAATTCGACAAAATTCGACACTATTTTCGATTTTTCGAAAACGCCGGACCCCTACGGCCCCGCTTTCCCCAGCGTGGCGCCAACGTCGTACATGAAGCCGATCGCCTCATAGAACGACTTCACCAGCACGCGTTCGTCACGCCCGTGCGCGCGCACGTCGTCTTCGTCGCCGAATATGCCGCTGATCCCATAGGTCGGAATCCCCGCGGCGATCAGATAAATGCCGTCACTGGCGCCCGTGCTCATCTGCGGAATCACGGACAGCCCGGGCCAGCTCTTGCTGGTCGCCGCCGCGACCGCATTCAACACGACTGGACTGATAGGCGTGTAGGCCACGGGCTTGGGAGGCTTCATTACCGAGACCTTGATTTTTGGATCGGCCAGCACCTGGTTGAGCGTGCGCTCCACGTCCTCTGCCTGATCTACAGGCAGTAGCCGGCAGTTAACCACGGTGGTGGCACTCTGGGGCAGCGCGTTTTCCGCATGGCCGCCGGACAGCATGGTCGCCACGCACGTGGTGCGAAGCTGGGCGTTGTACTGGGGCAGCGCTGAGAGCCGTGCTACCACGGCCTCGTCATGAGGGTTTCCCACCACGGCCTTCATGTCGGCGCCAAGTTGCCCTTCATAGAACGGCGCCATGCGCTCGAAACTGGCCCGCGTCACGTCAAACAGACGCACCGGAAAATCGAATTTGGCGAGTCGTGCGAGCCCCTCCGCCAGGTGGTAAATAGCGTTGTCCTTGGTGGGCAGCGAACTGTGGCCGCCCGGGTTCGTCACTTCCAGTTTGAAGCTGAGAAACACCTTTTCGGCGGCTTGCATGCTCATGTAGATCCGGCGGCCGTTCTTGATATCCCCGCCTCCGCCGTCGGAGTTCACCGAGAACTCGGCGTCGATCAGGTCGCGATGATTGGTGACTAACCAGTCGATGCCGTTGGCCGTGCCGCCCTCCTCATCGGAGGTCAGCGCGAGAATCATGTCTCTCGCCGGCTGGAAGCCTTCCCGCTTCAGTCGCAGGAACATGGTGACCAGGATCGCATCGTCGCCTTTCATGTCCGATGTGCCCCGCCCGTAAAAGTAGCCGTCCTGCTCGCGGAAGACGAACGGATCGAAAGACCAGTCCGAGCGCTTCGCTTCCACCACGTCCAGATGACCGATGAACAGAATGGGGCGGGCAGGGCCTGTCCCGTGGAGGCGCACCACCAGGTTCCGCTTGCGCGGCGCGGGTCCTAGAACGTGGATGTCCTGCTCCGCATATCCCGCGGCGCGGAACCGTGTGGCCATGGCCTCGGCGGCGCGCGTGTTGTCGCCGATCGAGTCTGTGGTGTTGATCTCGATCAGTTGCTTGAAAATGTCGCGAGCCAGTAGCTCCTGCGGCTGCTGAGCGCAGAGCGGAAGAATCAAAAGCAAGAGTGCAAATGTACGCATTTGTTTATTATTGCCTTCGCCGGCTCCATTGAATGGCTGCCAGGGCGACCAGGAAAATAGCGGGAAAGATGCTGTCAGCAGTGGTGGTCGCGCCGGATTGCGTGGTTGTCACCTTTAGGACGTTGTGCTCCCACCTGGTCTTGCTTGAGGTCCTGGCCGTTGTGAATCGTGGCCTTGTTCTCGCTGTCTGTCATGTCGCTGTAGAAGAAGGTCTCGGCGGCGCCTTGATAAATGAAACTTCTGGAGACGGTGATGTTACCCTGCCGCTCGTCGATCGTCACGGTGCCGGTTTGAATGACGGGTTGGCCTGCAAAATCGCTCCTGGTGGACACGAGTGTCCAGGTGCCGTTCAGGGCGGTGTGATCGCGCGCAAAGGCCGAGAATGCGAACAGGAAAGTCGCCAGCACAGGTTAGACTTTGACACGCACGGATCTGAGGTCTGGCGAAGATTATGCGGGTTGGACGATGGGCTGGAAGAGCAAAGGCTGCACTCGTTCTGGCGGAATCTACACATGCTTTTCGGGCGGACGTCGCGCGCATGGCAGTCCGAATGGTTGAACTGAAGAGCACCGTCTCCGGTGGATCGCGGCCAAAAACGCGGGCTGATGATGCGCGGCATGCGTTAGCCTCCACGTTGAGCCCGCGGGCATGATCGCGAATCGCCAATGCGGCGAGGGTGCCTCGATTGTTTGGTATGCTGACAGGCTAACGTAATGCCCGCGTGGAGCTAACCCGAGCAGAATGTCCAAGTTGGGGGCACGTGCACAGATTGGACGAGTTAAGCCGAACAGCGTGCCAGAGCAACCCCTACGATGGCGACGAGCATTACCGATAGAGTGACCGCTCCAATCCAGCGGGAACGCGCTCTAGGCGCCGGACCACTTCGCTCCAGTTCTTCCGCGGGCGCATCGGTCTGCCGGCTGCTGGCCCACCAGGCATCCAGCTCGGCCTCGTAGGCAAACACCGAACCCTGCCGGTCCAGCCCATGAACCGGCAAACCCCTGACGCGTTCCCAGCGCTGTACAGTTCGCACACCGCGCTTCAGGTAACCGGCGATCTCTTTCCAGGAATCCAGGCGATTTTCGGGACTAGGTGAAGCAGAGGTGGGCATGAGTCATCACAGATCGTCGGGATCAGCTTACCGGCGCTCGGTGGAAAAACACACCGGTTAGCCAGCGGCATCGGACTTAAAACAATAGGACGACTCCGCCCGAGGAAAAGTTAGGTTTGCCGAGGTAGCAACGCCAATCCGCGCCAAATCGCGCCACCTCTGCGCAAGTGATTGACGGCATTAGTCGGCGCATAACGCTGTGGTAACGGCGGCGTATGAATGGCATGATCTGGACGATTGCGGTAGTGGTCTTCAGCAGCGGCTTCTTCGGGCCGCAAATGAATTGGATGGCTCAAGGAAATCGCGCGCTCGACGCGGGAAACCCACGCCGGGCTGCCGCCGCGTTTGCGCGCGGGCTCGACGTACGTCTCCGAACGGGAGCGCCAGCCGAGGAGCTGTTGCACCTCCGCGTAAGGCTAGCGACGGCGCTCTTGGAAGCGGGGCAGGATCGTCAAGCGGAGGCTACTCTTCAGGAAGCCGGGAAGTCGGCGGCGCTCCTCGCCAGCGGCTTTGCGCGTGCCGAGCTATTGAACGTCTGGAGCGCTTTACATTTGAAACGAGGACAGTTGTCCGCAGCGGAAGGGGAACTACAGGACGCCTGGCAGATAGGGGCGCAATCGCCCGAGGCGGGAGACTTCCGTCCCACGGTGTTGCACAATCTGGCAGCCGTGGAGATGCGCACTGGGCGTTATGCCGAAGCGCTCGGCCGCGAGAGGGAAGCGATCCGGGTGTGGGAGCACACGCTCACCCCCGACCACCCTAACCTGATTCGGGCTTACGCAAGCTTGGCTTCACTCGAATACATGATCGGTCAGCCCCACGAGGCCAAGCCCGCAATGGAGCGGGCACTCGCGTCGGCCGCCAGGACATATGGCCCTACGCACCCTCTCCTGGCCGACTTGCTAGAAAGCGATGCGCTGATCCTCGACAAGTTGAAGATGAAGAAGCAGGCGCAGCGAGAGAGGACTCATGCCCGCGATATCAGGGGCAGCGTGGCGAATACAAGCGACGATCTTCGGGTCTGGAATATTCGCGAGGTGGCGGATACCCAGGTGCATCTACAGACGAAGTAGCATTGCCTGTTCCAGACTCGTGGCAGGTTGCGCGCTGTGCTTAGCGGGCCGTGCTGGTTCGGTTTCACTGACTCCCCCAGGTTCTGGATGCATGCCGGGTGCTTCGCCGTCGTCGTCATCTAGAAAAGTCCGTCTAAACCCGTTCCAGCCAGATTTCAGCGCTTCAACCGTTTCACTGCGGAATCGCGGCATCCGCCGGCCGCGAGTCCCACACTTTCAGCGATCCGCGGAAACCGCGGGTTCAGCGCGTGTTCGCGTCCGAATCGCCCAAATTGCCCAAATTGCCCAAATTGCCTGGCGGGAATGTAAGAAATGCCAGCACGTCTTGGCCGTCCAATCCGTAACTCAATGAATCATCGATGCTTTTGGTAAGACAGAGAATGGAAGGCTATCTGCATTACATGCCGGCGAAAGGGGCGGCCACGGTGTTGAGTAATGAAGTCAACCCGGCCATGGCTAGCCGCCTCGCGCTGCACGTGGAACTTCGGAAGGAGTCGTTATGACAAGTTTGCCCAAAAGCGCGGAACCCTGCGAGGGGCTCTATTTAATCAAACTCGAAGAAGGGTCAGTACTCGATCTAGAGACGAAAAGCCGGCACTATCGGGTTGAATATCTGGGAGGCGAGCAGGTCCGTATTTCCGGTCACCCCCAGCTATGCCCGACGCCCGTGGTGGCCCAACTCAAAGGGTCAGCGCACGATTGGGGAGGCTTCGAACCCGGCTTTATCGGCCGGGGAATGCGCCTGATATTCCGCCGTTCTGAGGATAGGGCCCCGGTAACCACTTCGAAGATCGCCGAGATTCGGGTGCTCTCACCTCTTGCCTCCGCGAAAGCAGTCGTCTGAGGTATTGCGAGAAGACCCACAGCGCGTGAAGCGGGACACGGGGGCGGGGCCGCGTCAGTGACGGCGGTGCACTTGAGGGTTCGCCTATGGCCAGAACCGTGTCGCCCAGATGCTGATCTTCTATGGACCGGAACTCGATAGAATGTATCCAGCCCTTCGTAGATTGAGGGAACCACGCTTTACACGCCGGGTGCGGCCTCGCACCAACTCACCGGTATTCCAGCGGTGGCGCTGGTTACTACGACCTTCGCCGACGGCCATCGGAAACGGTGGCCAATGGTTTGGGCTAATCCGCCGGCCAACAGTCCATTGCTGTCCATTGCGTGGTCCCGTCCGGTGGTCTGTCGCTGGATCACGGTACTGAGCCGGGTCTTCCGGGGAAAGTTCGTCTCCGGTTTACAATGCGCCTTTCGGCAAGGCAAGCTGGCCTTCCCCGGTAACCTACACCTGTTGGCAGGGGAGCAAGCCTTCCATGCTTTCCTGCGCCCGCTTTTTCGTCAGGACTGGGTAGTCTACGCCAAGCGTCCCTTTGGGGGCCCAGAGCATGTGCTGCAGTACTTGGCCCGCTACACCCACCGCGTCGCCATCTCCAATCATCGGATTCTGGATGTCGCCGACGGCAAAGTCAGCTTCCGGTGGAAGGACTACGCCCACGGCGGCAAGCAACGTAAAATGACGGTGACCGCCGAAGAGTTCCTGCGTCGCTTCCTGCTGCATGTGCTGCCGCGCAGGTTCGTCCGTATCCGCTTTTCCGGCTTCCTTGGGAATCGGCGCCGAAAACAATTTCTGCCCCTCTGCCAGCAGTTGCTGAAGGTTAGTCCCCGGCAACGTGCCGAGGCGCATGGAAATAACGAGACAAAGCCGGCTACCAGTTGGCGTTGCCCGCACTGCGGCGCTATGGTGCTCATCGAGAAACTTACCGCTCAACAGATCCGTCGGAGCTCTGTTGACCGGAAGAATCTCGTTGACAGTTCGTAATCGTCATCTAGTCTCGAGACTACAGTGTGCTCCGGCACGCCCGCTATACGTGTGTGCGGGCAGGCCTGGACACCTCTCCTTCGAAGCAAATCGCTTCTCATCCAACGAGGCAACCCGCGCCAGGCAGCCGTTCTGGCCGCCGGAAGATCGATGCAGCACCTACCGCAGTGGCAAACCGCCCTCTTCCGAAGCCTCAAACTCAATTCAATACCCATAGGGGCCGCGTCCGCCGTAAGCGCCAGCGGCATCGTTCAAACGCCCCAATCGAAAGTGCCCCGGGCCGAACGTCATCCGCGCGCCCGGATTTCCCTCGCCGGGGCACTTCCGATTGGGTCATAGCGTTTCACATGAGCAAGCTTTTCCCACCAACAGCGCAAAACCCATTGAATCTGACTCAGTTCCGAATTCGCACCAGAGCCCTTTTTTCCATTTCGCCAGCTTTATAATGACGATATTCCTGGCGTGGGACGGCAGGTTGGATACGGTAAGCGAGTCATGAAACCATTCTCTCTGCTTTTGCTCTTCTCCGCGAGTGTCGCAGCTTCACAGCGTTTCGACGTGGTGGTCTATGGCGGGACCGCGGGTGGAGTGATCGCGGCAGTCAGCGCCGCACGCGCCGGAATGCGAGTGGCTTTGCTGGAACCGGCCAGGCACCTTGGCGGGATGGTGTCCGGCGGGCTGAGTGCGACCGACGTCGGCAAGAAGGAAGCGATCAGCGGCTATGCGCTGGAGTTCTATCTACGCGCGGGCAGGCATTACGACATGGCGCAATACGGACAGGAGGCCGCATGGATGATGGAGCCGCACGTGGCTGAGGAAATACTCCGGCAAATGCTTCGCGAGGCCGGCGTTATGGTCATGATGGAGCAGCGGCTGCGGGAACATGATGGTGTCACGAAGACTGGCGCGATCATCCGCCAGATCACGATGGAGACTGGCGCCAGTTTCACCGCCAGTGTCTTCGTGGACAGCTCTTATGAAGGCGACCTGATGGCCCAGGCGGGCGTCTCGTATACCTGGGGGAGGGAGGGAACGCGCCAATACGGGGAGTCTTTGGCGGGGGTGCGCGCGCAGACGAAAGGGCATCAGTTCGCGGTCAACCTGTCGCCCTATGATGCCGAGGGGAACCTCCTCCCGGAGATCGATCGCGGGCCCCGTGGTGAAGCGGGGGCGGCGGACCGAAAGGTGCAGGCCTACAATTACCGCCTGTGCTTCAGCGATGACCCGGCGAACCAGACATCGTTCGCGAGGCCGGAAGGCTATCATCCGGAGCGGTACGAATTATTGGCGCGGCTTCTGAAGGCCCAGCTACAGGCTGAGGGAGCAGCGCCAAAAATCAGTACGCTGCTGAGCATCATTCGCATCCCGAATCACAAAGCCGATGTGAACAACAACGGGCCGTTCTCGACGGACTATCTGGGAGCAAGCTGGGCTTATCCGAATGCGAGTTACGAGGTGCGGGATCGCATCCAGCGTGCGCACCAGGACTATACTGCCGGCCTGCTCTATTTCCTGGCGAACGATGCGCAGGTTGCGACCGAGACACGGAAGGAAATGAATCAGTGGGGACTCTGCAGGGATGAATTCACCGACAACGGCAACTGGCCTTTTCAGCTATACGTTCGGGAGGCCCGCCGCATGGTGGGGGAGTTCGTGATGACGCAAGAAGACCTGCAAACGGAGGTTAGGAAACCGGATGCAATTGGTATGGGCTCGTACAACAGCGACTCACACAATGTGGACCGGATCATTGACCCAGACGGCTTTGTGCGGAACGAAGGAAACATGGAAGTGCCCGTAAAACCTTACCAAATTCCCTACCGAATCATGCTGCCGAAGCGCGGCGAGACGGCAAACCTGCTGGTGCCTGTGGCCTTTTCGGCCAGCCACGTAGCGTATTCGTCGGTACGGATGGAGCCGCAGTATATGATTCTAGGGCAGGCGGCGGGTGACGCTGCGGCGATGGCGGTGCGCGCTAAGTGCGCAGTGCAGGAGATCGACACGGGCGCACTTACTGCGGCGCTGCTGAAGCAGGGTGCGGTGATGGAGTATGTGCCTTCGGTGGTGACCGATGCGAGCCGTTACTTACGGACGTGGATAGGCATACGGTGAGCCTCGTCTCGACGCGGGCGTATAATCCATGTGATGCCAAGATCAATAGAAAGCCTCGCCTTGCTTGAAGGTGCGTCGCACCGACTCGCGCCATGAAAAACGCGCGACACATAGCGGCGCCCATGGGCGACCGAGGCCCGGTATGACACGCACGCGCCTGGTGGCTGAAAGACTCCTCTTTTCTCTTCGCGGCGGCGACCGCCTGAACGGCATCGAAGAAGAGAGCACCGTGCGGGGCTTCCACCTCCTGCTCACTGTCATCCTGTTCTGGATCCTGGCGCTGCTGACGGTGGCCATGCCGTTCTTCACTGTTCGCAAAACCGCAGCAACCCTCTTCGATGCCGTGCTCGGTGCGATAACTCTGAGCACGTTGTACTTAGTTCGAAGCCGCCGGATCCGCCTGGCCTATATCCTCTTTCTGACCACGGTCTGGTGCCTGGCCGAAGTATTCTCCGCACTCAACGGCGGACTCAGGGGCAGCGTCGGCGGAGTGGTTGTCCTGGTTATTGTGAACGCAGGCTGGCTGTTGGGCAGATCGAGCGCGATCGGTCTGGCGGTGGCAACTCTGCTCATTTCGCTCGCCGAGGCGGTGCTCGAGTATTCCGGGCATCCGCTGCCGTTCTACTTCCCGGGAAACCCGATCGGCAGTTGGATCGTTTTCGCTGGCATCGTCCTTTTTGCGGTCGGTCCCGTCCTTTCAATTCTCAACACGCTCCGCCTGCAGGTCTCTGCTTTGCGCGAAAGCGAAGAGCGCTTCCACACCATCGTGGACGCGGTGAACGATGCAATCCTCGTCCTGGACATCGACACAGGCCGGATTTTGGACGTGAACCAGCGCACCTGCGAAATGTTCGGCTACTCCGAGGAGGAAATGCGTCGGCTTCCGCCTGGGTCGCTCAGCCAGGGCCAGCCGCCATACTCGCCGGCAGAGCTGATGGAGCATATCCGCCGTACGCTTCCTGGAGTCCCGCTAGTCGTCGAATGGCACTCGCGCCACCGCGACGGACGCCTGTTCTGGAGTGAGGTCGCCGTGCGGCGGGCGCGTGTCTCCGATGCAGACCGCCTGGTTGTGGTGCTGCGCGACATCACCGAACGCAAACACGCCGAGGAGGAACACGCACGCATCGAAGAGCAGCTCAGGCAGGCGCAGAAGATGGAGAGCGTGGGTCAGTTGGCGGCCGGCGTCGCGCACGACTTCAACAATCTCCTGACCGTGATCAACGGCTACGCGCAGTTGTTGGTCGATCAACTTGCCGCCGCCGCGCCGCAGCGGAAGCTCGCCGAGCAGATTCTCCGCGCCGGCGGTCGCGCCGCCGAATTGACCTCGCAATTGCTGGCCTTCAGCCGCAAGCAGCCCGCGCGCCCCGAGGCTGTCGATTTGAATCGCCTGATTCTGGATTCGCGAAGAATGTTGGAGCCGCTGCTCGGGGTGGGCATCGAACTCACTACTGCGCTGGATCCGAGGCTGGAAAGGATATGGACGGACCGGGGCCAGATGCAACAGGTGCTCATAAACCTTGCCGTGAATGCCCGCGACGCGATGCCGGACGGCGGCCGGCTGCACATCGAGACGGCGCCCGGCAGCCCGATCCTGCCCACGGCGGGCGGGTGCGTCACCTTGAGCGTCTCCGACACCGGTCACGGGATGGACGCCGCCACCCGGGCACGGGTGTTCGAGCCATTCTTCACCACCAAGGGACCAGGTAAAGGGACCGGGCTAGGGCTCTCCACCGTCTACGGCATTGTGTGCCAGAGCGGCGGCTGGATCCAAGTCGAGAGCGAACCCGGCAGGGGCGCCACATTCCGGATCCACCTGCCGGCGAGTCATGCCCCGGAGGCCACGTCAGGGCCGGCGGCGAAGCCGATGGGCCAGTTGGACGCCCCGTCGACCATTCTGCTGGTTGAAGACCAGGCGGCGGTGCGCGAGTACCTCGCGCTGGTTCTGGACAAGCGTGGTTACACAGTCCTGGCAGCTGGCACGCCTGGCGAGGCCCTCTCCCTCCTGCGCGAAAACGGGCGGCGGATCTGCGCCGTCGTGAGTGATGTGATCATGCCGGAAATGAATGGCCCCGAGATGATTCGCCGCATGCGGACCTTCGTTCCCCAAGTCAAGGTGCTCTTCATATCGGGCTACCCCGCCAACGTGCTCTCCCCTACTGGCACGCTACCGGACGGTTGTGACTACCTCTCGAAGCCGATCCAGGCGGATGATCTGCTCGCCAAACTCGATGCGCTGATCCGCGGCTAGCGCGGTGGCTTATGCGAGATTAGGACCTTTTCGCCTTCTTCGCGGTCGGCTTTGGCTTCATGGCGCTTACGTACGCGAAGCTGATATCGAAGAATTTCTTCAATTCCGCGGTCGCCGTGAGAAGCGCGTCGGGCACCTCGACATACTCGGGCTGAACCACGCCATATGCCTTGCACAGCTTGGCATTGTATTTCTTTAGAAATGAATCCCTGTCTCCCGGCGGCAGCCGGAGTGCCAGCTTGCCCTCCTTGCTGAGGTAGCTGAACATGTGACCATTCAACGACGTATAGGGCACGGTCGCACCCTTGCGCTCCACAAGCGGGTTGGTTGCGACGAGCTTTTCATATAACAGGAGTTTGTCCGGGGATGCCGAGGCTTTTCCCATGAGATCGCTTCCCATACAGAATCCGCTCGCGGTCAGCCGCAACAGGAGTTGGACTTGTTCTCCGCAACGGGTAAGTCCATCTTCTTCGGCGCCGACGGTGGCAAGTCGTTGGCGGGGTTCATATCGAAGAATCCGTTCGGCTTGAGCAGGAAGCCGATGTAGGCGGTGGGCATCACGGGATAATCTTCGGGCCGCGGGATATGCGTGTGTCCGAAGGTGTACCAAAACACGATATCAGTGTCCGCGACCGGACGGTCGGCCTCGGTCCACTTCGACAGGCCGTCGCCGCCTGAGCTCTGATTCGGATAGTTGCCGGCTGCGTAGCGCTCATCCGCGCGATACGGTGTCACCCAGACGTGATGGTTCACAAAGCCCGCCCGCTTGCGCCACCAGGCATTCGGTGAGGCGAGCGGAAACGAGTTGTCGCCAGGCAGGAATTTGTAGCCTACCGGTTCCCCCCCGGCGTTAGTTACAGACGGATTGACTATGCGCCACGTTCGCGCGGTTTCGAGTTTCAAGTGGCCGCGCGCCTCCTTCTCGGTGGCGAGCGTCGTGGCTTTCGCCTGGAAAGCGTTCTCGAATGGGTTGTGCTGATCCACGGGGTCCGCTTCGACGTCGACGCGCAGTACAGTGTTGGCGGCCCCGTCCAAGTCAAAGTCCAGCCGAACGTTGAAAAAGTGCTGGTGGTTCGGCGCGTAGAGCAGCGGCGCGATGAGCGCTCCATATGGAGACTTCTCGCCGGGTTGAAGCGCGCCGACAGAGAGAATACCGGTCAGCTTGATCTCGAACTGGATGTTGCCGTCCTGATAGAAATACCAGAAGAATCCGTATTCGTAGTTCTCCACGGTAGAGATGGACGACACGACCAAGCGGCGCGAACGGCGCACTTCAGGTGCATCAGGCAGACGGCGATCCGTGTGTTTCCAGAGAATACCAAAATCTTCTTCATGGATGCAGATCGCGTTGTCGATTGTCAGCGGGCACCCGCGGCTATCGCAAAGATGCGCGTCGAGGTACACGATGTGCCCCAGGCAATCGCAGCCGAGGCGAAGGCTGTTGGCGCACATACCCATGCCGTATTCGCCGACATCAAAGGCATTCTTGCGCGCCTGCTGGGGGCTCGGGTCGCCATAAGGCACCACCATCTCCGTGAGCGACGCGCGGTAGAGAATGGATCGGTCGCGGCCTTTGTCGTGATAGCGGATGTGATGCAGCGTCAGCCCTTCGCGCGCGTTAAAGCCGATGACGAACTTCCAGTTTTGCCAGTTCACCTGATTGCCTTCCAGGATAAAGCTGGGGCCTTCGGGCTGCGCAATCGTGAGGGGCTTGACGTCGTGCCTCTGGTTCGAGACGCGCTGGGCGGAATAGTTGCCCGGATCAGGCGGCAGCGGCCAGACGCCATACTCTTCAATGCGGATAACCTTCATTATGTTGAGGTCGACCACGGGCCGGATGCCTTCGATGGGCCGCGCGTAGCCGTTGTCTGTGCTGTCCTTCCGCAGAAAGCAGAGCGGCCGGGCAAGACGGCGCGTCCGATCTTCCTCGGAGCCATAGTTGCCGGCGCTCCAGATATCCACCATTACGAGCGATGTATCCTCGATGCCGTAGTGTTTCTTCAGGGCCGCGCGGAAGTCTTCACTCGCGAGCACGGCTTGTTCGCACTCCACCTGCTCGTCAATCGACATGGTCGGCTGCGAGCCCGGGGGCGCATAGCACGGCGGAGTGACGGCGCCAGTAGTTAGATTCGCGTTGACGTGGAAACAGGCGTTGCGAGCCTGGTCGAGCAGAACGGCTTCCGCCTCGCGGTCCGGCATCTCGATAGCCGGCCAGAGGTGCACCAGATCCTTGGGCGGTTCCTTCAACATCACGCTGATCACGCGGGTGGCCGGCGTGAATTCAGGGAGAGTCCGCATAAGGGCTACAGCGCGCTCCACTTCAGCAGCCGACAGTGGTTCCAATGGGTGCGGATACGTCATGAGAACTCCTCACAAAAGATGAGACGCCCGGACAGGGGGAGTGCCTGGGAATGATTATACATCTGCAAGCGCGACCGCACGGAAATCGTGTAAGCTCCCTAGTGAATGGACAGGCATCCCAACCTGCCGGGTGCGGCCGCGCCTGAGGCAGGTCACAGCGCCGCCGGCGGCAATACCGCTTCCCCCCCAAGGCCAACCCGGGTGCGGCACACTGTCCTTGGGCTTACCATAGCTGCCTACATGATCACCTACATGGACCGGGTGGTGATCTCCGCGGCGGTCCCCTCCATCCAGAAAGAATTCGGCTTCTCGATCATCACCATCGCATGGATCCTCAGTTCATTCCAATGGTCCTATGCGATATTTCAAGTGCCGGTAGCGTGGCTGGGCGATCGCCTGGGTCCGCGCCGCGCCTTGACGCTGATCGTCACGTGGTGGTCCGTGCTCACGTCCGCGACAACCTTGGCCTGGAGTGCTGCTTCCATGGCCGCCATTCGCTTCCTGTTTGGCATGGGTGAGGCAGGCGCGTTCCCCATAGCCACCCGTTCGCTAGCCCGCTGGATGCGGCCCTCCGAGCGCGGCTTCGCCCAGGGTGCGACGCACGCCGGCTCCCGCCTCGGAGGAGCCTTGACCCCCGCCGTCGCCGCGGTAATAATGGCGCGCTACGGATGGCGCGCCGCTTTCTTCGCCTTCGGATGTCTCGGTATACTTTGGTCGGCGGTCTGGCACTGGTATTATCGCGATACTCCGGCCGAGCACCCTTCCGTCAACGAGCAGGAACGTGAGCTTATCGAGGGCTCGCTAGGTTCCCGCAATGCGGCGGGTGGCGAGCGCGATTCCGTACCCTGGAAAACCATCCTGGCGAGCCGTCAGATGTGGCTGCTGTCAGCCATCTACGTTTGCTACGCCTACAACATCGGTGTATACCTGGTCTGGTTCCCCAAGTATCTGAATGACAGCCGCGGCGTCAGTCTCGAACGCATGGGCCTCTATGCCAGTCTGCCGTTGCTGGCCGGTACAGCCGGTGACCTCCTTGGCGGGTGGCTATCGGATGTCTGGGCCCGGCGCTCCGGCGACCTCCGCGCTGCGCGGCGAGCCATCGCCATCGCAGGCTTTCTGATGGCTGCGATCTGCATCCTTCCCGCCTGCTATACGTCGAGTCCCTTCACCAGCGTCTGCTACTCCTGTCTGGCGATGTTCGGGCTGGAGCTGACCGTGGGCGTCTCCTGGGCGATTCCGCTCGATATCGGCGGCAACTATGCCGGGTCGGTTGCCGCCGTAATGAATACCTGCGGCAACCTGGGGGGCGCTACCGCGTCCGTCGCTACGGGGTACGTGGTAAAGCTGTACGGTTGGAATGCCGCGTTCCTGGTGATGGCAGCGCTATGCGGAGTCGCGGCGATCCTTCATCTATGGATTCGTGCAGACCGGCCAATGGCGCTGCCCTAATGCACCCGGTTACCGGCGATATAGACCGCGTGGATGGTTCGCGTATTGTGAATGTCAGCCAGCGGGTCGCGGTCCAGAACGATGAGATCGGCCCATTTGCCCGCCTGGAGAGTGCCTAAATCTTCTGCCTGGAGAAACCGGGCCGCGCTGCCCGTCGCCGCGGTGATCACTTGCATCGGGGTCAGTCCCGCCTCCACCATCAGTTCCATCTCCCATTGTTCGAAATATCCTGGAAAGCGTCCCGGCGGACCGCTGTCGGTGCCAAAACCATACGGGATGCCGGCATCCACCAGCTTCTTGAGATTGCGCTTGGCCGTCTCGAAGAAGCCTCGGTATTCGGAAAAATCGGGATCTTGCGAGATTGTTTTCTGGTATGCGGGACTCTTGAGAGTCTGCACCACGCTCGCCGGCACACCGCGAGTAAAGAACGGATCGTCCGCGAATGGCGGCGTGCTGGCGTAAATGAACATGGAAGCTTCCCGCGTCAACGTCGCGGCCATCTGCCAGGTTCCGTGCTTCTTCATCAGGGCGATCAGCTCGTCGTCAACCGGCTTGTCGCGAACGCTGTGCGCCAAGCCGTTTACGCCGAACTCGGTCAATCGTTTGGCGTCCTCCAGGTAGAAGATATGCGCCGCGGCGCGAAGCTGATGCCTGTGCGCGCTCTCGATGATCGCCGCGGCGATATCGTAGGGCATCTTCTTCTGCGTACCCAGATGGTCGTCCACCCACAGTTTGATGATGTCCACGTGCTTCGCGGCTTGTGCTGCAACCGCCGGCTCAACCTCCGCCACCGTGGCCACTCCGGGTGTCACGCCCGCCAAGCCGCCATAGCCGCCCTTAAAGACGAAGCCTTGCCCGGCCGTGTAGATGCGAGTCATCGACGGCCTTCCGCGTTGCTCGTCGCGAATCTGGAAAATCAGATCCTGGTCCGTGCCCATGCTGAGCACCGCGGTAACGCCGTAGCTCGCGTAGGTCTTCAGGTTGCTCTCGATGTTCTCGCGCGTGAAGAATTTGGCATCCTGCTTCAGACCTACCGTATTGCCGATGTGCCCATGCAGGTTAATGATGCCCGGCATTACATATTTGCTCGTGAGAACGACGGTCTCGGCGGAGGCGGGGCTTTTCAATTGAGCCGTGGGGCCGACCCATTGAATACGGCCGTTGTCGATGATCATCGCAGCGTGCGCCAGTGGCTGCCCCCCGGTTCCATCGATCAGGATGAAGTCTTTCAAGACCTTCACCTCACCGTGGAGGCTGGCCACCAGCAACAGCGCGAGTGAGCTGCTACTGAGTCTTCGTGCGGGCATCCTCTAATATCCGCTTCGCGCGCGACGGGTTGAACACTCCGCAGGAGCAGAACCGCGCTAGATAGGAAACCGCTTGTTCCGGCGTGCGCCGGCCCTCCTTCACCCAGTCGATCATTTTCTTGGATAGCGAATGGCTGACCATGCCGTGCCCGCACATGGTCGACAACATGAGCACCTGCGAGTTCGGCAATTTCTCGGTCTTGCCCTCGAATCCGAGCGAGTAACCCACGCTGTGACGCGCCAGACAGGCGTGGTGGCAGCACTGCTCCGCCCCGTCGATCGATGTTGAGACATTCACGCTCAAGCCCAGACTTTCTTCCTTGATCCGCTTGACGAAATCTTCGGCCGCGACGCGATCGTCGAACACCGCGGCGCAGGTGGTTGTGACATCGAGGCCATTGATTACAGCCATGAAATCCGGCTTCATGTCGCGTTTCCAGTGGGACAGAGGATTCAGGCTGCGGGACGGCCGCAGCGCGCCTCCATGACGCGCGTCTCCCAGGTTTACCGGCTTATACTCGAGAGCGATCTCCAGAAACCGGCGCAGCTTCGGCAGCGCGTCCTGATCGTTCTTGCCTTTACAGGCGATCGCGAACACCACGTAATCGTCGTGAAAGCTTTCCGCATCGCCGTACCTATGCAAGGTATTGGTCATACGGTTAATACCTTTTTGGAATCCTCCGCTTGCGCGGAACTGATACGGCCCAACCCGATATTGGTCTTGGCGCGCTCCAGCCGGTACCCCAGCCGCTCCAGAATTTCCCGTACCTGGTCCTCGTCGCCATGCTCGTCGCAACGCGCGCCTACGCCCAGCGCCACCACCGTGTCCAGCCTCTTCTCCACCTGCCACACCAGGCGAATGATTTCCTCCGTGCGCTCCACGCCGGTCTTGATTTCGACGATAGCGGACATTACTTTTTCGCCTAGAATGTCCTCACGGATGGTCCCCGTCCGCACATCCGTCATGAGCGAAGTTACGGGATTCTTCTTCTCGAATGCGACGCCCGCCTTGGCGAGGGCCCAGCACATCTCCTGAATCTCCCGAAAGCGCACGCCCACGCCAGGCCGGCCAAACTCGATGGTGAAGCCCACTTCGCCCGCGCGCACGCGTCCGCTTACATCGTTGGTCTTCACCTCTTCGGTGCCGCGGCCTTCGATGCCCGTGGACTCGTGCGGAACTCGCGGATCCGAGAACGCTCTCCGCACCGTCCGCGGCCAGGTAAGTTCGTCCGGCACAAACGCGGCCGTTGGGCAGACATCCGGTTCGGGGTCGAAGCGCACGCGCACCAGTGCGAGGACTCGCCGAATCGTGCGCACCAGTGTAGGGTTGAGATGCTCCTGGCTCAGCCCGTTAAAGCAGGCATAACACTCCACGCATTCGTCCCGGTCGATGGTGGCGCGTTTCCGCTCGGGATCGATATAGATAGCGCCCATAGGGCAGACATAAGTACAATTGCCGCAGGCCACGCACTTGGCAGCGTCGATTCTCATAGCGCTTTCCGCCCGGTGGTTCTATTATATGTGGAACTATTATATGCTGTGGCAGGAGCTCCCATGAAAACTGCGGTGATCTTCGCGATGGTTCTCGCCGGCCTGCTTGTGCCGGCTACCGGACAAAACCAGGATGCCATGTTCTGGGCGCCCAAACCGGCCAGCCTGCCTGCATACGTCGCGCCCCATCGCCCCCGTACGAAGCTGGCCGATCTGCTGGAGAAACATAGGGGCGTTCCGGACTGGCGCGAAGTCGTGGTTGACGACGACCATTTGAATGCCGTCTACATCTCATCCGCGCCGGGCGCCAAGACCCCCCGTCGGCTGCATCCGGATACCAGGGAATGGTGGGTGGTGATGGACGGGCAGATCCGCTTTACCATCGAGGGTCAGCAGCCGTTCGTCGCCTCGAAGGGATGGATGGTCCAGGTGCCTTATCGCACGGCTTACACACTGGAGACCATCGGCGACAAACCTTCGCTCCGTTTCGAGGTGAACGTGGCGCACGCGAAAACCTTGTATCCGCGCGATGAGAAGCCGCCGGGAATGCCCGGCTTCGATTGGCAATTGGTGAAACTGCCGCAGCCCCCCGGCGCATACGACCGCGGTAACAAGCCTTATATCGTGTTTGACGAGGTTGCTGGAGTCTTTGAGCGACAGCCCAAAAAAGATGGCCAGTATCGCTTCATCAACGACGACCGCGCGGTGGGCAACGTCATCTACGGATACGAAAAGGATCTGGCTCCCGTAAAGCCTGGTGACCGCGGGCACTATCACGCCGAATGCGCCGAGTTTTGGATTATCCTGGCAGGCCAGATCCGCTACAAAATCGAAGGGCAGGACCCGTTTATCGCGGAAACCGGGGACATCGTATACGTGCCGAAGTTTACCTATCACTTGCCCCGCTTCTATGGGCCGGGGCCATCCTGCCGGCTGGCGATGAATGGATTCCCGGAGATCGGACATCTGTTCGATACCAGTCAGGTCGAGACCGGCAGCCTGCGGTAGAATTCATTTTATTCCATCTTGTTGAAGGAGAAGCAAAACCATGATTCGTTGGACCCCATGGCTGTTGATCTGCGCTTGCGCGCTTTCGGCGCAAACCAAAAAGATTCTTGTTGCAGGAGGCGAGGAAGACCTGGTTCGCGATCTGCAAAGTGCATCGACGAAGGCCCGCATCGTGCCCGTTACGGATAGCAATGTTATGCAGGAGATCGGTGATGCGGATGCATTTGTAGGTAAGATCACGCCGGCGGAAGTGCGCGCGGGCAAGAGCCTGAAATGGGTCGGGGTGATGAGCGCGGGCGTGGAGGACGTGCTGTTCATGTCGGGCGGCAACGATTTGCGCGATAGCAACATCGTGCTGACCAACAACAAGATCGTACAGGGCCCCGAGATTGCCGACCACGCGATGGCTATGCTGTTGACGCTCTCGCGTCAGTTGCGGAGGTATATCGCCGCGGATGAGCAGGAGAATTGGGATGGCGGTCGCTTTGGCGGCATCGAGCTCAACGGGAAGACTGCCGTGGTGATTGGGCTCGGTGGCATCGGTATGCAAATCGCGACGCGGGCCTGGGCTTTCGGCATGAACGTGATCGGCGTGGACCCCGAAGATAAGCCTTTCTCGCCATTCGTGAAGAGAGTGGTCAAGCCGGACCAGTTGGATGAGGTGGTCCCGCAAGCCGATGTCGTGTTCATTTCGACGCCGCATACCGAGAAAAGTCATAAGATGATGGGCGCCGCCGAGTTCGAGCTGATGAAGCCGAAATCGTACTTCATTGCGGTGAGCCGCGGCGGTATCTATGACATGGGCGGCCTGGTGAAGGCGCTTGACAGTAAGCGCCTGGCGGGTGCGGGGGTGGATGTCACTGATCCGGAGCCGCTGCCGAAGGGACACCCGCTGTGGAAGTTCAATAACGTGGTGATCACACCGCACATCGCCGGCCGGTCGGATCGCGATCATGAGCGAATGGTCGGCACTCTCAAGGAGAATATACAGCGGTTCGTGGATGGAAGGCCGCTGGTCAACGTGGTCGATAAGCAGAAAGGGTATTGAAGAGGGAGAACATGACGAGTTGTGGGGCCGCCGAGGTAGCGATAGGCGCCCACAACCTGTCCTGGCTGTTATTGCACCGAAACTGCCGATCCGGTAAGGTTGGTGCTGGAACTGCGACTTGGACGTCCACCTAATCGACGGCACATACGAGTTGTTCCGGCACTTCTACGCCCTGCCTGCCGCGCGGGACCAGGAGGGTCGCGAGGTCGCTGCCGTGCGAGGCGTGCTCGGGTCCCTTCTGGGCATGATTCGTGGCGGCGCGACGCATGTTGCTGTTGCGACCGATCACGTCATCGAGTCCTTCCGCAATGCGCTATGGCCCGGCTACAAGACCGGCGAAGGGATCGCACCGGACCTCTTGGCCCAGTTCAATTTACTCGAAGAGGTCCTCTCAGCGGCCGGCATCGTCGTCTGGCCCATGGTGGAGTTCGAGGCGGACGACGCGCTGGCGGCCGCGGCGGCAACAGCGGCTGGGGATGCGCGTGTCGAACGCGTGGTCATCTGTTCGCCTGATAAGGATCTCGCTCAATGCGTGCGCGGGACCCGTGTCGTCCAGTTGAATCGTCGGACGCGCGTTACGTTCGACGAGGCCGGCGTGGTCAGCAAGTTCGGCGTATCGCCGGCGTCGATTCCCGATTACCTGGCGCTGGTCGGCGACGCGGCCGACGGCTACCCCGGCTTACCAGGCTGGGGAGCGAAATCATCCGCTGCTGTTCTCGCCAAGTTCATTCACATCAAATCAATCCCGGCAGACTGGCGGGAGTGGGGCGTGAATGCCGCAAACGCCAGTGCCCTCGCGCACACGCTCAACAATGATCGGGAACGTGCACTGCTGTTCCGAACGCTCGCAACCCTCCGGACCGACATCGAGCTGTTTGAGGACGTGGACGAGCTACGATGGCATGGTCCCACGCCTGGCTTCGACACATTGGGGGCCCGGCTCGACACGGCGGTCGCCGGGAACAGGCAGCACGCGGGCCGTCGATCCCCGGATTCTTCCGACTTTCGATCGACTCGGTAGTTGGCCACCCGCCGAGGCCACGCGTTGCTGTTCACGTCGCGTTTCCTACTCAAATAAAAATCGACCGTCTTCCCGGCTTTGTCCACCGCTCCATACAGGCACATCCATTCGCCGCGTACCTTTATATAGGTCTCGTCCATCCGCCAAGATCCGCCGACGGTGCGAGCGAACCGTCTCCAGCGCTTCTCGAATTCCGGCGTGTAATGTTGCCCCCACCGCAGAATGGTCGTGTGCGCTATGCCTATGCCCCGTTCGCCCATCATAGCGACCAAGTCTCGATAACTGAGCTTAAAGCTCAAATACCAGCGGACGCACAGAACCACGATCTCCCGATCGAAGTGCCGACCCTTGAACAGTTCTTCGACCGGCACGAATCGCGGCATCCGTCCATCATCGCCGAATGCGGCCGCGTTTGCACCAGAGCCGAAAAAAGTAACCAGCGCCACACGCGGCCGCGGTAAGATGATGTCTCATGCAGGCCGATCATCGGCCGGCGGTCGCGGTAGTGGGCGCGGGCGCCGTGGGTTGCTATTTCGGAGGGATGCTGGCGCGTTCGGGCGTCCGTGTAACATTGATTGGCCGGGCTCGGCACATGGAAGCGATCGCGCGCGATGGCCTGCTTCTTGATGGCCTGCGCGTTCACCAACGCATCCCTGTGGCGGCATCCACGAGCCTGGAAGAAAGCCTGCCGGATGCCCACGTGGTTCTGTTCTGCGTGAAGACGGTGAATACGGAAACAGCCGCCCGCGAAATGCAGCCGTTCCTTTCTCCGGACGCTGCTGTCCTGAGTTTTCAAAACGGCGTCGATAATGTCGATCGCATCCGTTCGGTGATCGACTCGCGCGCGATCCCCGCCGCGGTGTATGTAGCCGCCGAGATGACCGGAAACGGCCACGTGACCCATACCGGGCGCGGCGACCTGGTGATCGGGCATCGCGCGGGATGGCCGCGGGAACTCAAACTAGAGCCGCTGGCCGCCATGTTCGAACGCGCTGAAATCCCTTGTAGAATCTCGGATGCCATTGAAGCGGAGCTTTGGACCAAGATGGTGATCAATTGCGCTTACAACGCGATCTCGGCGGTTACGCGCGCGCGGTACGGCCGCATGGCCCGGTTCGAGCCTGTGCGCGTTCTGATGCGGCGCGCCATCGCGGAGACGGTGGCGGTGGCTCGCGCCGAGGGAGTTTCCCTATCCGAGCCTGCCCTGGTGGAGGCTGCACTGCAGTTGGGCGCAGAAATGAGCCGGGCGCTCTCCTCGACCGCGCAGGATATTGCGCGAGGAGGACCTACGGAAATCGATTCGCTCAACGGCTACGTCGCCCGGCGCGGAGCCGCTCGGGGAATCGCGACACCGGTAAACGATACCCTTTATGCCCTCGTCAAACTTCTGGAAGAGTCCGCGATTCCTCGGCAGGACTGAGCCACGGTGCTTCCTCCTCGAACGCAAACAGGCTTGGGCTGACGCCTATCGCTATACGCCGCATGGCAAGCCCGTCGAACTGGGCGCTCGGGGTGATACAATCTAGCGTATCCGAAAACCTGATCCCCAACTTCTTGAGTTTCTCTTACGGTACGACCCCAAGGTCCGCCAGCTACTGCTGGGCGTGCGCCAAATCGTGCTCAGGGAAATTCCTTCCGTCAGCGAAACCGTAAACGACGTTTCGTACGCCGTCACCGTCGGGTTCACTTTCTCCGGCCGCTTTAAGGAAGTATTCTGTTACGTGGTCGCTTATAGCTCTTACGTCAATCTAGGGTTCGCTCGGGGGGCGGAGTTGCCCGACCCGGATCGGAGGCTCAAAGGCACCGGCAAGCTGCACCGACATATCCGAATCGAAGCTCAGGCTGATCTGGATGATCCTGAAGTCCGCCGGTTGATCCATCTAGCCGCCGATCGCGCTGAGATTGGCGGTGGTCCCGTGGCTTGGAAGCCCCAGGTGGTAGTCAAGGAATCGGCCGCGAGGAAGCGGCGCGCAACTGGACGGCTCTAATCATCCGGCTATGGAAAAAGTGAGATTCGGACTGATTGGCGCGGGAATCTGGGGAAACGTGCATGCGGAGACCTACTCGACCTATCACCGCGCCTCGCTGACTGCCGTCTGCGACCTCGATGAAGCCCGCGCGCGACATGCCGCGGACCAGTGGGGCGGCCGCCGCGTCTACACGGATTACCGCGAGATGCTGCGCGATCCGGAGGTCGATGCGGTCGCCGTCGCGACGCCCGACTTCGCTCACCGCGAGCCCATCGTCGCCGCGGCGCGCGCCGGCAAGCACATCATCGTCGAAAAGCCGCTCGCTACCACCCGCCAGGATCTTGACCAGATCGCCAAAGCCGTGACCAAGGCCAGAGTTAAACTCATGGTCGACTTCCACAACCGCTGGCGCCCGCCGTTGGTGGTTGCCAGAAACGACATCGAAAATGGCGTCATCGGGGAAATCGTCTCCGCCTACCTGCGTCTCAACAACACTCTTTATGTGCCGCTGAAAATGCTCTCCTGGTCCGGGAAAAGCTCTATCCTTTGGTTCCTTGGCAGCCACGCCATCGACACACTCCGTTTCTTGTTGCGCGATGAAGTCGCTCGCGTGTATTCCGTCTCCCGCTCCGGCGTGCTGCGGGGCAAGGGCCTGGACGTTCCCGATATCTATCAGACTATTCTCGAATTTGCCGGCGGACCCGTAGCCACCATCGAGAATCACTGGATCATGCCGGACACCAGTCCGTCGTACAACGACTTTAAAGTCAGCGTGGTCGGCAGCAAGGGTATGTTCAACATGGACCTCACGCACAACCAGTTGATCGAGAGATACCTCGAAGGCCACTGCGACCGGCCCGACGTTTCGAACGCCCCGCTCATTCGCGGCCGTCACGTGGGCTTTGTCTACGAGAGCATCCGCCACTTCGTCGATTGCGTCGCAGACGACCAACCGGTTGCGGCCACGCTTGACGACGGTCTGCGCGTTTCAACCGTGATCCTCGCCATCATGCAGTCGGCTTCCAGCCGGGAGCCCGTAAAGGTGATCTACTGACCATGCATCCGAGCTTGTTCTCGCAGTTTGACCTCACGGGCAAAGCGGCGATTGTGACCGGCGCTTCCCGAGGACTTGGTGTGAGCTTTGCGCGCGGGCTGGTCAAAGCAGGCTGCGATCTGATCGTTGCGGCGCGCGACATGGACCAACTGCGGGAGGTGGCGCTCAACCTCGAGCCACACGGTCGCCGCGTCGTGCCCGTCCAGGCCGACATCCGCCGACAGCAGGATGTCGAAAGCATGGTGCAGCGCTCGGTCATGGAGTTCGGCAAGGTCGATATCCTGATCAACAATGCCGGCATCTCGGCAGTGGCGGACGCCGAAGCCATGACGCGCGACCAGTGGCAGAGCGTCATCGACACTAACCTGACGGCACTGTTCTTTTGCGCGCAATGTGCTGCCCGGCAAATGCTGCGCCAGGGTTCCGGGAAAATCATCAACATCGCGTCCATGTATGGGATCAGCGCCTCCAGTTATGTTTCCCAAGCTTCCTACGTGACAAGTAAAGCCGGCGTGCTGGGCTTGACGCGCGAGCTGGCGGTCGAGTGGGCGCCGCGCGGCCTGCAGGTAGTCGCGCTGGCTCCCGGATTTTTCCGCTCCGACCAGACCATTTGGGCTTTCGAGCAGAACCAGGAACTGGGCCAAAAACTCTTGGCCAAGGTGCCCATGGGCCGCATGGGAAAACTGGAAGAGCTCGAAGGCACGATTGTGTACCTGGCTTCGTCTGCCTCCGACTATATGACCGGGCAGGCGCTGATCCTGGACGGCGGTTTTCTTTCGTGGTGAACCGTCGTACTCTGAAGAGAAGAACGCTCTGGCGCCTGCCTCCATGCCATCGACCGAAGATCTATCCGATGTTCCTGGCTTTCAATTCGTGGATCATGTAGCCATTGCGGTGCGCCAGGGCGAACTGGATGCGCAGGTCAAGTTGTATGAGATGTTGGGATTTCGCGAGATCCATCGCGAGGAAGTCTATGGGGGCGACCAGGTGCGCGAGGCGCTGCTGCGCGTGGGCGACGGGCCGAACCTCGTACAATTGCTGGAGCCGCTGAACGCCGATTCACCGGTGCAGAAGCTGATCGATAACAATGGCGGGCGGGGCGGCCTGGCGCACATGGCGTTCCGTGTGCGGAGCGCGCAAACCGCGTTTAAGTACATGCAAGAGGCGGGCTTTCAGTTGATCGATCCAGCGCCCCGCAAGGGATCGCGCGGCACCACCGTGTTTTTCGTGCATCCCAAGTCGCTCGGCGTGCTGATCGAGGTCGTGGAGGACCCCGCCGCATGAGCCAGGATCTCACGTTAACGGAGTTCCGGCAGGTCTCGACGACAGAGTGGGAAGAGGCCATCCGGAAGGACCTCAAGGGCGCGGCGCCCGCGCAGAAAATTTTCTATCGCGCGGAAGATGCCGCGCCCGGCCAGTTTCCTTGCATACTCGGAGGGCGCGATACCAACGAATGGAGCATCCGTGAAGTAGTTCGCGACGGGGCTTCGGCGCGGGCCGCCCTCGACGCGGGCGCCGAAGAGATCCGCTTCGTGGTGGGTGAGGATAGCATTGAGCAGGTTCTCGACGAGCTGCCGCTGGATCGTTGCGCCGTCCATTTCGACGCCGGGGAGCGGGCCGCGGAGGTGCTGGAAGCGCTGCTCCGCAGGCCGCTCGCGCGCGGTTCGGTGGACTACGAACCTCTGTCGAATTTCGACCTCGCGGCGAAGCTTGTGGCACAGAGCCGCGCGCTGACGGATTTTCGCGCCATCACCGTTCGGGCGCACCGGTTCTCCGGAGCGGGCTCGACCATCGCGCAGGAGCTCGGCCTGGCGCTGGCGGAAGCCGTCGAGATTATGGCGCAGCTCACCGATCGGGGCATGACTCCGGCCCAGGTCGCCGGCGCCCTGGCGTTCTCGTTCGGGATCGGCTCCCACTACTTCGGCGAGATCGCCAAGCTGCGGGCGGCTCGCGCGTCGTGGGCCCGCGTGCTCGAGAGTTTTCAGCCCGGCCTCGCGGCGGCAACTGAAATGAAGATCTACGCGCGCACCTCACACTGGACTGCGACCATCTACGACCCGCACGTGAACCTGCTGCGCGCAACTACAGAGGCCATGGCCGCGGCCATTGGCGGCGCCGATGCGCTCGAGGTCGAGCCTTTCGACGGCACTTATCGCGAGCCCGACGCGTCCGCCAAGCGCCTCGCGCGCAACACGCAAATCATCCTGAAGCAGGAAGCCTGGCTGAATCGCGTAGTTGATCCGTCGGCGGGCTCGTACTACCTGGAAGTCCTGACCGATTCGCTGGCGCGGGAAGCCTGGAAGCTATTGCAGCAGGTGGAAGCCGCGGGGGGCTTCCTTAAATACTCCTCAACGGGCGCGCTCGAAAGGGATATCGCCAAGGCGCGCGCGGACTGCGAGGCAGCCGTGAGCACGCGCCGCTGCTCGATCGTAGGCACTAACCAGTATCCGAACCTGGCAGAGCGCGCGCTTCCGCGCATCGAGCGCGAGGATTCCACACCGCGCGCCGCCAGCGCCTTCGAACAGATCCGGCTGCGCACCGAGCGCCATGCGGCGCGCACGGGGCATACGCCGCGCTTCCTGCTGCTCGATGCCGGCGATCTGAAAATGCGCCAAGCGCGCTCCGCGTTCGCGACAAATTTCTTCGGCTGCGGGGGCTTCGAGATCGAGACTTCGGACACTCTGACGGACGATCCGGACGTGATCGTGGCGGACTATCCCGCGGATGGCAGCAATGCGGTGGAAGTACTGCGCGCCTGGCAGGAGCGTCTGGGGGTAATGGATTAGCCATGCGGCCGAATTTTTCCCAGATCGATTTCGCCGCCGCCCCGTCCGCCGCTGCGCCCCCCGCCGTTGAGCCAAAGCCCCGTGAATGGCTGGCGCCGGAGCACATCGCCATACGCTCGCATTACACGCCCGCCGACCTGGAGGGCATCCAGCATCTGGCCTACGCGGCCGGCCTGCCGCCCTATCTGCGCGGCCCGTATTCCACTATGTACGCGATGCAGCCCTGGACCATTCGCCAATACGCGGGTTTCTCCACAGCCGAAGAATCGAATGCCTTCTACCGGCGGAATCTGGCGGCCGGACAGATGGGGCTCTCGGTGGCCTTCGATCTGCCCACGCATCGCGGCTACGATTCGGACCACGAGCGCGTGGTCGGCGACGTGGGCAAGGCCGGCGTAGCCATCGATTCCGTGCTCGACATGAAGACGCTCTTCGACCGGATCCCGCTCGACCAGATGTCGGTCTCCATGACCATGAACGGCGCGGTGCTGCCCATCATGGCGTTTTACATTGTTGCCGCCGAAGAGCAGGGCGTGCCTCCGGAGAAGCTCAGCGGCACCATCCAGAACGACGTGTTGAAAGAGTTCATGGTGCGCAACACATACATCTATCCGCCCGACGGATCCATGCGCATCATCGGCGATATCTTTCGCTACACGTCGGCGAAGATGCCGAAGTTCAACTGCATCAGCGTGAGCGGCTATCACATGCAGGAAGCCGGCGCCACCGCCGATCTGGAATTGGCGTACACTCTGGCCGACGGCCTCGAATATCTGCGCACGGGCATACGGGCGGGCCTGGATATCGACAGCTTCGCTCCGCGCATCTCGTTCTTCTGGGACATCGGCATGAACCACTTCATGGAGATCGCCAAGCTGCGGGCGGCGCGCGTGCTGTGGGCCAAGCTGGTGCGGCAGTTCCAGCCGAACAACCCGAAGTCGATGGCGCTGCGTGCGCACTGCCAGACCTCCGGCTGGAGCCTGACCGCGCAAGATCCGTACAATAACGTGATCCGCACGTGCGTGGAGGCGCTGGCAGCCGTGCTGGGCCATACGCAATCGCTGCACACCAACGCGCTCGATGAAGCCCTGGCGCTGCCCACCGACTTTTCCGCGCGCATCGCCCGCAATACGCAGATCTACCTGCAGGAGGAAACCGGCATCACCGAAGTGGTCGATCCATGGGGCGGCTCGTATTATGTCGAGCGGCTCACCCATGAGCTGATGCATCGGGCGTGGCAATTGATCGAGGAGGTCGAGCAGTTGGGCGGCATGGCCAAGGCCATCGAAACGGGTCTGCCCAAGATGCGCATCGAGGAGGCCGCCGCGCGCAAGCAGGCGCGCATCGATGCGGGCAAGGATGTGATCGTCGGGGTCAATGCCTACCAGTTGGAATCGGAGGCGGCACTGGATGTGCTGGTGGTGGACAACACGGCGGTGCGCAACGCCCAGATCCGTGGCCTGGAGGAACTGCGGCGCGCGCGCAATCCGATTGACGTGCAGGAGGCGCTGGAGGCCATCACCCGCTGCGCCGAAACGGGCGCAGGCAACCTGTTGGATCTGGCCGTGGTGGCGGCCCGCCGGCGCGCCACGCTGGGCGAGATCTCTTCCGCCCTGGAACGTGTTTGGGGCCGCTATCAAGCCGTTACGCAGACCATATCCGGCGTATACGCCGCGGAGAGTAAGATGGACGAACACTTCCGGAAAGCCCGCCAGATGGCGGATGAGTTTGCAGCCGCGGAAGGCCGCCGCCCGCGCCTGCTGGTGGCCAAGATGGGGCAGGACGGCCATGATCGCGGGTCCAAGGTGATTGCCACGGCCTTCGCCGATCTGGGTTTCGACGTGGACATAGGCCCGCTGTTCCAGACACCGCGCGAGGTTGCCCGCCATGCCGTTGAGAGCGACGTTCACGTGCTGGGCATTTCGTCGCTGGCGGCCGGCCATAAGACGCTGGTGCCGCAGGTGATCGAAGAATTGCAGAAGCTCGGCCGTGGCGACATCCTGGTGATCGTCGGCGGCGTGATTCCCGCGCAGGATTACGATTTCCTGTGCCAGAAAGGCGTAGCGGGCGTGTACGGTCCTGGGACCGTGATTCCGCTGGCGGCGCAGGAGATTTTGAAGATCCTGTCGAACAGCCCGGTGGAGAGCGTCTAAGTGAAGCAGGTGGGGCAGGATTCCGGCCTGCCCGTCCGGCGCAGGCGGCTGCTCTCGCGCGAGGCCTACGTGGAAGGCGTGCTGCGCGGCGACCGCGCCATCCTGAGCCAGACCATTACGCTGATCGAAAGCGCGCGCGCCGACGACACGGAGCTGGCGCAGGATGTGCTGGACGAGTGCCTGCCGCACTCCGGCAAGTCCATACGGGTGGGCGTCACCGGCGTTCCCGGCGCGGGTAAGAGCTCGCTGATCGAGGCGCTGGGGATCTATCTCACGCGCGAGCGCGCGGAGACGGTCGCGGTGCTGGCAGTGGACCCGACCAGCCAGGTTTCGCGGGGCAGCATTCTGGGCGATAAGACGCGCATGGAAACCCTGGCCAACGAAGCGCGGGCGTTCATACGGGCTTCGCCCTCGGGCGGGCTGCCGGGAGGCGTGGCGCGGCGCACGCGCGAAACCATGTTGTTGTGCGAAGCGGCGGGCTATCGCAATGTGCTGATCGAAACGGTCGGCGTGGGCCAGTCGGAAACGGCGGTTCGCTCAATGGTCGATTTCTTTCTGCTGCTGATGCTGGCGGGCGCGGGCGACGAGTTACAGGGCATCAAGCGCGGCATCATCGAGATGACCGACCTGGTGGCCTTCAACAAGGCTGAGGGTAGCAACCGCGCGAAAGCCGACGCCGCGCGCCGTGAAATCGAAAACGCGCTACATCTGTTTTCCGCGCCGGTCACGGGTTGGACGCCTCGCGCAATCACCTGCTCGGCGCGCGCGCGGGAAGGCATCGGCGAGATTTGGGAAGCCGTGCTGGAGCACCGCGCCTGGCTGCTGAGCACGGGGCAGTTCGAGAGCTACCGCCGCGAACAGGTCAAGCGCTGGATGTACGAGCTGATCGAGCAGGCCCTGCGCGAAGAGTTCCTGCGCCACGCCGGCGTGCGCGCTAAGCTGCCGGCTTGCGAGCAGGATGTGCTCGCCGGGCGCATCAGCCCGTTCCGCGCCGCGCGGCTGCTGCTCGGGATTTATACGAACTCGGGCTGATTTTGAACACCGGGCGCCCACGCGAGAGCGCGGTCTCTATGGCAGCACCCGGAAGCCCATGTTGCTCGAAAGCGTGCCGGTGGATGTCGCCACCTGGACTTTTCCGCTGGTCGCGCCGGCTGGTACGCTGGTGATGATTTCGGAACTGGACACCACCTCGAAGACTGCCGCGGCGCCGTTAAAGGTGACGCCAGTTGCGCCGGCCAGATCGGTCCCAAGAATCTTGACGACCGTTCCCACATTGCCGCCTGTGGGTTGTGTTACTACAAACGTGCCCAAACCTACTGCCAGGCTGAAGACCGTGCCCCAGTTGTTGGCCCCCCACTGTTGCGTTGTCCCGTACAAGTCGCCATTGGTGGCTTGGAATAAGGCCGCAACGGGATTTCCCCCGACCGTGGGTTGGAATCGATACAACGTCGTCAGCGTGCCACCGGGGCTGATTTTGAAGATCGTCCCGTAGTTATTCACCACGCCACCGTAGGTAGTCCCGTAAAAATTCCCATCGGTGGCCTGGACAAGCCCCGCGGCGGGGTTCCTGCCGTCCGTGCAATTGTTTTGGGAGCAGAAGCTATACAGCGTCGTCAGCGCGCCACCGGGGGTGACTTTGAAGACCGTCCCAAAATTCGAGTCCCCGCCCATGTACGTTGTCCCATACAAGGCCCCGTCGGTTGCCAGGGTTAGCCCCGTTTGGGAATCGTTGCCGTCCGCGCACTTGCTTTGGGAGCAGAAGTCATATACCGTCGTGAGCGTGCCACTCGGAGTGATTTTAAAGATCGTCCCACCGCGGTTGGCCCCGCCAGCCGACGTGGTCCCGTAAAGGTCCCCACTGGCGGCCTGGACCAGCCCCGCGTACGGATAGTTGCCGTCCGTGCACTTGCTTTGGGAGCAGAAGCTGTACAGCGTCGTCAATGTGCCAGTCGGGGTGATTTCAAAGACCGTCCCATCAGGGTTGGCTCCGCCACCCTCCGTTGTTCCGTAGAAGTTCCCATTGGCGGCTTGGACTAACCCCGCCTCGGGGTTTGCGCCGTCTGTGCAATTGCCGTGTGAGCAGAAGCTGTATAGCGTCGTCAGCGTGCCACTCGGTGTGATACTGAAGACCGTCCCACAGCCACCGCCGCAGAGATCGTTGGCTCCGCCAGACAACGTCACTCCAAAGAATTCCCCGCTAAAGGTCCGGACGAGCGCTCCCACCGGGTTTGCGCCGTCCGCGCACCCCCTTTGGCTACAGAAGTTATATAGCGTTGTCAGCGCGCCACTTGAGGTAATTTTGAAGACTGTGCCATGGTTGTGGGCTCCGCCAACATAGGTTGTCCCGTAAAAGTCCCCATCGGCGCCCTGGACCAAAGCCGCGCCGGGTTTTCCGCCGTCGGTCTTATCGAAGCTGAATAGCGTGGTGAAATTCTGCGCGGGTAGGGCGATCGCCGTCATTGCGGAGAGCGCAAGAACAGCACCTGCCCGCTTGCCCCAACCAGGTTTGCGGAACGAGTTAATGATTCGTTTCATCGATGCGCTCCTTTCTCCAGAATTTCCATTTCGTCATCCTCGCTAGCGTCATTGTACATCCAGCCGGGCGGCTTACGGCATCTGGAAGCAGCCGCTATCCAGCATCTTCGCAACCCAGCCGGCGTTAGGGATAGCACAACCGGAAAGAGCCTTTATCTCTTTATCCACGTCATACTCCACGCGCCGGATGGCCGGGGTGAAATCATCCAGCAAGAGGTATGCAGCGCGGCGATCGCCATCGTACGAAAGACTGACGCTGCCTGTGTTGGCGACGATCATTCCTGCAACATGTCGAATGTAGGCGCGATGGATATGCGCATAGATGGCAATCGGGCGGCCGAGCGGCGCGTAAACCGACTCCAATTCGGTATCGCTTGCTGTATGCGCGGGCGCGCGCCAGGGACTCTCAGGACTTGCGTGCACCATGGCCATCGGGCCATGCACCTGATTGAGCGGCAGACGGCGCAGCCAGGCGAGCCGTTCTTCTCCCAGCGCCTCACGCGTTGCCGCGGCCATATCCTCGATCGCGGAGAAGAGGGGCTGCAGTTTGGGCGATTGACTGGCAAACTCCTGCAGCGACTCGGGGCGAAATAGCATTTCATCCGTATTGCCAACCACGCCATGCCAGCCGAGACCGCGTATCTGGTCCACAATCTCCGTGGGACTTGCTCCGCTGTCAGCCAGATCGCCGCCATGGAGGATCAAGTCGGGAGAGGTTTGCCGCAGATCCGCCAGGACCGCCTCAAACGCGGTCAGGTTGCCGTGGATGTCGGATACTATGGCGATACGCATCACCGTGCTGTGCTCCTATTCCGCATTACGGTCCAAATCTTCCATCCCAGCGCCATCGCCACCAGCAGCGCCACAAACGCCCACGTAAAGTCGCCCAACACCGCATCCAGCGCCAGGATGCGATCGCTGAAGATCCGGCCCAGCATTATAAAGATCACCACTCCCAGCACTTCGCCCAACACGTCCCACACTGCGAAGCGAACCCAGGAGTACTCGGCGATGCCGCTGGCGAAATTAATCCATGGGCCCAGCGGGCTCACCAGCCAGCGGCTGAAGAAGACTCCCCAACCGCCCCAGCGCCGCGCCTTGGCTTCGGCTTGCGCCAACCGCTCGCGGCCGCCCAACAGCGCGATGCATTTCGAAACCAGCCTGGTCCCGCCCCACCGGCCGATCGCGTATCCGATCTGGTCGCCGACTATCGAGCCTGCGCTGGCCACTCCGATCGACCACCAGAGATTCATCACGCCTTGCGAGATCAGCGATCCGGTTACAACCAACAGCAGCGTAACCGGCAGCGGTACCCCGATGGCGGCCACCATAACCGCCGCGAACAGCGCCGGAGAACCATATTGGGAGAGCGCTGCCAGAACCTGATCGCCCATCAGGATCCCTTGCCCGCTGGCGGCGGAACCGCCGGGTGCGTGTGACCCGCACTCTCCAGCGCTTTATCCAGATCGCGAATGAGATCCGCAACGGGCCGGTGTTCCGCCCGTGCGATAGCCCGCAAGGGCCGCCGGTCGTGCTGAACGGGCTCGAGGCCGATCGCCCGGAAGAGCAACTCGGGCGGCACGTGGTGAATGTGCGCGACGAACGGCACACTCATCCACCCGCGGATAGGCTCGTTCTCCAGGCGCAGGCGGTGCGCATGCCGGCCGGCCCTGTAGCCGAAAACGAACGTGCCGGCAATTGCCACCAGAAACGCCACCGCCAGGATGAGCAGGTTGGAGGGTCGCCGCACTCTTCTAATATAGATGGCATGGCCATGCTCCGCTGCCCATCCTGTGCGGTCGAGAATCCGGATACTGCCAGTGCCTGCATTTCGTGCGCAGCGCCGCTGTCGTCGCCTTCGATGATCGCCACCGTGGCCGCGGCCGCGCTCTCGTCATCCACTACGCACGCTGGCTTGAACGAAGGTATGGACGAAGGCCGCTTCCCGCCGGGCACGCTGCTCGCCGAGCGCTACCGCATCGTCGGCCTGCTCGGCAAAGGCGGCATGGGTGAGGTTTACCGCGCCAACGACTTGCGCCTGGGCCAGGCGGTGGCGCTCAAGTTTCTGCCCGAGGAAACTGCCCGCGACGGGCGGGCCCTGTCGCGCTTTCACACCGAGGTGCGCATTGCGCGCCAGGTGTCCCATCCGAATGTTTGCCGTGTGTACGACATCGGCGAAGTCGACGGGCTCCCGTTCCTGTCCATGGAATACGTGGATGGGGAGGATCTGGCTTCGCTGCTGCGCCGCATAGGCCGCCTGCCACCGGATAAAGCGTTCGACATCGCGCGGCGGTTGTGCGCCGGCCTGGCGGCGGCCCACGAAAAGGGCGTGCTGCACCGCGACTTGAAGCCGGCCAATATCATGATCGATGGCCGCGGCCAGGCGCGCATCACCGATTTCGGACTCGCCGCCGTGGCGGGCACCCTGGAGGCCGCCGAGATCCGCCACGGCACTCCCGCCTACATGGCCCCTGAACAACTCGCCGGACGCGAGGTAACCGTGAAGAGCGATCTCTACGCGCTCGGCTTGGTGCTCTACGAGGTCTTCACCGGCAAGCGCGCGTTTCAAGCCAACTCGCTCGCGGATCTGGTGCGCATGCAGTCCCAAACCACGCCGGTCAGCATGGCGACCTTGGTGCGCGATATCGACCCTTCCGTCGAGCGCGTCATTCTGCGCTGCCTCGCCCCGGACCCGCGCAACCGGCCCGCCTCGGCGCTCGCCATAGCCGCGGCGCTCCCCGGCGGCGACCCTTTAGCGGCAGCGCTGGCGGCCGGCGAAACCCCGTCGCCCGAAATGGTTGCGGCGGCCGGCGAAACTGAAGGACTGCGGCCTGCCGTCGCCATTCCCATGCTCGCCGCGGTCATTGCCGTCCTGCTGGTGCTGGCGATCCTGGGCGGCAAATTCAATCTCATCGCCAAGACTCCGTTCGACAATTCTCCGGCCGCGCTCGAAGTGCTCGCGCGCGATATGCTCAAGCGGCTGGGATATATGCAGCGGGCCGCCGGCCGATCCTCCGGGATGGATCACGAAGAAGCCTACCTGGATTATATGCGCGATAACCTGCCGCCCCAGACGCGTTGGTCGCACCTGGCGGCGGGGCAGCCGGCGCCCATCGTGTTCTGGTACCGCCAGAGTCCCCGCGCCCTCAACCCCGGAGGCGAGTTGATGGTTGACTGGGACAACCCGCAATTTACAGTTTCCGGCATGCTGCGAATGCGCCTGGACATGCAGGCGCGGTTGATATCATTTGAGACTATTCCCCCGGAATGGGAAGACGCGAACGGTTCGCCGCCTGCCCCCGATTGGAGCGCCTTCTTTACCTCCGCAGGCCTGGATGCGGCGCGCTTCCAACCTGTGGTACCTCAGTGGACACCGGCCATGGCCTGCGATGCGCGCGCCGCCTGGACCGGCAACTGGCCCGGCGCGCCGGAGATTCCCATCCGTATCGAGGCGGCCGCCTGGCGTGGCAAGCCGGTCAGCTTTCAAATCATCGAGCCGTGGACGCGGCCCGCCAGCATGGAAGCGCCCCCGCAGTCGGCCGCGCAGAATGCCGGGCACCTCACCGTCATCGTGGTCTTCGTGGCAATGCTGGCGATCGCCTGCGCCCTGGCATGGCACAATCTAAAGGCGCACCGCGGCGACCAGCGCGGCGCCGTGCGGCTGGCCTATTTCATGCTGTGGGTCGCCATGCTGCGGTACTCCGTCACCATGCATCACGTGGCCGACCTGCACGAGTTGGTGAACCTGATCCGCGCCCTGGAGCGATCCCTCTTCCTGGCCGCCAGCACCTGGATCTTGTACATGGCGCTTGAACCCTATGTGCGCGCGCGCTGGCCGCAGACCCTCATCTCGTGGGCTCGCATCCTGGCGGGCAAACTCCGTGACCCGCTGGTGGGCAAGCACATCCTTGTAGGCGCAGTCTTCGGCATGGTCTACCCGCTGGTGGGCAAGACCGGGAGCCTGTGGAAGACGCGCCTGGGAAACTGGCCGGAGCTGATGGACCTGGATAACCTGATGGGCGCCGGCGGATTGATCGGCCACTTCCTCGAACACCTGATTGAAGGTCTGCAATTCGGGCTGGCCTGTTTCTTCCTGATCTTTCTCTTGCGCCTCGGACTGAGGCGGAGTTGGCTCGCCGGCTTGGCCTTCACGGCCATTCTCACGGCAGAGCAAAGCCTGGGTTCCCATTATCCCCAGATCGACGTTGCCTATTTCGCACTGGCTTACGCCTTCACTTTCCTGATCCTGCTGCGCTTCGGACTCACGCCCCTGGTGGTGGGCCTGGCCATTGCCGACTTCGTGGGAAGTTCGCCACTGACGCTCGATCCGTCCGACTGGTATTTCGGCTCGTCGATGGCGGTGTTGCTTGTTGTGGTGGGAATCGCGGCATATGGGTTCCAGACGTCGGTTGCCGGGCGGCCGTTAATTAAGGATGAAATATTGGAGCGGTAGCCAACTTGACGTGACGGGAGTAGGTGGATGCATTTATAAAACCGACTTACTAGCCACCATAGTTGGAGCACTACTTAGCTTAGCTGCTCGAAATTAGACGGCGGAAAAATTCCGGCGGACAGCCGGGCTCGGGTGTCAATGCAGTCTATTACGCAGTCACGGCGAAGCTGGCGGCGGTGGAAGGCGATAGGCGGGCGCTAATCTTGTTCAGCGACGGACAGAACAATTCCAGCACACACAACATGACGGACACGATTGAAGCAGCGCAGATCGCCGACACGCGCTGGAGAACGGTGCCCATCCTTTAACAGATGGCGATTTCGCAACAGAAAAACCGGTGCAACGCCCATAGATCCCGGGACGCCCCCGTATTTTCACCTCATTGACTATGGTGATTCCAAATCACGGCCCAAGGCGCCCCAGGCGCTTGACCTCCGCGATGCGGCGCTCGACCTCGGCTATGCCCGGGCGTAGACTGGCGGCGGTACTCAGGAATTTCAGACCGCTTGGGAAGTCCGCCGCGGCCACTGACTTGTTAGCCAGAATTATCGAGATGCGGAAGAGTAACTCAGTGGTGTCTGCATCGTCCGGCTTAAGCTGATGCGCAAACTCGAGGGTCCGGTAAGCAGAAGGATCATCTTTGAGCGAATAAAGCGTCGCGCCGAGCAACGCGTTGGAGCCAAAGTAGTCTGGCCGCAGCCTGACAGCCTTCTCTAACGGCTTACGGGCCTCAGCGAAGCGCCTCAGGCGAAAGTAAGTCAGGCCGAGGTTGTGGTAGACCTCGAACGATTCAGAATCCAATTTCGCTGCACGCGTAAACGGCTCGATGGCCTCCTGGTATTTTCCATACTTTCCGTAGAGCATGCCGAGCGTGGTGAGCTTATCCGGATCGTTGGGATCAAACAGATGATTGCAGATATCCCGGCTGGCGCCGGCGGATTTCGCACGCAATGCCTGGACACAGGCTACTGACTGCCGGGCGGTCTCATTATAGTGTTCGCGCATTTCAGTCGAGAGCGCATACTCCTGTTCGGCTTCCTTGTGCAGTCCTTTTTGCTGGAAAGCTCGCGCCAGCCGGTAATGGCTGCGGAAATCGTGAGGATCGGATTGGGCGGCTTTGTGAAGCCAGTTGACGGCATCCTCAATATCGTTCTTGGCCAGATAGGCGGCGCCCAGATAGAAAGCCGCGTCGGGAAAAGGCGGCTTGGCCATTAGTGGAACGAGGCGGCGGATGGCTGCGGCAGGGTTGCCCCCCAGCAGATCGATGCGCGCCAGATAATACTCGACTTTGGGATCGTGCCTGGTCACTACACAGACGCGCTCGAACTCCTTGCGCGATGCATCGTGTTCACCCATGGCAAAGAGGCAAATGGCGAGCTGGTAACGGGCATTGACGGCATCGGGATCGAGAGTGAGCGCCGCTCGAAACTCCTCGGCCGCTTCCGCAAAGCGTTCATCCTGCACCAGCTCGTAACCCTTGCCGATGTGCGCGGTAGCCGCAGCAGATGAATTGCTCTGGGCTCCGGCTGCGATGCCGCTGAGACAAAGTATGATTACGAGAGCCGCTCGCATCCCCCTCTATTCCCTCCAAGGGAGAGCGTGAAGGTCAATGAGCAACCGAAGTCGTCATCACGCATGATCAGTATTTATACCACCAATTCTTTTTATGAACCAGCGTCGACTTGACATCACGGAGGCGAGGTATTTATGCTCGTGTGCAAAGCTGTGATCGACCGACTGCGCAGGATGATCTTCATTGCCGGGATGAGTCTGTCCTTGTTGGCGCAAGAGCAGACCGGTCGCGTTTCGGCTGCGGCTCTCGATCGCGTTCTCGCGGCAGGGCAGATGGAACAGGCACGCCAGTCGCTTGACCAGATGCTGGCATGTCCGCATGTCGACCTGGAGGTGCTTCTCGAAACCGGAGCGAAGCTGGCGGATCGTGACCTTTTCGACATGGCGCGCGCGGCCTTTGCCCGTGCCGTTATGGACTATCCGCAAAGTTTCGAGGCGCGCTACAAACTGGCCCTGGCGAATTTCGCACTGGGTAGATTCTCCGAAGCGCAGACCACGCTCGATGGCGCAGGAGTGTTATCCCATGAACAACAGTTGTCCCGCGAATACCTTCGAGGAAAGATTTACGACGCGCTGGGCCAAACCGATCTGGCCGAAAGAAGTCTCTTGGCGGCTTTTCAAGGTGCGCCGCAACAGGAAAACTACGCTCTGGATCTAGGGCTGTACTATCTGCGGCAGCATTCTTATGCCAGGGCGCTGGTAACACTGAAGACGGCGGCGAAGTACCACGCGGACTCGATCTATCTCTTGTTGGGCCTCGGGCTCGCGCAGGTTCTCGGCGATGACCGGTCTCAGGCAATCGTCACCTGCCGGAGAATTCTCGCCAAAGAGCCAAACTTCGGTTCGGCCCGGCTGCTGCTCGTGGCAGCGTTCTACCTGAATGGCGAGAATCAGAATTGCGCCGCGGAAACGGCGGCCGCGCTCCGCGGGCCTGGCGGGCTTCCCCCCCTCTATTATTTACACGCGGTATCGCTGCTGAAGCTGAATTCCAAAGAGTATGCGGTCATGCTGCATGACCTCGACGAGGCGAAGCGTGGAATCCCGGGCTGCGCATTCTGCTATTTCGCACAGAGCAAGGTGCACCAGAAGATGGGCGACGAAGACGCGGCAATCGCGGATCTGGAGCAGTTAGTGACCCACGTCGACGCAGAATTTTCGCAGGCTTGGTATCGGCTGGCTAATCTGTATCAACACGCCGGCAGGCACGACGATGCGGTGAAAGCCCTGGCGCGATTCCGGGCCATCAAGACCAGGCAAACGGACCTCGAGACGGAGTATCTTCGCAAAGTATTTTTATCGGCACTGGGCGCTGAGCAGGCGGGGAAGTAACGGTTGAGGCGATGCTGTCCTTGACCGGCCAATTTCCGCTGAAATCTCTTTAGGCGACCTGATTTGCGAGCTTCCGGGGCGAGCTTTGTGAGCCGGTTGCCGAATCAGCTACCACCAAAGAAGACACTCAGATCAACATCGGAAAAGGATCATTAAAAAAATTCATTAAAAAACATTTGACATCTCTGGGATTCGTGTGATAGAAGTTAAGGACAATTTTACACAACAGTAGAGCGGTTTCCAGTCTCGCAACGATTGCGAGCGCAGCGGCCACGTCGCATCATCCCTTGTTGATCCGAGCTTCGAGTCTTTTGTTGCATTGAATAAGTTTTTCAATGCCCTGGTGAGGCTGTGTCTCCATCTTTTTCAGCCACGCGCCAGGAGTGTTGCTAACGCTAATGGGTCAAGAAACACAACCTGGCCCGCACCTCGCGGTCAGTTGGTTGTACGCATGGGCGGCGGAGAGACAGAATGGCAAAATATCGCATTTTTTGTTTTGTACTTGGATTGGCTGCGGGCCCGATCACAATAGTCCAGGCGCAACTGAACCGCGGCGTGATGGAAGGCATCGTCACTGATCCCCAAAGAGCGGTAGTCGTCGGTGCGGAGGTTGTGGTCACCAACATCGGCACCAACGTAGCTTCAACGACAAAGACCAATGATACCGGTTATTACCGTGTGGTGGACTTGGTCCCCGGAAGATATCGTGCGCATTTTGCAGCGGGCGGCTTCAGCACGACGGATATAGTCGACATCGAAGTTCTTGCCGGCCAAGTCCTGAAGATGGACGCCCAGTTGACCCTGGGGACGACCCGGGAAGCTGTCTCAGTGGAGGCCATCGCGCCGCTGGTGGAAACCGGCGCCTCCAACTTCTCGCACAACGTGGAAAACCAAATGATCCAGGAAGTACCGATCAACGGACGCGACCTGCAGCAGTTGGTCTACCTGCTGCCGGGCGTCGCGAACGCCTCGGGGCCGCCAGGAAGCAACTTCGGTTTTAGCAGCCAATTTGGAACATTTCCAGACCCCACCTTCACCCAGGGTTCCGACGTTTCGGTGAACGGCGGCCAAGCTGGCGCCAACTCCTGGTATCTGGATGGAAACTTGAATCTTTCCGGCTTGGCGGAGAATATCGTCGTCAATCCGTCGCCGGATGCGGTTTCGGAGTTTGCGGCTATCACCAACGGCTTTGCCGCGGAGTACGGTCACACAGGCGGCGGCGTCTTCAACGTGGTGTTGAAGTCGGGCACGAATGCGCCTCACGGAAATCTCTACGAGTTCGTTCGCAACAGCGCGACCAACGCCCGCAACCCCTTCACCTCTATCGATTCGACGGGCCAACTCATTCCCGACCGCGACCTGCATTTCAACAACTTCGGCGGGACCTTCGGCGGACCCGTGGTGCTTCCCAAAATCTACAATGGCAAGAACAAGACGTTCTTCTTCGTTTCGGTCGATCAGCAGGTCTTGCACTTGGATGGCTCACAAGTGTTCACAGTCCCGACTCCTTTGATGCGACAAGGAAATTTCAGCGAGGACCCGTCGACTGTCAACGGCGGTCTTTGGAATCCGTACAGCACAGTGGGTCCCAATTCCAGCGGCTTGTTCACGCGCACGGCGTTCGGCACGCCGGTGGCCGGCAATCCCTACGGTGCCGGCGGCTGCACAAATACCGCGGTGGAAGCCGGGGCGGCCTCGGGACAGCCGACCTGCAACTTTTCTTCGCAAATTCCTAAGAGTATGCTGGATCCGGTGGCGATGTATTTCATCAACTCCTACCCTCTGCCTAACTACAACGATCCCTTGAGTACTTGCCCAATGGCGGCTAACGGACAATACAGGACCTGTGACAATTTTCTAGCAGGCGTAGGGAGCAGCCAGGACCCGCTCAACCTGTCGCTTAAGTTCGATCACCAGATGAGCGCAAAGAGTACCTTTTTCGCCGAGTGGCTCGTCAATCCTGGCGAATACAACAATTACCGCGTACCATGGAGCGGAGCATCCTTCCCGGAAGGCCAATTCGGCTACGGATCCGCCTTCCCGCTGTGGTTCAGGAATCAGCTTGCGGGAATCGGCAATACCTATATAATCAACCCGACATTTATTAACGAATTCAGAGCCAGCTTCAGCCGGCAGTCCTTTACCTCACACCCGGCCACGGGTGGGTATCCGAACAGCGTGACCGATCTGTCGGGCGTACAAAAAGTGCTTGCGCCTGTACAACTGCCCGCTCTTCCCTTCGAGCCGGAACCGAGCATCAGCATCGGATTGCAAGCCAACGCTGGCACTGCGCTGATGGGCACACCGGGTTGGGCAAACGGCTCGTCGATGGCCGAGTCGTACACGTACCTCGATAACGTCACCAAGATACTAGGCAAACATACGCTGAAGGCCGGATTCATGTATCGGCTGGAACACGCCGCCCGCACGCTCAATGGTCCCGACGCGTTGAACTTTAACGGCTCGCTAACACAGGACCCCAGCACCGGGCTCGGCGCCCCCGGCTTGGCGCAGTTCGAACTGGGAGCGGTAGGCAACACCTCGCAAGCCTCTTTTTCCGCCTATCCCTTCCTGCGCTGGCGCGAATGGGGCGCCTATATCCAGGACGATTTCCGCATTACGCCAAACTTGACGCTGAACATCGGTTTGCGGTATGACCTCAACGGCTACTTCAAAACGCGCGAACCCGGGCCGATGTCCAACTTCTGCCTGACTTGTGAAAATCCGCTTACTGGCCTGCCTGGCGAGATGGTCTACTGGGGCGATTCGGAATTCCCCAACAACAGCGACATGTTTCCAGCCAACAAGAACGATATCGCGCCGCGCTTTAACTTCTCGTGGGCGCCGTTCAAGGACCGCAAGACCGTTATCCGCGGCGGGTATGACATCATCTATACTAACGCTCTTCAAGAGTTCAACAATGTGGGCCAGGGCATCGCTTCCGGACCGCAGTGGCAGGATTATAACAACTACTCGGGGAGCTTCTATCCGAATCAGTGCGCACCGCTGTCAGGCAACTGCGTCGCCTTTCCACTCAGTGACACCACCACCAACAAGTCCACGCTCACCCAGCCACCGATTCCGGCGGGCTTGGTGCCCCCAGCCGCTATCCGGGACCCCTCGCTGGGCGCCTCGGGCCTGCAAATCTATGTACCGGCGTCGCATGACCCGTATATGGAGGAATGGAGCCTGGATATCCAGCGCGAGTTACCCTTTAACATGATGTTGGATGTAGGCTACGTGGGAACTCACGGAATCCACTTAGCCGGGGACAACTTCAAGAACCTCAATTATGTCCCCACCGCCGACCTCATTAAGTACAAGACACAGATTAATGCCCTCGTTCCCATCACGGACTACTACTCTGGCTCTACCGCTCAGCAACTGGAGGCCGTTTACGGAAGCTCGATGCTGCCGTTAGGCACTCTCCTGAAACCCTATCCATTCTTTGGCGCCCTACCTGGCGAATTTGTCGGAGCACAGGTCGAGTTTAACGGCGTAACGCTATACAACGGCTTGAACGTAAAACTACAGAAGCGCTACTCCAACGGACTTAACTTCATCGCAGCCTACACCTTCTCTAAGAAGATCGACAACGCTGCGGTTTCCCAACTTGCGTCGCTGGTGTTGGACCCGATTCACTCAGAGCGGACCGGCTTGGTTGGCGGGCGCATCGGAGCGGAAGGCCTGACCGCCGGGGGTGTGTGGCAGGATCCTGATAACGAAAACCTGGACCGTACCATAGCCCCGGACGATATCACTCACATGTTCAATTTCGCATCGAGCTATGTTCTACCGGTCGGGAAAGGAAAGGCGCTCTTAGACACAGGCGGGATCGTCAATGCCCTCCTGGGTGGCTGGCGGATCACGGGCAACTTCACTGCCCAATCCGGGGTGCCTCTGCATGTCACGGGCCCCTGCAATGGCCTTACCTGTTATCCCAATCTGGTCGGCAACCCCGCGCTTAGCCACAGCCGCTCCAAGACTGAGCTTGAGGCCGACTGGATCAATGTCTCTGCGTTCGAGCCTGTTTATGGAAACGATCAGAGCTACTGGGCCAACCCCAACCCCAATGCCCCCCAATGGTGGCAGTACGGAACCGCTGGTGCATTCCTGCCGGGGCTACGTGGGCCAGGATTCTGGAACGTGGACACGTCGTTGTCCAAGGAGTTCCACTTGACCGAACAGAAGTATTTCCAGCTCCGGTGGGAGATGTTCAACTCTTTGAACCACATGAACCTCGGGCTGCCGAACACGAATTTCTGCCTGCCTCCGGGACCCGATGGCGAAACCAACGCCGTGCAACAGGCCGGCTGCACCTTTGGCCGGATTACGAATATACAGACCGACCCACGCTCCATGCAGTTCGCGCTGAAGTTTTTCTTTTAGGTCGAAACCTAATTCGCATTCTTCCGTAGAAACTACTTGAATTCGGAGACTGAGACGATGATTTCCAAGAACTCTTTGCTTCCCTCCACAGTCAGGACTCTGGTCTGCGTGTTTGCGCTACATGCATCCACGTCCTGGTTGCATGGGGCTACCGAGAAGCACCCGATCGACACCGACGCAACCCGTCTGTTTGTCAAGACCGAGGCCATGATTCCGATGCGCGATGGGGTGAAATTGCACACGGAGATCTTTGTTCCTAAGAAATCAGCTCCGCCGCTACCTTTCATTTTCACCCGCACGCCTTACGGGATTACCGACGAGAAAGGCCACAATGGCTACTTCGAGGGCCTCTTTAAGGAACTCATCGACGAAGGCTACATCTTCGTTTTCCAGGACATTCGAGGCCGCTACCATTCGGAAGGGCAGTTCGTCATGTTCCGCCCTCCGCGGAGCAAGAATGAAAAGATCGATGAGGGCACCGATACGTATGACACCATCGACTGGCTGTTGAAGAACGTGGCCAACAACAATGGCCGCGTCGGCATCCTGGGAATATCATACGGGGGTTGGTTGACGACGATGGCCATTCTGGAGCCGCATCCGGCCCTCAAAGCCGCCTCCGAGCAGGCTTCACCAGCCGACCAGTTCCTGGGCGATGACTTCCATCACAATGGCGCCTTTCGCTTGAGCTACGGCGTCGAATACGCCGCCATGATGGAAACTTCCAAAACCAATTTTCATTTCAGCTTCGATGTGCGGGACACCTTTGAATGGTATTTGCGGCTGGGCGCCCTTCCCAACGTGAATGAAAAATATCTGCATGGAAAAATACCCACCTGGAATGATTTCGTGCAGCACCCCAATTACGATGAATTCTGGAAGCGGCAGGCCGTGTGGCCATATCTAGTGAAGCCGGTCGTTCCAAACCTGAATGTTGCCGGATGGTGGGACCAGGAGGATTTCTACGGCCCGGTAAAGATCTATGAAACGTTCGAGAAGAACGATACCCAGCATTTGAACCATTTGGTGTCAGGTCCCTGGAACCATGGGGGGTGGTCCCGCGGCGCCGGACACTCTCTGGGCAAGATCGATTTCGGCAGCGACACAGCAACGTACTTCCGCGAGAAGATCCAGGCGCCCTGGTTCGCCTACTGGCTGAAAGACAAGGGGCCGCTGAACCAGCCGGAGGCACTGGTGTTCCAGACCGGCTCCAACAAGTGGGCGTCTTACGACGAATGGCCGCCGCGGCGAAACATCCGCGATCGCAAGCTGTATTTTCATCCCGGAGGACAGTTATCGTTCGATCCACCGGAGGCCGACAGCGACAACCAGTTCGATGGCTATGTCTCCGACCCGGCCCATCCGGTGCCCTACCGCCATCGGCCTGTTCAGCCTACTTATCCGGAGGGAGGATGGCCGACGTGGCTGGTGGAAGATCAGCGCTTCGTTCATCTGCGACCTGATGTGCTGAGCTGGGAGACCGAGGTGCTCAAAGAACAGATTACCGTGACCGGCCGCATCGTGGCTCATCTGTTTGCCGCTACCTCGGGTACCGACAGCGACTGGATCGCAAAACTCATCGACGTATATCCCGAAACAAACGAGAAGGACCCGGACATGGGCGGCTATCAATTGATGATCGCCGATGAAGTGCTGCGTAGCCGTTTCCGGGACAGCTTCAGCGAGCCGAAGCCGGTTCCGGCCAACCAGGTTGTCGAGTACACCATCGATCTTCACACCAATGATCACGTTTTCCTGCCGGGGCATCGCATCATGGTCCAGGTACAAAGCACCTGGTTTCCGGTGATCGACCGCAACCCGCAAAAATATGTAGACAACATTTACATGGCAACGGGGGCGGATTACCAGGAGGCTACCCAGCGGGTTTATCGATCGAAACAATATCCGTCATATGTGGCTGTGCCAGTTGCGGCGCAGTAATTTGAAGGTACGAACACTATGGCTCTCGAAGGCATACGGCGTTCCTCCGGATTTGGGATAGCGGCGTGGGTAGCGCTCGGCACGGCCGCCTTGTCATTGGTCGCGACTGCTCAGAAAGACAAGGCTGAAGACAAAGTTGCCCAGCTCTTTATTAAGACCGAGCTCATGATTTCGATGCGAGATGGAGTCAAATTACACACGGAGATCTTTGTCCCAAGAGAATCTCGCGAGCCGTTGCCTTTTCTTCTGACACGGACGCCTTACGGCGTGACGGATGACAAGGGGAACAATCACTATCTGGACGGTTCCTATAATGAGTTCTTTTCGGATGGGTACATCTTCGTTTTTCAAGACATTCGAGGCCGCTACAAATCGGAAGGGCAGTTCGTCATGTTTCGCCCTCCGCGCGGCCCGAATGAAACCGTCGACGAGGGCACCGATACGCATGACACCATCGAATGGCTGCTGAAGAATGTAGCGAATAATAACGGACGTGCCGGTATCCTGGGCGTCTCATACCCTGGCTGGCTGACCACGATGGCCATTCTGGAGCCGCATCCGGCGCTCAAAGCCGCCTCGGAGCAGGCTTCTCCGGCAGACCAGTTCCTGGGCGATGACTTTCACCACAACGGTGCCTTTCGTCTAAGCTATGGCTTCGAATACTCTTCAAGGATGGAAAGTTCCAAGACCCAATTCCATTTCGGTTTCGATATCAGTGACACTTTCGAATGGTATCTGCGGCTGGGTGCCCTTTCAAACGTGAATGAAAAGTATTTGCATGGGAAAATACCCACCTGGAATGATTTCATGCAGCATCCCAATTACGACGAGTTCTGGCAGCGGCAGGCCGTGCCGCCATATCTCGTGAAGCCGACCGTGCCAAACCTGAATGTTGCTGGATGCTGGGACCAGGAGGATTTTTACGGCCCCGTAAAGATCTATGAAACACTGGAGAAGAATGATACCCAGCATCTCAACTATCTGGTGTCAGGGCCTTGGAACCATGGTGGCTGGGCACGCGGCGCCGGACGCTCTCTGGGCAAGATCGATTTCGGCAGTGACACCGCGACATACTTCCGCGAGAAGATCCAGGCGCCGTGGTTCGCCTATTGGTTAAAAGACAAGGGGCCGCTCAACCAGCCGGAAGCGCTGGTGTTCCAGACCGGCTCGAACAAATGGGCGTCTTACGACCAATGGCCCCCACGGCGAAACATTCGCGATCGCAAGCTGTATTTTCATCCCGCAGGACGCTTATTGTTCGATCCACCGGAGGCGGACAGCGATGACCAGTTTGATAGCTACGTCTCCGACCCGGCCCATCCCGTACCGTATCGGCACCGGCCGATCCAACAAGGCGTTGGATGGCTGACGTGGCTGGTGGAAGATCAGCGCTTCGTTCATCTTCGACCTGACGTGCTGAGCTGGGAGACCGAGGTGCTCAACGAACCGATAACCGTGACCGGCCGCATCGTCGCTCACCTGTTTGCCTCCACTTCGGGTACCGACAGCGACTGGATCGCAAAACTTATCGACGTATATCCCGAAGTGAACGAGAAGGACCCAGACATGGGCGGCTACCAATTAATGATCGCCGATGAAGTGCTGCGCGGTCGTTTCCGAAACAGCTTCACTAAGCCGAAGCCGATTCCGGCCAACCAGGTGGTCGAGTACGCTATCGACCTTCACACCAATGATCACGTCTTCCTGCCCGGGCATCGCATCATGGTCCAGGTGCAGAGCACGTGGTTTCCGGTGATCGACCGCAACCCGCAAAAATATGTCGACAACATTTACACGGCTACAGGAGCGGATTATCAGGAGACTACCCAACGCGTTTACCGATCGAAACAATACCCGTCATATGTGGCTGTGCCTGTAGCCAATTGATAGCAGTAGTGTCCTCGTAGAAGCGCTCGCGCGCCATCGAAGGGTTCACCGGAGATCGACGGCCTCCTCTCAGCGCGTTCGCTACCACTCCGGCAGATTCATCTGAATATGAGCCAGTGACCGTTCCGAATAAATTCATGCTCTGTGGTTCGGTGTTGACCGCCCCGGGGACCACAAGGTGGTGAATGCGTATTCCGACGATGCCGATCACAATTCCGATTTGATGGCGATCACTATTCCGAATGATGCCGATCGCTTTCGGAGCGAAGCGACCCTGAGCTATTCTTATCATCTTTAAGTGATCGGCATCAGTCAATCCTTTTGTTGATTTTGTGGCTGAGCCGGGGAGAGGTGTGTGGCGTGAGGGGGCGGCGTTTGAGCCCCCTTACCCCGCCCAGCACGGAGAAACCTTTCGGGCAACGGGCATTCATGAATTACTCTCCCTGGCTCTTCCAGTCCGCTTTTTGCGCATCGATTCGCCTTTCAGCTCGATACGATGCGCGTTGTGCACCAGCCTGTCCAGGATACTGTCGGCGATGCTGGGGTCCCCAATTTGCGCGCACGTGGCGGCATTGGTGATGGCTGTTGTGTGATTGGTCGCCTGCAGAAAAGGGCGCTTGCTGCCCACCAAAGAGTGGGGCCTGGCTTACAAGAAAGACATGGACGTGGGCTGCGTGAAGATGAAGATGACCAAACCGCGTCGAAGTTTACAAGATGACGCTTCCCAGCTCTGGAGGGCATTCCGGCATTCTGCAGCTGGAATGGGAGAATTACGTCGCATCCGTGGCTTTTAAGGCGAAGTGACCGGGGCAGGTTGCGCCATCATCACACGCGAAAAATAGACGATTCCTGTGCGAACTCGCACGGAGGCGTCCCCTTGGCTGACGCCCACTCGGGGCTGCATCGCGGCCGCAGATTCGCTTCCGTTCACGGTAGACTTGAAGATCGTACCACCGTCGTCCCGCCGCAGATAATGTAAGCTTTTGAAAGCTTTTTCCAAATTTTCGGAGCGAGAAGTCGCACCGATTCCACGGCTTAGCGTCTAGGCGGGCCCGGAGGGGCTACATTTCGGGTCCCCGGTACCAGCGAAGCTGGTGTGGTTACCCGGCATAGTTAGGATCTCCTCGTGAGGCGCACCACTTGTCGAACGCAGTGCCTTCAAAGGTGTCGCCGAGCTGCACGTCCTGCCACTGCTCCTCGCCAGCCATCGTGATGAACTGCGAGAAGTTCGGGATGAAGAGGTCGGCTTCGCCGATCAGGCCGAAGCCTTCGACCGGTTTGTTTGAGTTAACCAAGCCATACTGAAACAATCTGGCCAACGTGAAGAAATACCTTAATGCCATTGACAGATTGGCCGGCTTATAGATTGGCCAAAGCCATTATGCCCGAGCCGTGCCATTTCTGGCGAAGGGCTGGAGAGCTACCGCTACTTACCGTTGCTCCACACCCTCGCCCGGAGGCTCCAAAGGGCGGGTTAGCTCATAGGGGATGCTCGGTCCCGCATACTCCCGCCACTCTACTAATGACAGATTTCGATTCGCGATCGAGCAAGGGCGAGCGGCCCACGACTCAAAGCCCACATCCCATAGCTGTATGGCCTTGTCCAAGCTAGCGGCGGCCAGAATCCTGCCATCCGGGCTAAAGGCGACACTCGTCACCTTTCTGAAAATCGTATCGGCCATTACCGGAAGGGACGCCAATACGCATGCGGCCACTCCCACCACCAGCAGGAATCGCTTCAGCAGGAGGTAGCCGGCTCCAATGATCGCGAACTTCTTAATCTGATCTTGCATCTAATCTTCCCTCTAAGGATGACAAAGCAGAATCGCGGCCAGATTGCATCTACTTTAAAACAAAAGATCGCGCTAAGGAAGAGGATGTATCATCGGAAACATGCGTGGCAGCCCGCACACGTACCCCCTTTCGCTCAGATTCGTCAGAAGAATCTTGCCATTGGGACAAGCCATCGACGCATCCTTGCCGAGCGCGTAGGTAGATTCAGGGTAATGTTCTCTTGCGGCTTGGTCAAGGTACTCCGCCGCCTCATGGCTGGTCTTGCAGTCGCGCTCGGCCAGGAAGCCCTTCATCTCGTCTCCCAGCTTCACGGTGAACCCGCCGTCCCAGAATGTGCTGACCGAGCAGTTGATCTCATTGTCGTAGAGAGCGTCGATAACCTTTCCCAGTTCCATAGGGTCATTATGACTCAGGCGCACGCTGACTGAAGGATGTGGCTGCAACCGCACCACGCGCCGTGCGGAATGCGCCCGCATCCGTGATTTGCGTCAGTCAGCGGATGGCATATCCGAGTGCCCGAACTCAGGGTCAATAAGTCAGGGCACCGCCAGCACACGATGAATCGCGATTCGTGTACCATGATTTGAGTGGAGGAAGAATGCGCCGCAGCCGCGTTATCGTTTTGTCCGCCGTTTGTTGCTTGATCGCAGCGATCTTGGCCCGAGCTGTCCCCGTTGATGAAATTTCCGAGCGCGCACATAAGCTGCACTTCTCTTCCATCGTCCTGGACACACACGACGACACGACGCAGCGCTTCTTCTCAAAGGACTACGATCTCGGCAAGCGCAACCCCGAAGGTCACGTGGACATTCCCCGCATGCGAGAAGGCGGCATGAACGCCATCTTCTTCTCCATTTGGATCGACGGACACATCATGGGCCCGCCCGCCGTGCAAAAAGCCCTCGATCAGATAGACGCCGTCCACGAATATGTCAAGAAATACCCGGACGAAATGGCGCTCGCGCGCACTGCCGACGACGTTCGCCGTGCTCACGCGCAAGGCAAAATCGCCGCGCTGATGGGCGTGGAAGGCGGCCACATGATCGGCAACGACATTCGCGTCGTGCGCATCTTCGCCGATCTCGGCGTGCGCTACATAACCCTTTCTCACTTTTACAATGACGAGTGGGCGGATTCCTCCACAGACAAGCCGGCTCACAACGGACTAACCGACTTCGGCAAAGACATAGTACGCGAAATGAACCGTCAGGGCATTCTCGTGGACATATCCCATGTCAGCGATAAGACGTTTTACGATGCGCTTGAGGTGAGCAAAGCGCCGCTTCTCGCCTCTCACTCATCCTGCCGCGCCCTTTGCAATCACGTCCGCAACATGAGCGACGACATGATCGTAGCGCTGGCCGCAAAGGGCGGTGTCATCCAGATTACCTACGAAAAGAGCTTCATCGACCAGGCTTATAAAGACGCCTACGACAAAGAAACCGGCGGGGTCGTGGAGCACTTGAGTGAACTCACCAAGGACTGCAATAACGATGAGTCTTGTATCTCACGCGAGATTGCCAAGTTGCAACAGAAGTTGACCGCGGAGGGAAAACTTCCGCACGTCACCTGGGAGAGAATCATCGACCACATCGATCACGCCGTAAAGCTGGTTGGCGCTGAGCATGTCGGTCTGGGCTCAGATTTTGATGGCGCCGACATGCCGGACGGCCTGGAAGATTGCTCCAAGCTGCCGAAAATCACCGAAGCGCTGCTGGGCAAAGGCTATTCCGAAGGCGACATTCGAAAGATTCTCGGCGAGAACACGCTGCGTGTCATGGAGCAGGCCGAGCGCGTGAGCAGAGAACTGCAATAGCAGCAATAAGACTCCACAGGCCGCCGCACATCCCTGCGTCGGTCAGAAGCGCTACGTGGCGTCATCCGGCCAGTTCCCAATGGCGCGGGCTAGAGCCATCACCCACCAACGTCACAGCCAGCAGGGCCGCCAACCAACACACGACCGACACTGACACGGTGCTGGATAATTTTACAGACCCGAGCAGCCAGGAGACTGCCAGTACTGCCCCGCAAATGCGGCAATCACCATGCCATTGGCACGCAGGGCCAACCTTGCCCGCCGACCAGCACAATGTCAGTCTTACCATCCCCGTTGAAGCCCTTACCGCCCGATGTTCAAGCTCCAACCTTGAGTTAATATCTATCCATGTGGGTCACCATTTGGTCACGGCTATCGCACTTTGCCTGGTATCGCTTCGCCTACGTGGGGAGTGTATTGCTGATACTTAAGCTGCTGGAGATGCTGCAGCATTGCTACCAAGCCGTTCAGCGACGCTTCGCAGTGGGTGTCAACAATTGGTCACTCTGGTCTCCCTGTGCTTGGCCTGTTTCCGGGCCGCTCCTGCACGTCCCATTACCCAGGAGTTTGCTTCGAGTGGTTGTTGGTCTGCTCTTTCGATGGACCTCACTTATGCTGATTGAAAGCATCATTGCCGCTAGTGCTTCAAGCCCATGGGTCCTCCTCTGCACATCCGCACTGCTCCTCGCGGGCGTCTGGACGGAGGTTCTGCAACGATTTATTTTCCGCTTCCAGTTTGGGTCCGGTGACACTCAGCTCCGATTATCGGCAGGGCGTCAGATCGAAACACAAGTGATCTTCGATGTCGCAACAACTCACAAGGGCTGTTGCAGATGCAGTGTTCACGCTCTTGCAGCGTTGTTGCCGGCGGGATAGCTGGTCGCCGGTTTTTCCCGGCGCGACCCCTCCGCGGGCTCATTCTGCCGCCGGGCGCTCTCGATTTTACGAGAGGCTGTTGATCACGGACTGCCCCCCGCGCCGATGTCGCCATCGAAAAAGATCCCGATCTCAAATCGCTCTATGGGACCCGCGCTTCGCCGCTCTCGTGGCACACGCCAAAGAGCGCGCCGCCGCGGCCCAGAAACCAAAGTAGCGCCGCATCTTGCCAGAGAATTTTCAACCGGGAGTGGGTGATCGAATTGCGTCAGCGAGGGGTCAGCATTCGGACTATTGCAAGACAGCTAGGCTAGGCGTAGGTGTGGGGACCGTCACCCGGACGCTGCTGGAACGTTCCAAAATATCGTTGCGGGGATTTGGAACAGGGCGGCAAGTCCACGACGTTGCCCAAAATTGCCTGCTTGAGAACGATGCGGAGTCTCACTACATCCACGTCTCTTGCCTCGCGAGGGAGAGGTGCACGAACTCGCTCATGGTGGCCCAGACGCTTTTTCGGAGACCAAGGAGACGTCACTCCCCTGGTTTCAACTGACTGATCAGCCACGTTCGGGCAAAATCCCAGTCACGCTTCACCGTGGCTACCGAAACACCGGCGCCCACGGCTGCCTCTTGTTCCGTGAGGCCGCCGAAATAGCGCAATTCGACGATGCGGGCAGCGCCGGGGTCGAGCGCCTCCAGGCGGCGGAGCGCATCGTCCAGATCGAGCGGTGTTCCTCGATAGGGGCTGCCAGTCCACTGACCTCTGTCAGCGACAGCCGCACGCGGCCGCCCCCTGCTTTTCCGCCTGGTGCGCTCTGGCATGATCGACAAGCAATCGGCGAATCTGCTGCGCGGCCACAGCGAAGAAATGAGCGCGGTTCTGCCAATTCACCGGTTCACCGCCAAAGAGCTGCAGATAGAGTTGCATTCACCAGAGCCGTCGCCTGCATCGTGTGTCCCGGCTGTCTCCTGATGGCGCCGGCGCCTTCCCTGCACCTCAAACTGGAACTGGCGTCTCAGGGCAGCAAGGTTTTCGATTGTGGCGGCCCTTTTATCGACCTCTATCGCAAGTGCGACAAGGAAATCGGTGAAGCGAAGCGCGGTCCCGGGTTGAAGGAATCTGGTCCGCTCAAGGGCTTTCGATTTGAGGGATTTTCCGCTTGAGCCAAAAACCACGTTCTACGACTCGCTGTATTGCTCGTTCCTGGTCGAGTTCCGCGATTGGGCGGTTAAGCTTTACGACTAGCGGGTTTTACGGATGTCGAATTCAACCCCTACCGATCAATCAACTCTAAGGCTCGTTCTTCTGCGCTGTTTTTGAGCCTGATGAAGCGCGGCGAGCTTGATGACGCCTTGAAATCGCCGTCTGATTTCATCCGCGTTCTCACGAACTCAAAATACCGACCGCAGCCGTCCTCGGAGTTAAGTATATACCCGATGCCGCAGAGCCCAAGTACATTTCCGGTCGTGGCTGTGGTGATGTTTGTTCGTGGGATGGTGAGCGCTTCAATCAGCGCCATTCCGCCCAGCGGTTTGGCTCCGCCATGTGCTGACTGCCAGCTATCCTGGGCTTTCACCGCGCCCGCAACCTGACTGGCAGCCATCATCAGCGCCCGTTTCGATCGTGGTGCGGGAAATCAGCAGCTTTAGAAAAAAGCAGAATTTATCCCCCGGGTTTTAGTGCTCTCGTTGCACACTGGCTCGCGCTTCCGCAACATCGGGGCCGCCGCTTGGGATGGTGGCCACCAGACTCCCTTTGGCGATTCCCAGCGTGGTGGAGGCGCCGGTGGAGGGGTCCGAGTAGACCACCGTGTCAACGCATGGCCCAGGGGGTACCGGCTGTGTGCATGGGCCGAGCGTAATAGCCGCGAAAGGATGAACCAGCGGTTTGGCGATGGTACCCGGCGGCATCTCGATGGTGGCTATAACATAGATCGGCGTGTCGACTACACTGACCGGAGCGAACATCGCAAACACATCGTAGCTGGGATTGCCGGTCGCCAGCTCAATGCTCGTGTAACTACTCTCAATTGCATATGGCGTCGGCTCCAGTGCGGTTGAGATTGTGCCCGTCAGCGGTAGGTTGGTATATTTGGCCCATTGTGAGCCATGACTCGTGGGCGGCGTCGACGCGTTGACAACTACCTCGATGCTGAATGCCTCGCCGGCCAACTTAAACACGTCAGCCCCGCTGAGCGCCGGACTGGCAAACGTCCCGCTAGCTGCGTAAGTGATGTTCGGTGCAGTGGTGTCCGGACTCGCGGCAACTAGCTTCTCCGAGACAGCCAGGCAAAACATCGCCGCTCCCGCAATGGCTACAGCATGCATCTTTCGAAAACAAATCATGTGTTTTGATCCCCTCATTCTGATTTTCCCCGAGAAATATTCGATCGCGAGCACATTTTTGGGGGCATGCGCGCAGTTTTGTTGGAAAGCGCTCATACCGCCGAAAACTTTCTTGAGACGAAATCGTATTCAGTGACACTCTTTAAAGATCACCCGTTCGGCTGGACCGCGGCAGCGAACGCTGTGTTACTGCCGCCGTGAACGTGAACATCCAGCCTACTATCGTACCATCGGGCCGGGTACGCCTTTAAAAACAAGGCCGTCGCCCGAATCGAGAAACATCGCCCTTGGCCGGGTTGCAGTACTCGCTCTGATATCCCCCATGCGAACGGAAGGCGATGATCCGGTCCGTTTCGATGCGCTGCCGCCCACGCAATATCTTCTTCACCAGGGAGCTCATGTTGTCGTAGCGCAAAGTGCGAAACACCCCGCCGAAGTAATCGAAGGCGTGCTCGTGCCCTTCCAACAACGCTTACTGCGTGGCGTGGGTATAGGCCCGATGGAACCCGTTGCCCGACGCCATACTGCGCATCGCAAACAACTGCAGCTTGCACAGTTTCCCATCCACCTTCGCCAGCGCCTCGAACCAATCCACCTGGCCTTCCTGGCCCCAGTCATAGCTTTGCGGCACGAACACTTCCCGTCGGCCCAGTCCCAATTCTTGCTTCCGCTGCCGCACCTAGCGCCGCACGGTGGGTTCCCCGATCGGATGGTCGGGGTCCTCTTCCCGCAGCCGCGTCCAGATGCGGTGTGCCGTGTGTCGCTGCTTCCGCGGCGCCTGCCGGTCGCCTTCCAGCA
>Ga0302325_10000518_pt1 | contig 106451 bp, 80 predicted proteins | sample Palsa_T0_2_FD_201948 | JGI IMG/M metagenome (GOLD analysis project Ga0302325, IMG submission 201948) | Peat permafrost microbial communities from Stordalen Mire near Abisko, Sweden - Palsa_T0_2 | ecosystem: Environmental > Terrestrial > Soil > Palsa > Peat permafrost | place: Sweden: Abisko...
CCCCATAGCAGCGCCCCTTTGCAGGCGCCCGTCGCGCAACCCGTATCCCCTGCTAAGGACGGTCCGGGCGAGCTTGGTGAATGGGTTCTGCGCTCAGGATGGCGCCTGCAGGCCGCGCCCAAAGTGAATGCGACGGCGGAAACGGTGTCCAGCACCTCCTACGATGCCGGCGGATGGATGGAGGCGGTCGTGCCGGGGACTGTACTGACCACTATGGTGGCCAGAGGGCTCTATCCCGATCCCGGCTACGGCCTCAACAATCTGGCCATACCGGAATCACTGAACAAACAGGACTACTGGTATCGCAAGGAATTTTCGACCTCGGCCATCTCCCCATCGAGCAATGACCGGCAAAATCTGACCCTGACCTTTGCCGGCATCAACTACGCGGCATCGGTGTGGCTCAACGGCAAGCACCTGGGCGAGATACACGGCGCCTTCATCCGTGGCAGCTTCGACGTAACTTCCGTAGTGAAGAAGAGCGGCATGAATGTGCTGGCGGTCCGTATTTCTCCGCCACCTCACCCCGGGATCCCGCACGAGCAATCGATCAAAGGCGGCCCCGGGGAGAACGGAGGCATCATGACCCTCGACGGCCCGACGTTCGCGGCTGCCGAAGGCTGGGACTGGATTCCCGGTGTGCGCGATCGCAACTCGGGCATCTGGCAGGACGTGACGCTCACCGCTTCAGGCGCCGTCAGTGTGGGAGATGTTCAGGTGATCACCACACTGCCGCAACACGATGCCAGCGAGGCTGATGTGGAGATTGCTGTGCCACTTAGCAGCAAGTCCAGATCGCCCGTCCGCGGGGATGTACACATTGCCTTCGATGACGTGAGTGTAACCAGGCAAGTTACCGTTGCGGGGGATGAGGTTCGACTCGAGCCCTCTGAATACGCGCAGTTAAGAGTGAAGCAGCCCAAACTTTGGTGGCCGAATGGGTATGGCGAACCTGCTTTGCACACCATGAAGATCTGGTTTACGGCCGGAGGCAGGACGCTGTCGGAGAAGCAGGTGCGGTTTGGGATGCGGGAGATCAGCTATGAGCTCTCGCTGCTGGATGCGCAGGGAGACCTGAAGCGGGTTGAGTTTTCACCGTCCATGACAAAGGGAGAAAAAGTCGTGAGCCAGACGCATGAGGCTTTGCGGCAGACCGAGCTGGGATGGGTGGCGTCCCTTTATCCCGGTGCCGAGAACTCGCGCTCGCTGCGTGCGCTGACAGACCTGAAGACTGCTCCCTACCTGGTAATCCGCGTGAATGGCGTGCGTATCGCCTGCAAGGGCGGCAACTGGGGCATGGACGATTACCGCAAGCGGGTCTCTCGCGAGCATCTCGAGCCATTTTTCCGCCTGCACAGGGACGCGCACCTCAACATGATTCGCAACTGGATGGGCCAGGACACAGAAGAAGTCTTCTACGATCTGGCGGATGAGTACGGTTTGCTGGTATGGAATGACTTCTGGGATTCTACCCAAAACTACAATCTTGAGCCGGGAGATCCCGCGCTGTTTCTGGCCAACGCAAAAGATACGATGCTCCGCTTTCGCAATCATCCATCGATCGCCGTTTGGTGCGGGCGCAACGAAGGCGTTCCGCCGCCGATCATCAATGAAGGGTTGGAGAAACTGGCAAGAGATCTGGATGGCACGCGTTACTACTCGGCCAGTTCGAACCAGGTGAACCTGCAGAACAGCGGACCGTATAGCTACAAGCAACCATCGAAGTTCTTTACTACCCTTGACCGTGGTTTCTCAGTAGAGGTCGGCACTCCGTCGATGTCCACGCTGGAGTCGTTTCAAAACTCTATAGCGCCGGCTGACCAATGGCCCATCAGCGACGCGTGGGCTTACCACGACTGGCACCAGAGCGGCAATGGAGACGTTGCTCCGTTCATGCAGGAACTAGTGGCCGAGTTTGGGGAGCCGGCCAGTCTTGCAGATTTTGAGCGTAAGGCGCAAATGTTGAACTATGTCGACCATCGCGCCATTTTCGAAGGCTTCAACGCGCATCTGTGGGCGCCGAACAGCGGGCGATTGCTGTGGATGACACAGCCTGCATGGCCCAGCACGATGTGGCAGATTCTTAGTTCCGACTATGACACCCAGGCCTCATTTTATGGAGTCAAGGAAGCTGCCGAGCCGGTGCATGTGCAGATGAATCTGCCTGACCTGCACGCCGCAATTGTGAACAACACTGGCCAACCGATTGCGGGCGCAACGCTGCAGGTGCATGCCGTGCGCAGAGACGGCAGCACTGTGTTTGAGCACCAGGAGACTGTTTCTGCGGCGCCGCAAGCAGTCACTCCCTCCTACCTGGTCGACGTCGGCCTGGCGAGTGCGAAGGACGTAGTTTTTATCCAGATGGAGTTGAAGGATGCGCAAGGCACTCTGCTCTCGCGGAACTTCTACTGGTATGCGGCGGATAGCGAAACCTATCGTGGAATGAACAGCCTGCCGCAGGTAGCGGTCATCGCCCGCGCAGTCACACAAACCAATTCTGGCGCAGACGCTCATGTGTCGGTCTCGCTCGAGAACACGGGTGGCGCAGTTGCGCTGGCCGCCAAGCTGACTCTGCTGCGCGCCGGCGACGGAGAGAGAATCCTACCCGCGTACTACTCCGACAACTACGTATCACTCCTGCCGGGAGAGAAGCGAGTGGTAGAGATCAGTTATCCCGCTGGGCAAGCGAATGTGCCTGCGGCTGTTGCCATTCGAGGCTGGAACATAATCGCGGCGAGAACTGAAGTTCAGGCAAAATGAGTGCCCGCCAATGCACCGAAAATTTGCCTCGCCCAGGTTCTGCAAATTCGATAAACTTAATTGCTCGATCGGAGGTTCCATGCGCGTCATCGGTGAAGATCCGCGCTGCGGAGCGCCAACCACGACGGTCCCGCAAATCGATCGCCGCGATCCCGCTCCATCCATTTTTGAGATTCCGTCTGGCTACGGAGTCGTCTACCCAGAGGATGGGCAGCAGTAGATGGAGCAGGCCATCGCGTCGAGAACCGCACTCAGCGTTGCGCTGCGCCGCGCGGCTCACCAGCTTCACGACTCGCCTATCGTCTTCTATGACCCGGTCGCAGTTCCGATTCTGGGTGCGACCTATGAGGAGGAGCTGCGGCGCACCCCTTTGCGGCCAGACCGACCCTTCTCCACCGCGCTGCGAGCGTTCCTGGTTGCCCGCAGCCGTTATGCCGAAGACAACCTGAAGCGGGCGGTCGAGGACGGCGTCAGGCAATACGTCCTGCTGGGCGCTGGACTCGACACCTTCGCCTATAGAAATCCCTACCCTCAGCTACGGGTCTTCGAAGTGGATCACCCCGCTACGCAACAATGGAAGCGCGAGCTGCTCGAACGCAACCTTATCGCTGTGCCGGAAAGCCTCAGCTACGCCCCCGTTGATTTTGAACGCCAATCACTCGCAGAACAACTTCGTGACGCTGGTTTCGATCGAACTGCGCCGGCGTTTTTCGCCTGGCTCGGGGTCGTACCTTACCTTACCCCGGAGGCCTTCCGCGCCACTCTCAGCTTCATCGCTGATCAACCCGCAGGAAGTGGACTGACGCTCGATTATAGTCGGCCCCGCGAGGTTCTTCCGCCACTCGAACGGCTGGCGCATGATTCGCTCGCCTCCCGGGTGGAGAAAGCGGGCGAGCCCTTCCGGCTATTCTTTACCCTTCCCGAGATGGCTGCCGAACTCTCTCGCTTCCGCGGTCTTGAGGATCTTGGCGCTGTGGAGATCAACGCGCGCTACTTTGCTGGCCGTACCGACCAACTCGCCATGCGCGGCACCGCCGGCCGCTTTCTCAGCGCGTGGTTATAGTCCGCGGGTCGACATTCCAACCAGCGAGCTTGACCTCTCATTCTGCGTCACCCAGGCCGGCTGAAAGCAGGAGAAAAGACGCCAACCATATCATTCAGTAAAGTTGCCCGTTCGACACTGTGTGGGTATCAGCCCCTGAGGGCATCTTTTATCAGCGCACAAGAGAATTGAGAGGATAGAAAAAACGTACCTCAGCGGCTAAAGCCGGGTAGGGCCATGTTATCTACGGCACGGCTGAAGCCGTGCCCTTCCAGAACCGAGTTCTCACGCACGCTCATCAGCCGCTCCTTCCCCGTTACTCGAACTTCAGAGACTCGACCGGATCGAGCTGGGCCGCGCGCGTAGCGGGCAGGGTGCCAAAGACGACGCCTACCAGTGTCGCCGCCGCAAGCGCGATAATCGCCGACAATCCTGAAATAGGGATTCGGTATGCAGTAAAGAGCCGCACGGAATAAGGAATGGCGAGGCCCAGGATGGTCCCCACGACCCCTCCGCTCAACGAAATGAAGACTGCCTCAATCAGGAACTGCAACTTGATTTCCCGGTAGGTCGCACCCATCGCCTTGCGAATGCCGATCTCCCTGATCCGCGACCGCACGTTCGCCAGCATGATGTTCATGATGCCGATGCCGCCGACAGCCAGCGTTACCGACGAGACCAGCAGCAGCACCAGGGTCAGCGCGTTGGCGATTGAGGCGGCCGTACTCAGCAGCTCCGTCAGCGTTTGGGCATCGTATACCGAGTTGCGCTGATGCCGCGACTGTATGACCTTCAGGATCTGCTTGGTCGCCAGTTCCACATCGCCGCTGTCGCGGACGGAAAAGAAGATCTTCTTAATGTCATTGGTGCCGGTAAAGTAGCGCGCCACGGAGTAAGGAATAAGAATGGTTTGATCGGCAACTTCGGTTTGTCCCAAAGTGTCTACCGCCTCTTTGAAGATACCGATCACGGTGAAAGGAATGCCGCTGATCTGAAAAGTTTGGTTCACTGCCGCGGCGGTGCCGAATCTCTGCCGTGCGAAGGCCTCTGTCACCACCGCGACCTTGGCGTGGCTGGCATCGTCCTCTTCGTCGAAGAAACGCCCGTTGACTAGAATCAGGTTTCGTACCTGCCTGTACTGGGGGGAGACCCCAAGCACGAGAATGTCTTTCGTCACTCCATTGCCAAAGCTGATGCGGGGCTGCATCTGCAGCATGGGCGAGGAGTAAGCCACAGACGGCACCTGCTCAACGACTGCCGTCTCATCGTCGCGCGTCAGGTAATCATTGCGGAAGTCATGTTGCGCGGCCGAGCCTGGGCCGCCGCCGGAGTACTCCACTTCCACCATGTTGGTCCCGATGGCCTGGATCAGGTGCAGGATGTACTGTTTTCCCGTCAGCCCGACGGTTACGACCAGAATCAGCGACGCCGATCCGATGACCATGCCCAGGGACGTGAGCATAACGCGCACCTTGTTGGTGCGAAAGCTGTCGATCGCCAGGCTGATGATCTCGCTCAGCACCATAGTGCGCTTGGCGCTGGCGAGGGTGCGTTCGAAGGACCTGCGGCTGACGGTGCGGATGGCTGTCATCTGTCAGATCTATGCTAAACGGCCTGCGGAGTCCTTGCGGAGGTTGGATGGGTTTCAGGCCGTTGTTCCCTGCCTTTGTGTTGCGCACTCGCAACCGCAACAATGCGCAGCAAACCCAGGACGGACTGGGTGCGGGGTTCCCCACCGGCGCCTTAGGAAGCGATTCTCGTGAGGCTTTTCGCTCGGGCCAGATTCTTTGTTTTCTGGTGCTACTAAACTATTGACAACACTCGCGTTGCTGGCAAAGACCTCATCCATTTAAACTCCGCAAGCCGCGAGTCGAATAAACCTTGGGTTTATGACGCCGCTGGGATGGAAGTGGGCGGGGTTCGTTTGGGGCTATGCTTTGGTGTGGTTTCTTTTCAACGACCGCGTGAAACTGCTCGCCTACCGCATCCTGGACCCAACAAAACCCGCATTGTTGACCAGGAAACCTATCGACCTTAATGCCCAGATTGCTGCCCGTGCCTACGAACTGTACCAGCAGCGCGTGCGGGGGAGAGCTAGCAGGATCAGGATTGGCTTGAGGCCGAGCGTGAGGCACGACAGGCCAGCCAGCCGGTGGCGAACCTGCGGCAGTGTCCTCATGCGTTTCAATATTCGAGCAGGCCGAACCGGGCGCGACACTTCCATGTGCGCGGCTACATGGACCGTGGAACGACCACCACGCCCTTTGACATGGTCGTTCTTTAACAACACGTCGGGCCTTAGAAGGCGTGAGAGAACCCGTAAGGGAAACACGCAGGTCCCTCCGACACTGCTCAAAGAACCGCCTGTTTGGCGATGCTGTTGGAGCTGATAAGCTATTGATTGCACTCACGCGGAGGGATGTGTGAGCGGTTGAAACAGGCGGTCTTGAAAACCGCTTTACCCGAAAGGGTAACGGGGGTTCGAATCCCTCTCCCTCCGCCAAATGGCTCTCCTGGCATGGAATCACGTTACCTACCGCAGCAACCTAACCCCTGCCTGTACTCCATCCCTGCAACAGTGACCACTCCGCTCGATTCAATTCACCTGCAGGGGATATTTTTCAAGTTGAGTAAAAGCCGGCTCCCCCTTGGTTCGCCCTGAGATAGCGAAAGTATAGGTGCCGCGGGCAAGGCCGGTAGCAGGAATAAGAAGGGGAACAGTTTTGCTGGCAAGAGCTTCAGAAACGTCGATCGAAAGCACTGTCTTCCCACCAGGGTCCAGGATTTCACAGCGGTATTGGTCAACGTTCTCGTGAGACGGGATATCGACCAGAAGGATGAATGGCTTATCGTGGGTCGGGGACACGACCGTCTGCTCATTGCTCCGCGACCCCATAGTTGTCATGGAAAAATATTGGAGCGCTTGCGGGGCGGCAAAGCTACGGAGTTTCGGGATGGTTACGGTGTTTTGATAAAGAATAAATCCCAGCAGCGCGGCCGATGCTGCAATCGCGTACCATGCGGCCTGCCATCCGCCGCGCGATCTTTCAACGCTAGCTTGAGGTTTATCTACCAGACCTCTCGCCATCACCCGCTTGGCGGTACCCACAAACAAAGCAGTAAGGCGTACGTCCTCCGCGCACTCTTCACACTCAAAAAAATGCTCGGCAAACTCCTCCTGCTGGGCGGCAGAGAATTCCCCAAGCAAATATTTTTCTGCCGCCTGAGTTTGAATTGCCTGCGCATGATCCATGAGCTCCGTGTCCCCTTGTAGAGTAGTGTCTCCTGGGCCCCGAGCGTTTCACTCGCAGCTGCAAATGTTTCATTATAGAACATTTAGAATGCCCGTCTTGGAGCTCAAGCCCCTTCGTAGAGCACAAACGGGGCCCAATAAAACGGCCGCCTGTAGACCGACTGCGAATGCAAAAGCGAAAGCTTCGCTGCCCGCAGCGCCGCCGCAGGTTCCTCTCCCGCAGCGATGGCGGCGTACATCCGATTCATCAACTGAGGCGTGGAAGCATCGTTTACCTCCCACAACGCGGCAATCACCTTCTGAGCGCCGGCGCGAAGAAATGCCCACGATAGACCAACCAGCCCCTCAGAGGAGTAGATTCTGTTCCCCGCACTATCGCAGGCTGAAATAGTCACCAGCCTTGCACGCAGAGGGGTGCCGGCAATATCGCGTGCGTAGAGATTGTGAGATTTGCCATCCTCGGAAAGAACCACTGCCGAATCGAGCGCGCTGGCGCGGCTCGTTGTTCCGTGGGCTACGAAATGAATCAAAGCATAGTTTTCCGGCTTTGTTCTGAAGTAGGCGGCGGGCGTAGCATCCGCGCCGGCAATGATCGTTTCCTGCTCGGGACGAAATTGATCTTGAATGAGCCGCATCTCCTCACCCGCGTGGGCAAGCGGCGAATAATATTCGGGCGCATGAGGATTCCCGATCAGGAGCAACATTTTCGGTGGCGCTGTAAATCGCGGCGTCGAACGGAGCCCGGAAGTAAGCAAAAGAGCTGAGCCGGCGCTGGTGATCGACACATCTTCGATCCAGTAATGCGGCGTAGGATTTTTGACAAGTAAGGTTTCAAAGTTCAAGCCGCACAATGGACCGTCGGGAATGATGGTTATTCGAGATTGCGGCTTAATCCAGCGCTCCACCGAGCCAATCAAGATGGAATAAAGTTCCTGTCCGCTCGAGTCAGCGAGGTTAGACGAGTCAAACGCACCCAGAAGATGAGACTGATACTTTTCAATCAGTGGACGAATTCGATCCTCGCCGGCAAGCTGCACAAATTGGGAGTGACCGGGAAGAAAAATCCAAAGGTAGCTGTGTTCCGGCCCCATCCAATAAGACAAAATTACGTGTCCTGAACGGGCTGCGAACCGTTTCGCAGCAGCCACGTCAAAGGCACTTGACGTATGCTCATTGTTCAGGCCGAGCCCTTCGGTCAACGTGCTGGCTCGATGCATCTCTACAACACGAAAAGCCTCATCGTTCCTACCCCCTCGCACGAGAAAATCGATGTATTCGTCATAGATAGTTTTGGCGTCCACCGGGTACGAAAACTTGAATTCTTCCCGCTCAAATGAGGCACGCCCCTTTTCAAGGGAATGGATGGCAGCGTTGTAATGGGTCACTGCAGCTTGGACGTGGTTAAGCTTGGCGTCGTTCATAGCCATGGTTGAGAAGGCCAGCGCCTGGAGATAGAGATTTGCTTTGGATCCGTGAACAACTTCCCCCAGCCGGAGGCCGGCAGTCCTTTGATCGCCTCTCGACAGCGCAATCTGCGCCTCATTCACCAGCAAACATTGCTCCGTATCATGATCGCCTAAGGAGCGTGCCAGCGGCAGGGCTTCCTCGTCGTACCGTTCCGCCAGCCTAAAATCATTCTCGACAATAGCAATTTGAGCGAGGTCGGTTAAGGTGAAAACAATTTTTTGCTTGTTTTGCAATTGCCGCGCCAACTGCAAAACATGCTGATACGATTCGCGGGCGTGCGAGTAATCTCGCCGAACCTGTTGAATTGCCGCGATGCCGATGAGTGCAGTCTCTTGATCAGCCAGCATGCCGAAACTCTCCGATTTCTTCTCCGACTCCTTAAAGAGCTCGATAGCCCGATCAAGATCACCCATTTGCTCATAGGCCCAACCTAAGTTGTTGGCAGTTCTTACAATCGTTGCCTGGGCGCCCAGCTTCTCAGCAACCGCCAGCGACGCGTTAAAACGATCTACGGCATCTGCGTAGTGATATTGCTGCATCTGCAGCATGCCAAGATTTCCCAGAGCCCTACCGGCTAGAAAGGTCTGATCATGCTCCTGGGCTATCTTCAGCGCTCGTTTGAACAGCAACTCCGATTGGCTGGCATCACGGCGCATTGCCGCGAGCTTCCCCTCACCGAGTAGCAGTTCACCCATGACTTTGGGCGAGCTGGCTCCAGCCATTTGTTCGGTTGCGCGGAATGTCTGGTCGGCCAGGTCAAATTGCTGCAGGTTGGTTTCCGCGACTCCTCTCAGTGTGCTCCTAAGCGCCATCAGCTCGGCACTTCGGGGTTCCGGAAGGGTTTGATCATTGAGCAGAGCAAGCGCTTCCTGGCTGCGGCCTTGCTGAATAAATATTTCGCACTCCAGCAACCGAAGACGCCAGGTTTCGTCCGGATCTGAGGTTTTCTCCCGTAGAGCACTGTCAACTTCGCTAAGCGCTTGCTTCAGATCGCCGCGCTCGAAAGTAGTCTCGGCTCTATGAAATTCAGTGCCCGCAACGCCTGAGCGGGGAGCCTGCCCGCAGGCTGCAAATGGCGATAAAGTTAAGGTAAGGGCAATGGTTGCCCAACTAATACCAGTCGCCATTTAAAACCGGCGCCGCAGCTGCCATGGTAGCGGCAACCGAGGATCCGAGTTGGGCACGTACCATGTTAAGGCGCTTGGTATTCGGCGACGAATAGAGCTCGCCGAAGTAAAAAGTGCCCACTTGAGGGATGTAAATCGCGTATGCGTAGGGAGGCTCCTCGCTGGAGTTGTCCGGCCCCACAGGCCGAATTTGCTTAACCAGACTGGTGTGCAAAATACCATCGGAATAGCGCCAATCAGCCCCAGGTGGTATCAGCATACCCTTTTCGATCGATTTCGGGATGTCTGTGCCTGAAAGTCCCCATACATATCTGTTCTTCCCTGGAGTGGCCTTCTTGGCAATTTTCCCCTTCGCCCCGCTGCCATTGTTTTCCTTGGGTTGCGCCTGGAAATGACTCAACAAGTCGGAATGCGTCGAATGAAGTGTGAAGAGATCATTATTAAGATGAACTTCGGTAGGCACTCCAGCGATCCTGAGATTCGTAAACGAGCTGCCCGCGGTAATGATCTCGGACTCTGAGCCATCCGTGTGATTTCCGGTGAGCTTTCCCACGATCAAATCTGCCGTAACCACATCCAGGATGTTAAGACCCTCTATCGCGCTGGTGGACACGGTGCTGCGCGTCCCGTCATCATTCTCGATCCCCGAGACATACGAACGCGCCGACTTGTAAGAGATGATCTCCCGCAAACCATAGCTCGCGGCCTTCGCTGAAGCGAAGCCGCCAGTCACAGGCAGAGAGATCGACGCATGGCTCTCGATCTCCGCTTTGAATGGTTGGGTGATCGTGCCACCGAGAGCAAACCCGTGGGTGTGGAATAAGAATGTTCTGGCGCTCATTGCCTGGAATCTCCGTTCCGCTGAAATGTTAAGGAATTCTCACAACTCGAAATCAGGTTGATAGTGCATGCACCGCTGATTTCGTTTCAGAATGGCTATTTTTTACTGGCTCCGGCACAGGCCTAGCCTGAGACCTCCCGCTCGCGCCGGAACTAGAGCTGAGCGTATTCCTTCTTTGCTTCAGTGATCACAGGCAAGTCGGAGTCGGCATTCTTCCACTCGTTGAAGAAGACCTCGTAGGCCTGTTTGGCGTCCGGCTTATTGCCCGCCATGGCGTAAGCGCGGCCCAGCCCGAGAAACGATAAGGCATACGGGCTACCAGTGTTATATGCAACCCCTTTCAGACGCGTTGCATCCTGGAACGACGCAATCGCGTTGCGCGGGTCTTTCAGCTGCAGATAAGCAAGACCCCTCATATACGGCGCAAAGGAAACATTATCGTGGGCTCGAACCCGCTCCAGCAGCGCCAAAGCACGCTGCGCGTCACCGGCCTTGAGCGCCAGCCAGCCGCGGGACTCAGGCGCGTATAGCTCCTGCACCAGGGTGTCTTCCGGATAATGCTTTTCCAGGTCCGAGAGCATCTGGTTGGCATGCTTCTCCTGATTGCAAAGCGCCAGAGTCATAGCGGCGTAGATGACCGTGACTTTGCCCTTATCCAATTTCAAAGCGTTTTTGACGGTTTGCTCAGGATCTGAACATCGGTCGACCATCCAGCCTGCGTAGGCGGCGTTCAGCAGAGAGGCGGCCTGGGCGTCCTGCTCCTTGGCGCTCGCCGCTTGCTCCGCCGCGTGCAGAAGGGTGGTGCGCGCGAGCTGAAATTGGCCCAGCTGGGGAAGCCAGCTCCCCCACCAGGCAACAATGGAGTACTGGTCCGGCCGTCCGGCTGTGTTGGCGAGGATTTTATGCACGCTGTCCCAGTCAGAGTGCGCCGCATAATACCCAGCTTCGATCCCAAACAGGGATGTGCCGTTGAGGCCCAGACGCTGGGCTTCCGAAATATACTTCTCCGCCGGCAGGCCGAGCTGGGTCGCTCCGCCGACTTCGTTCTCCAGTGCGATGGCATTTTCCGGCTGCAGCGCCAGGGCCCCCCGATTGGCAGCCTCGCTCTTCTCCAGCTCGCCGATGGCGGCGTAGGAGACACCGAGATTGATGAAGTCGGAGGCGTCGAGCGGATATTCCTGGGTGGCGACTTGCAGCGTCTCGATGCTCTTATTTTGATTGCCCACCACCGTGGAATAGTAATGGCCGGCGATGTAAAGTTTCTCTCGCTCGCTGACACTGTCGCTCAGCTGGTAGGCGCGGGTGAAGTTTTGCGTGGCCTCGGTAATCGCGCCAGTGTTCAGTTTGAGCACGCCAAGACGGGCCCACGCCATCGCCAGCTTGGGATCAAGTTCCAGGGCGCGTTTGTAATGGTCGTACGCTTCGGGAATATCGTTGCCCTTTTGATGCGCCTCATCGCCCAAAGCGTAGGCGCGGAAGGCTTCGAGCGACGGCGTCGTGGCTTGACCAAAAGGCGCATTGAGCCTCTGGATACTGGAAAGACTTTCCCCGAGTTTGCCACGCATCGCGGCCGTAACCTGGTTGAGCGCATCGAGCACATGCTCCTTGTCGGGCGCGGTCGCTTCTTCGCTGGCAATATCATCGCCATTCGCTGTATTTTGCGCGTCCAGCGTGAGGACGAAGGCTTTGCCCAGTGGGGCGATGCTGCCGGTAAGGATAGCCTTGACCCCTTCCCGTTCGCCGATTTCCCGGGCAATTTGCGGGGTGATGGTCTCGTCCTGCTTGCGGCCGAGGAACTGAAGACTCTGGCGAAGGTGCTGCTGGCTGATAATGTCGAGCACTGGAGACTGGGCAAGCTGCACCCGGAGCGCCTGGTTCAGAGTGGTGTCAAAGACCGCATCTCCGGTCTTGTTGATGAAGTCAGCGACGATGATGCTGTCCTTTGAGGTTGCCGGCTTGGCGGTCGGCGCTCCGCTAGGCGCCACCCCCGTGGTGGGTGCAGACACAGCCGTGTTGCCGGGGTAATTGCGGAATAGAAAAGCTCCGGCTCCGGCGGCTACCAGCAGCAACGCGCCGAGAACGATGATTCGGTTGCGCCGGCGGCGCCGGTCAGCTTCCGGCGGCTGAGGCGCTGCTGCTAGGGGAGCCGGAACGGCGACCGCAGGGCGACTCGTATCAGAGCCCGAAATAGCTTCCAGGTCCGCCAGCAATTGCTCGGCGCTCCGGTAGCGCTGGTCGCGGTCCTTGGCCAGCAGCTTGGCCACCACCGGATCAAGAGCCTTCGGCATGGCCGGATTGAGACTGCTCACGGGCGGCGGATCCTTCATAAGCAGGGCGGCAAACACCTCGGCCGTGCTGCGCCCGCCAAACGGAGCCTGCCCGGTCGCCATCTCAAACAGCACGCTGCCCAGGCTGAAGAGGTCGGTGCGCGCATCCAGCGGGTCGCCCTTGGCTTGCTCCGGAGACATATAGGCGGCGGTGCCGACCGTGGAGCCCGGTGTGGTCAGATCCAGCATCCCGGTCGCGCCCGCGGTCTCGCTCCGGGTATCGAAGTAGCGCGAGTCCGGCGAGGCTTCGACTCCCTGCTTCTTGGCCAAACCAAAATCCAGGATCTTGAGCTGCTTGCGGTCGCGGCCGCTATCCACCACGAAAAGATTGGCCGGCTTGATGTCGCGATGCACGATCCCCCGGACGTGCGCCGCTGCCAGAGCGCTCGCGGCCTGCTGCCCCAGGGTAAGTACCTCCGCCGGGGAGAGCTTTTGGTGGGTGAGATACTGCTTCAGCGTTTCGCCGCGCAGCAGCTCCATCACCAGGTAGGGTTGCCCGTCCTGCTCGCCCACATCGTGAATGGCGCAAATATTGGGGTGATTTAAAGTGGCGGCCGCTCGCGCCTCGCGCAGGAAGCGCTCATGGGACAAGTGGACCCGGGAGTGCGGAGTTCCGGCGGGTGATGGACTGCCGGCGCCAGGCTCCGACGCCAAGAAACTGTCGGAAATCAACTTCAGAGCAACTTCGCGTTCCAGTCGAGTGTCGAGGGCACGGTAGACATCCCCCATACCGCCGGCGCCGATTTGTTCAATGACTCGATAGGGCCCAAAGACAGTTCCAGTAGCAATCATGGTGGTCCGAGACGTCTGGATTCACTTCCCTTAAGGGGACTGGTTGGGTGAAACCTGAGTGTACACGGGACAATGCCTATAAGTACCAGGGGATATTGACGACGACGATGCGCTGATTTCCCTTGAGCAACAGCAGAATTTTCAGTAACTGGACACGTTGGTTATGCAGCAGGTTCTCCCACCAGTGCTTCACCACCAGCTCCGGCAGCAAGACCGCGACCTTCCTGCCCGGATTGTCCGACTCCAGGCGCAGGATGTAATCCATGAGAGGCGAAATGATGAAGCGGAAGCTCGAAGGGATGGTCACCAGCTCCGGGTCTGTCAGGCCTGCTTCGCGGATGGGAGCGATAATCTTTTCGTTCCAATCCTGGTCAATCCCGTGCGCTTCATCCGAAGAGTGGACGTGGACAACCTTGATTTCCTTGGAAAGCAGCAGGCCGAATCGGAGAGCCTTTTCTGAGATCCGGTTCCAGCCTGCCATAGGAATCACTACCAGAGGCTGTTCCAGGTTAGTTACCCTCATCGGCTGGGTGTCTTTGATTTCGCCCTGCACCCGGGTGTAGTGCTTCTTTACGGAATACATAAGCAAGATCAAGGTTGGGATCAGCAAGGCGGTGACCCAGGCTCCCGTTCTGAACTTCGACGCCAGCACCACCATGGTCGTGATCCCTGTCGCCACTGCGCCCGTGCCGTTCACCAGCATGTGCCAGGCCCGGCCCTTGTGCTCGCCCTCCTGCTTCTTCCAGTGCATGACCATGCCCGCCTGGGAGAGGGTGAAGGCGAGAAAGGCGCCGATCGCGTAAAGCGGAATAAGGCGGTCGGTAACGCCCTTGAACAGGATCAGGATCACGGCGGTCAGGCCGGTGAGGGCGTAAACGCCGTGCGAGAACAGCAGGCGCCGTCCTCTCAGGATGAAGACGTGGGGCAAATAATCGTGCACCGCGATCGCCCGGGTCAGGCGGGGGAAATCCGCAAACGCCGTGTTGGCGCTCAGGGCCAGGGCCAGCAGCACACTCCCCATGGTCAGAAAATAAAACCATCCCCGGCCAAACACAGCGGTCACCAGCAGACTCAGCAAACTTTGATACCCCGAAGCGTCCGGGTCCATCGCCGTAATTTGATAATGCTTGGTCAGCCACGCCGTTCCATACAACAGCACGATCAGTATGCCGATGATGATGGTGAGCGCATACTGTGCGTTCTTCGCTCGAGGCTCCCGGAAGGCCATCACCCCGTTTGATACTGCCTCCACACCAGTCATCGCGGCGCATCCGCCGGAAAACGCCTTCATCAACATCCAGATGCCTAGAAACGCTACCGTCTGGGGCAACGGTTTGGGCATCGGGTCCACCGGAAGCGGATGGCCGCCGGCCGCAAATGTCTTGTAAGCACCGACCGCAATCGTTAGCAGCAAGGTGCCAATAAACAAAAACGTGGGCACAATAAACGCTGTTCCAGTGTCTTTGACCCCGCGCAGATTCACCACCGCCAGGATGGCCAGGATAAACAAGCACAGAGCCAGCGTGTATGGTTGAAACTTGGGCAACGCGGAGGTCATGGCGGTCACGCCGGCCGAAATTCCTACCGCGGCAGTGAGGATGTAATCGATCATCAGCGCCGCCGCCGCCAGCAGCCCGGCTCGTTCGCCCAGGTTCTCGCTGGCCACGGTATAGCTGCCGCCCCCGTTGGGATACGCAGCGATGGTCTGCCGGTAGCTAAAAAAGACGATGGTCAGCAGGATCAAAATAGCCGTGATGATGGGCACAAGATACTGGGTCCCGGCTATTCCTAAAGGGATCAACAGGGCGAGTGCCGCTTCCGGACCATACGCAGCACTGGTGAGCGCATCCAGCCCGAAAATGGGGATGCCGGCTCCTACACCAATCTGTTCGGCGCGCTCTTCACTCGTCGCCAGCGGTTTGCCAAAGATCTTGTCCTGAATCGCCATGCCGATGTCGATAGTACACCTGTCAAGTCTTATTTCCGGCCGTTCTGCCTGTGAGGTTCTTGCAACGATTTAGGATGTCTCTCGTGAGCATCATCGGCCGGACCGGATGGACGCAATAAAAATTGAAGAAAAGTCTGGGATGCAGGGCGCCCCGGCATTCGGCCGGTATGTCGGCATTGACTACTCTGGTGCCCAGACCGCGGACTCAAGCCTTCCCGGCCTGCGTATGTATCTCGCGGATCGAACCTCGCCGCCCTGTGAGGTCCAGCCACCGGTCAGTCCGCGGAGATACTGGACCCGTCGTGGGCTCGCACACAGGCTGGCAGAGTTTCTCGCCGAAGACACGCCCACGCTGATCGGTATCGATCATGCATTTTCTTTTCCCCTCCGCTACTTTGAACAACATGATCTTCCGCTCAACTGGACGGCGTTCCTTGATGACTTCCAACGTCACTGGCCCACGGACGAAGAGCATCTCTATGTGGACTTCGTCCGCGACGGTCTCCACGGCCATGGAGCTGCGCGCTGGGGCAAGTCCACCTGGCGGCGGTTAACCGAGGTACGCGCCGGGCGCGCCAAGTCTGTTTTTCATTTCGACGTGCACGGCTCGGTGGCCAAATCAACCCATAGCGGATTGCCATGGCTGCGCTATCTCCGATCTCAACTTGGCCCTCGCGTTCACTTCTGGCCGTTCGATGGCTGGCAGATCCCGCCCGGACGGTCGGCGGTGGCGGAAGTCTATCCCGCCCTGTGGAGCAAAAAAAATCCCCGCGAAGACCGCGACCAACACCAGCACGACGCCTACTCCATCGCTACCTGGCTGCGTGATGCGGATATGAATGGCTCCCTCTCCGCCTTTACCAATCTTGAATTGGAAGACGAGACGCGCAAAATAGCCGAGATCGAGGGATGGATTCTCGGCGTTGTTTGACCGCCGCCTGGTACGAGCCTGGTTCGCTGATGCCTCAGGAGTAGTCTGGAACTACTATAGCGACTGCGGCTCGTGTTCCCGTTGAGGTCTACCTTTGCTCCTCCTATGAGCCCGATGCAGAGTATGTGGACGGCGCTCAGCCTCTCGAGCAAATCGTTACTCATCCGCCTTTGGCGGTTTTCGAAATTCTGTCACCAGAGGACAGAATGCAGCGTCTCCTGCGCAAGCTGGAAGACTACCGCACCATGGGATCCCTGAAATCTGGGTCATCGACCCTCAGGACGCCATCTATTACCGATATAAGGAGCGTCAGCTCATGCGTAGCGACTCCTTCGCCTACGACGCCAGGGGCATCGTTTTTCCGATGGACCAGATCAAAAACCAGCTTGATTAGTTACCGTGCGCGAATGAACGTCTCCGGTGTGCCGTCTTCAGGATTCACAAAGATAATGTCCTTAGGGTCGCGTCTCGGCGTATCAATCGCAAGAAAGACCACCGGCCCCTCGATCAGCCTGGGCAAAGCATGAACAACGCGGCGCTTGAAGAAAAGTAAGTCGCCAGGGCCAAACTCTGCTCCGTTCGAGGAATCTCCCATCCAAAACGTTCCTCTTCCCGACAGAACATAAAGGTACTCGTCGGAACCGGCGTGGTAATGCGCTGGAGTCTCCCGATACACCCGAAACACGCGCGCGCTGGCGGCTTCCTCGTCCGTCAGGTAGGTATCAAGCAACAGTGTGTCTGCGCTATCCGGAAAAGTCCGGGCAACCTGATTTAGGTCGAAACGCCGGTAACTACGTTCGTCTGCCATGAAGCTTCTCCGCCCCTGAGCCCATGATAATGGTACTTGTGGCCCTCCCGATCGTGAGACGCGCTGAGATATGCTGTAAGCGAATTGCAAGCGGATAACAAAATGGCGAAACGAGTGGGGAAGAAAGCAAAGCCGGCGGCGGCAGACACGCCCGCCAAAATGGACATTCGCTCGGTAGCGCGGTTGGCCAACGTTTCGATCGCTACCGTATCGCGGACGATTAACCGGGTATCGACGGTGAACCCCAAGACCGCCAAACGAGTATGGGAAGTGATCGAGAAGCTTAACTATTTCCCCAATACCCAGGCGCGTTCGCTGGTCTCGGGGCGCAGTCGCCTGCTGGGGTTGATCGTTTCCGAGATCACCAACCCCTTCTTCCCGGAACTGATACAGGGGTTTGAAGACATCGCCGTGGAGCATGGCTACGAGATTCTCATCAGCTCGACTAACTACGATCCCCGGCGCATGTCATTGTGCATACGCCGCATGCTGGAGCGCCGGGCGGAGGGCGTAGCCGTGATGACCTTCGGGGTCGAGAAACCGCTCCTGGAGCAATTAGCCGAGCGCAAGGTGCCGCTGGTATTTGTCGACGAGGGTCCAGACAGACCAGGCATCAGCCTGCTGCGGGTGGATTACCACCACGGCATCCGGCAGGGGGTCCAGCACCTGGCCGCGCTCGGGCACCGGGACATTGCGTTTATCAGCGGACGTAAGGGCCTGCACTCCGCGCAATCGCGCCTGGCAGCCTTCACAAGATCGCTTGAGGAGTGTGGCATCGCCACCGATCCGGAGTGGATTGTGGAGGGGGACCACACCATGGAGGGCGGCGTCGAAGCTATGAATCGCCTGCTTAACTCCCGGCAAAGACCCACTGCGGTGATGTGCTCGAACGATATGACCGCGATTGGCGTGCTCCACAAGCTTTACCGCGCGGGATTGAGGGTGCCCGACGATCTGTCGGTTATCGGCTTCGATGACATCCACATTGCGCAGGTGACTATTCCGCCACTTACCACCATACAAATGTCGTGTTTCGAGTTGGCGCGAGCGGCGGTGACCGCGTTGCGCGCGCACGTGGAAGAAGGTGGGGAGCCAAAACGTAGCTATAAGATACCCACTCATCTGGTAGTCCGCGAGTCCACCGGCTATCCCAGGGGTACCATGCTCCACCTCGGCAGGCGGGGGCCGAAGGCCAAGGGAATTTCGGTGGTGGCGGACATCGAAGCCCGAACCAGCGAAGAGTCCTAAGCTCACGGGACCTGATATTTCAGGCAGCTACGCTGGTCGACCCGCAACATCCTATGTCATGGTAATCGTCAATCGCGTCACCGACGAGGGCGGCAGGGTAAATTGCACCCCCTTACCGGAGACCGTCACCGGGGACTTCCTGGTGGTGACCGCATCCGGCTGTTCGAACGTGTTGTGGTTGTGCACGTCTTCGCCACCCAACACTTCCGCCTCCGCCGAGGCGGCGCTCGCATCCCCTCGCAGCATGATCTGTGTGGGATGAGCCTCCGTCAGGTGCGGGTTGACCACCGTGAGCGTCAACACTTTCCCGGTGACCGAGGCGGAGCCGTTCAGTCCCCATAACCGCGAGGCGGGACCGCCCACCATGGCCTCGTCTCCAGTCGCGCTGAGCTGCTTTTTGATAGCTTTGCGAGGGAAGGAGATTTCCGGCACAGAGAACTGGAGCCGGACGGCCTGCCCGCCCTGGTGCCCCTTGTACATATCAAACACGTGAAAGACCGGTGTGGTAATGAAGTGATCTTCATGGGAGAGGAAGAGCGAATCGATGCAATTGATCAACTGGGCACAAGCTGCTATGCCCACCTTGTCTGGATGTCGATTAAACGTATCCAGCGTGAGCGCGGTCATGATCGCATCACGAACCGTTAGTTGCTGCCCGAGCACGTGGGTGGGATCCAGTTTCGTATCGCTGAAGCGATACCATGGCCCGTATTCGTCGACCACCAGCTTCACCCGATGGTCGCGATCGTAGACGCCCATCGCCGTCCAGTGGTCCAGCATGATCTTCTCCATCCGGTCGGCGAGCTCGTAGCCGGGATACACATCCTCAGCGGTGAATTTGAGCGCTTGCGGCAGATCGGTGTAGTAGTGCATGGACCAGCCGAACGGCGGGGCGATCGGGCGGTCCGCTTTGAAAATGTTTTCAAAAAACCGTGTGGTCCAGTCCACGTCGTCCTGGTTTGGGCCGGAGGCAATCAACTTCAGGTCAACCCCATATCTTGGCAACCATGATTGATAGCGGCGGTATTCGCTCGAGTATTCTTCCGGGGTGAAGTTACCGCCGCAGCCCCAGCTCTCGTTGCCCACCCCCCAATACTGCACGTTATAGGGTTCGGCTGACCCATCCGCTGCTCGCACTTCAGACCAGGTAGTGCTGCCGGCCGGGGAGTTGCAGTATTCGATCCATTGGTCGAATGTGTACGCATTCAGGCTGCGTACATTGGCCGCGAGGTAAGGCTCCGCGCCGCACAACTTGCAGAAGCGCACAAATTCATCGGTGCCGAACTGGTTTGGGTCGTAGCTGGGCACGCCCTTTTTCGCCAGGTTTTTCGAGTCCGGATCGTCGACCCAGAAGTCGGTTCGCCGCGGCCGCTTATCTTTTGGGCCCACACCGTCGCGCCAGTCATAGCTGTCGGCGAAGCAGCCACCCGGCCAGCGAACAGCTGGGGCTTTGATTTGCCGCATCTTCTCAATCAGCGCGCTGCGAATGCCGCCGGTATTCGGGATCTTCGACTTCTCGCCAACCCACACTCCGTCGTAGATGACGGCGCCCAGTTCTTCTGTGAAATGGCTGTAGATCAAGGGTGAGATTGTCCCCAGTGGTTCATCGAGCATGATCTCGATAACCGCCTGGTCAGACGCATCGGCTGCCGGTAGTTTGCGGGAGAAGAGAAGAGCAGACCCAGCGAGTGCGCTGGTTTTCAGGAAATCTCGTCGTTGCATGCGTGCCTCAACCGCATCAGGAGAAAACATTTACAACGCACTGTCAATACATCCACAACCCAACTTATTCACTCCCGAATTGAGTGGGTGGCCCTCGCTTTTGAGACCTGGGTTTTTCCGGAACACCCGCACGAGTCCAGGCGGGCACGCTAGTGTGGAGCGACTCTGTAAGCGAGACTCCTGGGCCGATAATAATTTTTTTCGATTTGCTTTCCGCCGGCTCAACCACGATGGTAGGGGCTTCCCCCGGATTTCCTGTCAACCTTGCTGGCTTCGCGGAACTTCATGCGGCTTTCCTTAATGAAAGCCGCAAACGTGGGGCAGCCGTGAAGAGTCGCTGGTCATGAGAGCCACTACCTCGGGGTGGATGGGGGCGTTGGGCTGGCAGCCGGAGTCGCGCCGTTGCCCACAGCGTGCGCGTTTCCTGGCCCGCCCACCTGCTGCACCACTGGCAGCCGCTGGTCAACCGGGGGCAGAGGCGGAAAAGGACCGTGCGGTTCCGTTTGATACCAGTACGCGACGGAGTAGTAGTTGTCCGAGCGATGGTTGGCGTTTCCATGCTCGATGGTGGCCTTGAACGATCTTCTGAAGGGGATGGGGGCATCCAGATGAAAACGGTAGACGCTCGACCTGCTCCCCGCCAGTTCCGGCCCAACGACCGGCGCTCCGTAGAGCTGGTAGGAGAAAGGCTTGCCTCCGAAATCCCACGCACCCAGGAAGTAATCCTCCGAGCCGGTGCCCGAAATAGCCGGGGTGGTGTTGTCGTCGATGAAGAACATGTCATCCCCTTCGCCCCACCAGCCGTCCTGGTTTTGCATGACAGACATGGTGACCCCGGCAAACTGCCCGCTGCCTTTGGCCTCCATCCAAATGTAGTTGTCCTCGCCATCCAGGTTTCGTTTGTCGTCCACCAGCGGGTCGCCATTGCTTGTCCAGTTGTTCGTCCAGCCATGGTTGGGCTGCGCCTGCCGATACTGAGCGTGGAAATACAGTGTTCCGGGGGCCAGGGGATGGCTATCCGTTTGGTAATCGATGTTGTAATAAAAACTACCCACGGGCTGCTTGCCCTCATTCGTAACCGTGATCCGGGCATGGCGTTGGAAGGGCATGGGGAAAAAGCAATTCAGACTGTTTTCGCTGCCCACCGACAACAGCTCTGACTGCCAGGAAACGTAGTCACCCAGGCCCAGGCCGAAGAAGTCCCCAATGGGGGTTTCCACACTGGGCGTGGCCTCGCCATCCCAATAAATGCGCAGCACGATGCGCTTCAGATGGTAGGGCTCGTCGCTCGAGATGGTGAACCAGATATGCGAAACCTTGCCCGGGCCGTCGGTGTCCAACAGCGTCAGCGACGCGCCGGGCTCAACTCTACGTGCATCCGCATTGGCGCCGGTTGGGTCTGCACTGGATGCCCGGTGCGAGGTGTAGGTTTGCAGGCGAGTAAGATCCGGCTGCCATCCCGCGCTTTGATCTTGAGCCCCGAGCGAAACACTCGTCGCCAGGAATACCAACCCGAAAAATCGCCTCACCATTACCTGCTTCATTCACCATCTCACGAAAGAGAGATTATAGCGGGCTGATCTGCTTAGCTTCCCAGGGCGATGATGTGCTGCAGGATGACCTCTCCCGTACGTGCATCCGCGCTGTTGAAGCGAAAGGTACGCGAGTTCTTCTCGAAACGCAGATCTCTCACCTCTTCGATCTTTCTCAGGATGGTCAGTTTCCCGTCGCGCTCGAGAGCCGCATCCACTGCACCTGGTTTGCCCGCAAACAGGCTGTAAGCAGGGGTACCAATGATAGCGGCTTCCCGCGCCATGGTACCGCCGCCGCTCAAAACGGCATCCGAAAGCGCCATTAAGCTCAGCGCATCCACAGATTTGTCAGAGACCTGGAAGGGAGCCGAACGCATACCGTACGATTTCTTCAGCTCTTCGCCTTGTTTACGGGTTCGGGGAAGCACCACAACCTGCGAGTCGCTGTCTCCACGCAGGCGCTCCACCAAAGCCCGAAAGAGGACCTCCGAAAGAGGATCCTGATAGTGCGCCCAGGTAGCCGGAGGGCGGACGGTGATAATCAGCCGCCCGGGATCCAGGTTCAGTTCCTCCATCACTTCGGGCGAATTGTGCCAGCCACTCAGGTAGACGTTCTCCTTGAAACCCGGATAGCGGATTACCTTCTTCATGTCTACATGTTGCCGCTCCAGGGTCAGGGAGGGAATTGTTTCCGGCAAGAGGAGCTTGGTGGCCATCCTGGAGAACAGTTCGGAATAAACAAATTCGTAGTCGTAGATGGTCATGACCGGAATGCCCAGCAACCATGCGGCGAGCACCTGGGCCCGCGACCCGTGGTTCACCGCGATGGCTGGACGGAGATGCCGGCCATAGGCGGTTAACCGCAATGCCCGGACAACCGTCGCCAAAGCCCGGGTAAGAAAGAAGTGGGGCGTGCGGTGCTGCCCGATGACCACGTAATTGAGACCGTGCGAGCACGCGATCTCTTCCACTTGGCCGAAACGCCTGGCCGTGAGCTCCACGCTATAACCGGCCTCTTCGAGCCTCCTGATGATGGGAGGGAAGAAGTGTGCGTGAGGCGAGTTATCCAGGTCGATCCAGATGCGCATTTTGATTTACGGGAGAATCATAATCCAACCCGAGGGTCAAAGCTGTCGCTGGCAACCCGCAGCCGGGCCATGGCCCGGAGCATCCAGGCTTGTCCCCACCGCATGTAGGGGGTGCGGTTGGTCCACAGGCGATTCCGCTCATAATAAAATGACCCGTCGGGCGCAGCCATGTTCCTCAGCGTCCAATGGAAAGTCTTCCAGGCGTGCTCCAGCGCCAGGGGGTCCATCGCAGAAAACGCGATGAAGTGCAGGATGGCCTGAGAACAGGCGTGAATATCAATGGGAAAAGTCCGGTTGTGGTAGTACCGGGGTGCTCCATCACTGCGGAAAAAAGTGGCCCGGTAATAACGATGGCCTGCCAGCATCGCTTCCTCAAAGGTCCGGTCCCCACCGGTTTGTTGGTAGTCGAGCAGGGCGCAAACGTTATACGAGGTGTGAAAACCGTCGATCCACCGTTGCCGCCGAAGCTGCCCGTAATACCAGCCCCCGGCCGGCAGCTGTCCTCTGACCAGGAAAACCATGGCTTTACGCGCCAGAGAAAGGTAGGCCTGGTTGGCGCATAATTTGCCTGTTTTCGCCAAGAAGACGCCGGCCAGGGCGCTACTGTTGTAAATCAACGTTTGGTCGTTGGGGGTGTAGCTGAAGCAAATTGCGTCCGCCGACTCAAAAGACCGATTCAGACGCGATGCCATGAAGCTAGCCGTCGACTGGGCAATCTCCAACGCCTCCGGGTCTCCAAATACTTCGCTCATTTCCAGCATCGCGGTTCCGCAAAAATACGACGCGATGCAGTTTGGGGAGAAAGCCGGCAGCCGGCTGCCTCGCAAGGAGAGGTAGTCCCAGTCGTAACCCCAGCTGTAACAGGATTCGTGCGGGGAGCGAAGCCGAATCAATTCGCTTTTGAGCCATGCTGCCTCGGCAGAGACATCGCACCCGGATCGGGCGAGGTCACAATACGCCGAAAGACAGAGGCCTAAAGCTTTGGGATTCCGGCCAGGGGGAACCTTGAGAAATCGGCGAAGCCGCCCGCCCGCGAAGCGCTTGCCGAGCTGGATAAGCGGAATGGCCAGCGGAAGCTGCCGGGCCCACTTCCCACGTAAATAAGGCGAGTTGAGCAGGTCAAACGGCTCGTAACCCTCGAAATGCCTGCATTCCATCCATGTGCGCAAGCCTTCCATCGCATGAACCAGCTCAGAAGGCCCGCTCTGCGTCACCGAGGGACACGCTCCCCGGCACAGGCAAGGTCGCCCTGCCACACCTCCTTGAGAATCCGTACGATCCTCGAGGCCGTTCGGCCATCCCACAGTGGGGGCCGCGAAGGGGCTGACCTGGCATGGCCGTGCCGGGCGTTCTCAAGCACTTCTCGCGCGTTCAGCAACAATTGGGGCGGGTCGCAACCCACCACCCGGTTGGTGCCGATGGAGACGGTGACCGGTCGTTCCGTGGTATCGCGATAGGTCAGGCACGGCACTCCGAGGAATGTGGTCTCCTCCTGCACGCCGCCAGAATCGGTGATGACCATTACCGCATGCTGCATCAGGTCAAGAAAATCCAGGTAGGAAGCAGGAGGCATCATCCATAGGCCCGAATCGGAGAGTGGGCCACCAGTCCAGGTTCTCATTGCTGTCAGCCCGGCCGCCTGGATGTTGCGCGCGGTTCTCGGATGCGCCGGAAACACTATGGGGATGCGCTGCGCCACCTCGACGATGGCGTCGAGGGTACGCCTCAACTGATCTTCGTTATCCACGTTCGAAGGACGATGCAACGTGAGCACGGCATAGGGTTTTCCGTCCAACCCCAACTCGGAGCGCAAGCAAGACTGCCGGGCAACCTTAAGCGCGCTCACCAGAGAATCGATCATCAAATTGCCGACAAAGAAAACCTTGCCCGGGTCGACACCTTCGTTGGCAAGATTCCGGTTGGCGCTCTCTTCGGTTGTAAAAAGCAGGTCCGCCACGGCGTCTGTGAGGATGCGGTTGATTTCTTCCGGCATGCTCCGGTCAAAGCTGCGCAAACCTGCTTCGACGTGCGCGACGGGAATTCTTTCTTTGGCTGCGACCAGCGCACAGGCGATGGTTGAGTTCACGTCGCCTGCCACCACCACCATGTCCGGCCGGTCCTGTTGCAGAAGCTCGCCAAACTTCCGCATAATCTCTGCCGTTTGCGCGTAGTGCGTGCCTGAACCGACACCCAGGTTGTAGTCAGGCGGCGACACCTGCAACTGATCGAAAAAAACCTGAGACATGGAGTAATCGTAATGCTGGCCGGTATGGACCAGGACCGGTTCAATCTCGTCTTGCCGTCGCAATTCGGCCAGCAGGGGGGCGACCTTCATCAGGTTCGGCCGGGCGCCGACGATACTCATGATTCGCAAGTGGTTGTTGCTCATCCTGCCCTTTTTCGAAGCTTCGACAAGGATATAGCACCAGCGTGCTGATGCTGATCTGTTCTAATACACTCACTTGGTATCGGCAGATGTGCGGAATTTCCGGCGTACTGGCATTTAGAAGCAACCACTTCGAAGTGACGGCCGAGTACCTTGCCGGCATGCGGGAGACCATGATCCATCGTGGGCCCGACGGCGCCGGGTCATGGATTTCACCCGACCGCCGGGTGGGTCTCGCGCATCGCCGGCTTTCCATCATCGACCTCTCGAATGCAGCCGCACAGCCGATGAGCAACGGGGATGGCTCGCTCCACATCACCTTTAATGGTGAGATCTATAACCACGCAGAGATCAGGCGCGAGCTGGAACAAGTGGGGCATCGCCGGTGGAAAACCGATCACTCGGACACCGAGGTTATCCTGCAGGCTTTCGAAGAATGGGGCATCGATTGTCTGCAGAAATTTCGCGGTATGTTCGCCTTTGCGCTCTGGGATACGAAAGCGCGCCGCCTCTGGCTGGTTCGCGACCGCATCGGCGTCAAGCCGTTGTACTACAGCATTCATCACGGCCGGATCACGTTTGCATCGGAAATAAAAGCACTGCTTAAGGATCCGGATCAGGCTCGCGAAGTCAACGAAGAGGCCCTCTTTCACTATCTCTCTTTCATGACCACCCCGGCGCCCGACACGCTTTTTGCGGGGATCAAAAAGCTACCCCCTGGCTCGTTCCTGACCATCGACGCGGAGGGGCAACTTGGCCAGCAGCGGTATTGGGACGTTCTTGAACACACCACCCCCCTGACCGGCGTGTCAGAAGAGGAAATCGCCGAGCGTCTGCTGGCGGAGCTGCGCACCAGCGTGGCATTGCGCACGGTAAGCGATGTTCCAGTCGGAGTCTTTCTATCGGGCGGAATCGACTCCAGCACCAATGCGGCGCTGTTTTCCGAGTGTGCTGCGGAGAGGGTTAAGACATTTTCGGTCGGATACGACAGGAACTATCGCGGCTGCAAAAGCGAGTTGCCGCTAGCCAGTCGAATGGCAGCTCGCCTGGGAGCGGCGCACCACGAACGGGTTCTTACCCAGCAGGACTTCCTCGATTTTCTACCACGCATGATTTATCTCCAGGATGAGCCAATTGCTGATCCGGTCTGCATGCCGGTTTATTTCCTCTCCCATCTGGCGCGTGATAACGGCGTCGTTGTAGCCCAGGCAGGGGAAGGGTCGGACGAGCTCTTTTGGGGCTATGAGCATTGGAAGCAAATTCTGAATTTAACTCGCTGGAATGCATTTCCTGTTCCAAACGCCACCAGGAGTCTGGGCCTGTTTGCGCTTGGCGCACTTGGCAAATCCCGTGGACCGGCGTACGAACTGCTTTGGCGCGCAAGCATTGGGCTGCCGATTTTCTGGGGTGGAGCGAATGCCTTATCTCATCGCGCAAAACTGGATGTGCTTTCACCTCGTTTACGGCGCCGCTTTCGCAACGAGACATCCTGGCAGGTGATACGCCCCATTCGTGATCGGTTCATGCAGAATGCCTGGGAAAGAACTCAGGTCAAATGGATGACCTACCTCGATCTCAATCTGCGGCTGCCGGAGTTGCTTCTCATGCGACTCGACAAAATGGGCATGGGAGCAAGCCTCGAGACCCGCGTTCCCTTTCTCGACCACCAGTTCGTCCAGCTTGCGATGAGCATCCCGGAACAGGTCATTACGCGGAGAAACGAATCAAAATACATCCTTAAGAAAGCCGTCAGAGGGCTCATCCCGGATGACATCATCGAGCGGCGAAAGCAAGGGTTTGGCGTACCTATTCGGGATTGGTTCTTGGGAAAATCCGGCGAGTTTGCCCGGCGGGAGCTGAACGAGTTTTGCGAAAAGACCGAGTTCTTGGATCGGTCTGCCGTGAATCATCTCATCCGGTCAGGCCGGGGACGTGATGCCTGGTTGCTCCTAAATTTTGCCCTCTGGTGGAAACAATTTATCGCGGGTGATAGCCCTTCCTCTGCGCAGCAAATGGAATCTCTGGTTGCCACGCAGTAGGTTTCTAACAGGATGTAGATTAGCCTGAGAGGAACGGATGTTTTTGCGTTCGGAGGCTTGGAGCAGGTGATGCCCGACGCTGCACAGCTCGCCCAGGATCACTGGAATGAAACGCCCTTGTTCCTAACTGAGGAGGAGCGGTACTCCACATATCCCTGGCTGTACGATGTGGCTGAGTTTCGGAAACATGCCGGGGAGAAGGTGCTCGAAATCGGATGTGGTACGGGAAGCGATTTGCTGCAATTCGCGAAGCACGGAGCCATCGCGACTGGGATAGATTTGACAGCGAAACACCTCGAACTGGCACGGGAACGGGTAGGCAGCCTGGCAGTCGTCCGCCACGCTGACATGCGGAATCTTCCTTTCGAGGAGGGATCGTTCGACTACGTTTATTCCCACGGCGTTCTCATGTGCTCCGATGAGCCCGAAAAAGTGGTTCGTGAGATATACCGTGTCCTTCGTTTAGGAGGCAGGTTCAACATCCATGTTTATGCCTTCTGGTCATACTTCACGCTCTGGCGTTTCCTTAGGTATGGCACGAAATTCAAACTTCACTTTGAAAACAGCGTTGCCCCGGTCCATGTCGATCTTTATACGGCACGGGAGCTACGGCAGCTGTTTGGTCCTGGAATCTCGATCGAAAAGCATCAGTGCAAGCCATTCGAATCCCTGGCTCCATTGTTCGGGTGGTTTTTGGTAGCCAAGGGCCGAAAGGACTAGCGTTTACGCATCCATTCTTCACCTCTCTCAAGAATATCCGCGTCCGGCAGCCCGCAAACAACACTTGGCTGGGAAAGATGGCTCTTTCTATCAGCAGTTTCCCCCTGGAACTGTCGCTGGTAGCAGCCCTTTGTCTCGCGACGCTCACGCTGTGGATCTCGGCCTACTGGCCTGTCGCGTTCCTGGAGATATCCGTGTTTTTGATTGCTGGATTAGCCCTGGTGCTTGGAAGGGTGCCTGGGAGCGGCACACATTTCCCGTTGTACGCGCTATGTTTCATCGTTCTGTGGGGATGCTTTCAACTGATCACCAGCTCGACCGTAGACCGGTTTGCTACCGAGCGGGCGACGCTGCAGTGGATGACCTGGGCCGCGGTCTATTACGTAGGTGTTTCAACCATCCACGAAGAAAACCGGGCCACGCTGATTCGCGCTCTGATCGTATGGTTCGGCTTTGCCGTGGCAGTAGAAGCGATACTCCAGGCATACCTATCTCCTGGAAAAGCGTTTGGTTTATTCCCTACCGGCTACCATAGTTTTGTTATGGGGCCAATTGTCTACCACACTCATTTTGCCGCCTTCATCGAGGTGATTCTCCCCATTGCTCTTTTCCTGGCGCTGCGCGAAGCCAGGACATCGTATACGTTCCTTTGCATTTCGGCGGTACTGCTTACGGCAGTAGTAGTCAGCGCCTCGCGCGGAGGCCTTTTGATCGGCTTGACTGAAGTGGGCGCTGTCTTGTTTCTTTCGCATCTGAAAAAAGGCAAGGTTGGCGGGCGAATTGGATTCCTGGCGATGGCGCTGGCCAGCCTGACCTCCATTCTGACGTTGGTGGTTGGATTTGAAACTGTGTCAGAGCGATTTTATTCCGGCGCCATGACCCTCGGGCGCCTTCAGTTCGCCATTTCTACGCTGCATATGATCGCTTTTCATCCTTGGGTGGGCTGGGGGCTTGGTTGTTGGCCTGCGGTGTATCCCGCCTTCGCCACCTTCGATCCCGGAGCCATCGTCAATCAGGCGCATTCTGACTGGTTGCAGTGGACAGCGGAAGGGGGCCTGCCTGTCGGGCTGGCGATGCTGTTTCTCGCGGTTTGGAGCCTGAGGCCGGCGATTCGATCCATCTGGGGAATCGGTGTACTCGCTGTTCTCGTTCATGCCGCTTTTGACTATCCCTTTTCGCGCCCGGCAGTCGGGGCATGGCCGATCCTGATCCTCTCCATGGCGGCAGCGTCCAACCAATCTGGGGTGGTTGGATCGACTACGCTACGCTCCGGCTGAACTCTACACCCGAGGCGCTTGCCCCGCACGTTCTGCTTATCCCACCCTTCGCAAAAGAGCGCGAAGGATGGGGCACCCTATCAATTGTGGTTGGGGAAAGGGAAAAAGACGCGGACTTCGCTCTGTTTTTGTAAAATTCGATAAAATTCGATGCTTTTGGCTATTTTGGGCATGAACAGTCATTGCGTGTTCCATTTTCCTGGAGAGTTCAGCGGCGCCGGCCGAAGCGGTTCTTGTCTATTGAGAAGGGGACTCTGCTATCGGGAACCCAGGATGACCCGGAAGGATACGGCGATGAGGTCGTTTGCGAGGCGTCCAGGGGGCCGGGAAAGGTGGACTCGCTAAGGTTCGGAGTTGGGTCGGGGGTAGGGCCTGAAACGGGTTGGGGCGGGTCATCCGCCCAGCCGGGAACGGATTGGAGCTCGGGGGCGGCTTCTTCCTGGGCAGGAGCGGAGAATGGCTGGGGGTCCACAGATTCTCCGTCCTGCCGGGTCCGCAGCCATTCGGCGACATAGAATGGCGGGATAGCGGGCGGAGGGGCGGATTGGTTCTGGGCGGCGACAGCGCGGCGGACAGAAAGGCGATCCGGGATCAGGCCTTCGATGGCCACGATCATGGAGAGGGCCTTGACCTGGGCGCACATGCTGTTGCGGGTCCTTTCGGGGTCCAGGTTGGCGATTTCCCAGAGACGGGTCAGGATTTGGTCGCGGCTCACGTTGAACCGGCGGAGTTCCTGGGTATCCTGCTGGACGAGCTGTTGCTGAACGGCGGCCCGATGCTCAAGCATGTAGTCGCGGACACGAGGTTTGGATTTGATGTAGGCGGCGTTGTCGGGGTTGAGGCCGGCGGCTTCTGCGGCCTGACGGTCGGTCATGGTTCCAGAAAGGACCAGGCGGGCAAAAACGATTTCCTGGTCTGTGATGAGGTCGCTGACGTTGTTTTTAGGCATAGATGGCTCCGTTTGCTGGTTAGTTGGGAAGGCGAGAAAAAGTTCGAGGGCAATTCCATAGTGGCTGAATCTCTTTCAAAACGTACCTCAGGGGCTAAAGCCCTCATCTGTGGCGAGCTTTTCGGCACGGGTGAACCCGTGCCCCTCCAGGTAGAGCGGCTCTTTGGGGGACTGCGGTGGACGGCAGGGAAGGCGAAAAAAAGTTCGAGGGCAATTCCGTAGTGACTGAATCTCTTTCAAAACGTACCTCAGGGGCTAAAGCCCTCATCTGTGGCGAGCTTTTCGGCACGGGTGAACCCGTGCCCTTCCAGGTAGAGCGGCTCTTTGGGGGACTGCGGTGGACGGCAGGGAAGGCGAGAAAAAGTTCGAGGGCAATTCGGTAGTGGCTGAATCTCTTTCAAAACGTACCTCAGGGGCTAAAGCCCGGCATATTCTCAACCATTTGCGGCCCGACTAAAGTCGTGCCCTGATACAAAACAGAGTTTTTCCGCAGCCTGTAAAGCCCTCAACTGTGGCGAGCTTTTCGGCTCGGGTGAACCCGTGCCCTTCCAGGTAGAGCGGCTCTTTGGGGACTGCGGTGGACGGCAGGGGTTTTCTACTCCGCAGATTCAGTGGACGCAACAAAACATCCCGCCGTGGCGGGATGTTTTGTTTCAGCTTATTTTTAGACAGGGATCGGGTGTGACACCGGACAGCGGTAACACTGTCCTTCGCTCGCGCTTAGGCCGAAACGAACGGCAACTCCCCCGGCTAGGAGAGGCTGCGCGATAAGCGATCTCCTGCCGAAATCATTTTCCAGGATCTAACGTACAGGATTCGAGACCTCCCGGCAACCGACATAGGCTGTTCATTTCTAGCAGCAACAGCTCCCGGCACAGTCAGGGGCGAGGTCCCCGGTATCCCACATCTGGCAAAAAACGAGCGAGATGTGGGGCACCCGGCGGTTAAGCGGGACTGACAGTGGACGACTTACCGCCACCCAGGCCGAGGGCAACTCCAACCACAGCTCCAGCCGCAAGGGCCACAATGACCAGGATCTTGGTTGTGTCGCTATGTTGAGGCAGGGGTGCAACAGCCGGGGCGTTGTTCGCCTCCGGCGGAGCGGTTACTTCGGGAGTCGCACCAACCTCAGGCCCCGCCGCGGACGCAGGAGGTTGGTCACCGGAAGGTGTGGGAGGCGCCGCCGCAGGAGTAGACGGCGTGGCTGCGGGCGCAGTCGGGACTCCGGTTATTTCGCTCAGCGGCATCTGGTGAACGTCAGAAACAGACAATACTTGGGAAGCCCCTTCCGCAGGCGCAGTATCGAAACTACTGCCTGTAACCTCAACGGAGGCACCCACCAGATCATCGAGCCCCGGACCCTGGAGTTCGTAGGTAACTTTCGACGGTATATCCGTAAGCAGAAAGTGCCCGTAACGGCCCGGATGGTCCTTGTGAAGGATGCCATGTAAGGTCAGTTGCGTCCCGGGAGGCGCTGGGCTTTGTGCTGTCGTTGTGGGCGTGGGCGACGTAGCCTGAATAGCAAAGCTCAGAGCCTTGCCCGGTTCCAGCCGAGCGATCAAGTCGCCCGCAGGATTACGAACCTCGGCAGCACCCCCCTGGGCAGCCACACTGAGGCGGGAACCATCCTGGATTGCCACGAAAACTGCACCCTGCGGAGACAGGGAAGATACCTTAAGGCCATCGGCAACCAGGGTATTGGAACCCCGCTGGACCGCAGCTCCGTGCTCGAGAACGGCATACTCGCGATAAACCTTCACTGCAGAATCCGCCTGCAAGAGCAGATTGGAGCCGCCGGGGAGCATGAGATCTGAGGTCGCGGTCCCTGACTGAACGACACTGCCTTGAAAAAGAGTGGAGTTACCGCGCACGACCGCGCCATCCACTTGCGCCAGTCCGCTGGTCACGACAATCCCTATGCTTGAAGGAGACGCAGCGAGGCAAACCAGGCAGCTGCAGGTGACCAAGGCGATCGCGGACTGTAGCTTGACGGGCATGGTTACCTTTCAGGCGGTTGATCCCGGTGGGCACAAGTTTATCCCTAGCAGTGAGAGGTCCGCAATGGCGCCTTCTTTTAAACACCACCCACGAGTCAAGTCCGAATTCGCCGAGGGCGACACGGGCTGAAATATAAAATGAGTGCGCGAACAGAATGCAGGCCCAGGCAAGGTATCCAGTGTCGATTGAGTCCATGTCAGACAAGGGCGTAGGAGCACCACAACTCGGAGAAAATCTTTGGGGATACGGGAAGCGATTACTTTTTGTGGACACCGCCTTGCGGCTGGAATTTCCAGGCAGGGCGCGCAGCGAGCTTCGGCTCTTGGATATAGGATGCGGAAACGGATCGCAGCTTGCAATTCCCATGGCACATGCCGGGTATCAGGTGACGGGCGTTGATCCACACTTAGCATCCATTCAACGTGGTCGAAGATTAGCACCCGCTGTGAACTTCTTTCATGGCGTAGTGAGTGATCTTCCCCGCAACCAGTTTGATTGTGTCGTCATCTCCGAAGTGCTCGAACATCTGGATGCACCCGAGGTTCTTCTACTCGACGCACTGCCTTATTTGGCCGAACCTGGAATACTCGTTGTCACTGTTCCGAACGGCTACGGAGAGTTTGAGCTCGATCGACGTTTATATGGCGCATTGCATGGAGAAAAGCTCATTGGATGGCTGCGCTCAATTTTCAGGAAGGGCGATTCCAGCGAATGCCTGGCAGGATCAGAGGACCAGAGTCCGCACGTACAAAGGTTCACCCTTTCACGCTTACGCAGAATGTTCGATCGCAATGGTTTACTACTGATTGAGTGCCGCGGAACATCGGTGGTTTCCGGGCCTATGATGGCGCATCTCTTTGGTAAATTTCATATCTTCGTTCGCCTAAACGCGGCCCTTGCTGACCACCTGACCTTGGCCCTCGTTTCGGGATGGATGTTCGCCCTGAAGCGCAAGAGCAGCGGCCGAGACATTCATCGATGAGCTTTGGTCATGGTCAAAACAATCCGATGGGTAAAGCATTCTTGCAGGATAGGAACATGGCGCAGGGGAGCAAAGAACGGCGCATAATATTTCATGTGCCAAGCCCCCCACTTGCTATTCAGCGTGGAGAACAGGGGCGCAAGCTCGATCGAGAAGCCGGCGTCCAAGCCACCCGTGATCTGCCGTAGTTTTCTGATGGTGATCCCGTTAAGTCCCCAGAGCCTGTCTGTGGGGCGCAACCGGTTTGGGCGATAACTATCCGCGCGCCGGGAGATGATGCCCGTTCCCGCCTTCACTAATGCCCGGCAAGGGAATAAGACATTGGGCCAGGGCATTTTCGATAGCCAGCTTTCAAAGTGAGAGCCGGTCGGATGGTGGAATGGCGGGAATATAGCGTAGAGAGATCCGCCGGCTTTCAGCACTCGGAGACATTCCTCAAGAGTTTTGCCAACGTCGCAGACATGTTCCAGCACGTCGTAAGAAAGAACGCAATCGACGCACTCCGCGGGTAGTGGAATCGACTCTGCAAAACCGGTCACAAAAGTAGCAGCGACGTTGCGGCTGGCGGCAAATTCGCGCGCCTCGGAGCATTGGCGCTCTGTCGGCTCGATGCCAGTTAATGATCGCGGGCCGAGTTCAGCGTACCTAACACTTCTACCACCATAACCGCAGCCAAGGTCGAGAACGTCCTTGCCGGTGAGTGAAAGCGATGGAAACCATTTCAGGAAACCACCGGCAACTTCATCCTCGTATTCCATCCGCGCCCGCTCAAGCGGCTTGGCTTCTCGCCAATAGCCCGGCGCGAAAGATGGTGCGATCGAAAGATACCAACTGGCTAGAGTATCCATCATGCTTTTCAAATTCTAACCGTCGATTGCCTTTTCTATACCTGCCGGTTGGGCACGAACGTAGCTCTTTCTTTCCATCTCAGAAATGGCTTCTCCAGCCAGCGGTAGGAGAGCCCTGCCACGAGGATGGCAAGCAACAATTCCATGAAGACGCGGGCAACGGCTAAGCTGACCCCGTGCTTCTGGGCCGCCGGCCAGCTTGGCATGAGGGAAAGCACAAGCACATGGTAGACATAGAGCCCATAAGAGATCTTGCCCAGCCACAGGACCGGCCGCGGAATCCATCTGCCAGGCATCCCGAAGAAGCTGATGAACAAGGCGACACATCCAGCCATTGCGCAAGCGTAGAGCGCGGCCGGCATCCACCAAAGGGCCGAGGCCGTCATGCCGCCGAACAGTCTTGTTCCCACTCCCCAGCATGAGAGCCCGCAAGCGGCGAGCAGTGAGCGGGCCCATCCCGGACAGTGGAAGTCCTCTCTTGGCAGCCACGCTGCGAGCAGACTCCCGGCGGCGAAGAATTGCATCTCTACCAGCGAATTGAAGCGTACCGCGACATCAGAGACGATGCCGTGCCGGCCGAGCGAAAACAAAAGCAGATAGGAGGCGGCCAGGATGCCCAATGAGAGTGCGATCAGACTGCGCCGTTCGTAGCCCTTGATCAGGAGTGGCCATAAGAGGTAAAACTGCTCTTCGATGTTGATGCTCCAGAGAATTCCCAGGCCACCGGCCAGGTTCGAGTGGGAGAAGACGAGATACCAGTTGCCGCTAAAGAACGTATAGGCCGCCAGGGCACGCGCCGATGGCAGCAGCCGAGGCACAAACACGCCGATAACCAGCACGGCCAGGGTGAAGCCATAGTAGAGAGGCCAGATTCGAGCGACACGGCGTTGATAGAAGGCGCGGAGATGGACCCGTCCGGTATTCTCTTTCTCCATGGCAAGCAAGGTTGTGATCAGGTAGCCGCTGAGCACAAAGAACAGGCTCACGGCGAATTTCAAGGGGGTTCCCAGAGTGCTTCTGAGGCCAATGTGCTGCGTTCGGCCAGACACAACAGGTGGAATTAGAGTGTGATGAACGAAGATGCAGAGGAAAGCGAAAAGACGCATCGCGTCCAGTTCGGGCCGATAAAATCTTGGCCGCGCGGATCTTGGTGGAACAAGATCAGTAGTCGTCTCTACGCCCACAGAGTCCCTAGTGTCCCTTGGGAAGGGTAAGCCACAGCCACTCCTTAGATTTGATGCTCCCGCTTCTGCTGCGCATGGTAGGTGAACAGCTTGATGGACGTGTACAAAAAGCTCAGGCAAAGAAACGTAAGCAGGTAGGAAGCCCTGGGAATCGCTACGATTCCGTTCATGGCACTCATTGCTATAGTCAGAACAAAGGCGGCATCAAGCCACAGAGCCGACTTTTCGGCAAAAATGAGCCGGCGCGCAGGATATAACAAGATCGACGCCAAGAGGATCACAATACCTGCTTTAGCCGCTAAAATTCCAATCACTAACATAGGTCTGCGCTTTACCAGCCTCCACAATTCACCTCTAAGGATGGCCTGATATTTTGCGGAGGTATAGGCTACGCTGGGGTCGATCGACCGAACTTTGTCACCCGCGACACCGTCTCTATACTCGGGAACTTCAGAGTTCGGAATAAACCCAAGACCTATGTATAGGGTATGCCATAGAGGATGGCTATTCACAGCCGTTGCTGTTTCGCCAACCTTTGCCAGGGCGGCGTCGCGGCGGGCGATCAGAGATCGCTCAAAGAGTGCGGATGGAACATACGCAAGAACAATAAGCAGTAACGGCAACAGGGGCTTTTGAATCCGATATCGGATAGCGAACATGGTTAAGAGGAAGGTCATGCAGATAACAATGCTGCCGCTCCGCACCAGGGAACACCATGAGCAACAAAACGCGAGCAGAGCTGCACTTATGGTCAGCGCGAGGTGTTTTCGGCCAAGCCCCAGATGCAGCAACCAGGGAATCCCAGCTATCAGGGGCGAGATCTGAAACGTATACTCATCAGCGACCCTGGCCTCGGCAATCCCAAAGCAAAGAAACACAGCGACGCCTATCGCACGCAGCCGCCGATCAGGATACAAGCGCCAAAAGCCGGCATAACCGATCAAGATTCCCGAGCAGATGACTGCCAGCATAACCATGTCATAGGTGTTCGCAATAGACATTCCGATGAGGCGAGAAACAGCCGGAATCAGCTCCATCATCCCGGGGTCATCGCTCCTTCCAGTCTGCAGATAATGATGTCCGTCGAAGCCAACCGTGGTTGTTCCGGTGCATTGATAACCTCGCGCCGCCTGCACCATTGAAACGTAACGGCTGGTCATCAGCCTGAAATGAGTAGGTGCTTCACGCCGTGCCATAAGAGATGCATCGTCGTGGTATACCCGATCTGAAAAATGGCAAGTGCCCAAGTCAGGTCCCGGAGTTTGATTCCCGGCCAGGCAAAAGGCCATCACACTATTGACAACTAACAGGACAAGCGCGAGCCTGGATACCAGAAACCTATTCATCCATTTTCCGCATGCAGGTTTGGCCTTCTAAGCCGCTCTAAGGTGGATAGCGAAGTCAGGCCTGCAGGCAAGTCTTCGCGAGCCATCCTCGTCTGTAGCTGGTAGAGTACGCCGAGGATGAACACGTAAAACAAATTGATATCAGAAAAGTATGCGGTGGCAAAGTCCAAGCCGATCAGCAGGTAAACGATTAGGCAGTAAAGAAACGCCAGCCAGCCCGGTGGATAGACTTTGCGGATTTTCCACATTGCTCGAACGAGAAAAACCTGCGCTGAAGCATAAAGGAGCAGGCCGACCATGCCCTGATCGGAAAGCACCGTCATCAGTACATTGTGTTGAACGTTCATCGACGGTATGCCCCTCCATGTTGCCATGTATTGGGGATTCCGAGAGACGAGGTCGTGGTACAAACCGAATCCTACTCCGAAGAAGGGATAGTCTCCCACCACGCGCAGCGTTTCCTGATGCTGTGCGATGCGTTGATAGATGTTGTCTGGGCTCGAAACGCGATCCTCATAGAGCCGGGGATCGAGCAGCTTTGTGGCGGCCGTTGCGAGCAGGATGGTGGCGAAAAATGCGGCCCATATTCGACGCGAGATCAGCCGATACCTCGAACAACAGTCGATGGTGGCAATGGGAACCAAGGCGAATACCAGACCGCGATTTAGTGGGAGGAGCGCTGCCCCGAATGAAGCAAGACTCCCCGCCCGGTGAAGCAGCGTCCGCCACGCGGGGATATCGTGAGCCATGAGGCGTCGCAAATAGATGATGAAGAAGAACGCGAGTATGGCCACCAAAGATAAAACGATCTGCTGCTCAAAGGGCCCATCGGCTCGCCTGAGCTGAGTACCGGTAAACATCGGCTCTGATCCATTCCAGGGAAGCAGGTCAATCCCGGTGGTGAATTCAAAGAGGCCGGTGCTGAAGAGCCCGAGACCCAGGATGCATACGCACAGGTGCAACTTCTTAAGGTCCTGGAGCAAGGGGAAATAACGCATTGCATATAGACCAAGCACAGCAGGCATCAGCATTCCGTCTATCAAGAAACGATAGGAAGGAAGTACGTCAGATGGGGGGTGACCGGCAAGGGAGAGCAAGCAGACCAAAAGATAGAGACCCCAAAGATAGGCGCTGATACGCGCGTCGTGCGTCAAGGGCGCTCCCGCGCCGGCCTGCCGCGAGACGATGAGCATATCAATGACAAGCAGTACGACAAATGCCCGATCGACGGTGAAGATGGACCGCTCCGTTGGATAAGAGAAGAAGTAGTAGCAGTAGGGGTAAACGGCTACCCACATGAGGACGAAGTAATGGAATTGGCCGCGTACGAAGCTGATCGCAATCCAGAGCAGTGCGATCCACCCCACAATGATGACGATGCCTACTTTCACAGGCGCCAGGGGGAGCACTATGCAAAGCGGCACTAAAGAAAGTGACACGAGCACCCAGTACAACGTACGCGCCCCGCTCGGCGGTCCTGGATCCGATTCCCCGCAGGCGCTAGACATCTCCATAGACATAAGCCTTCACAAGAGGCAGCGAGTAAGAGCCCGTCCCCTTCGGGACTGAACCGATTGTGTCTAAGTCTACCCAGGACTTAATGAGACCGTCCTTCGTGTCCTGATCGCATCCTCGACCGCGAAGGTGACCTCTGTCACCTCGATTAACTCTTCGAACGAGATAGGAGCTTGTTCGCCTTGCTTCATGGCTTGGATGGTCAACTCCATTTCCCGGTGATGGCCCTTGTCCCTGGCAGCTTTCACTGTCTCTGTCTTGCCGTTGCGGGAAAGAGAGAGGGTCTTGAAATCATCGATGCGTGCGATGCCGCCGGCGCAGAATACCTCGAAATATTCCTTTCCCACAGCGCTATCCCCATTGGCAAGGTAAAGTAGGTTGGCCACGGAGCCGTCCTCGAACCCGATACTGACCGTGAGGTTGTCCCGGCTGTAGCGTCCGGCGTCGGGCAATGCCGCGGCGGTGACGGTCTGCATAGAGCAGCCCACAACAGCTCTTGCCCAATCGACAAAGTGACACAACTCGCCAATGATCCGCCCGCCATTCTCTGCGTCCTGGATCCAATTGTCGCGGGGGATGAACCCGGCGTTGCAACGGATATGGACAAGCATGGGCTCGGCGCGGCGGGCGAAGAAGTTCTTCAACTTTTCCGTAAGAGGCGAGAAGCGACGATTGAAACCCACCATAAGAAAAGGCGCTCGATTTTCTGCCAACGCTTGCGCGTACGCCGTTCGCACCATCTCCAATTGCCGGCGATTGACCGCAAGCGGCTTTTCGACAAAGATACTCTTACCTCGGTCCAGTGCACTTTTCACGTAGGCGGCATGGCTGTTGTGCCGGGTAATGACGAATACCGCGTCCAAATTAGGGTTGTCGAGCAGTTCGGAGGGCGATTCAGCGAGCTTGAAACCAAAGCAGATGCGCGCCGATGCGGCGGCGGCACCGGTGCTGGTGGCAACGGATTCCAGCAGCACCCCGGCAGAAGAGCGGAGATGGGGAAAGATGATCCCGCGGGCAAAGCCTCCCGCGCCAATGCATCCCACACGCACTTTGTCTTTCGGTCGCGGTTGCAGGATGTGCGCCGGCAAAGACGGCGGAAAATCTCCGGCTGCATGGTAATCGATGATTCCCGTGTAGGCGCCGGCCTCCACCGCGGCATACGCCTTGCCGCCTTCTTCGACCGGGAAATGATGTACAAGCAGCGGCTCTATATGAAGCGCACCGGTGGACAGGAGGTCCAAGAAAGCCTCCATATTGCGCTTCTCGGTCCAACGAACAAAGCCGATGGGATAATCCTGACCCCCCTCTTCATAGCGCGGATCATAACGACCCGGACCGTAGGAGCGAGACATGGCGAGCGAGATCTCTTTGCGATACATGTTCGCTCGCGACACTCCCATGCCGACATCTCCGATCACCGAAATGCGCCCCCGGTCCCGCAATAGCTTGGCCGCCAACTCGAGCGGCTCGGCCGATCTGGTTGCAGCGGTAATCAGCGCCGCGTCTACTCCGTAGCGCGAGAAGCTAGCGACGGCACCCTCGAGGCCCGGATCGGCGGTGCTCAGCCCGAGATGCGCACCCAACGCTGTCGCCTGCGCAGCACGGTTTCTGGAAACATCGATGGCAATCACCCGGCAACCGGCGGCCCGCAAAACCTGCATTGCCAGAACACCCACCAGCCCGGCACCGATCACCGCCACCGTCTCTCCGAAGGTGACGTTGGCCTGGCGTACGCCCTGTACGGCAATCGCCCCAATGGTAGTTAAGCAAGCAGCCTCCAACCCCACATTCCCGGGGACCAGCACCGCCAGATTCGCCGGCACGAAGTTGACCTCGCAGTGGCTGGCATAGCCGCTGCCTGCGCAAGCGACTCGGTCGCCCGGCTGAAATCCAGCGGCGCTCGCTTCCAGCACAAGGCCGGAACAGGAGTAGCCGAGCGCAGTAAGGGTTTCCAGACGCGCCTGCACTTTCTGACCGGCGGCCGCAAGCCCATTCGATCGCGCGTACTCAATCACCTGCTTGACCAGATCGGGACGAGCCAGCGCCTTTCCAAGCAGAGATTTCCGGCCGGCCTCCACGGATGCCTTCTCGGTGCCGGAGCTGATGGCGGAAAAAGCCGTGCGCACCAGAATGCCTCCTTCCTGAAGGTCAGGCGCAGGCACGTCATAAACAGCAACTTGCCCGGATTTCATATCTTCCAGCAAGGCTCGCATTCAATGTCCCTCCATCAGTGGATGGAGCTGAGAGGGATGCTTGTACCGCTGACCGCCCAGCAGGAAGTGAATGAGCGCCGCAAGCTGGCTCGCTCTTTGATCCCAGGTGCCCTCTTTTACCACCGCCTGGCGTTGCGCCGCCAGCGTTCGGTTGTCTTCGGCTAGCGCGGCTTCGATTTGGGCGATGAACTCATCCGCGCCGCGATAAAAACGAAGCCCTGGCGTCTGCAGATATTCGTAAAGCGGCGCCATCACCACCGGCTTTCCCGTAGCCAGATATTCGCGTACCTTGATCGCGCTCCCGTAGCTGGTAAAGGTGTTGCTTTCTCGCCAGGGTAAAACACATACGTCGAACTGCCTGATGTATTTCGGCAAGTCGCGATAAGGCTTGGAGCCCAAAAAGTGAATGTTAGGAGCCGTAACCCGCACCAGGTTCGACTTGAGGCCGAGCAGCACCCAGTGCCAGCCGGGCCGCAGCCGGGCGACCTCCGCCATCAATTCGGTGTCCATCACATAGTCCATGGTTCCGAAGTAACCCAGGATCGGATGCGGGATACCGTCGAGCTCTGGAGAGCACTCCACCCGCACATTTGAGAAATGCTCAAAATCAACTGCCTGCTCCAGAAAAAATCGATTAGGCTCAGTCGCTTCGCCAAAGAGCTTGCGGCCGGAGTACAACACCACATCGGCAGCCTCTTTCAACTGCCGGTCGTAATTGCGAATAACCTGCGCCGACAATGCGCTGTCTTGGTTGGCATCGTACTTGTCCGATACCTGGTAGAGAAGCAGCTTCTCACCCAGACGCCCCGCCATCTCGGCCGCGGTCGGAATCGCCACCCACAGGATTGGGCGAGAGATGCGCAGCAGCAGCATGGCGAGCCGCAGTTGCGCGACCAGCAGGATACGGTTGACCCACCGGCCGATCCTCGATCCATAAAGCGGCAGGTTCACCGGCGTCATCACCCACAGGCCCTCAGGTACCTTGCGCAGCCAGCGGGTGTAGCTTTTGAGCTTACGCCTGATTTTGAGGAAGAAATCGGGGTTCGACATCGAAGGCAGCCCCATGCTGATCGAATTGACGAAGAGAACCTTATTCCGCCGTGCATAGCGCTGGAGCAGATGATTCTTTGAGTGGGGATGGTGGTACCACCAGTCCTCACCCGCGAAGCAAACGATGCTCTCACCCACAAGCGAATTCTCTTGTTTGGCTTCCACTGTCAATCCCATCGCACCCTGGTCTGCACTCTAGCAGGTAGGCCGGCCGTAGCACGGATTTGAATACAAGTCGCAGGTAACGCGGCGCCATACTCGCGCGAGATCTCTGCCGGTATGACGCTCAGCGTCAGCCGGTGGACTGCCTCACACTGGAGTGTAAGCCGGCGCGGTCCGGCGATGATGCAGCTCACCGCCTCTCCCTCCATCCTCTCAGAAGAAACCCGCCATTCCGGCCCTAGAACATAATGCAGATCAAGCAGATGGTTATTCGACCCGCTTACTTCATCCAGAACCAGCAACGAGCATTCTGTGAGTTGAACGGTCCTCTGGTGCACGATGTCCAATCTGGAATAACCCCGATGCGATGCTCGCGCTCCCAACTGGCCGTCTTCCAATATCTCGATACGCGAAACAAGCGCGTCATTGCCAGACCGAAAAAGCAACCCGGGATCGGAGCTCAAGCGGTTCTGCTCGGCTTTATCAACCATGAGGGTATTGTGGACTTTTGTAGAACGATCAAGATTCCGCAGCCCTGCCGAACGCGTGTAGCCGCGGCTCCCGCTATCACAAAAGACCTCGTGAGGGCCGAGGCGTAATAGGACCGACAACTTATCGCAATGGGTATGACTTCCTTTTCCGTTCAATCCATTCGGCATGGCGCAGAAGACGACCGATGCCTCGCCCGAGCGGAGCAGGACGATGCCGGAATCCGGCATGCACGAGATCGGCTTCTGATCGCCCAGAGGCCACTGGAGCAGATGGGATGCCAGCGCACAGAGGGACCCGATGTGCAGGGAGTGCCTTTCCGAGGCTGGGAGCGATGATTGCGCGATATCGTCCGGCAGCAACTCGACCCGGCCGTTGTCGCAGTCGCCCAGGTGCGGCAGCTTGCAGACGTCATCGGCCAGGGAGGCCATCCAGTCGAACATCCGGCGCAAGCGAGCCTCAAACTGTGGCGCGACCGCCGCACCCTTTCGCTGCTGCACAACCAACGAATGCAGAAACATCTGCGCGACCAGAACGTGATAACCGGTTGACGCCTCGCAATCGCCGCCATCCGGGTAAGTCTGAAGCAAAATCTCCCGCTCGACGGCGCGTGCATATCTTTGGAACCGCCCTTGCGTCCCCGGACCATGGAGGTATGCAGATAGAGTCGTCAGTCCGACAATGTTGCTAAGGTAATGATTACTACGAACCAAAAAAGAGAACTCGCTATGAGCCTCAACGAAACGAACATGCTCCCAGAGCGAAGCAGTCATCTGATCGAGCCAGGGAGTTTCTTCGCCTGCAAATGGCCATAGTAACTCCATGGTTAAGCAAAGGCTGATTCCTCTCAGCGCGGCCTCCATGGCAACCGTCCAATTCACCCCCTTGCCCATCGGATTGCGCTTCATCCAGTCTGTCAGCACAGACCGGAGAGCCTCCCGGTATCTCCTCTCGCCGGTCAGCACGTAGGCCTTGGCCACTACGGGACTCCACTGCAAACGTGAAAGCTCCCACGGAACCTTCACATCCGATCCGTCATGGCGAACCACACGAATTTTGCGCGAGTCTTTGAATGGCCAGCTTTTTCCCGATACCCAGTCAATCTGCCAGTCGGGCGTTGTCCCGAGATAGGGGCTGCCGTAGCCCATCAGTGGATATTCTCCGCGCAGGACCGCTTCAGCATAAGCAAGAGTAGCCGCGCGGTCGCCCTCAGAAGCAAGCTGTGCCTGCGACTGGTAATAACCGATCGGTTGGAAATGGACCGGACAAGGGCCGCCCTGACCTGCAACCTGGAAAGTCGATCTCCGAATAGACCGGATGCCGCGCTGCAATGCTTCCGCTACCAGGAGCGGGAGAGGCTCGTTGCGTAAGGCGTTGGTGATGGCGCGCAGCTTCACGGCGCGAGTGTTGAGCTGTCGACGGCCCTGACCACAGCGCGACTGGTGATGGGCTGCGCGGGCAGGTCGCTCAAGGCCCAGGACACATTTCGCACCCAGGTGTGGCGCTCGATCGCGGCACGCCTGGCGGCCTCGCCAAGCTCTGCACGTTTTGCTGGATCCATAGCCAAACGCAGGATCGCATGCGCGAGCTGGTTCACGTCGCCCGGCGTCACCAGCCACGCGGTCCGATCGTGCTCGAGGACTTCAGCGATCTGCTCCAGCCGGCTGGCGACGATACCCTTGCCCATCGCCATGTACTCGAAAATCTTGGTAGGGGAGCCGAAGAACCTGCTGCCGTCAGCCAAGGGAATATGTGGAGAAACCAGAATGTCGCAGGCGTCCAGATAATCGGCAACCTTATCGCTGGGGAGTGATCCGGTAAAAATCACCTCGCCCGTGTGCTCGTAAGCCGCCAGGGCGGAACGCATTTCTCCATGGAGCAAACCGTTGCCCATCAGAACAAAGCGCAAACGGCACGGGGGACGGTTGCCCAACAGTTGGACTATGGCCTGCTCGAGGATTTCTACGCCATGCCACAGGCTGAATGACCCAGCAAAGCCGACCACGACCTCGCCGGCCTCAACGCCGAGCTCCCTGCGTCCTGGCCCTCTGCCGCGTCCGGGATAAAAATAGTCGGGATCCACAGCGTTAGGATTCACCCGAATGCGATCCGCCGGGATACCTCTCGCAGACAATTCCGCCCTAAGGGCTTCAGAAACCACAATAATCCTCGCTGCGCAGCGCAAAGTCACTTCTTCGCACAATCTGATCCAGCTGCGGAACCGGGCCGGGTCCCAGTGATCTGCGATCCACCCTTGGGGACCGTTGTATTCAAGAATCAACGGTACCTTCAAGCGGCTTGAGAGGAGTGCCCCGGCAATGGCAAAACGGCAATGCCGCTGATAAATCGCTCCTGGAGCCTTCGACGCCAGGTACTTTTGCACTCCCCGAGCAAAAACCAGGTTGTAGGCAAGCATGGCGGCTTCCCAGAAGAAATAAGGACGGTCTTCGGGATCTACGAACTCGGTCTCAAAAGCATCCTGTGCCAAAAAAGCACCGCTGAAAACGCGGCAGGTTATGCCGCTGGCCTTAAGGCCGTATAGGAAACCGCGAACGTGACTGATTGCCCCTCCGCTGGTCCCCACGACTGCGGTGCTGGGAATCAGATACGCGATTTCGGGATCACGATTGTGTATGTTGGACGTAGTCGATGGCGCGCGCACCAGGCGAAGATGAAGATAACACCACCAAAAAATCAACGTCTTCAAATCAAGCAGAATGCTCAAAAAAACTCCAGGAGCTAACCGGAGGACATCGATGGTGCGCATAGTTTCCCACTGGCCGTGGTCGTCACTAAGCACAGTTTCCCGGCATCGGTGCAGGAAGTGAATGCAATTGAAAATTTGTCTGTATTTGAGATCGTCGAGCGACGCGAAGTGGAAGATGATGGCCCGGCCGCGAAAGCCGCGAAGCAAACGAATCCGGTCTATGGACGAGCTGTCTCGCAGCCTGCGATGCGGGAATTCCCTGATCTCGGTGCCGGGATATCGGCTGCCCATCAGATCGCGCGCACGTTTCCCGTCTCCCGACCAGACGTAGAAGTAAATGACATCATTCTTTGCTGTCGATATCACGTTAGATCCCGCGGACGGCTGCTTGCTAACGTTCGTGGCTGGTGTAGTGACTGTAATACCGAGGGCTGTAGTAGTAATACTGGGAACTCATATCCGCCCGCACTCCGTTGAGGACAACGCCAATGACATTGGCACGTACTCGCTTCAGCTGCTCCACCACGCTGGCCACCGCGCTCCGATTCGTGCGCCCCGCCCGGGCGACAATGATCACGCTATCCGCGAGTGCGGCAATTTCCAGCGGCTCGGCAAATCCGAGCAAAGGGGGCGAATCAATCACCACCAGGTCATACTCCCGCTCTGCCTCATCCAGAATCGTACGCAGAACCATCCCGATCCGATCCGCCACCCGGCGCGAGGACGGACCTGCGGAAAGAACATCCAGATCCGGATACGCGTAGGGAGTCTGAACCGCTTCCTTCCAATGCATGGTCCCGTTGACCACATCAGAAAGACCACGATCATTGGAAACTCCCAGCTTGATCACCGGCCGGCGCATGTCACCGTCAATCAGCAACGTCCTGCGTTGCTGCTGGCTATGAGCCGCGGCCAGGTAAAGCGCGATGGTCGACTTTCCTTCCGCAGGCGATGCGGAGGTTACCAGGATGCTCCGGGGGTGGTGCTCCAGACCGGCTGAAAGCAGAATAGAGCTTCTCAAGGTACGAATCGCTTCATCAAAAGCAGCGTTCGGCGCCGCCAGGGTCTCCTTGGCGGAGGCTGCGGAGGCTGGGTTGAAACTCGCGTCGGTGTCTGCGGGCAACACCTGCATAGGCAAGGTTCCGGTGGTGAATCGACCCACGGGAAGGGAGGGAAGCAGAGGAACGCGCAGCTCCCGCTGCAGGTGCTCGCTGTCCACCACCGTCGTGTCCAGGGCATCCATCAGAAATATGATGCTCAGCCCGATCATGGTAGAGCCCAGCAACGCAAGCAACGCATTCAGCCGGGTCTTGGGGAAAGATGGATAGAGTGCAGGACGAGCGACGTCCGCCAGCCGGATCGAATTGGATTCGAAGCTGGCGTTAATGCCCGCCTCGCGAATTTTGCGAATGAGTTCCTCGTAAAGCGCCTTATCGGTATCCGCTTCCTGCTTGAGCGCCTTGTACTCAAACGACCGCGCATTCATCTGGTCGAATTCGGACTTGGCCTGGGTCATGTCCCCCCGCAAGAGGCTTTCCCGGTTCAACGCCTGCTGGTAGTTGATGGCCACCCGCTCCACGATCTGCCGCCGCAGACCGTCGATCTCCTGCTGCAACTCGCTTACCTGGCTGGCCGCCTTCTTGTACACCGGATGGGAGGAACCGAACTGCGTCTTTACGTCGGCGAACCGCTCCGTCGCCTCGTTCAGCTTAGCTTCCAGGGCGCGAAGCTGCTCCCCCTGGTCAGAGGCTTCCGCAGCCGGCAACGACCCGTCCTTGACCGCGTCGTACGCCGCCTCCTTTCCCGCCCGGTCCACCTCGGCCGCGGTCAGATCGTTATCCAGATGCAGCAGACGGGCAGAAAATACGTTGGTCTTTTCCTCCGGGTTGATGACATCGAGATCCTTCTCGAGATTGGCCAACGCGGCCGCCGAACGCTCCATCTTGGCCTTCAATTCTTCCAGCTGCTTCTCCATATATCCGGTCATCTGCGAAGCCGCTTGGAAGCGAATGTCGTACGTATGGCGGATGTAGCTCTTGGCGATCTCGTTGACGATATCGGCGGAAAGCTGCGGTTCCGGGGAGCGGTAACTGATCAGCAACAGAAAGGTGTGCAGGGGACGGGTGACCTTCAGGCCCGGCAGCTCGATGGGAGCATCCCTGAGTCGTGAGGACAAAATCTTGTCGTTTGCCAGCTTGCGCAAAGCCGGGGTCATCAGGTGAAACTTCTCGACCACCGGGCGCAGGACCGCATCCGAGGTGACGATTTGCTCCTGCGTGGTGAGGTAGTTCTCCACGTCCGCCGAGTTGACGGCGGACGTACTCTCATTGCCCAGAACCGCGGCTGGGGTTTGACGGTCGATATCAATGACCGCCGTCGATTCATAGAGCGGGGTCAGGCGTTTCGATACAATCACCGTGGCAATCACGGAAAAAATGACAAATGCGGCCAGCTTCCAACGGTGACGCTTAACCACCCACAGATACTGAGAAAGCGAAGGTCCATTGAGGGCGGTTTCCTTTTCGACCGCCGGCAGAGCGATCCGCGGCGCGAGTTGCCGGCGCTCGAAGCCGTTTGAGCTCTCGTTTGTGCTTTCGCCAGGGATCGTGATTTCTTCTTTGCGCATGAGGCCAGTCTTAGTGCCAGATAATGTAGTCGGTAGCGGTCGCCGTTCCCAGCCCAGCGAGCCGATCGATGGTTTGTGCGGTAAGACGCTGGCCCTTATTGTCTGGGATGTACAGGATGTCGTTGGCCTGCAGCGGCACGTCGGGCGACTTGCGCTTCATGATCTTCGCCAATTCGATCGGCACCTCGGCCTTCGTGCCCCCCGGCGTGCGGCGGTACACATACGCGACCTTGGCGGAATACGGAGTCAGGCCTTCCGAGAGCGCCAGCAGCTGCAAGATCGTGGTCTCTTCGTCATTCTTGATCGGGTACGCTCCCGGTTTCTTGACGTTGCCCACCACGTAAATCTTCAGCGCCTCGGGAACCAGAACTTCCTCCCCGCCATGCAGCATGATGTTGAGGCTGGGATCTGCGTGGTCGATCAGCTTTCTGACCGGTATGGTCTCGGTGGTCCTGACTGGCAATCCGGCCGGCATGCCCTGCCGCACCACTTGCTGGCTCACGACAATGTCGGAGCCTGCGTCCTCTCTCAACCCTCCCGCTCGCGCAATCGCATCCAGCAGCGGAATCGGCCGGGTGGCCTGAAACACCAACGGATTCTTGACCGCCCCAACTACGTTCACCGGCCGGCTCTGATACTCGACGATGGTGACGGTCACAATGGGATCGACCAGCACCTTGCCTCTGGTTAGAGATTTGGCGATTGCCGATTCCAGCTGCGACGGAACCATACCCTGCACCTGGATCGGGTCTTTGAGCATCGGCAGGCGGATATTGCCGTCAGCATCTACCCGGACCGTGCGGGTGAGTTCCGGCGAGTCGTAGACCGATACCGCCAGCAGATCATCCGGTCCAACCGGCTGGGTGGGCAAATTGGAGTAGGCGTAATCAAAATTAGAGCTCGGGGAAATGGCCCGCTCGGCCTGCTGCGCATACACGCACCCAACCAGCAAAAGCCAGGAAAGTCCGAGAATAACTTTGCTTTGCGTCATGACAAATGCGCGAAGATGTCTGGCTTGGCCTGTGGCGCATTTATACGCCTCAGCATTCCCTCTGTCATCCATCGGTCCGCCCGCCAGGGAGACGATCGATTTCCCTCCCCCAATGCTTCTTGAGTGTAGTCTCAGAACCCCTCGGAAGCAGCCCCGGTAGGGGAGTTTTTCTTCTCCGGGCAATTGCCGGGAGAAAGCCTTACTTCTTTCAGGCCAAGCTTTCCCTCCACCCGTACTGTGCCCGGCTGCCGCTGGTAGTGGAGCGACAAGCGGATAAATGCGGCACCATCCGGGGCGGTGAAGCAGGCGTAGGCTTGGCCTCCCTGCTCCCCTCCCTGGTCGGACGACAGGCTCGCCGTCCGCGCCAAAACCGTGCCTGTACGTTCATCGCTTACCGCAAATGAAAGACCGCTGCCGGGTGCAATGCCGTTGCTTCGGTAATCCACCGCCAAGGCGTAGGCTTTCCCTGCCCGGACGGGGACCGTTTGCGCCAGGAGTGTAAAACCATCCGGCTCCTCGCCGGAAAATTCAAAGCCCAACGCATTCGGGTCGACGTTCAAGTAGGAGCTCACCCCTTCCACCGCCGTAACATGCCAATCGAAGCCGTGAGACGTGGGCGGCCTGCCAAAGCTGCTGTTGGTGATGAGCGACTCACCCCCGGGAGCAGGGTAAGAAATCCTTGAGGCGAGACCATTCCAAAGCCCTAAAGCCAGGTCGGGTCTCTTTTGCGCCAGAAGCCAGTCGCACGCACCCAGCAGCACCTCGGTGCTGTCCGCAGCGCCTGCTGCCAACAAATGCGACGCGGCCTGCGACACTGCCAGCGGATCCCCCTGGGTCATCAGAAAATTTACCAACTGGGCCTCGACCGCCGGCCTTTTCATTTGCAGCCGGTTTTCGATCTCCGCAGCGCTCGGACTGGCGTACCAAGCCAGTCGAAACAAGGGGGTGGCGTCGTCCGGAGCCATTTGCGCCGCCTTTTGCGCCCAATTCCAGAAGCGATCCGCTTGCTGGTGCCGAAAATAGAAATTTGCCAACGACCAGCTGGGAAGAAAGGTGGCATCCACGCGGGCTGCCTGCAACAACGATTCTTCGGCTTGGGGAAGATCGTTCCCAGACTCACATAAGAGCCCCAGCTGGATCCAGCTGGCCGCGTCAAAGCGATTCAGCCGCACCGCCTTCTGCAGCAGAGACTTCGCCTCCATCGGATCGCTGGCATAGAGCTCATCGGCCAGTTGCGCGGCATAGGCTCCGTTTCCGGGCATCACGCGCATGGCCAAACGGGTTTCATCCGGGCTATTCCGGCGGGCTGCGTGGTCGGCGATCGCCAGGCGCAGGTTCCAACCGATACCCACCAGCAGCGCCGCCAGAAAGACGGCTGTTTTCATTTGCTTAGCTTATCAATCTGGCGATCGAGTTCAGAAATGGCGTCAAAGGGCTTGGAAAACAGGCTTTCCCAAAGGATATGCTGGGTACCGCCCGCGGTATCCAGATTGATCACGCTGGCCGCGATCAGCTCCTTATTAATAGGAAGGTAGACCGCCGCCAGGCACTTGGTGTATCGGGGCGAATAAAAAACGGAATACACCCGTGTTTCCTTAATCACCGCTGTGAATGTTCTGCCGATTCTGGCAGTCTGTGCATCGCAATCGGCCTGCGCTTTCCGCGCCAAAGTCTTCTCCGCCGCCTTCTGCTGCACGCTCTGCCCGTTTGCACCGGCAACCATGAGCAGAATTGCCGCCGTGATCAAGGGTCTGCGCCTCATATGGAACCTTTCCGCAAAAGCATCCCCATATCATACTGATCTCTCTCGCCAGGAGCATCGATGGGCCTGCGGCTCACCCATGAAGATGAAAATGGCGCGGACGAATGTTGAGTGGGTGGTGGGTGGCCCAGGTCTCGCCTTTGAGACCTGGGTGTTTCGGTAGGACCGATTTCCGGGGAGAATCCCAGGTCTCAAGAGCGAGACCTGGGCCACTCCTCTCAAAGTCTGGACGTTGCAGTGTTATTTTCGAGAGCGCGAAGCGGGGATCTGTTTCCCATCCCGCAACCACTCCAACCTGAGCCACTCCTCTCCTCTTGTCATCCCGCACCATATTCCCTTCATTCCTTGCTGTTGTCATACGACTGAATTGGATCACAAACAGACCCGGTAACCGAAACGTCGCAGAATAAGACAGCAAGTCGCTTCGAAATCGGCACAGTGTTCATTGCTAATTGCAACTTCTGTCAAAGTAAAGTTGATTTCCACTGCGTCTTCTGTCACCGTTTGTTTCTGGCCAGTAAAAACGATCTGCACTTCACGCTCTGAATTAAGACACTTTATCGCAAGCGGATGATCCGCATAACTATGGCTCGCATTGTAACTACAGGGAGAGTTATCAAGCTTACCTTGGATAGCCTTGGATGCTTCCAGGCCGGAGTAGCTGAGGAAACGAACTTACACCCAGCCAGGCAGGCAGTCGATCGAACCTCTCACTGAAACCAAAGGCGGCACTCATGGCGACCGATTTCCCTTTACCGGCTTCTGAGCAGATTGGGTTTCAATCCCCCTCGACTCTCGCGCGGCCCAACGTCATTCTCAGGCGCGCAATGGGGGCGGCGATTCCCGCGTTGCTCGATTTCGGTTGCATCGGCCTGGCCTGCATTGCCGGCATCCTGTTGTATGAACTGCATCGACCTCTCAACGGTCGCGATGCGTGGCTGCTCTGGGCGGAAATCTCCCTCAAGTACGGCGCGGCTTTCGTGATTCTCGCTCAGGCCCATCACCTCTACGCCCAACGCGCAACCCTGCTGCAGGTAGCAGACACCGCCCGCATCCTGAGAGTTTCCCTCTACAGCCTCACTCTTCTCTCCGTCGGTAATTACTTCACCAAGGCAGAAATGCCGCGCTTACTGCTTACCTACTTCTGGGCATTTGCCACCACGCTGCTGGTAATACAAAAATACTCAACCAGCAGACTGGTACGTGATTGGAGTTCACAGATAGCCCGTCAACGCCGGGTACTCATCTGCGGCACCACCCGCGAAACCCGGCGCCTGTTCTCTTACCTGCTCCATTCTCCCCACCTGGGCCAGATCCCAGTCGGCTTTCTCGATGAAACGGGCTTTGACAATCGCCGGGTCATCTATAGTCACGATTACAATCTCAAACACCACGCCCCGGTGATTAACCAGCCCCTCTCTGAATCTCTCTTGCGCTCGCTCGATGTACAGGACATCTTCGTTCCCCCCACCGTTTCCCAGCCACGCATGAATGAACTACTCACTCTGGCCACCGCAGCCGGGGTCAGAGTCTCTCTGGTGGGCGCAGGCCATCCTTATTTCGCTGAGCACAGCACTTCGGTGCAGATGATTGACGGTCTCATGGTGACCACCTTCGATGCCGACGGGGAACACCCGCTCCCTTACATCGCTTTCAAGCGCTGTACCGACCTGCTGCTGTCTTCTCTTCTCCTGCTGATCACCCTTCCCATGTGGCTGATCGTCGCTGTCCTGGTCAAAACCACTTCCCGCGGTCCCGTCTTCTTTCGCCACCAGCGCTCCGGTCAGTCCGGCAAACCGTTCGTCATGTTTAAATTCCGCAGCATGTACGTGGACACCCCAAAATATGGGCGCTCTCCTGAAAGCACACAGGATCGGCGTATCACTCCGGTAGGAAGGTTCCTCAGAAAAACCAGTCTCGATGAGCTGCCCCAATTGCTCAACGTCCTCACTGGTGACATGTCCCTCGTCGGGCCTCGTCCGGAGATGCCCTATATTACCGAAACCTACACCCCGCTGGAACGTCGCCGGCTGTCCGTACCCCAGGGTTTGACCGGACTCTGGCAACTGAGCGGCGACCGCAAGTTCATCATCCATGAAGCCATCGAGTATGACTTGTATTACATCGAGAACCGCGGTATTTTTCTCGATTTCGCAGTTCTCCTCCACACCCTGTTCTTTGCCATGAAGGGCCTCTGACTATATCCGTTCAGCCAACTTGTCCAGATTAGGTTTTTCGAGTACGAGGAAAGCCTTATGGCCGGGGGAGAAACCACTCTAATGTCGCGGCCCGATATCTCGAACAGCGCGCGCGATGAACCTACTCTAAGTGGAGAGTGCTCGCTCAATTTCCCGCACCTGGCGCCGCGTGTTAGACCAGGTAAAGCGGTCCAGAAACGCTCTATAACCGTCTTGCCCAAGTTGTGCCCGCAGCGCAGGGTTCTCCGTTAACCGCCGTAACGCCGAGGCCAGTTGGACCGCACATCCGCGTTCGACCAAAATGCCCCCGCCGGTTGAGAATATCTCGCTCGCGCCGCCACTTAGCGTGCTGACCACCGGCAAACCAGAGGCCAGCGCCTCCACATTGACCAGACCGAACGGCTCGTCCCAGACAGATGGCGAACAAAACATATCTGCTCCCCGGAACAGATCCCCCAGCGCCACCCCACTGCGATACTGAAGGAAAGCAACCGTCGCTGGAGAGGTCGCCTTGAGTCGCCTTATATAGTCGGTTTCCTCCCCCAGGCCGAAGCTGGAAGAACCGACGATGTGCGCCTGCAGCCGCACCCCTTGCTCGTCCAGCAGCTTCATCGCATCCAGCAGGATGTGAACACCCTTGTCCTCCACCAGCCGCCCGGCAAAGAGCACCGTGGCCGTCTCTGGATTGCTTCGTCCCTCCACCGGGGGATAAAAGATCGATTGATCCGCGCCGTTGTACAGCACCGACGAACCCCCGAACCAGGCGCCCAACAGGGGAAACTTTTCCCGTGCTTGTTGCCGTAAGAACTCACTTACGAAGACCAGTCTGTCTACCCGGATTTGCCCCATGAGCGACTCCGGCCCATCTACCAGATGTGAGTTGTGCAAGTGAAGAACGACCCGTCCGCCGCGTCGATGGATTTCGGGAGTCAGGGCCAGGGCGAACTCGGGACGATTGTGAATCCACACCACATCACCGCGCCGCACCCGCGCCAGCAGGGGTCGGAAGAGGCCGCGTATGACGCGGCAATGAAGCAACCATGGCAAACGAAAAAGGTGCCATCGAACCGGCTTATAGAGTTTCAGGCCAGGTAGCAGGTAAATAGATTCCGGGCTGAACTTCCAGCTGCCGTCGGCAGCCGGACACACCACCACCGATCCGGAAGTATTGCGCAAGACGTTGGCCGCCCAGCGCGAGATCGCACCCCCGATGAATTCCGAAAATGGCTCCGACTCGGTGAGCAGGTGATACGTGGTGCCGGACATGCAAACTCCGAAGGTGCGCTGCGGGAAGCTCTGCGACAGAAGGTTTGGCTGTTGAAATTCACGGACGGTATCGTGCTAAGGCTGTTTATCGGATGGCAACGGTAAGTGTTTAGCGAGTTAGTCAGCGGTCATGAATTAGGCTCAAAACGGGACAGATAAGTTCCAAGGTAGAACTGCAGCCCTTTGCTAGTAGGGCATTTTGCAAAGAGCGTGGTTGATTTACGTCAACCGTTCTGTCACCTTTGCGTTATCGAGTATCACAAACGTAATAACTCACACGCATGATTGCTGCCTGAACCATCTCCTGCATTGGCTCCAAAGGCCTTTTGACTGTTAGCTGCAAAAATTTAACCTCCGCACCTTAACTGGGAGATCCCCCGCATGAAGGCCTTAAGGCACGAGTACACAAATAACACCGATACGGTTGCTTTTCTGGGTTTGACGCTGCAACCCAGGTCGCTGCCTCAAATGAGCGACCTGGTAGAGCAGGGAATCCGCGAACGCCAAAAATGGATCATCTCCAACCACAACCTGCACAGTGTCTACCTGCTTCATAAGGTCGCCAAGGTGCGCGAATTCTACGCCCGCGCGCACTGGACCTATTTGGATGGTATGCCATTAGTCGCCTTAGGCAGGCTTTACGGATACCCGTTGCAGCGCGACCAACGGGTGACCAACGCGGATTGGTTTGGGCCGCTGATGAAGTTAGCCGCAGGCAAAGGGTGGCGGGTCTTCAATCTGGGTTCACCCAAAGACGTCGCCGATAAGGGGGCCGCGGAGCTGCACCGGCTCTATCCAGACCTGCAATTCGAGGTGCAGGATGGGTACTTCGACGCCAGCCGGGGCAGCGCTGAGAACGAAGCTCTGCTGGAGCGCATCAACGCCTATCATCCCGATCTCCTGATGGTGGGCATGGGCATGCCGCGGCAGGAGTTGTGGACCCAGGATAACTATGCCCGGCTGGACGCACATGTGATCTTGTCCTCCAATGGGGCGGCTCTCGACTTTTTTGCCGGCGCCGTGCCAACTCCTCCCCGTTGGGCTGGCCGGTGCGGCCTGGAATGGTTCTTCCGCCTGGTCAACGAACCCCGCCGTCTCTTTTCCCGCTACCTTATCGAGCCCTGGTACGTTCTGCTGCTGCTCTTGCTCGATTACCCCCGCAGCCGCATCGGCCTAAAGCTGCGAGCCCGCACCCCACTAGGAAGTTGAAGGAGGTAGATGAAGATCGATGAAGATAGACCGCAGAGATTTCACCACCCAGCTGGGCGCCCTGGGGCTGGCCGGTTGGTTCCGACCCGGTAGTGCCCTCGAGGCTGCAGCCGCGCCCCTGCAGCGGCTGGCGGCAAACAAGGGTCTGCTGTTTGGCTCCTGTCTGGCGTTGAAGTATTTCGTTCAATCCCCTGCCTACCAGCAGTTGTTCGTGGAGCAATGCGATGTCGCCACCCCGGAACTGCATATGAAGTGGAGTTCGCTTAGCAGCCAGCCAGGAGTGTACGACTTCCAGACTGCTGACAACTTTGTTGCCTTCTGTGCCGGCAACCACATCAAGGTACGAGGCCACACCCTGGTCTGGCATGATGCTCTGCCCGGATGGGTCGTCTCTCAGCTCACACCCGCAACCGGCCAAGCGATCATGACCGCCCACATCCAGAAAGTAGCTGGCCATTTCGCCGGCAAGTTGTATTCCTGGGACGTGGTCAATGAAGTGTTGGATCCCGGGAGTCATCGGCCCGATGGCCTGCGCGACACTCCCTGGCTGCAGAACTGCGGGGTCGATTACATCGAGACGGCCTTCCGCGCCGCCGCTGCCGCCGATCCGAAGGCCATGCTGGTGTGGAACGAAAATTATCTCGAGGTGTCCAACGGCTTTGGCCGGCCCAAGCGCACGGCAATGCTCGACCTGCTGGACAAAATGCTGGCGCGCGGTGTTCCCATCCACGCTATCGGCATTGAGGCCCATCTGCGGGGTGATCAGGCGGCCATTTTAGGCGACCAGAGCTATGAGGCTTTTCTAGCCGATTTAGCAAGCCGGGGAATGAAGATCTTCATCACTGAACTCGACATTCAGGACGTGGCCTTACCCGGAGATCCGGGAGCGCGCGATAAGGCGGTCGCAGATCTTTATGGAAAATTTCTCAGCGCCAGCCTGCGCCAGCCCGCAATGAAGGGGATTGTCACCTGGGGACTGGCGGATTGCTTTACCTGGATCGCCGGATACCGCCCGCGGAAAGACGGTTTGCCGGTGCGTCCTTTGCCCTTCGATGCCAACTGCCAGCCCAAGGCGGCCTATTACGCCATGGTCGAAGCGCTTCAGGCCGCGCCGAGTCGCGCGTAAAAGCACTGCGAACAACCGTGATAAGCAAGCTCGATGGAATAAAGCTCGATGGAATTCTGTTGCACCCGGGCCCTGGAAAGAGGAGTGGAACCATGGTGATTGTCTCTGCCGTAATCCCCACCCGGGGAAGAACTGAGTTGCTGCACCGAGCGGTGCGAAGTGCGCTCGGGCAAACGCTCGGCGAAATCGAAGTCATCGTTGTCATTGATGGCGACGATCCCGTCACCGCCTTGGCAGTCAACCAATGGGCCCGCGAAGATGGACGGCTGCGTCTGCTCGCCCTCCCTGTCCGGGTCGGCGGATCGGACGCCCGCAACCGCGGTGTGGATGCGGCGGCAGGGGAATGGATCGCGTTTCTGGATGACGACGATGAGTGGATGCCAGGTAAGCTCGAAGCCCAGCTCGCCGCCGTAGGCAACTCGACCGCGCCGTTTCTGATCGGGACCTGCAGGATGATCGCCCGCACACCGGATAGGGATTATGTGTGGCCGCGCCGCTTGCCCGCACGCAACGAACAAATCGGCGAATACATCATGGCCCGCCACAGCCTGACCCGGGGCGAGGGTTACATCCAGACCTCAACCTTCTTCGTACGCCGCGCGCTGATGCAGGCCCAGCCTTTCAAAAGCGGTCAGAAGAAGCACCAGGATACAGAGTGGGTGCTGCGCATGGCCTCTCTGCCCGGAATCGAGGTGTTGTTCGCCGAGCAGGTGCTGGCCATTCACTACATCGAAGAGGAACGGGCCACGGTCAGCAACAAAGCCGACTGGCGCTACTCGCTCGACTGGGTGCGGCGCGACCGGCACCTGTTCACACCCCGCGCCTTGTCTGGCTTTGTCTTATACCAGATCGCCGCTGAGGCCTCAGACCAGGGAGAATGGCGCGCCTTTTTCGGGCTGCTGTTCGAAGCCTTGCGCCATGGCAGCAATATGCCCATCGACTATGTCATCTTCCTGGCCATCTGGCTGCTCCCCCGCAGCCGCCGCCGTCGCTTGCGCAATTGGATGGCTCGACGCCCCGCCTTTCGTTCCCTGGTGCAGTCGCGATGAGAATCCTTCAGCTCACACGCCAGTTCCTTCCCGCCGTGGGCGGCATGGAGAGCGTGGTCGAAGGTCTGAGCGTTGCCCTCAAGCGCAATGGGCACACGGTTCAGGTGGCGACCTTGCGCCTGCTTTTCTCCTCCGGGGCGGTGGCCCCCAGGGAATCCATCGAAGCCGGTCTCAACGTGCACCGCATGCGCCATTGGGGTCCTCGGCGCTACCCCGTGGCGCCGGCTGCATTAAGCGCCATCCGCGGTTATGACGTGGTGCACATCCACGCCATCGACTTCTTTGTCGACTATTTGAGCCTGCTGCGCCAGTTGCATCGCATCCCGCTGGTGGTGAGCACTCATGGCGGCTTCTTTCATACCCAGCGCGCCCGCGCTTTTAAGCAGATGTACTTCCAGACCGTCACCCGGCAGTCATTGGGTGGGGTGGAGGCGGTGGTGTGCGTAAGCCAGCACGATCGCGAAGTGTTCTCCAGGATTGTGTCCCCCGAGCGTATCCGCGTCATCGAGAACGGGGCCAACATCGATGGCTTCTGGAGCCTCAAAAAAAAGCTGCAACCCGGATTGGTGCTGGGTATCTCCCGGCTGGCCGAAAACAAGTGTGTGTACAAAGTGCTGGAGGCGATGGCCTCACTGAAGCATCGCTACCCGCAGTTGCGGTTGGAGTGGGTGGGAGCAGATTTTTCTTCGCTGCGCGCCGGCCTCGAACGCCGGGTGGTGGAGCTTGGCCTTACCGGCCGGGTGCACTTTCATGGCGCTGCCAGCCGGGAGCAGGTCTATGGGCTGCTGGAGCGAGCGCACCTGTTCGTGTCCGCTTCCAGTTACGAAGGCTTCGGGCTATCGACCATCGAGGCCATGAGTGCGGCGACGGTGGTCCTGGTCACTGCGGTGGGCGCACACCCCGACGTAATTGAAGACGGGGTCAGCGGCCTGCTGATGGACCCGCAAGCCAGCGGGCTCGCAGCTCATATGGAGCGAGTGCTGTCCATGCCCGCTGAGCAACTGCAACAGATCGGGGAAGCAGCGCGCGCGGCTACCAAACGCTTTTCCTGGAGCCGGATCGTACCCCAGTACGAGCAGCTCTATCGCGAGGTGGTCGGCGCGTGAGCACAGCTGCCCTCAGAGAACCATCGATCCAATTAACGACACAACCAGCCACACAGCAAACCGGCCTGGGGACCGTTGTCATCTTTCGCATCCAGCTGTTACCTCCGTCAGAGACGTTCATTGTGGCCCAGGCCGCGGCCATGCAGCAGTTTTCGCCCTACTTTGTCGGCTGGCGCAGGATGGCGGGGATCGAACTGCCTGCGGAAACCAGCTGGACCGTCGATGGAGGCGGTCTGCGGGGGAAATTGCGCGAGCTGCGCTTTCGTTACGCGGGGCCCAGCAGGGAGCAGCTCGCGCGCCTGCGGGCGCGGGCAACGCGGCTGGTCTATGCCCACTTCGCCCCCGATGGCTACGCGGCGATGCAACTCGCAGACCGGCTTGGGGTGCCCCTGGTAACCGCATTGCACGGATACGACGTGACCATGACCGACCAGGCAATCGCGGCGACACGGCTGGGCCGTGAGTATCTCCGCGGACGATCGGCACTGCAGAAAATGGGCGCACTCTTCGTAGCCTGCTCCGCTTTTGTCCGCGGGCGCGCACTCGAACTGGGATACCCGGCGGAGCGCACCATCGTGCATTCGATAGGCGTCGATGTGGAGAGGTTCCAGCCGCCCGCGGCCGGACAGCGGCAGAAGATTGTCCTCTTTGTCGCCCGCCTGGTGGAGAAGAAGGGCTGTGGCAGCCTGATCGACGCCATGGCCGAGGTCGAGCGTCACAGCCCCGCAGCCGAGTTGGTGGTCATCGGCGGGGGCCCATTGCTTCCGCACTACGAGGCGCAAGCCGCAGCACTGGGCTTGCGCTGTCGCTTCTTAGGCACTCAGCCGGGCAGCGCGGTCAAGCACTGGATGGCATTAGCGGCGGTCTTCTGTGTGCCCAGCGTGGTGGCCGCCTCGGGTGATGCGGAAGGCTTCGGCATGGTGTTTATCGAGGCCCAGGCCATGGGTCTGCCGGTGGTGAGTACTTTCAGCGGAGGCATTCCAGAGGCGGTGAGGCATGAGGAAACGGGTCTGCTGGTAAAAGAGCGCGACCCCCGCGGCCTGGCCCAGGCAATTCTCCGTCTGCTCCAGGGCGATGAGCTGTGGCAGCGTTTCTCGCTCGCCGGGCGAACGAATGTTGAAAATCACTTCAACCTGGCGCAGCAGACGGGGCGGCTGGAAAAGATTTTCGAGCGGCTGCTGGTCGAACCACACCAAACAGGAGGAGTCACGGGCCTGCGGTCCACCTAAGAAGATGAAAATGGCGCGGACGAACTTTGAGTTTCCAGCTTGATTTTCGACAGAGGGAGTACGACATGGGGCAATTGACAACTGTCTCCAACGCCGCCTCCATGGCGACGGCGCATACCGGGCGACGCTTCTACCAGCCGGAGCTCGACGGATTAAGGTTCTACGCATTCCTGGGGGTCTTCGTTTGTCACTCGCTCCCCTTCGAGCCGGCATTCTATGCTCGCTTCCATTTGCCCGTGCCCTGGCTGTGGGGCGCGATCGCCAAGTCAGGCGCGGCTGGGGTTGACCTGTTCTTTGCCCTGAGCGCTTTCCTCATCACCTCCATCCTGCTGCGGGAACGGCAGGAGACTGGCGCCATCTCGCTGCGCCGGTTTTATCTGCGACGCATCCTGCGCATCTGGCCGCTCTACTTCCTGGTGATCGCCGTAGCCGTGGTGCTGTCCCATACCATGGCTAATCAACATCTTCCCTGGTACTACGTTGCCGGCTACCTGCTTTTCGTCGGCAACTGGGTGCATGCTGTCTTTGGACGGCCGGAGTCCGTCTGTTCTCCGCTGTGGACGGTCTCAATCGAGGAGCAGTTCTATCTCATCTGGCCGGTGTTGATGAAGATACTCAGACGCCGCGGCATGATCGTCGCCGCCATAGTTACCTTTTTGCTCGCGACCGTAAGCCGCCTCGGCTTCATGCTGGCCGGCTGGAGCGGGGGCTTCATCTACTACGGCAGCACCTCCCGCTGTGACTCTTTAGCGCTGGGCATCCTGCTGGCCCTGTTCGCCGATCGTCTCCCCCGGCCTACCCGCGGCGCGCGTTGGCTGCTGCTGGCCGCCGGACTGGCGGGATGGATCGTCTCCTCGGCGCGGCTGAATGAGCAGCCCGGACCAGTCGATATGCGCATGGTGTGGGGACGGCTCATCGTATCTCTTTCTGCCGGCGCAATCCTTTACGCCTGCCTCGACAGCGGCCATCTGCTGGTGCGCGGCGGCTGGGTAGTGCGCCTGGGCAAAATAAGCTACGGCCTCTACATGCTGCACCTCACTGGAATCCTCATCGCGCTGAGCCTGCTGCACCCGGTGTGGGGATGGCAGCTGCTGGCGGCCAAAGGATTGGGATTTGTCATCACCGTCCTTCTTGCCTTGGCGTCCTACCGCTGGATCGAGTCGCCTTTCCTGCGCTTGAAGGACCGTTTCGCTACCGTACTCAGCCGGCCGGTCTGATGCCATCGACTCGCCCTGTAAGTGGAGGTCTCTGTTGGATAAGTTAGCCTTGCAATCCTCGCATGTGGTCATCGCGGCCAACTCGCCCTCGCCCGAGCTCACGCTGCGTGAGATTGCAGCCATGCTGGCCAGGCGTCGCGCCATCATCTACATGAGCCTGGCCATCTTTTTTCTGCTAGCCATCGTGGCGCTCCTCGTTTCCACCCGGCGCTACAAATCCGTGGGCGAGATTGAGCTGCAGAAAGATTCCACTGGCTCGCTCGGTCTGCAGACGGATACCGGGGACGCCCCATCCGACGCGCTCGAAGTGAACATGATCATTCAGACTCAGGCGCAGATCCTGCAATCGGACTCCCTCGCCCTGCGGGTGATTGAGGATCTTCACCTCGAACAAAGCCAAGACTTCCAGCAGAAATGGTCCCCGGTCGGTTGGGTTATGGGCCTATTGACCCCGGCGGGGCCACCCGATCCCAAGGGGGCGTCGCTTGAAAACTCACCCCATCGGCGGATGCGGGTGCTCAAAATCTTCCATCGCAGGCTGACGGTTAAGCCGGTAGCGGGAACCCGCCTGATCGACGTGGAGTTTCTAAGCCCGGACCCGCAGCTCGCGGCCATGGTGGTAAACCACCTGCTGCAGGGATTGATCGAGAAAGGCTTTCAGTCCCGCTATGACGCCACCATGCAGGCGTCGTCGTGGCTGGGCTCCCAGCTGGACGATTTGCGCAACAGAACCCATGAGCTACAGGCCCGGGTGGTGAAGCTGCAACAGGAAGCGGGCGTCTTCGCTTTGGGCGACGTCGACAAAGACGGTAAGGATGAGGTGTATAACCCGACCGTCGAAAAGCTGCAGATGGCCACCCAGGCTGAGGCCCAGGCACAGTCCAACCGCATCCTCAAGGGCGCCATCAATGAGGTCGCAAAGAGCGGGAACGCGGAGCTGCTTTCCGGGCTCGCCGGAAACACGCTTTCGGGGGGCGCTGCCTCCGCGGGCACCGGCACGTCGTTCAATCTGATTCAAAACCTCCGCTTGCAGGAGGCCACCTTGCAGGGTCAACTGCAGGAACTCTCGGCCAAGTTCGGTCCGGCTTATCCCAAGCTGGCAGAGGTCCGCGGCAACCTGAATGCCGTCCAGGGATCCATCCGGGCGGAAGTTGCCCGGCTTGCCGGGCGGGCTCACAACGACTTTGTGGTTGCCGAGCAGACCGAGCAAAAGACCCGTGAGGATTTCAACGCCGACAAGAGCGAAGCGGAAGCGCTCAACAACAAGACCATCGAGTACCAGATGGTGCGCCAGGAAGCCGACGAAACCCGGTCGGTTTATGACGATATGTCAAAGCATCTCAAAGAATCCGGACTGCTGGCCGGTCTGCGTTCCACCAACATTTCCATCGTCGACTGGGGCAAGCCCAGTGATAAACCGGCCAAGCCTATCATCCTGCTCTATCTGATCGGATCGATCGTCGTAGGATTGGTCTTCGGCATCGCGGCCGCGTTGCTGCGGGACGTAACTGATACCAAAATTCAGGACCTGCGGCAAATATCCCGCGAACTAGGGCCGGCGCCGTTGTGTTCTTTGCCGTTTCAAAAAGAGAAGGCCGTCCTGACGGGGGGCATAGGCTGGGTGGCGAAATCACCGCTGCCGGCTTTGGACAGCCCGCGCTCCCTCTTCGTTGAATCCCTTCGCTCGTTGCGCACTTCGCTGATGTTGTCTCGCAGTGGAGCGCCCCCTCGTTCGGTGCTGGTCACCAGTCCGCTCACAGGAGAAGGAAAAAGTTTTTTGAGCTGGAATCTGGCCATCGTCTTTGCCCAGCAGGGCAAGCGCGTATTGCTCTGCGACGCGAACCTTCGCCACCCCTGGCTACATCGCAATCTAGAGGTCAACCCTGACGTGGGATTGAGCACCTTGCTGGCCGGCCTCTCCACAGATTATGGTTCCGCCGCGATTATTCCCGTGCAGGAGGTGCCCGGACTTTTTCTTTTACCCGCCGGGCCATTACCGCCCTATCCCGCAGAACTGCTGGCGTCTCATCAAATGGCCGCTCTGGTGAGTATGTGGGAGGTGCAATACGATCTCGTGATCCTGGACGCGCCCCCGGTGCTGCAGTTCACCGACTCCGTGGTTCTAAGCTCCATGGTCAACTCCGTTCTGCTGCTGGCGAGGCATCAAAAGACTCCTTTGCCGGCGCTGGAGAAGAGCTACCGCATGCTCGATGACGTGCAGTCGAGCAACGGCCGCAAGATCAACATCGTGATCAATGGGGTGAAAGAGCAGCCTGAGGAAGGCTACGTTCTTTCCGCCCAAAGCGAGGCTGCGAGGGCCTGATGAAAAAACTTCGGTGGTACTGCCTGCTATTGCTCCTGCTTTCGAGCGCAAACCTCTGTTTGCCGGGGCAGAATGAAAGCCTGCTGATTGGACGCGGCGATCTGCTGCACCTTCAGGTCTACGACACCCCAGAAATGGAACAGCATGCCCGGGTGACTGATTCCGGAAGCATTCCCTTCAGCTTCCTGGGCACCGTCAGCGTATCCGGCCTGACCCCGGCGCAGGCCGCCGAGCAGATCGAACATCGCCTGGTAGCTGCCGGGGTTATGTTGCATCCCCAGGTGACGGTCCGGGTGGAAGCTTACGCCACCCAGAACGCGTCCGTCATGGGTCAGGTACAAAAACCCGGGAGCTACGAGATCGATACCGGGCGCAAGGTGGTCGAAGTGCTGGCGATGGCTGGCGGACTTACGGATGTAGCCGATCGCCACATCACCATCCAACGCTTCGGCGCTGCACGGCAAAGGGTCGAGTACTATTATTCGAATTCGGCGCTGACCGCTTTGGCTGACGATCCCATGGTCTACCCGGGAGATACAGTCATTGTGCCCAAAGCTGCGGTGGTCTATGTGCTGGGCGATGTGTCGAAGCCAGGCGGTTATCCGATAAGCACCAACAACTCAACCATGACCGTACTGCAGGCGATCGCCCTGGCGGGTTATGCCAACCACACCGCTGCGGTTGGCAAATCCAAGCTGGTGCGCGCGACTGCGAGCGGGGTAGTGGAAATAGACTTGCAAGTAAATGCCATCGAGAAAGGCAAAAAGCCCGATGTGGCTTTATTGGCCGACGATGTGGTCTACGTCCCCTTCAGCTTCATGCGGAATATCGGGATCAACGGCCAGGGTATTCTGGCTTCCGCCACTTCTGCTGCCATCTACATCCATTGATGCTCAGCATAAGCGCAACTGCTCAAGCATTTGCTCCTGCCGCCGCAACCGGCCGCGTTCGAAAAGAGGAACGCGCGGATAGAGGGGCCGGTAGCATCTGGGGGCACGCTTCAACCTGGGGTCTGCTGCTGCTGCTGCTTTACTTTGCTCTCGACGGCGTATCTCCGTTCGTCAATGAGCCAACTGCCACCCGCGCCGTCGCAACAGGCTCCGCCGGTGGAGTTCTTGTTGATCGCGCCAGCAAGCTGCTTGTCTTTGTTGCCTGCATGGGGTTTGCCCTTCAGCGGCACGCTTCCGTGCGCCGGTTGAGCATGCAGACGAAGCTGATAACCATCTTTCCGCTGCTGGCGCTTTTGCTCGCCCCTATCTCGCAGCTGCCCACCAGAACAATCAGTTCGGGAGGGTTGCTGCTGGGGGCCATTCTGCTTCTGTACTACATCATGTCCCGCTACAGCCTGGATCAGGTGCTGGAAATGATGCTGGCTCTCGGCACCGTGACCATGGCGGCCAGTATCGTCTTTGCTCTTGCCTTGCCGCAGTATGGCCTTGACCAGATGGGGGGCCATTCCAACGCCTGGAAAGGCATCTTCAGCGCCAAGAATTACCTGGGTAACCTGGCGCTGTTTTTTCTGACCATGGCGGTATCTTATCGAGCGCGTACCCCATTTCTGCGCTCTGTACGCTTTTCGCAAATCATTTTTTGCCTTACCGCAATTGCCTTTTCCCGGGCCGCGACTGCCTACTTGTTGACCGCAATCTACATCGTCTGTCTGTTGACCTTGAGGACGCTGCATCGTTTTAACAAGAAGGATTACTTTGTCGTCTGCCTCCTGCTGCTCATGACCTTCTCCGCCGCGCTCGTGGTCATCGTGGCCTGGCCGGGTTTCCTGTTCGACTTGCTGGGAAAGGACATGACCCTGACTGGCCGCACCGGCATATGGAGCGCGGTGCTCGATTCGATTGTCAAGCGGCCTCTGCTTGGGTACGGCTATCAGGCGTTTTGGCTTGGCCTTGAAGGCGAATCCTATCGCGTCATTCTCGCCGTTTCCTGGGTGCTGGCCCAGGCGCAAAACGGCTTTCTTGACATCATGCTGGAGAATGGTGTGGCGGGGCTGGCGATCGTTTTATTGGTCTTTGTCTTTGCCTTTCGAGATGCCGTTGTCTGTCTTCTTCGCTCTCGTGACCACGCGCAGCTGCGGGCAGTCGAGTGGTATCTCATCATCGTCATTCTCACCCTGATTTACAACCTCGACGAAAGCTTTCTCTTCGATCCCAAGCACCTGGGGTCGATGATCTTTCTGCTCGCTTGCATCGGGCTAAAAATCGAGTGGCTGCGCCTGCGAGGTACCCGGCTTTCCGGCCGGCTGCCCGTGGGTCTTGGGCCTGCCAAAATTGCTAATTCAGAAGTGTCCTTTCCCTGACCGGTGTTCCGGGCCATAGCGACCCTACCCTTTGTCATCTCGACCGGAGCGCTCCCGGATTTCCTACTTCGCGCTGCCGGCAACGACCACGGGTGCGGCTCTTCTTAGAGAGAGCCGCATGAACTTCATCAACGCCACGGGTCTCGACAGGAAATCCCGGGGAGCGTAGTGGAGGGACCTGCGGTTTTGCGCGGGCCCCGTGGCTTACTTCTTGTTATCCAGAGCCGCTTCGATAGCCGTCGTAACCTGCGGAGAGTCGGGGGTCACAGCAGGTTCAAACCGCCCCAACGGCTTGCCACTTCGATCAAACAGAAACTTGGTGAAGTTCCATTTGATTTCGCCACCAATCTGCGGGTTCACCGACTTATCGGTTAAGAACACGTAAAGAGGCGTCTTATCGTCGCCCACCACCGAGACCTTCGACATCATGGGAAAAGCAACGTTATAGCGGTTATGGCAGAACTTCTTGATCTCTTCATTGCTGCCCGGCTCCTGCTGGGCAAAATTGTTGGCCGGAACACCAACAATCACCAATCCGCGATCTTTGTATTTTTCATAGAGCGACTCAAGTCCCGCATATTGCGGAGTGTAACCGCACTTGCTGGCCACGTTCACCAGCAGCAGAACCTTGCCCCGGTAACTGGCTAGGCTGACAGGCTGGCCATCAATGGATTTCAAAGTGAAGCTATAAACACTCTTCACCGGTACCGCCATCGCGATCGCGGCGACGCACAGGGTGAGAGCGAGAGCTAATTTACGCATGCAATCCTCCAAACATCTTATACATTGCAAAGATCAACAGCCTGCAAAAGCGAGGCGCGCGGGTCACCAGTGGGGACGAACTCATGGGCGACATATCCTTTGAAGCCGCTTGCGACAATGCCGCGCATCACCCCATCCCACTGCACTTCCTGGGTATTATTCAGCTCGTGACGGCCGGGAACCCCGCCGGTGTGGAAGTGGCCGAGCCATTGAATGTTCTCTTGGATAGTGGCGATCAGGTCCCCCTCCATAATCTGCATGTGATAGATGTCGTACAGCAGCTTCACATGGGAAGAATTCACTTCCTTCATCACCGCGACGCCCCAGGCAGTGTGGTCCGCCATGTAGTCCTTATGGTTGACCTTGCTGTTCAGCAACTCGAGATTAAGGACGACGTTATTGTCTTCTGCAATTTTCTTTATCCGATTTAACCCGATAATTGTGTTCTTCGCACCTTCTTCGTCCGGCATCCCGTGGCGGTTGCCGGAAAACGTAATGACATTCGGCACCCCAGCCTTCGCCGCCAGCGGTATGTTGGTGCTTAGACCCTGCACGATCTTGTCGTGATTTGCGATCGAGTTGAGTCCATCGGGAATCGAACCCCCGCCGGCGTAGCCCATGGTACAGATCAACCCATACTTCTTGGGCGTTTCAAAATCGGCCACTTCCAAGAGATCCACACCTTTGAGCCCGATCTGCGCCGCGTAGGCACACAATTCGTCCAGGGTCATCTTCGGATAGCACCAGCGGCTGACCGACTGTCGAATATTTCCCTTCCTCTGGGTCGGACTTTCCGGCGAACCCTGGGCCTTTTCCTGGCTCCAGGACAGGGGAGAACTGGAGGCGAGTGCGGTGCCTGCGATGGTGCTTTTGAGCATCTTGCGACGGGAGATGGAAGACATCTTGAGAGACCTTTCGGACAGTGGTGAGTGCACGCAGGTATTTAATCATCTTTTTCCTCTTGCGACCGCATATACGATCTCGCACAAAGGAATCGCCATGCGATCACTGTATGCCTCCAGCTGCCTTACTACTTGTTCTCCTTGCCTGCCTCCGGAAGAACAGCTGTAGGGTACAGGTCAGGTAGCGGTTTGCTCTGTTGTTCACGCAATTCAGGATGAGGCAATGGCTTGCGCGGAATCATCGGTTCCCGCATCGCGGCATTGTAGACAAAGATGGCTTCCACCACCGCGATCTGCTTTAGGTCCGCAGACTGCAGATGCTCATACGTATCCATATCAGAGTGGTGAGTGCGGGTATCGTAATCCATCGGGTCCTGAATGAACTGGAAGCCCGGTATACCCACATCATCGAAGGAAAGATGATCCGTCCCGCCCGTGTTCCGATTGCTGATAGTGGTGACACCGAGGTCCTTCAGCGGTACCATCCATTGCTCGAAGATGTGATCCACCGCGGCATTTCCCTGGGTGTAGATGCCGCGAATCTTACCCGTCCCGTTATCAATATTGAAATACGCTGAAATCAGCTTCTGCTCAGGTTTCAACGTGAGGGGGCCGGCCGGTTTGCGCAGGAACTCCGCTCCAGCCATTTCATCGGGCGCAGTGGTACGCGGGAAGCTGCCAAAATGCTCGCTTGCGTATCGCATGCTGCCGAACAGGCCTTCTTCTTCGCCGGACCATAGGGCGATACGAATGGTCCGGCGCGGTTTGATCTGGAGGGCGTTGAGAATGCGCATCACCTCCAGCGCAACCACTGAGCCGGCCCCGTTGTCTGTAGCGCCGGTGCCCGCAATCCAGCTATCCAGGTGGCCGCCCACCATCACCACTTCATCCTTAAGCCGTGGATCGGTTCCAGGAATTTCCGCAATCGTATCGAAGCCATGTTCGTGCTCTCCAGTGAACTTGGTTTGCACGTCCATCTCGATGGACACCGGAACGTGGTTCTCGAGCAATCGATACACCCGGCCGTAGTTCTCAATCTGTGTGACCACAACAGGAAATGCGAATGCAGTGTCCTTGTGGTAAGCAGTGGCGCCATTATCGTCGAAAATAATCCCGGTGCCCCCGCCATTCTCGCCATCGCGGCTGGGAAGGATAACCCCCGCGACCTTTTCCGCGGCCAGGAACGAATAGATCATGTTCCTCAGCTTGACGCGTTTCAAATAGCGGTCGTGGGGTGACTCCGCATCCGGCTTACTGTCTGCTATCGGGAGGGACTCTAGACCCTCGAGATCTTTGTCGGTATAGCGCTCAAAGAAGGGCTTGTCGGATACCGGGACATCGCGCATCTGGCCCAGCAGCACAATTTTGCCCGAAAGGTTGCCTTTGTATTTAGCGATGTCGTTGGCCTCGTTGATCACTACAGAAACAGCCTGTGCGGTTACAGGTCCATTGGTCGAGGGGGACCAGGGGCTGGCCTGAGCCAGGAAGACAGAGGTATCCGGTTCGGTCATGCGAACCCAGGTATTGAGCTGCTGCCAGCCCATTCCAAATTCGCCCCAATCTTCCAGATGCGCATTGACGCAGCCCATTTTGCTCAGCTGGTCACGCGTCCATGCGTTGGCCTTGGCCATATTCGGCGAACCCGTCAAGCGAGGTCCAATTCCGTCCATCAGGCCTCCGGCGTAATCCATCACATGCGAATGCTGCAGGCCCTCTTCGCGAATCGCATTGTAAGCATTCAGATCTATCGATTCGGTGCTTGGCTGCTGCGTTTGCGAATCGTCCCAGCCAACCTGCGGCTTTTTATCCGCCGCGTTGGATCCGGATGTCGCGAGCAGGAATGCCGCCGCCAAAACCAGGCTGCGCCTAACTATCATGGATGGTGCCTCCGACAATGAACCTGCGCGTGTCCCATCCTTCGCGTGCTTGGTGAAGGATGAGGCAATCTTGCCGACACAGCTTCGTAGTTGCATTCACGCTATCATCCGCAACCGCTTGTAGCTCACGAAAAGCGGACGAGCAGCCCTCGCCACCAGCACAATCGGCCACCACTTGAAGAGGGTCTGCATTTTGTGACCTGACCCCGGATTTCCTGTGGAGACCCGTGGCTTTGAGTGATCTGCATGCGGCTCTCTTCACGGAGAGCCGCACCCGTGGTCGCCGCTAGCAGCGCGAAGTAGGAAATCCGGGGCGAACCCGCATCATGAAAAGTTCATTCGAGAAGGTTATGATGATCACGACTTGCCTAGGAGGCCAACATGCCTAGCCAGAAAAAATCCCTACCGGCTCACCTCAGTCGCCGCTCCTTCCTTTCCTCGCTTGGCGCTGCCGGCGTAGTGGCAAGCGCTGGACCCGTCCTGGCGACTGCGCAGACAGCGACACCGGTGGCGCCCATGGCAGCCAGCTCCACCTCTGAGACGATGGAGACGATTCAAGGTGCAATCCCTGTCAGCCTCCGCGTCAACGGCAAGCGACTCGACCTGCAGGTCGACCCACGTACTACGCTTCTCGATTGCCTGCGCGAAACAATGAGCCTGACCGGAACCAAAAAAGGCTGCGATCACGGCCAGTGCGGGGCCTGCACCGTGCATGTAAACGGCCGTCGCATCAACTCCTGCCTGACCCTGGCTGTCATGCATGAAGGGGATGAGATCACCACCATCGAAGGCCTCGGTCAGCCGGACAGCCTGCACCCCGTCCAGGCGTCCTTCCTCAAACACGATGGCTATCAATGCGGTTACTGTACCTCGGGCCAGATTATGTCCGCCGCCGCCCTCCTCAAAGAGAAGTGCGGTCCCTCGGACGCCGACGTGAAGGAGCTCATGAGCGGCAACATTTGCCGCTGCGGAGCCTACCCCAACATCGTCGCGGCCATCCAGGACGTTCGCCAGCAAGCATAGGAGATGCACCATGGAGATGTTCACCTATACCAAGGCAGCCGGCGTGGCGCAGGCCATCGAGGGCGGTACCCAGGCGCAAGCCAAATTCATAGCCGGCGGAACCACCCTGCTCGACCTGATGAAGCTGAACGTCGAGCGTCCCAGCCAGCTCATCGACATCAATCGCCTTCCGCTTGACCAGGTGGAAAAGCTTCCCGACGGCCGCCTGAAAATCGGCGCGCTAGTCCGCAACTCCGACCTGGCGCATCACCCGGCCGTCGAGAGCGACTACTCCGTGCTCTCCCAGGCCTTGCTCCAGGGCGCATCCGCGCAACTGCGCAACATGGCCACCACCGGCGGCAATTTGCTGCAACGCACCCGCTGCATGTATTTCCGCAACGAGGCCATGGCCTGCAACAAGCGCACTCCTGGCTCCGGCTGTTCTGCCATAGAAGGCGAAAACCGTACGCTTGCAATCCTGGGCACCAGCAAGGACTGCATCGCCACCAACCCCTCCGACATGAACGTCGCCCTTACCGCCCTCGAAGCCACCATTCACATCCGCAGTGTGAAAGGCGAACGCGATGTGTCCATCGCTGATTTCTTCCTCCTTCCCGGGACCACACCGCAGCGCGAAACTGTTCTGGAGCCTGGCGAACTCATCACCTCGGTGACTCTGCCCGCGGCCAAAGCCGGCAGCAAGCAAATCTATCTCAAGCTGCGTGACCGTGCCTCCTACGAATTTGCCCTCTCCTCCGCAGCGATCGTGGCCGTGGTCAACGGCGGCAAACTGGATTACGTCCGAGTCGCCCTGGGCGGTGTAGGCACCAGGCCCTGGCGCTCGCTCGAGGCAGAGAGGGTTCTGCACGGCAAGGCTGTGGACCAAAAGCTTTTCCAGCAGGCCGCCGAGGCAGCCCTGCACGGCGCGCAACCGCAGAGCCAGAACGCCTTCAAGATCCCCCTGGCTAAGCGCTGCATCACGCACGCTCTCACCCTCGCAACCGCGTAACAGGAGAAAGATCCATGGCATCGATACTCAATCTCCCTCCCAAAACCAATGCCGGCCTGCCCCGCGTCGATGGTCCGCTCAAAGTCAGCGGCGCGGCCATGTATACTTCGGACCACAATTTCCCCGGCATGCTTTACGCGGTCCCGGTATGCGCCACGATTGCCAATGGCGCGATCACTGCCATCGATGTCAGCCGCGCCGAGTCTATGCCCGGAGTGAAGGCCGTCTATATGCGTCAGAACCTGGGCAAGGTCTTCCGCACCGCCCCAGCGCAGGGCTTTACTGGGATCGTTGACGAGCGCCGCCCTCCTTTCGAAGACGACACCGTCCGTTACTACGGACAATACGTCGCCGCCGTGGTGGCAGTTACGTTTGAACAAGCCGTGGCCGCTGCCAACGCAGTCAAGGTGACTTATAACAGCAAAAAGCCCGACCTCCGCGAGCACCTGGAAAGCGACGAGAAGCCAAAAGAAGACAGTAAGCGCGGCGATCCCGAGCCCGCTTTTCAGTCCGCTCCGGTCAAGGTGGACGAGATCTATGTCACCCCGACCGAGACCCACAACCCGATCGAGCTGCATGCCAGCGTCGCCGTCTGGGACGGACAAAACTTCACCCTCTATGAAACTTCGCAGGCGGTCATGAACAGCCGCGACGTTCTTTCCCAATGGCTCGGAGTTCCGCAGGAGAATGTCCGCGTCATCTCCCGCTTTCTCGGTTCCGGCTTCGGCGGCAAGCTTTGGCCGTGGACGCACTGTGCCATCGCTGCTTCCGCAGCCCGCAACCTTAACCGCCCGGTCAAGCTGGTGTTAACCCGCGACATGATGTTCCAGAATGTGGGCCATCGCCCGCGCACCCAGCAGCGTATCCGCCTAGGGGCCACGCCGGACGGCAAACTTGTCTCCGTGATGCACGACTCGCTCAACCACACTTCCATCCTCGACGACTATTCCGAGAATTGCAGCGAAGCCACGGCCTACAGCTACAGCACCCCCAACCTCCGCGCCACCTCCGGCCTGGTTCGCCGCAATGTTGGCACCCCGACCTCCATGCGTGGCCCCGGCGCCGTTCCTGGCCTCTTCGCGCTCGAGTCGGCCATGGATGAGCTGGCCATCAGGCTGAACATGGATTCGGTCAAGCTACGTCTGCTCAACGAGCCGCAGAAAGACGAAGGCCTCAATCTACCCTTCTCTTCGCGCCATATGGTCGAGTGTCTCAATGTGGGGGCCGAGAAATTTGGCTGGTCCAGGCGCACACCGCAGGTAGGCTCGATGAAAAAGGATGGCTTGATCCTGGGCTGGGGAGTTGCCGGGTGCTCCTGGATTGCCGAGCGTATGGGCACTGAAGCCAGTGTCGACCTGCGCGACGATGGCACTGCCCGCGTCTCCTGCGCTACACAGGATATCGGCACCGGTACCTACACTGTCCTGTCGCAAATTGTTGCGGATAAAACCGGCATTCCCCACGACAAGATCGAGGTCGTTCTCGGAGACACGGATCTCCCGCCGGGCCCGATCTCTGGCGGTTCCTGGGCGACCGCATCCGTCATTCCTCCAGTCCTCGAAGCCATCGAAAAAGCGCAGCAAAGTCTCTTCATGATCGCCATTCAGGGGAAAAGCCCTGCATTCGCGGGGCAGAAGGCGGAGTCATTGGCCTTTACGGATGGCTGCGTTCACCTCAAGGGCAAGTCTCCCGACTCGGGCCTGCGTTTTGAGCAGATCCTCACTACCGAAAATGTTCGCACCGCTTCAGGAAGCGGAAAATCCGAGGGCACTTTCGGCAATCCAAAGCGCGACTACTCCACCCATTCGTTTGGAGCACAATTTGCAGAGGTGACCTGGCAGCCTGAGACCGCTCGTTTGCGCGTCTCGCGCGTGGTCACCGTAATTGACGCTGGCCATATTCTCAATCCCAAGCCGGCCCGCAACCAGATTGAGGGTGCGGTCGTCATGGGTGTTGGCATGGCACTGTTTGAGGAAACCGTCTACGACCCCCGTTTCGGAGTGCCCATCAACAACAATCTCGCTGATTATCTCGTTGCCACTAACGCAGACGCCCCGGAAATCGACGTCACTTTCCTTGACTATCCTGACAAGGTGTTGAACTCGCTCGGCGCGCGCGGAGTAGGAGAGATCGGTCTTGCCGGCATCGCGGCGGCCATCACTAATGCCGTGCACCACGCCACTGGCGTTCGGGTCCGCAAACTCCCGGTCCGCATCGAAGACCTGCTGGCCTCTTAGTGGGATAAACAATTGATGGCGATGACGGCAGAGCTAGGAATGGAAAGGATGGCTTTACATGCTGCGGGAAAATTCGGGACCGGGCGGGACAGGCAGGGGCTAAAGCCCGGAATATTTTCAAGCATGTGCGGCACGACTAAAGAGGCTGCGGAAAAAGTCGATACCTAGCGAAATCGCAGCCCTCAGCGGCTAAAGCCGTATTGATTCTACAGCTGTTACGTACGGCCTAAAGGCCGTACCCTTCAAAAACCTGGGTTTTTCCGCAACCTCTAAAAGTCCGGGGCTACACAACGGACTGCCACTTGCGGCTCATCTTGCGCCGCAGACCTTCCGGCTGCGATCATGGCTGCGGTTCGAAAGGTTTCCATGCGCCTGCTGATCTCCGCCGCCCTCCTGGCCGCCTCCACTTCTCTCCTCGCACAAACGCCATCCTGGCCGCCAAGCCCTGATCATCTAACCATGCCCTTGTGGCCGAGTGGCGCGCCCGGCGCGCAGGCCAACCCCTTACCCGAGGGTGACACCACAACCGCCAAAGACAATCGCCCCGCGGGCAAGCCCGTGATTCGTATCAGCAACGTTTCTAATCCTACGCTCACCCTCTACACGCCTAAGGATAGGAACACCGGCGCAGCCGTCGTCGTCTTTCCCGGCGGCGGTTACCGCATCCTGGCCATCGACCTCGAAGGCACAGAAGTATGCGATTGGCTAAACTCGGCGGGCGTCACCTGCATTCTGGTTAAGTATCGGGTACCCGAGCCCGGACCCTACCCCAAATCATCTGCGACCTTGCAGGATGCCCAGCGCGCCTTTGGAATCGTTCGCGCCCACGCTGCTGAGTGGCACATCGATCCCAACCGCATCGGCGTTCTCGGCTTCTCCGCCGGGGCCCACCTTGCAGCTGCGCTCAGCACCCATTTCGACCACAGGCTCTACGATCTGATCGACGCTTCTGACAAGCTCAGTTGCCGTCCCGACTTTGCCGTGATTGTCTACCCAGGCTATCTCGCGCTCGCCGACCAGAACTTTGCCCCCAACGCGGACATTCATCCTACTGCCGAGACTCCGCCCACTTTCCTCGTTCAGGCGGAGGACGATACCGTCCACGTAGAAAACTCGGTCGTCTATTTCCTCGCTCTCAAGAATGCCAAGGTCCCAGCCGAGCTACACATTTACGCCCAGGGCGGACATGGATACGGCTTGCGCCGCACCGAGCTTCCCGTGACCACCTGGCCCGGAACGGTAGAGATATGGCTGCATACCATTCACGTGTTACCCGGGAAAGGCTGAGAAGCATGACCAAAAAGAAAACAATCATCCTGCCGCTATTGATAATGGCCGTCTGCGCTGCGCAAAATCCATCCACTGATGCGCCCTATGCTCCGCAGCCCATCCTGGCCGGCGGAGTGGTCATGACGCTTTATCCGCCCGGATCGCCGTTGCTCAACAAGGAGAAAGTCCGCCAGGCCGAGCAATACAACATGAGCCAGGCCGTGCCCGGGAGAATCAACAGCATCGTCAACATACACAACCCCTCCCTCGAGGTGCACACGGTCGAAGCGGGGCTCAACACTGGCGCCGCCGTGATCCTCGTGCCCGGCGGCGGCCATAACTTCCTCAACGTCGGTTCCGAGGGCGCAGATTTCGTTCCCTTCTTCTATAACTACGGGGTCAACACTATCATCCTGCGGAACCGGCTGCGCCGCGACGGATACGATCCCCGTACCGACGAGGTCTACGACGCGCAGCAAGCCATCCGCCTGGTGCGAGCGCACGCGAAAGACTTCCACCTCGACCCAAACAAGATCGGCATCATGGGGTTTTCCGCGGGCGCCGAACTAGCCTCTGCGGCCGCAGTGCTGTTTGACGACTTCGACCAAAAGAACAGTACCCCCGGTGATCCTTTGGCGGGCGTTTCCTCACGCCCCGACTTTGTCGGCGTCATCTATCCTGGCCCCACGCCCTTCGCTCGCAATCGGGTCGCGCCGCCCATCCCCCGCAACGTTCCTCCTTCGTTTATCGCCTCTGCGGGCTCCGACGATCAGATTCACGCCATCTGGGCCGACGAGTACTTTGCAGCCATGCTGGCGCTCCGCGTGCCCAATCTCGAGATGCACATCTATGCCAATGGCCGCCATCCCGGCGACCCGTTGCCGGACGGCAGCCATATGAGTGGCGGCCTGACCGATCGCCATGGAATCCCGTTTGGCACCTGGCAATTCCGCTTCATCGACTGGTTTCGCGATCTGGGCTTCCTGGAGAAGCCGGGTGTGGAAACCAAGGCCGCCAAAGACGTCGCTTATTATCTGAGCCAACCAGTCACTATCGCGGTAGAACCACTCGCGGGGGTGGTGCTGGCTCTCAGCGCCTCCGGAGAAGGCTTCCAGGTCTACTCCTGCACCGAGGGCCACTGGACGCTCAAGGCTCCCGACGCAAAGTTGCTGGATGAACACGGTGTGGTCATCGGCACCCACTTTGCCGGACCCACCTGGCGGCTGAACGACGGCAGCGAAGTGAAAGGCAAAGTCATTGCCAACCGTCCCGCATCGGATGGTTCCTCTGTGCCATCGTTATTGTTACAAGCTGTTCCTGCAAGCGGAACCGGCAAGCTGGCGAACGTCACTTACATTGGGCGGACAGATACTCATGGGGGCTCTGCTCCTGCGACGGTCTGCACCGGCGGCGAAGAACGAGTACCCTACAGGGCCAACTACAGCTTCTACACGGGCCGGCAATGACAACTATCCATCCCCTGGCAGCAAAAGGCTTTGGCGCAGGTGCGGCTACCTACGTTGAGGGGCGCCCGGATTATCCGCCTGAGATTGAAAACTGGTTGATCCACGATCTTGGACTAAGCAAGGGTAAGACGGCGCTCGATCTCGCCGCGGGTACGGGCAAGTTTTCGCCCCGGCTGTTGGCGACGGGCGCAACCGTCATCGCCGTCGAGCCCGTTCCGGCGATGTTAGAGCAACTGATCCGCCAATACCCTCAAATCGACGCCCGGAGCGGTTCTGCCCAACATATCCCGCTCAACGACGCAACGCTCGATGCGGTTGTTTGCGCGCAATCCTTTCATTGGTTTGCTAGCCTTGAGGCGCTCCAGGAAATTCATCGCGTCCTTAAGCCGCGCGGAGCCTTGGGTCTGGTCTGGAACGTTCGCGACGACACGGTACCCTGGGTCGCCGCATTGTCCCGCATCATGAAGCCGTTTGAGGGCGATGCTCCCCGCTTTCACTCGCAAAAATGGAAAGACGTATTTCCTGCCCCTGGATTTACCGGCCTGCGCGAGAAGCGTTTCTCCCACTCCCACACCGGGCCGCCCGAGAAAGTGATCGTTGACCGCATCTTGTCTGTGAGTTTCATGGCGGCGCTCCCGATTGACCAGCGAGAGCATGTTACTTCTCAGCTCAGAGAAGTCATCGCCGCCTATCCCGAGCTTGCTGCTAAGGCCGAGGTGACGTTTCCCTATGAAACCCTGGCCTGCGTCTGCAATAGGCTGACTTAAGGGCTATACTCGCCGCACATTGGAGCGTGCCATGTCTGACGCCAACAAACTTCTCCTAAGGCGCTGGTTTGAGCAGGTCTGGAACCAGAAGAGCGAAGCAGCGATTGACGAAATGTTCCACCCGCAAGGCCTGTCCCACGGCTTTCCTGATGCGGATACGGTTCTTGCCGGTCCCGAACCCTTCAAGGCTGTCCATCGAACGTTCTGCGGCGCGTTCCCTGATCTCCATGTCGACGTAGAGGATATTGTCGCCGAAGGTGACCGCGTAGCCGTTCGCTGGCGAGTATCGATGACCCATCTGGGCGACCATCTCGGCTTTCCAGCCACGGGCAGGAAGGGAAATCTGGAGGGATCCTCGTTCTTAATCGTGAAAGGCAACCAGGTCATGGAGGGTTGGAACCAAATGGACCTGCAAGCCCTCATGCAGAAACTCCAAGCCAACTGAAGCTGCGCTCCCCTTACAAATTTGACATCAACCACGAGTGGGTGGCCCAGGTCTCGCTTTTGAGACCTGGGTTCTCCGGTATAGTCAATTTGCCTGGAGACGCTGGAAATGCAGTTTTGCATAGTAGTACTCTGACGGGATGGATCGCCGAAGCTTCCTTCGCGCCTGCGCGTACGTATCCGCTGGAGTCGCTGCGGGTGTTCAACCGGCCCTGGCGGCGGACGCCGATATCGAGATCGCGGCCCAGACTGCAGGTCCCGAAATTAGTCCTCATTTGTACGGCCAGTTCATTGAACATCTCGGCGGGGTGATCTATGACGGCATCTGGGTTGGTCGAAACTCGAAGGTCAAGAATATCGATGGCATCCGGGCGCGCTTCGTGGATGACATGAAGCGCATTGGAGTGCCCAACTACCGTTGGCCCGGGGGCTGTTTCGCCGACGCGTATCACTGGCGCGATGGCATTGGCGCTCCGGCGAAGCGTCCTCGCACTTATAACTACTGGCAGGCAACCATGCCGAAAGGCGTGGACGCAACAGAGACCAACCAGTTTGGTATTCACGAGTTTATGCATTTGTGCCGGCTGTGCGGTGCGGAACCCTACCTGGCGGCAAACATGGCCTCGGGCTCGCCCCGGGAATTCCACGATTGGGTATCGTATTGCAACGCTCCTGCGGGCACGGTCTCACTGGCAAATGAACGAGCACAGAATGGAGATAAGGAACCCTTCGGGGTTCAGTTTTGGGGTGTGGGCAACGAGTCATGGGGTTGTGGCGGGGACATGACGCCGGCGGAATACGCAACGCTGTACCGGCGATTCGTTACCCAATTCCCGGCCTATGCTCCCAAGCCGTTTCTAGTGGCGGTGGGTCCACGCGGCCATTCCAAAGATCTCGATTTGGGTTGGACAACCGGCTTCTTCGACGCCATGCAGGACGGTCACCGCTCGCGGGTCGATGGGTTGTCGGTGCACTACTACACGGATTTCAGAAACAGTCCGGAGAAGGTAGCCACGTTCGATGCTCGAGGTTGGTATGACGTGATCCGCGAGGGGATGCGGACTGAAACGATCATCGAACGGCACTGGGAGGCGATCGGCAAATACGATCCCGAGCACCACACCAGGTTCGTGGTAGACGAGTGGGGAGTGTGGTATCGGCCGGGAGAGGAAATCGCGCCGGCGGACCTGTTGAGCCAGCCGCTCACCCTGCGCGATGCGCTGCACACCGCGGTCACGTTCGACGTATTCAACCGCCATGCGGATAAGATTGCGATGGCCAATGTAGCTCAGACGATTAATTGTCTCCACTCGCTGTTTCTTGCCCAGGGTGACAATTTTGTGCGCACTCCGGTTTATTACGTTTTTGAGATGTATCGCAATCATATGCGGTCGCAGGTGGCACAAATGAACATTCACTGTGACGAACTCAACGTTCCTTCGCGCAGCGGCACTGCGACGATGCCGGGGCTTTTGGGTTCGGCGTCTGTCAAGGGTCTAAGCTTAACCGTGACCCTCACCAATCCGTCATTGGAGTCGGCAGTTGCAGCTCACATTCGCCTGACGAGCGGAAGTATTGTCGAAGGCCGAGGCAGTGTTCTGACCCACGCGGATATGACTGCCGGCAATACATTCGGTCGTCCCGACGAGGTCAAGCCGGCACCCCTTCCAGTTACGATTCGCGGCGACAGGGCGGAGGTGTCGCTACCGCCGCGGGCTTTGGTTTCGCTTGAGTTGAGAATGGCTTAGTGGGTTTGAGCACCCGGAAAAGAAACCGCAGGTCCCTCCAGTTCACCTAAGATCACGAAAATGGTGCGGACGAATGTTGAGTCTGGCGCCTGTAAAACCATGCTTTAGCTGGTGAGGTTGTAAATTAACCCGAACGGATCCTGAACATAGCATCGCGGGAACTTCGGCTCGTCCTTGACGATCTTTGAGCCGTGTTTCACCAGCCGGAGCTTGGCTTCTTCCACATCGTCCACGGTGATTTCAAACACCGGCCCCAGCGTTGGGCCTCGCTCGATGAACAGGTTGATCTGCCCCCCATGCAGACTGACCATATTAGTTGATTCTTCGGTGATCTCGAAGCCCAGATTGTCGACGTAGAATGAAGCTGCTCCCATCGGGTCTGGCGCTTGAATGAGAATATCTTTATTAAAGCTATTTGCCATGGCGCTCCTCCGAACCGCTTTCAACAAAAGTCTTTAATCTCGCTAGAGCCGAATCCCATTGCTTCGAGACCAGTTCAAGATATTCCTTCATCTCGATCACTGGCAGCGGATCAAAGATGAACAGGCTTTCGCGGCCTGCCCGGGTCCCGTGCACGATGCGTACCCGCTCGAGCACCCGCAGATGCTTGGTCACCGCCTGCCGGGTGAGTTTGGTTCCCTGGGTAAGTTCAGCGATCGAATAACGCTTGCCGTCACACAGCCTGGCCAGCATCGATAGCCGGGTTTCGTCCCCCAGCGCAGCAAAGACTGCCGCCCTTGCCCGCGCGCTGCTAGATCGTTTTGCCGACATAGGCCTGGATGTTCTTCATCTGCTGCGCCCAACCGCTGTCATTGCGAAGGAAGGCCTCCGCCCGGCGTGCACTGGGAATTTTGTCAAAGCCGGATTCCGTAACCGTGAGCAAAGTGCCAACCGCGGTCGGCCGCAAACGAAATTCGATGAGCGTGGACTCCTCCTGCTCATAGTCAATCTTCGGATCGACGGAATAGGGATGCCACTTGTAAGAGAAAAGGGTTTCCGGCTCGATTGCTTTCACTTCGATCTGCATTCGCAGGTGCTCATATCCGGGATGAGTGATCTGACCGCCTACGCGCTGGCCGGCCACAAAAGGCCCATCCATCTTCACCAGGAACCATTCGCCGAACTGGCGGGAATCTGTAAGTGCGTGCCAAACCCGTGAGACCGGCGCGGCAATCTCAATCTGTTTCTCAATCTGGTCCTGCATACATGCAACCTCTAAGTTGCATATTAGTTCCGGCCAGGAAAACATGCAACCGAAATGTTGCCTTTCCAGGCGAGAGCGATCTTGGTTAGTCGAAGAACAGAGTGTGGGTAGCGTCGGGGCCCGGGGTGGCAGCAAAGCCTAAGCTTTCGTAAAGACGGGCGGCCCCGGTGTTCTCGGCACGCAGGCGGACACAGCGGAAGTGAGCTCTCGCCTCATGGACAAGAGCAGTCACCAGCGCTCCGCCAATACCCTGGTTACGCCATGCTTGCCTCACATACACACGCCGGATACGCCCCATATCCGGACGGCCGGCAAAGGGATCACAGTTAAGGCCGCCCACTGCGACCAGCAGGCCTTCATCGAGACTGCCCAACAGGGTCTCTCCAGGAGCATCGAAGCGATTCCTGGCGCTGGCCCAGTCTTCCACCAGGGTTTCGAGGAAGTCGTAGCCTTCTTCCTTCGCCTCTGACCTTAGCCGCTCCATGCCTGGAACCGGCAGCTGGATTTTCTGAATCGAAATCATGGCTCAAATTAAAGATAGCTTCTCGAAATGGGATTGGTGGGCTTGAGTCGCTTTTCGGGCCGGATCATCTAATTTTGTATGGGCAGAGAACTTGCTGTTTCGGTACTGGATCTGGTAGGCATGCGACCCGGAGAGCGTGCGGGCAGCGCCATTGCCCGGTCGGTGGAACTGGCGCAGCACGTTGAGCAGCTGGGTTACCGTCGTTATTGGCTGGCAGAACACCACTCCATCGCTGGATTGGCGTGCTCCGCCACTGCGGTGCTGATTGGGCATGTGGCCGCGGCAACCAAGACGATCCGCGTAGGGAGCGGCGGAGTCATGCTACCTAACCACGCACCGTTGGTGGTGGCAGAACAGTTTGGGACGTTGGATGCAATTTATCCAGGGCGGATTGATCTTGGGCTGGGACGTGCTCCAGGGGGCGACTTCGCCACCATGCGGGCGCTTCGCCGGGACCTGAATCAGAGCGGCGACGACTTTCCGGCATTGTTAGAGGAGTTGCGGACTTACCTTGGGCCGGAGAAGCCAGGCCAGGTGGTCCGGGCGATTCCCGGGCAATCCAGCAACGTGCCCATCACCTTGCTGGGTTCGAGTGGATACAGCGCGCAACTGGCGGCTATGTTGGGTCTGCCGTTTGCGTTTGCTGCGCACTTCGCGCCGGAATATTTGTATACAGCCGCACAGCTGTATCGGGATCGGTTTCAACCGAGTGCGACGCTGCGGCAACCTCATCTTATGGTGGGGGTAGCGGTGATTGCGGCAGCGACGGATGCCGCAGCCCTGCGGCTGTTTACTACGCCCCAGCAACGATTTCTGCAATTAATCCGCAATCGGCCGGTGGAACTGTTGCCACCTGTGGATTCCATGGAGCCACTTTGGCAGGACTGGGAACGGGCAACGGTTGAGAGCAAATTGAGCGCCGCAATCGTTGGTTCGGACGCAACCGTAAAAGCGGGAATGCAAAAGCTGGTACAGGAGAGCGGCGCCGACGAGTTGATTGTCGTAACTGATACGTTTGACCCCGAGGCACGACTGCAGTCTTATGAGCGCGTGGCCAGGATTGCAAGCACAATCGAGGTTAAGTCCCCGCTCCAACCGGTCGCTCCTGCATAATCAAAGGGAATGACTCTGCTCTGGAAACCAGAAAGCTGGTCCCTTCGCCTGGCTGAACTTGAGGCGCGTAAGGGCGACATTAAAGAAGCGCCGCTGCGGCGCGATGTGCGCTCCCTGGGCATGCTCCTGGGCCAAGTCCTGCGCGAACAGGCCGGAGAACAGCTCTTTGCCGAGGTGGAAGAGCTGCGCCAGATCGCAATTCGCCGCCGCGAGGCCCAGGAGGGTGCACCCCCAAAAACCGAAGCGGCGCAGCCGTTTGCCACGGCGTTGGGCAGCGTTCATTCGCTGGACCTGGTGCAAGCCTACCGTCTGGCACGGGCTTTTGCTTTCTACTTCGAGCTGATCAATCTAGCCGAAACCAACCATCGCAAGCGCCGACGGCTCTCTTTACAGCTTTCCGGTGAAGTGCAGCGCGGTTCCCTCCGAGGAACACTGCGGGTCATGCGCGCGGCGGGCATTTCCGCCGAAGAAGCTGTAGATTGGCTGCGCTCGATCTCGATCATCCCGGTTTTTACCGCGCATCCGACTGAGGTGGCGCGGCGGGTGGTGATGTTCAAACGGCGGCGCATCGCAGATCTGCTGGAGCAGCTGGATCGCATTCCACTTTCCGACGAGCAGTTGGAACTCTTCGAAGAAAGCCTGACCGCCGAGATCACGGCGCTGTGGGAAACGGACGAGGTCCGGACCCGCCGCCCCACGGTTCGCGACGAGGTCAACATGGGCCTCGACTACTACGACGCATCGCTCTATGCCACGCTGCCCGGTCTTTATGCCGAAGTCGCGGCGGCCTTTGACGCGGAGTATGGCGTCCACCTCAACCTCTCTGAGATGCCGATATTGCTCTCCTTCGGGTCCTGGATCGGCGGCGACCGTGACGGGAATCCGTACGTAACCCCGCAGGTAACGCGGGAAGCGCTGCAGATGGCGCGGGAGCATCTGTTGAAGCACTATCAGCAGCAGCTGGGCCTGACGCTCGATTTGCTAACCACGTCGGCGCAGCAGGCGCCGATGAGCGAGGCGCTCGAGCAGCGGCTGCATAGCTATCTCGAATCCCTCAACACTACCGGGCAACAGGCCTTCGGAGAGCGCTATGAGTATGAAAATTACCGGCGCTTCCTCAGCTGTGTCCGGGTGCGCCTCGCCGCAGTCAGCCAATCCTCGCACAACCTGCAGTTGGCTCTGGATGCAACGCTAGCCGGCTTACCGCCCTACAAGTCAGCCCAGGAATTCCTCGAGGATCTCGAAATTGTGCACGCCAGTCTGGACGAGAACCGCGGCCCTCGTCTGGCCCAGGATTTAATCGATCCTTTGATCCTCGAGGTGCGCACTTACGGCTTTCACCTGCAGACGCTCGATATTCGTCAGCACGCGCGGCTCCATGCCGCGGCCCTGGAAGAGGCCGGAGCCTGGAAGTGTGACCCGGAACGCGCCTCGACCGTTCCCCTGCCCCTGACCCCGGCATCCGCCGATGTGATCGATACGTTTCGCGCGATTGCCGAGCTGAAAGCGTCGTCTACGCCAGAAGCCATACGTCACTACGTAATCAGCGGCGCCGCCAGCACGGAAGATGTCCTGAACGTCCTTTGGCTCGCCCGCCTGGGCGGTGTACGGGTGGAGGGCAGCGGCGCTGACCCCGGCTTGATGCCTGTTCCCCTGTTTGAGTCCATTGAAGACTTGCGTAATGCACCGGTCATTTGCCGCGAGCTGTGGCAGTCGCCCAGCTATCGCCGGCTACTGGACTCCTGGGGCAACACGCAGGAGGTCATGCTGGGATATTCCGATTCCAACAAAGACGGCGGGATGCTCACCAGCACGTGGGAAATTTTCCGCGCCCACCGCGCTCTGCACCAGGTAGCGGACGAGAGCGGGTTGCGGTTGCGGCTGTTTCACGGCCGCGGCGGCACGGTAGGCCGCGGCGGCGGCCCTACGCACCGTGCAATCTATGCCCAGCCTATGGGCGCTTTTACGGGGCAGATCCGCATTACCGAGCAAGGAGAAGTGCTCAACTGGAAGTATTCCGATGTGATTCTCGCCGAGCGCAATCTGGAGCTGATGATCGCGGCCTCTCTGGACGCACTGGCACGTCCTAACGCCCGCAATCCTCAGGGACATTTCACCGGCGTGCTCGCACCGGAATGGGAAGCGGCCTTTGCGGAATTGTCGGATGTGGCCTTCTCCTTCTATCGCGAACACATCCTGGACGATCCCGAAGTGCTGCAATATTTCGAAGAAGCGACACCGGTGGCGGAACTGGAGCATGCCAAGATCGGCTCCCGGCCGTCACGCCGTGGCGGGCGCCGCAGCCTGGCGGATCTGCGCGCTATCCCCTGGGTTTTTGGCTGGACACAGAGCCGGCAGCTGGTACCCGCCTGGTTCGCGGTTGGGCATGCCTTCGAGTGCTATTCGCAGAAACCAGGCGGGGCTGCAATCCTGGCGACCATGGCGCGCGAGTTCCCTCTTTTCATTGACCTGATCCGCAATGTGGAGACAGCCCTCGCCAAATCGGATTTTGGCATTGCCCAGCTTTATGCTTCGCTGGTTACGGATACGGGGATTCGCGATCGAGTGTTTGCCAAGCTCGAAGCTGAGTTCCATCGCACCCGGCGCAACATCCTGGCGATTACGGGACAGTCAGAGTTGCTGGAGAACAACCAGGTTCTCGCCCGCTCTATTCGCTTGCGGAATCCTTACGTGGATCCAATTAGTCTGATCCAGGTCGACCTGCTGCGGCGCAAGCGTGGCGGAGATAATTCAGACGCCATCAATCGTGCACTTTCCGCAACGATCAATGGGATCGCGGCCGGTTTGCGCAATACGGGCTGAATTCCCCGGGATTTTTGCGTCTGGGCAAGGCGCACTGCAGATCCCTCGGCTACGCTCGGGATGACAAGGCGAGGGACGGTTACCGACTCATATTCCGCGAGTCGGATGGCAAGAAGAACTCTCGAATCCTACCCGATTTCCTGAGGAGAAGCGTTCCATCGCGAAACTTCGTGCCCCTTTCCTTGAAAGAAAGGCGCACACGCCACCCTGTCGAGCCTGTCCAGCCTTGACCCCTGTTCCTGGTGGGGAAAGAGTTTCAGATGGAGCGGTGGTGGGAGCTGCCTTATGCGCTGCCGTAAGCCACGCAAACCTCAGACTGATCGGGGAAGATATAGGCGGCGAAATCCTGCTCGGTCATGGTGAAGTTACTTTGCCAGAGCTTACGCAGAGATGAGACACGCTCGACCAGATGCTCGAAATCGGGCTTCAAGTACACCAGGTATACCTCGCGCGGCTCCTTGCGCAGAGACTCATCCAGATTCGTCATCACCCGCTCGAAGACCGGCCCAACAAACGGATGCCACATAAAAATGACCAGCGGGACAGGTGGGAAACTAAAATCCTGAACATCGCTCAGGATGCACTGTACGTCGCCGCATTGGCGGGTCACGGGCTGATAGACAGAAATATTTCGCTGCGCAATCGCCTGCAACTCAGGGACAAACTCAACCCCGAGTACGCGCTCAAAAGGAAAGTTGGAGGCAAGCAGCAGAATGCGGCCCTTGCCGGCCCCCAGGTCGATAAAAGTGAAGCGCTCGAAATCGATGTCAATCTTTGCGAAAGCCTGGTGAAACATCGAAGGAGCGGTGGCGTAAAAGCCGGTGTTGTGGATGTTCCTCCTACGCCGGCCGTCTCTAAGGTCCTCCGCGGCAATCAAGCCGTTGGTGTCCGTCCCGTGTTCGGCGTCGAAGGGATGCACCGGGTTGAGTTGCTTTTGCGTATAGGATTCACGCGAGAGACGGCCCATGATTTTCACCGGCGCCGCAGTGAGAATCCCCACCACTCCGCGTTTCGCAACTGCACGCTTCAACTTGAAACCTACATGGCTTAATTTCATGCGACTCCCCTACTTTCCTCGGTCGCCAGACCGCTGTTTGCTGACAGGTAGGAGTAGTTGTGGCGATTCAACCACAGACTCCCCGGAGATCGACGTTGACAACAGTACAGCTTGGAGGAGGTAGAAGCGGCGCTGGATTGCACCAAGGGAGGAAGAACTCACTTAATGTAGCACAACCAAGCCGGAGATCCCCATAGGTGATCAGCGATAATGTCCACAAACGGGACCTTTAATGATTCCCGAGCATCAGCTTGGCAATCGTCGCCAGCTGCATATTGGATGTGCCTTCGTATATTTTTCCGATTTTGGCGTCCCGGTAATACTTCTCCACTGGATAGTCCTTAACAAACCCGTAACCTCCGAATACCTCGACGGCCTGGCTGGCTACCCGCTCGGCTACCTGGGAGGAGAAGTACTTGCACATGGCGGCTTCTTTTAAAAAGCCGAGGCCGTTGTCCTTCAGGCGGGCACAGTTGTAGACCATCAACCGGGTGGCTTCGATTTCCGTGGCCATTTCGGCGAGCGAAAACTGGACTGCCTGAAATTCCCCAATCGCTTTGCCAAACTGCTTGCGTTCGAACGCGTAACGGGCAGCATGGAACCATGCTCCCTGGGCCAGGCCGAGCATCTGGGCGCCGATACCGATGCGGCCTTCGTTCAACGTCTCGATGGCGATCTTATAGCCTTTGCCTGGGTCGCCCAGCACATTGGCCGCGGGCACCTTGCAGTCTTCCAGGATGATCTCGCAAGTGGAAGAAGCCCGGATGCCGAGCTTGTCCTCCTTCTTGCCAATAGAAAATCCGGGGGTGCGTTTGTCCACCAGAAAGGCGGTAATGCCTTTGTAGCCGGCAGCGGGGTCCAGGGTGGCGAAGACGATGAAAAGCCCGGCCTCGCGGGCGTTGGTGATCCACAGCTTCTGCCCGTTCAGCAAGTAACAGTCGCCACGCTTTTCGGCCCGCATTTGCAGTGCGAATGCGTCGGAACCTGAACCGGCCTCGCTCAATGCATATGCGCCCACGGTATCGGTGGCAAGCCGCGGCAGATAAGCCTGTTTTTGCTCTGGCGTGGCCCAACGCAGCAAGGCGTTGATGCACAGCGTGTTTTGTACATCGATCAACACGCCCACGGACGGGTCGACGGCAGAGATCTCTTCGACGGCCAGAATCGCCTCGAAAAAGGTGCCTCCCGAACCACCGTATTCGATGGGAATCTCAATGCCCATCAGACCGAGGTTGAACAGCTGCGGAATCAACTCGGGACTAAAATGCTGCTGCTCGTCCATGGTGCGAACCAGGGGCGCAATATTTTCCTGAGCAAATTGGCGGACCGTGGCACGAAAGAGTTGTTCGTCTTCCGACAGCAGGGTAAGCGGAGGAGCGGGTTGCGAAGCAAGGACGGAATCAGTCACGGAAATACGCTATTCGCTCCAATGCCTGGCTGTCCAGCGCCCTACATGGGCAGCATTGGCTTGGGAACGGCGAGCAGACGGGGGACAGGCCGGGTGCGCCGCAAATGGTGATCATGGAGCACGGAGGAGCAGCGATGCACGATGGATAACTTTTCCCGCTCCAGAATTTTGCGCGCCTGGATGCGAGCGTGGTTCGACCAGGGACCGATCGGATCGAGCTTGATGTAGGTAGTCCAGTGGCGCAGGGCGGACCGCCGATCGCCCACTCGTTCATAGGCGAGGGCGACGTTATAGTGGGCGTCGCCGTAGTGCGGTACCAGGCGGATGGCCGTGCTGTAGGCCTCGATTGCTTCGGGAAGACGTTGCAGTTCATCGAGCACATTGCCCAGATCGAAGAAGGCTAGGGCGTACTTCGGGTCAGCTTCGGTGGCGCGCCGGTAGAGCCCTTCCGCATCGATGAAACGGCGCTGGTTGTATTGGATTGTGCCCAGGTTGATGCAGGCGGGTGCATGCGCACTATCGAGTTCCAGAATTGCTTCATAGTGGGCCACGGCCTCTTGCATTTTGCCCCGCTCTTCCATACGCACAGCTTCGAAAAAGAGTCCCTGCACCCGGGTGTCGCGCGCCGCCTGATGGCTGGCGGCAGAACTGACCTCAGCCAGTTGCCGGTAGCGCGGTGAGTCAAAGTCGAATACGAATTGGCGAGCGATCGGCTCCATCATTGCACCGCTGAGGCGAAAGGCTAGCCGGGTCCCGTTGCGAACCGCACTGGCCTCGAGCAAGGGGTTGGCCACACCGGAAACCTGCCGCATGGCATGGATTGAGGCTCGAATGTTGGCCACGGAGAGACGCGTGGCACGCAGATCGCGTAGTTTGCGTAGCTGAACCAGGTCTTGAAACGAGTAAGTAGCGCTTTGGTTGATGAGCCCGGAACGCTCCCAGGAAGAAAGCTGTTGGAGGCGGATACGCAAGATGCGAAGAACGTCTTCCCGGCTGTATTGGGTAACAGTGATGTGCTCGTTGGAGGCCGTCACCCTCACACCTCAGCTTCTGAGGCGATTATGCGGAGGGGTTCAACCCCTCCGCAAGGTGTACAGCAAAAAAACAGTGGATAAGCAGGTACCAAACTCGATGCAGGAACACGGAAAGGAAATGCTTGAGTCTCTTGTAGTTAGGTGCTGGCGCAAGGCGGAAGCGGCGGAGTTGATGGAGCCGACGATCGGACTTGAACCGATGACCTGCTGATTACGAATCAGCTGCTCTACCAACTGAGCTACGTCGGCGCGCCCCCGTTTGCAGGTACCTTTTGGGATTGTATCTAGGGTCCGGCTACGCGTAAAGATGAGATGGGAATCGCGTACAGGGAAAACGAAAAGGCCACCCGGCAACAGGGCGGCCTCTTCTCTAGGGAGAATAGTTCCAACGGAGGCAAAGCCATCAGAACTTTCTGGCGAAATCTTATGGTTGCCTCCCGAGGGTGTCAAGGCAAAATCAAGGTTCTGATAACCCCTTATTTATGAGACGCTTATAGCTAAGGTCGTTTTGATATTGCACAATCCGAAGTGGGTTTTTAGCGACCCAGGAGAAGCCCCAAGCCACTGCAATCCGACTACTTAGGAGTTTGCGTGCACTCTTACTGGTTCAAGTTTCCCAATGCTGATCGTTGGTCGCAAAGGGGTAACCCCCTGACCCAGTTGTCGCATTTTGAGAGCTTCACCCACGTCTGAAGGTTCTGGTCTAACAGGCTGCGGCAAAGTTGCAAACCGCTTTCAGAAGCAGCCAACAGGGCTGCTTCTGAGGCTGCGGAAAAAGTCGGAACGGGGCAGGAAAGACGTACCTCAGGGAACCTCAGGGGCTAAAGCCCGACGTATTGTCAGTGATTTACGGCCCGACTGAAGTCGTGCCCTGATACAAAACAGAATTTTTCCGCAGCCTGTAAAGCCCCGCAATTTATGTGCCGAGCGTTCTCGCGGGTTTGAAAACCCGCACTGGACTAAAGTCGCCCCCCGATACAAAACAGAGTTTTTCCGCAGCCTGCTAGTCCTCCAGGTTGAGACGGATGAACTCGGTCTCTTCCTGGAAGGCTGAGGCGGGCTTGCCGCGGAGGACCCGATAGATCGCTCGTCCACCCCCCAGGAAGAGGCCCAGGAGGATCGCAGCGCCCCCTAGAATGCCTGTCAGGGCGAAGATGCCAAGGATGAGACGCGCGACCTTGGAACCGTCGCTGATGTAGCCCTGTGGGTTATTCCAGACAACGTCGGCCTGGTAGTTAATCTGGTTGAGGATCTTGTGTGCGATTGCGGGCGGGAGCGATCCGCTGATGACGGCCACAATGGGGCCGCTACGGCGGGTGAGCAATGAGTCGGGATGGCTTTCCGCCAGGGGCTGCGGCCAGGTGGATTTGCCATTGCCAGCCTTGAGGAAAGCGTCAATTTCGCGCAGTCGCGCCGCGGCCAACTGCGGCGTGGGATAGATCAGCAGCGTCACTACCCCGTCGCCGTCACGATCGGAGTAATGGGCGGTCACGGCTTCGGCACTGGACGAGAAGCCCACCAACGAGGCGGGAAGCACGCCGCCGGTGCGGGCATAAGCTTCGGGTCCCAGTGCGTAGCGGGTGACGCCGGTATCGAGGCCGGGACGCGGCAGATAGCCCGGCAGAGGAGGAGCAATGCCCGCCGAGCCCGGCGGCTGGGGCAGATCTTTGGCCAGCTCGCGCAATTCCGAGGGAGTCATGGGAGTGACTTTATCCAGGGTGGCATCCACCAGGGTGGCACCGTTCCAGAACAGAACGTGACTCCCATCCCAGGCTGCACTCCGTCCAATCTGCTCCACGAGGCTGCCGGCACGGCGGTAGAAAGTGAACGCTCCGAAGGCGCCGCTCGCATCCTGAAAGCGGATGGCGCGAACGTTGAGCTTGTTATCTCCGTTGGTGTAGTGAGCGGTCGCGAACTGCTGGAATCCGTATTCCTTCAGGACTGCGGCGTTGGCGGCATCCGCTGCTTCGGGCGCGGCACTTTCCTGTGCGGGCGCGCTCAGGCTCCAACCAGCAAATTCTTTGGGCAACAAGGGCTGGGCGGCGGCTGGAGAGGACGGCGCGGCCGGTTTGGCGAACGCCGGCAACAGCAACAGACAAAGGGAAAGAATCGAGGCCGGGAGGGCACGAAGCATACGCACCTGTTCAGAGACTAGAGCATTTCTCCTCTGGGTGTCGAATTGGCATTCAGTTGCCGTTGGGATGGCCGAGGCTCTGCGCCAGACGAACGCCGCTGAGGCCGCTGATGTATCTGGCTACTCCGCGATAGAGCGACTCGGCAATGCGCTCGCGGTAAGCCGGCTGCTGCAGCCGGCGCGCGTCTGCTGAATTGGTGAGGAAAGATATTTCGGCCAGGATAGACGGCATATTGGCGCCGATCAGCACCACGAAGGGAGCCTTTTTAACGCCACGATCGCGCATTCCCGGGTTTCCCTCCTCCAGGTCGTCATAGAGCGACTTCTGCACGTCGGCGGCAAACTCGCGCGATTCGTCGATTTTGTCCTTCAGGGTGATTTTCTTCACCAGGTCAGAGAGCTCGTGGATGGACTCGTCAGAAACGGCGTTCTCACGGGCGGCTACTTCCAGGGCATCGGGCGAGGTGGTGAAGTTGAGGTAATAGGTCTCGACTCCACGGGCGGATGGGTCTGGGCTGGAGTTGGCATGAATAGAAAGGAAAAGATCGGCTTGGGCCTTGTTGGCGATGGCCGTCCGCGTCTCCAGTGGGATAAATGTGTCGGTGTCGCGGGTGTAGATTACATCAGCGCCCAGGCGTTGCTTGAGCAGCTTGCCCAGGCGCAGCGCCACATCCAGCACTACCTCCTTTTCTTCAATGCCACCCGGTCCGGTGGTGCCGGAGTCGTGCCCGCCGTGGCCGGCATCGATGACGATGCGGCCGATTTTCAGCCCGAGTGTACGCACCAGGGAGCGCTCGCCGGCGGCAGTCGGGGTGGCTTCATGCGTGGATGGAGAGACAGAATCGTCATCGTCGGCGGGGCTTGGAACTGCCGGATGGAGCGGGTTTGGCTTCTTGCGGCGGGTAACTGGCTGCGGCGTGGAGGCAGGGGTTGCCGATGCTGGAGTAGTCGAAGCTAAGGATCCATCGTCCGCCTGGGGCGCGGGAACAGTGCCGGCAACCGCGGCTACGATGGGTTTCGTGGTGGGATGGTCGGTGGCCTGCACGCGGTTCGGCTGTTGTCCCAAGGCTGCGATTTCCTGCTTACCGGAGCGGGGCCCGGCGGCTGCACTCGCCACGGCGGCCGGCTGCGGAGTGTTGACGACCGGGGGAGTGTTGACGACCGGAGGTATGCCGGCGACGGCTGGTGGGGTAGAGGGAGGAAGGCTGGCCAGGTTAGTGGTGGGCGTCGCACCCGGCTTGAGCCCATGGATGTCGATGATCAGCCGCCAGGGATTGGGAAGCAGAAAGGCCGAGTAATCAGAAACCGAACTTACGTCCAGCACAACACGGGTCACATTGTTGGAAAACTGGGCGATGCGGATGCGTTTGAGGAATCCGTCGTCGACGACTTCGACCGACTTGCCGTTCAACTCCGGCGTCAGACGGGCGCCGTAGAGGTCGAAAAAGATGCGATCAGGACCGGGCACGCGAGCGGCCTGGTAAGGCACCTGGTTCTCGAGGTCAATCGCGATGCGGGTGTACACCGGGGTTGACCAGTGGCGGATTCCGCTCACCATGGAGACCTGCCCAGATTGCGGGACTTCGGTCGCAGAGGAGGGTGTGGCAGCTTGCGTCATCGGCGACGGAGGCTGGACCTGTTGCGGCTGAATGGGAGGCGGGGTCATCGCAGGAGGAGGCCGCGAAGGCGCCCGAACCTGCTGTGGCTGGATGGCCGGGGGCGTCATGCTTGGGGCAGTGCGGGTTTGCTGCGAACCAATAGCGGCAGTGAGGACAGCGTTATGCTGGGCGCGGGCCGCGGTACGATGGGGTGCGTCTAGCTCCTGGCGAGTCTGCTTTTCGCCTTGGGCGATGAGCGGGCCATAGCGGTTGCCGGGATATTGCACGCGAAGAAATGCATACTGGCCCATGGCATCATGCAGCAATTTGGGCTCGGAGAAGAGGCTGCCCTCTTCTGTCAGCAGCTGAGCGACGGCCAGTGTGCTCGCGTCGGCTTTGGGTGCTGCGGGATTGTTGTGATAGACGGCGCGATAGGCATCGAGCACTCGCTCATAAGCGGCCCGGGTGCGTTGCGACTCAGGACGATCTTCGAGGGCCTGGCGTAGATGCTCTGCCTGCTCAAACGGGGTCAACCGGGAAAGCTGGCGTGCCTGCGCCGTGAATGCAACCAGAAGGACCAACCCGGACGCAGCGCGCGCCGGCCAAGCCGGGGTGATGCGGCTTCGAGAGCAGAACGCACCGAGCAAACCCGCGGCATGGAGCATAGTTTTGAAGCGGACCCGAAACCCGCACGCCAGAGCTAACCCGATTATAGGTTGGCAAGTTGCGACCAGCAACGACAGCCAGAGTAACCGGGCGCAGGTTTGTCTTTTCTCTTTGCCCTAAAACCTAATGATTGGGTGCCCCATCCATTGGTTCTCGCGCGAATGAAGTACTTCTTCTGCTTTACACGCTAAGGGCTGTCTTTCCTAACAGTTCACGGATCACGTCGGGAACACTGGCCAAGGCTGCATTCAGCGCCGAAAGGTCGCTGCCTCCGCCTTCTGCCGTATCTGGCTTGCCCCCACCTTTGCCGCCTACCTTGGGCGCGAGAATGCTGATGATTCTGCCGGCGGCGACACGGTTGGTCAGATCCTTGGTAACTCCGGCAATCAGAGCAACTTTGCCATCCTCCTGTGCGGACCCCAAAATGACGATTCCCGACCCCAGCTTGTTGCGGAGATTGTCCACCAGGGTGCGCAACTGCCCCCGATCCAGCGAGTCGACCCTCTGGGCCAGAACCTGAATTCCCTCCACGGCAACAGCCCGGCTGGCAGCCGACGAGACCGAGGCGGCGGCGGACTTCATCCGTGCCTGTTCGAGATCGCGGCGCAGCTTCTTGATCTCTTCTTCCTGAGCCGAGAGCTTATTGTGCAACTCCTCCGCTTGCAGGCCGCGGCGGAATTCGCCCAGTGCACCGAGTCCCGTGACCGCCTCCACCCGGCGGACTCCAGAAGAAACACCGCCTTCGCTGAGCAGCTTGACTAACCCGATTTCTCCGCTGGCGCCGGTGTGGGTGCCGCCGCAGAGCTCAGTGGAGAAGTCGCCGATCTTCACCACGCGGACTCTCTCGCCGTACTTCTCACCGAATAGGGCCATGGCATGGTATTCGTTCACCGCCACGTCGATGGGAACGTCTTCCAGTGTTTCCACCTTGGTGTTGGCCAACACCTGGCGATTGATGATGTCTTCCACCTCTGCCAGCTCCTGCGCGGCAACCCCGGCGAAATGAGAGAAATCGAAGCGCAGGTGTTCGGGATCGACCAGGGAACCCGCCTGCTTCACGTGTTTACCCAGAACCTCGCGCAGAGCAGCATGCAGGAGATGGGTGCCGGTGTGGTTGCGGCGAATCGCCGAACGGGTTTCTGCATCCACGACGGTGTCGAGAACGCTGCCCAGCTCGATCGGCTGACGCAGATAGACCTTATGAGCGCGCACACCCTGCACCGGCTGCTTACAACCGAGAACATCCCCAACAATCACGTTGTGGTCGTCAGAATAGAGCCAGCCAATGTCGCTCACCTGGCCGCCGGAAGTGGCATAGAAAGAAGTGTGATCGAGCACCACCTCCACGGTCTCGCCGGGATTTGCCTTGGGCACACCGACGCTATCCCTGACGATGGCAAGCACTTCGCAATGCTGTGAGGTCAGTTGCCGGTAGCCTTCGAAGACCGTCTTGGGCAAGGTGCGGAACTCCGGGTTCGCCGAGTCTTTTGTGCCTCCCTTCCAGGAAGCGCGGGCGCGAGTCTGCTCTTCGCTGCGTGCCAGCTCAAAGCCGGTCAGATCGAAGTCGATGCCCTGATCGCGGGCTGCATCCACCATGAAGTCCAGAGGCAGGCCGTAGGTTTCATAGAGGTGGAACGCAATCGCCCCCGGCAACATGGGCGGCTTGTCTCCCGCCTCTTTGCGCACCCGCTCAATGGCAGTATCAAGCTGTTTCGAGGCCTGTGCCAGCATCCGCCCAAACTGCTCTTCCTCTGCCCGGATCACCCTGACGACACGGCTGGCGCTCTCCTCCAACTCCGGATAAGCGGCCTTCATCTCTTCCCGAACCGCGTCGACCATGCGGTACATGAACGGCTCTTCCTGGCCCAGCGCGCGCCCATGACGGATGCCGCGGCGCAGAATCTTGCGCAGCACGTAGCTCCGGCCTTCGTTGGCCGGGAGCACTCCATCGGAGATAAGAAAGGTCGCCGCGCGGGAGTGATCAGCGATGATGCGCAGGGATGCGTCACTGGCGGCGCGGCCATCCTGGTAGCGGGTTTGGGTAAGTTCGCCGGCGCGAGCGATCAGCGGCATAAACAGGTCGGTTTCGAAATTGGAGATCTTGCCCTGCAGCACAGCGGCCATGCGCTCCAGGCCAGCGCCAGTGTCGATCGATGGCTTGGGCAACAGATTCAGTTCCCCTTGCCGATCACGTTCGAACTGCATGAAGACCAGGTTCCAGATCTCCACGTAGCGGGCTTCGTCCTGGCCGAAAGGTTTTTCTTCCCCGGTCTCCGATGCTTCGATGCCCATGTCATAGAAGATCTCGGAGCATGGTCCGCAGGGGCCGGTGTCGCCCATGGCCCAGAAGTTGTCCTTCATTCCGAGCTCATGGATTCGTTCTGCAGGCACACCCTGGCCGCGCCAAAGCTCATAGGCTTCCTCGTCCCGCGGAACCCCTTCCTCGCCCTTGAAGATGGTGACGTAGAGCTTTTCCTTGGGGAGTCCGAGCCACTCCGGCGAGGTGACGAATTCCCACGCAAAAGCGATCGCTTCGCGCTTGAAGTAATCGCCAAAGCTGAAGTTCCCCAGCATCTCGAAGAAGGTATGGTGCCGCCTGGTGAAGCCAACATTCTCCAGGTCATTGTGTTTGCCGCCGGCGCGCACAACCTTCTGCGATGTGGTGGCGCGGTTGTAATCCCGGCGCTCGGCACCGACGAAGACATCTTTGAATTGGTTCATCCCCGCGTTGGTAAACAGCAAAGTGGGGTCATTCGCCGGAACCAGCGAAGAAGAGTGGACGCGACGGTGAGCCTTCGAAGCAAAGAAGCGCAGGAAGGTTTCCCGGATCTCATTACCAGAGCGGTACTGCATTTTCTAAGTTTAGAGCATCACTGGCTCTGCATCATTACCTTTGATAAACCACTTCGCCGTGGTAAATGGTCATCAGGCATTTAAGGTTATGCAGTTCGGCGGCTGGGATGGTGTACATGTCCTGGTCCCAAATGGCGATATCAGCCTCTTTGCCGGGTTCGATGGTGCCGATCTTGTCTTCCAGAAATAACTGCCGTGCAGCCCAGGCAGTGTAGGAACGAAGCGCGGTATGCACGTCCACCGACTCCGCGGTCCCGAACGGCTGTTTCCCGTAGATGCCCTTCAGGGTTTCACGTTGAAGCGATGCCCAGATGCCGTATCGAGCCGGTAATGGGGTGACGGAGTAGTCGGATCCAGCACCCCAGACAATCCCGCGCTCCATATAAGTGTGGAAGGGGTTCAAACGCAGCGACCGCTCCGGTCCGAAGTTGCCGGCATAGGTATCGCCGATCCACCAGGTGAATCCGGGTTGGGACTCGGGGTAGCCGGCGTCGTACTGCTTTTGCAACGAGGCCATGGTATCGATGGCGTGATCGGTCGGAATGTTGGCATGAATGATGCTGTGGCGGAGCCCTGGGGTGGGTTTCTCCTTCAATACTTCGGCGTAGGTATCCACCACCCAGTCAATGGCATGATCGCCGATGGCGTGGGTTCCTACCGAAACACCGGCCTGATGGAAGAGACGTACCTGTTGGCGATAGACATCGGGATGGATCGCAGGATAGCCATGGTTGCCGCTATCCACGCCGGTTGAATTCTTGTTCCACTCCTGGTAGACCCACGCGGTCCTGGCGCCTCCACTTCCATCCATGTAGAGCTTGACTCCGCAGGAGAGCAGGTTGCCATCCCCTAAGGAATTGGGCGGCCGGGGGAGCGCCTGGATGCGAGCCAAGGCAGCGCGCGCCGAGGCCAGGGTTGTGCCGCCATGCCACAGCACGCAGACGTGTATCGACAGCTTCTTCTCTTGCTGGAGCTGACGATAGGCGTCCCACGTTGGTTGCCCGATGTCAGGGTCTTTCACCGCGGTCATTCCTTCGCGATGCAGGGTATCGACCATGCGGAGAATTCCGTTGCGCAACTGCTCCGGGGTTGGATCCGGAATAAGCTTGAATACCGCGTCCATAGCTGCTTCTTTGAGCACGCCGGTAGGAACTCCCTGGGCATCACGGTCGATGGTCCCTGCCGGCGGATCTTTCGACCCGGCGTTGATATGGGCCAGCCGCAGGGCTTCATGATTGGCCACGCCATAGTGTCCGGTGGTATGCATCAACCAGACTGGATTGTGCGGCGCTGCCATATCCAGGTCGGAGGCCAGGAGATAACGGCGCTCCGCCAGTTTGCTTTCGTCCCAGCCGGCGCCCGTGAGCCACTCCCCGGGCTTCAACTTTGCGGCCGCCGTCTGGACGCGGTTGACCACCTCGGCGACCGTGGCAGCATCACTAAGACCGACTTCGTAAAGCTCCTCGTATCCGCCGGCCGCAAGATGAGCGTGGGTATCGATCAATCCCGGCGTTGCGGTCTTTCCATGAAGATCAATGACTTTGGCTTGAGGGCCGCCGCGGGGAAGAATTTGCTGATCCGAACCGACGGCAACAATCTTGCCCTGACGGATGGCGATCGCCTGGGCAATCGAGTCCTTCGCATCGACGGTCAGGATTTTTCCATGGACCAGAATCAGGTCAGCGGGTAATTGCGCGTTAGCAGACAAACCGGAAGATAGGCAGGCGATAGCGATGGCTGTCTTGAGCATGAGGGTGAAATAACTCTAACGAATCTTCAACTGGATTGGGCCTTTAAAGGCTGCGGAAAAAACATCTCCAGGAAAGAGCATCCACACAGAGATCTCTCCACTGCGCTGCGGTCAGAGGTTGTGACTTTTTGCTTCCCAGGAAGGATTGGAGAGAGCCGCAGGGCGCACTGCAGATCCCTCCACTTCGCTTCGCTACGGTCGGGATGACAAGGGGAGGGCGGTTACTCTCCGGAAGGATAGCGATTCGGATGGACAGAGATGAGCGGCTTCTCCGCAGCAACTGCAGATCCCTCCACTGCGCTTCGCTACGGTCGGGATGACAATTCTGTTGCGCCCGCGAGAGATCAGCGAGAAATACTTGCCCCACAATAGAATTGTCATCCCGACCGGAGCGCAGCGCAGTGGAGGGACCTGCGGTTTCCTTTCCGGTTTCACTCTGCTCCGTCCTCGGGCATGACCAGATCGGCTTCGCTGCATTCGATTTCCCAACTTTTTAGCACTTTGGAAATGATGGCGAAGGAAAAGCCCGCGCCTACCAGGCGGCGAATCACACGGGCGATGTGCTTCTCGTCTTGCGGCTTCTCCATACGTTTACGGGCAATGTAGCGCCGGACCAATTCCTCCTCGCTCACTTCCGCGTACGCGCTCTCGATGGTAGTCGACACCAGTTCGGCATGGACGCCCTTGTGGCTGAGCTCCTGCTGTACCCGGCGCTTGCCAAAGCTCTGGTTTTCCTGGCGCAGGCGGGTGTAGGTGGAAGCAAACGCGGGATCATCGAGATAATGCTGGTCCAAAAGCCTCGCCACTACGGTCGCGACCTTGGTCTCTCCCGACTCCCCGACCTCAACCTTGCGGCGCATCAGGCGTTTCAGCTCAGCCACGGTGCGCATCTGGCGCGCCAACGCGCCAACGGCGTACTGGTAGAGAGCCGCCTCTTCAAGCGGCTCTGGTTTCTTGCGCGGCTGGAATGGCATAAGCGCCTAAAGGCCGAGCAGCCGCCGATTCGTCGCACGGTCCGCCTGCCCGCTGGCAAAGTCATCAAAGGCGTGCTCGGTGACACGAATGATGTGATCGCGGATAAATGGCGCGCCTTCGCGGGCTCCATCTTCGGGATGCTTCAGCGCGCACTCCCACTCCATCACCGCCCAGCCGGGAAAGTCGTACTGCGCGAGCTTGCTGAAGATGCCGCGAAAGTCGACCTGCCCATCCCCCAACGAGCGAAAACGCCCGGGCCGGTCGATCCAGTCCTGGTATCCGCCATACACGCCAGATCGACCCGTGGGATTGAACTCTGCATCCTTTACATGGAAAGCGCGGACGCGCTCATGGTAGATGTCGAGGAATGCCAGGTAATCCAACTGCTGGAGCACGAAATGGCTGGGGTCATACAAGATATTTGCCCGCGCATGGCCTCCCACCGCAGCCAGAAACCGTTCGAAGGTGATCCCATCGTGCAAGTCTTCTCCGGGATGGATTTCAAAGCATAGATCCACACCAGACTCTTCGAAGGCATCGAGAATCGGCTTCCACCGGCGCCCCAGCTCGCCAAACGCTTCATCGACCAACCCCGCCGGCCGCTGTGGCCAGGGATACATATACGGCCAGGCCAAAGCACCCGAGAACGTAGCATGCGCCGTGAGCTTCAGATTCCTGCTGGCCTTTGCCGCCAGGAGCAGTTGTTGGACCGCCCACTCCTGGCGGGCCTTGGGCTTGCCTGCCACCTCAGGCGGCGCGAAGGCATCGAACTGCAGGTCGTAGGCGGGATGCACCGCGACCAACTGCCCCTGGAGATGGGTGGAAAGCTCGGTCAACTGCAGCCCCAGACCGTTCAGCATGCCTAATATCTGGTCGCAATAAGCCTGACTTTCGGCAGCCTGCTTGAGGTCGAAGAGCCGTTGATCCCAGCTGGGGATCTGGATGCCCTTGAAACCCAGACCCGCAGCCCACCTGGCAATATCCTCCAGCTTATTGAAGGGTTTCTGATCGCCGGCGAATTGAGCCAGGAAAATCGCCGGCCCTTTAACAGTTTTCATAGTGGGCACCACCCCTTGCGGCTGTTGGTTACGGCTCGCTCCACGAACGCCATACTGCGCACTCCGGCGTCGATGCCGGGTACCAGATCGCTCAGTTGCGCGGCCGGATCGTTGAAGCGAGCACGAATCGACTGCGCGAAGTCGCGATAGATATTAGCAAATGCTTCCACCAGACCTTCAGGGTGGCCCAATGGCAGACGAAACTCAGCCCGCGTTGCAGCCGACAGATAATCGCCGCCGGCATGGAAAGTCTCACTCGGCTTTCCTGCCCAGTTCACGAGGAGATAATTAGGATCCTCCTGCCGCCAGTGGAGGCCGCCCTTCTCACCGTAGAGGTGGAGCTGCAAATCGTTGCGATCGCCGGCCGCAATCTGGGAAACAAACAACACTCCCGGAGCCCCGTTGTCGAGCTTGAGCAGAACGTTGCAGTCGTCATCCAGCGACCGGCCGGCGACGACGGAAGAGAGGTCGGAGCAAATCTCCGCCACCTGGCGGCCGCTGACGTATTCCAACAGGTTGAATGCGTGCACGCCGATGTCGCCGATGGCTCCGCCTAGACCGGCCTGTCCCGGATCCGACCGCCACACTGCCTGCTTCTGCCCCGTGGCTTCGAGCGAGCTGCTGAGCCAGCCCTGCGAATACTGCACCACTGCCTTGCGAATCTTCCCCAGAGCGCCGTCGCGAGTCATGCGACGCGCCTCGCGTACCAACGGATAGCCGGTGTAGGTAAAGGTCAACCCGTACAGCAACCCGGTGCGCCGGACCACGGCCTCCAACGTCTCCGCCTCTTTCAGCGTAGCCGTAGCCGGCTTGTCACTCATCACATGGAAGCCATGCTCCAATGCTGCCGCTGCGCTGGGCAAATGGACATGATTGGGAGTAACGATGCAGACGAAGTCGATCGCGTCGTTGTGGGTACTCCGGCGCTGGCGCTCCCGCTCCATCATCTCCTGATAATTTGCATAGGCCCGGTCAGGGCTTATGTGATAGGTCTCGCCTGCCTGGCGCGAGCGCGCCGGGTCCTGACTGAACGCTCCAGCTACCAGTTCGATGTCACCATCCAACTCCGCTGCCATGCGATGAACAGGCCCGATAAAAGAACCCGCACCGCCCCCAACCATCCCCATTCGAAGACGTCTGCCTTGTTGCCCCATCCTCACCTTTCGTGAATAAAACCGCGCTGAGCGACGGCAATGTTGCCCCGTGACGAGTTTTTCACCAGGTACATCATCTCGTCGGCAGCGCCAATGATCTCCTGGATCGAGCTGCCGTCCTCCGGATAGCTGGCAATTCCGAAACTAGCCAACATCCGCAGCTCCAATCCTTCCGATAACAGATATCTTGTCTCATGCAGCGAGTGCAAGAGCCGCTGGGTCACTTCAAGCGCCGCATCTTTCCCGGTTTGCGGCAAGAGAACAATAAACTCATCTCCGCCGTAGCGAAAGGCGGAATCGATTCCGCGCACGTTTTGCTTGATGGTCCGGGCTATTTCAGCCAGCAGCCGGCTGCCGGTCAGATGGCCATAGAGGTCGTTGACCCGCTTGAAATGGTCGAGATCGATAAAGATCAGACTGAAGGGAAGACTGAAGCGGCGAGAGCGCTCGAGTTCGCTCTCGGTCACGGAAAACAAGTGCCGCGAGTTGTATAAGCCGGTGCAGTCATCGGTGATCGTCAGCTCCTGGATGCGTTCCACGGCGCGTACATTTTGAATGGCGATCGCGGCGTAGTCGCACAGCACGCGGAGAAATGCTGTGGTTTCCGTGGTCAGCGTGGCGGCGCGATAGTTCACCAACTCGATAACGCCCAGGGTACGATCGCGCGAGCGGAGTGGAATGCAGATGGCGCATCGCACCGAGCCGGCAAAGGCTGAGAAACGAGGATCGCCGCCTGGATCGGATAAAACCACCGCCTCCCCGTGCTGCGCGACCCAGCCGGCGATGCCCTCGCCCAGGTCAACCCGCAGATTGCGGTCACCGGAAGACTTTCCCGCTGCCACCGCGTAATAGAGATTCTGCTGCTCTTCATCCAAGATCAGCAATGACCAGGATTCAGGCTCAAAGAACTGCTCCATCTGCTGCATGATGGCGCCCAGGATCGAATCCAGGTCGAGCGAGGAAGTAAGTGCACGCGCCACGTCGTGGAAGACCCTCAGGTCCTTGGGCAAGGGCGAACGCGCTGGAAAGGAATCATCGACCATTCTGACTGAGCTGGGATTCTGGCGCTTTTAAAGCATTTCCCTTCTACCCTGCATAGGAGAGTCTAGTTAATTGCGTCTTTCTGAAAAAAGCCGCGTCGCGAGTCGTTACGTGTCCCACTTCCAAAGTGAAATGCTTAGCCTCCGATATGGACCATGCTACGCGAAGGTTTGAGGAAGCCGGGCTCGCCGATGTGATGGCGTGCCTCCTTGGTCTCGACCGTCTTCTCAATGAAAGCGGCTAGATCGTCATCCGACCCACCCCGCACCAGCACGCCGTAAAGATCGTGATCGAAGTGCGAAAAAAGGCAGGTCCGGATTTTGCCATCGGAAGTAAGGCGTATGCGGCTGCAGGCCCCGCAAAAGGCCTGGGATACGGGGGCGATGATGCCGATTTCCCCAACCCCGTCGTCGAAGGTATAGCGGCGGGCGGTCTCACCGGGGTTGTTGGCGGCAAGAGCCACCAGCGGGCGGAAGCTGTTCAGTGTATCGACCACCTCCGCCAACGGAACAACCACTTCCGGCGTCCATAAGCGATCTTCTTCGAGGGGCATGAACTCGATAAAACGAACGATCACGCCTTCGTCTCGCGAGAAGCGGGCGAAGGGGACGATCTGGTCCTCGTTGAAGCCGCGAAGCAGCACGCAGTTCACCTTGACCGGTCCCAAGCCGGCTCGCTGGGCGGCGCGCAGCCCGGCCAACACTTTTTCAAAGCTGCCCGGCACGCGGGTAATGCGAGCAAAGGTTGCAGAGTCGACCGCGTCCATGCTGACCGTGATGCGGCTCAGGCCGGCTTGCGCCAAGGGTGAGGCCAACTCAGCCAGCAGATGCCCATTCGTGGTGACGGCCAGGTCCAGAGGCTGTCCGGCCGGGTGGGTGCGCAGCTCGGCAAGCTTGGCCACCAGGGAGACGATGTCTTTGCGCAGCAGAGGCTCGCCCCCGGTCAGCCTGACCTTCTCGATACCCAGGCTGACGAAGACCCGGATGATCCGCAGGTAATCCTGCATTCCCAATTCGGCAAACTGAGCTCCCTCGGACCCAGTTCGGCAGTACACGCACTTGTAGTTGCAGCGGTCGGTGATGGAAACGCGGAGGTCCGTAATGGTCCGGCCGAACTTGTCTTTCAGGCGCGCCGCGGGGTGTGCGCTGAGTACTGCGGGCGGACTGATCAATGACGCGGTCCATGACATATTTGACTCCGGCTAGTAGGATGCCGCGACTGGTTTGCGTATCCTGATGACAATTAGAGCATTTTTGCGTCTTCCCGACCCAAGGGGGGTGGGCAAAAAGACATATCCGCAATGTAATAAATGCTATAAACCGTGCCGGGACAGCAACTACGGACTTCCCAATGCCCCGATCCTGCACTATAGTCAGTTAAATAAATGGATACTCCGACCGAGACGAAATCACAAGTTCAACACGGAACAGCAGGATTTCCTTCTTCCTCCGGTAAGTCATTTAACGGATATTTCACCGCCGATAAGCGGTGGAATTTCCGCAAAAACGACCTCATCGATGCTCGCGCCCGGCGCCTCTTCGAGACAACCGCTCTTGCCTGCACGCACGATGCGTATCCGTTCCAGATTCCCCTGGAGGGCAGAACCGGCCCCACAGTGCGGGCGGACGGCCACTCCATGCTGATGCTTTCGTCCTATGACTATCTGGGACTGATCGGCGACCCGCGTATTGACGCCGCGGCCATTGAAGCGATTCGGAAGTACGGCACCGGCACCGGCGGAGCCCGGCTGCTAACCGGGACCACCGACCAGCACATCCAGATGGAAAAGGACCTGGCTGCTTACAAAGGCACGGAAGCAGCTATCACTTTCAGCTCGGGCTACTTAGCCAATGTAGCGGTGCTCGGCGCGCTGCTCGGTCCAGCGGATCGAGTGATCATGGACTCGCTGTGCCACCGCAGCCTCACGGATGCCTGCCGCTTTGCCGGGGTGCAGCTGCAGCGGTTCCGCCATAATGATGCTTCGTCCTTGCGTCAGGAATTGCAAAACGGATGCCAGGCCAACCGCACTTTGGTCATCTCGGATGGGGTTTTTTCGATGGATGGTGACGTTTGCCATTTGCCCGAGATTCTGGAAGTGAAAAAGGAATTCGGGTTTTTTCTATTGGTCGACGAATCCCATGCTTCCGGGGTGCTGGGAGCCTGTGGCCGTGGAACCGATGAACACTTCGGCATTGCCACCAGTGAGGTAGACATCTGGACTGGCTCGCTGGCCAAGTCGATCCCTTCGACGGGTGGTTTTGCTGCTGTTTCCCAGGAGCTGGCGATCTTCCTGCAACATGGGGCTTCGCCGTTCATTTTTTCCGCTGCCTTGAGCCCGGCAGCAGTCGCCGCGATCCGCGAAGGTCTGGCGATCTTGAAGGAAGAACCTGAGCGGGTGGCAAAGATCAAGCACAATGCAGACTTTTTGCGCAGTGGCCTGTGCTCGCTGGGTTATGACACCGGGTTGTCGGAGACGGCGGTTATCCCGGTCATTCTCAACGACGAGACAACCACGGGCCTGTTCGCCCGGCGGCTCCGCGACCACGGCATCCTGGCGACGCCGGTGCTCTTCCCGGCGGTTCCTCAAGATTCCGCCCGGCTCCGCCTATGCGTAACTGCCGCGCATACCCAGGCTGACCTGGAATACACTCTCGATGTGTTCGAGAAGATGGCGCGCAACTAGGCCTGATTCGGCCGCAGCGGCCCGGACTCTTATGCCGTCCCCATTCGACAAGCTCAGGCCAGACTCTCCGGGACTGCTTCGTTGCCGACATCGAATGCCGTAAAAAATAATGCAAAAAGAGAGAGAAAAGAGAGAAAAGGGTCTGGCGAGTGAGAATTCCGGTCGATTCTTTGGGCTTTTTCGCTGCGAATCTAGTGCCAGGCACGAAAGGCAAGGACGGCGTTCAGTCCGCCGAAGGCGAATGACTGCGACAACGCAGCTTCTGCCTGGGCTGCGCGGCTTTGGTTCGGAATCACGTCCAGCTCACATTCCGGGTCCGCTTGGGTGTAGTTCGCCGTGGGAGGCAGCACTCCGTTACGCAAAGCGAGGATCGTGGCCACCGCTTCGATCGCTCCAGCTGCGCCCAGAGTGTGACCGTGCATCGACTTGGTCGAGCTGACGGGTAGCGCAGCGGTGTGAGCACCAAAGACAGCGTGAATAGCCGCAGCTTCCATCCGGTCGTTGGCCTCGGTTGCGGTGCCGTGAGCATTGATATAACCAATCTGCTCCGGAGCTAACCCGCCATCGCGCATCGCACTGCGCATGGCCCGGGCAGCGCCTTCGGCGGAAGGCTGGGTCACATGGCATGCATCGGCCGACATGCCGAAGCCCACGATCTCCGCTAGCGGCTTCGCGCCGCGCGCCAACGCTCGGTCCAACGGCTCCATAACCAACATCGCGGCGCCCTCACCCAGGATCATTCCCGAACGGTTGGCGGAAAAGGGTCGACAGGTATCCGGGCTGACCACACGCATCGCCTCCCATGCCTTTAATCCTCCCAGGAAGAGCGGCGCCTCACTGCCGCCGGCAATGGCCAGAGGCGCTGCCCCGGACCGCACCATCCACAGTGCGTTACCAATGGCGTGCGCCGAAGAGGAGCAGGCAGTGGAGATGGTATAGGCCGGGCCATGCAGGCCATACTCCATGGAGATGTGGCTGGCGCCGGCGTTACTCATGCCCAGGGGAATGGTGAGTGGATGGACCCGATGCCTGCCGTGGTGGAAGAGTTCCCAATACCCAATTTCTTCGGTAAACCGGCCGCCCATGCAGGAACCGGTGATGATGGCCGCGCTCTCGCGTAGTTCGTCAGTCCATTCGACTCCAGCCATGGAAACGGCTTCGCGGGCAGCAATTACGGAGAATTGCGCGAAGCGGTCCATGAAACTGAGCGACTTGCGGGAAAAGTAGGTGTCGGCGTTATAGCCACGCACGGCGGCGCCATTCTTGAAGCGAACCTGATTCATGCCCATTTCGGCAACCGGCCCGACATCGTGCGGGATCGGCCCGATACCAGATTGACCGCTAGCAAGTGCCTGCCAGAATTCTCGCTGGTCAAGGCCTAGAGCGCTGATGACGCCCATTCCTGATATGACAACTCGCATCTACACCATTTTCATCGAGGACTGTATCGAGGGTACCAAACTCATTCGGTCGCGACCTGGGCCGAGGGATTCTGCTTGGAATCCACCAGGTAGGTGACACCATCGATCATTTCGCGAATGGTCCGGATCTTCTTCGCGTCTTCGTCTTTGATCTCGATGTCAAACTCACTTTCGAGGTCGAACAGAATGTTGATGCTGTCCATCGAATCGATGCCCAACTCTTCGAAGGTGCTATCGGGCTTGACCTTCTCGAGGGGAATTCTTTGGGTGGTGGCAATCACTCGAAGAACTCGTGCTTGGATCGTCTCAGACATTAGGGGCCTTCTAAAAACCACAGTTCTGCCCGAGCGCGTGGTGGAGGCCCGGGGAATGAACTGTTTCAGTAAAGTTAAACCGCGAGCCTAGTGCTGGCAATAGTTTGTCATTGAAAGCGAATTTTTCAAACTTTTGCCTCGGCGACGGCAAGCCGCCGGGCAGTGCGCCAGGCGTAATGCAAGGCGGAGACGATGGTGAGCAGAGCAGTCGCATCGAGAGCTACGGTGCGCAGCATGGTAAGGGGGAGGGGCGCGTAGACCTGGCAGAGCAGGACGGCGAGCAGCGCCAGGATCTGCGCGCAAGTGCTTGCTTTGCCGTAGATGCTGGGGCGAAAGTCGCGCATGCCAAGACTGATGTAGAGCAGCGAGGCGACGATGAGAATGCCCAGATCGCGGCTGAAGACCAGCACCGTGACCCGGCGCGGAACCAAGCCCTGGTGCATAAGCACCAGAAATAAGGTGCTAAGCAGGAGCTTGTCGGTCACGGGATCGAGGTACTGACCGATTTGCGTATGCTGCTTGAGGACCCGTGCGGCAAGGCCATCCAGGCCATCGCTCAACCCGGCCACAACGAACAGGTAGAGTGCGGTTTTGTAATGGGACTCAAGAACCGCGATGACCAGAAAGGGTATGAGGCACAGGCGCAGAAACGTAAGCAGGTTGGGAGCTGCGCGTAATTCTTTCAGCAAGGCGTTCCAATCTTCATGGCTTGTCAGAATTCTTGATGGTACATGAGCTTTTGATATGATAGCGAAATGCACGGCGCAGGCGCGTAGCTCAGTTGGTTAGAGCGCTACCTTGACACGGTAGAGGTCAGGAGTTCGAGTCTCCTCGTGCCTACCATTCTTTTATCGCGTTCAGGGGCTAAAGAGCGTGTGTGAGAACTCGGTTCTGGAAGGGCGCGGCTTCAGCCGTGCCGTAAATAACATGGCCCTACCGGGCTTTAGCCGCTGAGGTACGTTTTTTCTATCCTCTAAATTCTCTTGTGCGCTGAT
>Ga0302325_10000520_pt1 | contig 106346 bp, 70 predicted proteins | sample Palsa_T0_2_FD_201948 | JGI IMG/M metagenome (GOLD analysis project Ga0302325, IMG submission 201948) | Peat permafrost microbial communities from Stordalen Mire near Abisko, Sweden - Palsa_T0_2 | ecosystem: Environmental > Terrestrial > Soil > Palsa > Peat permafrost | place: Sweden: Abisko...
ACCCCGACCCATCGCGGCCATCGCGTCCTGGACGCGGGGATAACAGCCGGCGACAGTTGCCGCAAACATGGCGGCGCCCAGCGCGGCCGTCTGAACGGAGCGGTTCACGCGAACCGGCAGGCCCAGAACATCAGCCACCGTCTGCATCACATAGGGGGACTTATGCGCGATACCCCCCGTGGCGATGACACCCCGGACCGGTACTTTTTCGGCACTGAAGTGGTCGACGATCGAACGGGCGCCGAAGGCGGTAGCTTCGACGAGGGAGCGGAAGAGCCGCGGCGGGTCGCTGGCCAAAGTCAGGCCGGTGATGGCGCCGGTGAGTAGCGGATTGGCGCCCGGCGTACGCCGGCCGTTGAACCAGTCGAGGGCCAGTTCGCTGTGCTCGCTCAGGGGCAACCCTTCTGCCGCACAGGCCAGGGCAGGAATAATTTTCTCGGTCGCTGCGTCATCCAATCCGCTGTGTTTGAGTGGCCAGGCCAGGACGTCCCTGAACCACGCGTAGACATCACCGAAAGCTGATTGCCCCGCTTCCATGCCGATCATGCCCGGTAGGATGGACCCCCGGACAAGTCCACAGATCCCGGGGACGGGCCGGGCAGGCCGGTCCCCCGCCGGCACGACGAGCATATCGCAGGTGGAGGTCCCCATGACCTTGGAAAGGACGAAGGGTTCGATCTGGGCGCCGACGGCTCCTATGTGCGCGTCGAGCGCACCGATGCCCACGAGCGTACTCTCCGGCAACTGCCAGCATTCCGCCCACTCGCGGCAAAGGACACCCGCCGGTTGGTCGGCCGTATAGACAGGATGTGCGGATTCGAAGACAAAAGGATACAAAAGGGGGTCGAGGTCGCGGAAGAAGGCAGGGTCGGGATAGCCGCCATGGGCATCGGCCCAGAGCGCCTTATGGCCTGCCGCACAAACGCTTCGGCGGAGGCTACCAACATTCCGACCTCCGGTGAGCAGAAAGGGGATCCAGTCGCAGTGTTCGACAAACCCGCGGCAGTGCAGGCGAAGCGTCTTGCTCCGACGTAGGATATGCAGGAGCTTGGCCCAGTACCACTCCGGCGAGTACACGCCGCCCACGTAGTCCAGATAGGGCTTCTTCCATATCCGCGCATGGGCGTTGATCTCAGCCGCCTCCGAGACAGCGCTATGGTCTTTCCAAAGCAGGAACATCGCATCCGGGTCCTCCTGAAACTGCTCCGACAGGGCCAGGGGCTTTCCATTTCCATCAACCGCGATCGGTGTGGAGCCCGTGCTGGCGACCGAGATCGCCCGGATCCGGCGGCGAACGGCAGTGCCCGCCGCTGCCAGGCATGCGCTCACACACTCGCGCATCGACGTGAGGTGATCCTGCGGGTGTTGACGAAACTGGTGGCTCGTGGGATCGCAATAACGGCCTTCGCGCCAGGCCGGGTAGGGAACGACGGCAGCTGAGATCTCCCGGCCATCGGCGGCGTCGACCAGCAAGCTCCGGACGGAATCTGTGCCAAAGTCCAGGCCGATGACGTAGTGTTCGTGGGGGTTCAGCATGGGTCAGGCGTATAGGGGTCCGTAATTCAAGCACGCATGGTGATCGTTTGCAAACTGGGACCAGGAAGCCGGCCGAAAAATTTGCTCATCCCGAACATTGTGCATATTCACTGGGATCCGCAGCATAGAAGCAAGCGTGATCAGGTCCGCACCGATATGGCCATAGCTGATCGCCCCATGATTCGCACCCCAGGCCGCCATCACGGAATAGACATCGCGGAAAGCACCCTCACCCGTCAGCCGGGGAATGAACCAGGTGGTCGGCCAGGTGGGGTCGGTTCGTTCATTGAGGATAGCGTGGACTTCGGCAGGCAGGTCGATGGTATATCCTTCGGCCAGTTGGAGCACAGGGCCGAGACCCTTCACCAGGTTCAGGCGGCACATGGTCACGGGCATGCCCCCGCGCGTCACGAATTGCGAGGAAAAGCCGCCGCCGCGGAAATAACCTTTGTTCGCCGGGTACCAGGTCGTCGCCGCCAAACAACGATCTTTTTCTTCTTCTGTGATCTCCCAAAATGGTTTTAGGGCCGGTTCTCCGTGTCGTTCCTGCTGCCCGGTCCCGTCGAGGGTAGCGGACCCGGAATTGATCAAATGGATAAAACCGGTGTCATATGGCTTTTGCGGCCTCCATCCCGTTACGCGTTCCACCGCTTCCGGGCTCCAGTACGTCCGCACATCGGCAAAAATTTGGGCCGTACTCGTTAACAAATGACCGAATAGCATGCTGACGCCGTTGAGCGCGTCGTTCTCGGTGGCGACAATATAGGGAGCGCGAAGACCGTTCCAGTCGAAAGAAGAGTTAAGTATCGCTTCCGCAAAATCCCCGTTCGGCAAAAAGTCGGTCCATTGCCGCTGGCCCTGGAATCCGGCCGCGATCGCGTTATGCCCGTGCGCTTCTTCGCCAAATCCCACGTGTGCGAGCGCCGGGTTGCCGGTCATCAGGTCGCGGATGATGAGGGTCATTTTGACGACCATTGCCCACTCTTTGTCCTTCTGTGCCGCGCCCGAGGGCGCCGCGTTGCGGTCCCTTCCCTCCCGGCAATGCGTGCGGGTCCAGACCATGGCGTGTGCGAATTCGGCCTCATCATAGATCCTTTTTTCGATCCGGCGGAGTATCTCGACCGACTCGATCTGCTGGGTGCGCATCCCCAAAAATTCCCGCATCCAGTTCGGTTCGACGATCGAGCCCGCGATCCCCATGCTGACCGCGCCGATCGCGAGATAGCTTTTGCCGCGCATGATCGCCACCGCGAGGCCGACCCGGGCAAAAGCGAGCAGCTTTTCGGCGACATCTTCCGGGATGGTTTCATCGTCCAGGTCCTGCACGTCGCGTCCATAAATGCCAAAAGCCGGCAGTCCCATTTGACTATGCGCCGCCAGCGTAGCCGCGAGGTAAACCGCTCCGGGTCTTTCTGTGCCGTTGAAGCCCCAGATTGCTTTAGGCCAATGCGGGTGCATATCCATGGTTTCTGCTCCGTAAGCCCAGCAGGGCGTAACAGATAAAGAAATACCCACGTTGTTTGCTTCAAATTTTTGGCGACAGGCCTCTGCTTCCGCAATGCCGCCGATACACGTATCGGCGATCACACAACGTACATCACTTCCATCCGGATAGTGCAGCGTGCCGCTGTACAAGGCCGCCACGGCACGGGCCATTTTCATGGTGGTCGCTTCGAGGGATTCGCGGACGCCCCCGAGGCGGCCATCGATGATGGGTCGGATACCAATTCTCGGATAATTCATCAAAAGATCGTTTTTATTTGATCGAGCGATACCCCCAATATGGCAGTGGAAATAGCGCTTAGCTGGGCCTCGGGGCCGGTGAAATGAAAGACGCTGTGCCGGTGCGTGACGGAAAGCCCCGGGGGCACAAAGGCGGCCGTGGACACGCTTTCGAGTTCATAAAAGGGTCCCATCTGGCTGCCGTCCGCGAGCGGGCCGTCGTTGTAGGCGTTCATTGCGTCGCCGCTGAACGGCGGCAGGTCGGTCCGCCACTGCTGGTTGAGATAGCGGCCGAGCGGATCCTGGTCGAAGAGGATGATCGTAAGTACTCGTTTTTCGGCGTCGTAACTGCCTGCGACCGGGCTCGCCGCAGCAGGATGAATGCCCAGCTTGCCGCGATTTTTTCCATCGGCCTTAAAAAAAAGTACATTATTCCGGTATTTTATTCGGTCCGAAGGGATTTCACCAAAGTAATCTGTGGTCGACGGCTTGTTCGAAACAGTCCTATTTGCGGAATCGCCTTTATACGGGATGATGATCGTCGTATGGTCCGAGGGCGGGAACATGTCGAGCACCCAGAGGCAGGGCATGCCGGTGGAGTCATCCCAGGCCTGCGTGCCCGTGTTCGTTAGCGTATTTTCCGTGCGGTAGCCGACAGCTTTGACGGCAGGGTCCAGGCTCACGCCAAGCCAATGCTCGATCGAGCCGGGGCTGAGTATCGTAACGGTCCGCTTGATCTCAAGTGAAAGATTCGTGCCGGCATAGTTCGCGAGCTGCATGGCCTTACTGCAAATGGCCAAGCTGTCGCTTTTCTTTTCCAAGGTCCAGGGCTCGCTGTCAAAGGCAGCAGGGGTATGCCAATTGGAAAATTCCATGGCTGTTCCTTTAGCAAAAAAGAGGGAAAAGGGGCCGCCTTCGGGACCCAGCCAGAGCCGATTCTCGCCGCCGTAAGCATTCACATGGGCGTCTAGCGGGCCATCGAAGGCCTTGTAATGGATCCAGCCAAAGCTCTTGTCGCCGTCCGCGGTCGAAGTAAAAATCTTCGCCTGGTATTTCGGGGACAGGATCATTTTGCTGTCGCCGTATTGCAAGGTCACCAGATCAGGATCCTGTTTTGTCAAAAAGGATAGATCGTAGCCGAAGCTGCCGGGAACCGGCGTTTTATCGATACAGCCCAGGGTACTTATCGCCATTAGTATAGGTAATAATTGTTTTTTCATCTAACAAGCATGGTGCAGCCGCAATTAAATCTTAAGCAAAACAATTTATTCCGTCCTTCATCCAAAGAACAGTTGACTTTTTTTATTCCCTTTCCGATTTGACATGAGGGCTACGCCTCTTCATCTGTCCCGAATCGTTGACTTTCTATCACGAGAACACCCGCAGCCCACTATTGTCCCGAAAATGCATAGGAGGAAATTATTTGACCAATGTCGATCTTATTCTCCCGATCAAAGAATCATTTACTCTTTTCATATCACTGTTGTCCGACTAAAATATAAGAAAATGGGGATATAAAAAAGGGCAGTTCCATAGAACCACCCAAATAGGCTATGTTTGAGTTACCACACTACAAGCATAACCTAATGAGTGAAATTAAGAAATTCTCCGGACAGCCGGTTTTATCTCAGATATTAGATGTGATACCAAGCTCGATTATCAATGCAGCGAACCGAAAACATAAGGCCAACCGTTACTATAAGCGATTACCCTTGCGGATTCACTTAGTGAGCCTGCTGTACGGTGTGTTCAGCTACTGCAACGGGCTCCGGGAGGTTTGCGAAGGGATGCTGGCCTGTGAAGGCAAGCTATCTCATCTGGGTTTGGATAAGGCTCCGGCCCGAAGTACGCTCTCGGATGCCAATAACAAACGGAGCTACCAGGTCTTTGAAACGATTTATTACGGATTACTGGCCAGCTACCACTCTTTTATCTCGGACAGCCGGTTAAAGGGCTTGAGTATAAGAAACTTAAAGATCATCGACTCTACCACGATCCAGTTGTTCAGCGAGATCCTGCGAGGGGTGGGCCGGAAGCGGCTGGACGGATCCAGGCAAAAGGGCGGGATCAAAGTGCATGCGCTAATGGATGCCTTTAGCGGGGTAACAGAATTTGTCCGCATGACGGCAGCCAGGGAAAACGATGTTAAGTTCCTGTACAAGCTCAAATTACCGGCTGGCAGTTGGATCGTCTTCGACAAGGGGTATACTGCTTACCGGCAGTTTGCCCGCTGGACCCGGGAGAAAATCTGGTTTGTGACCCGGATGAAGGACAATGCCGATTTTCATGTAACCAAGGTACTGATCGATAAGACCCGGAAGCGACAAGCCAAAGGCGTTCTCAAAGAGCAGTACATTACGGTGGCCGTCAAAGTAAATGGGTTGGTGGTTGAGCGGCTGAAACTCAGGCGTATCCTGTTTAAAACAGACGACGAGAAGCTCTATGTCTATGTCACCAACAATTTTATCCTACCAGCGGCTCAAATAGCCGTTATCTATAAAAACCGGTGGATGATCGAGTTGTTGTTCAAACAGATCAAACAGAACTTTCCGTTGCGGTACTTCTGGGGAGAAAGCCCCAACGCCATCAAAATGCAGGTCTATTGCGTACTCATAGCCCAACTTCTGATGGTCGTCATCCGAAAGAAAGCAGCTACTAAGAAGTCTTTTGCCAACATGATCACCGTTATCCGGCTGCACCTGATGAGCTATGTGGGGTTATTGGAATTTATCAGAGATACTTATAAGGCATGGAGAAAGACCGACAATGCCTCGTTCGCCTTTAGTCCGTAATAAACCAGGGGGAGCTACCCCAAATTTTGAAACTACTGAATTTAGCCTGTAGCCCTTGCCCATAAAGGGTCACAGATTTTTAAACCCGGATTTATCCGGACAACAATGATATTCGATGGAGACCAATTGCAGGGATTTGTCCACAAAAGTTGGAGCGAGCACGAGGTTGTCCGCGTTCCCAAACATTTTAACTGTCGGATATACCAAGCCGGCAAATACCTCGCCTGCCATTAAAATGTTCGACATTGCCGCAGTTACCTTGTAATAATTCGTCTCATCCTGGCTTATCTTTTTGACAAGCCATTTGGCGAGAAAGCTATTAACCAGAAGCTGCGATTCACTCAATTTTTCGAGGAAATCGGACGAAGTATAAATATTTTCCAGTTCCCTTTTGCTTTCAAGGGAAACTGAGTTTTCTTTTGTAAAGGCCACCCGATTGAGCAACATGTCCTCCGTATTCTTCCAAGTCGTAAGCGCGATTTTATCACCAACCTGCGGATTTAGCTCAAAAAAGGGTACCCCTCTGCCTATGCTTCCATAAAACCGGGGCTTCCCCTGCTCATTGGCCCTTCCCATAGGGGCGGCATTCGGCGGCGGGTACGTAACCTGACAAATATTCACCGGTTTTTCGCAGACGCGTGTTCTATGAATATATTGACCTGGAAATATCTTAATTGCGCTTGTAGGAAATCCAGTTATCAGGACTCTTATCAAGTCTTGAATTTGGTCAACGGTTGCCGTTCGAAGGTCGATGGCCTCGATTTCCGAGATGAGCTGGAGCACTTTTTCTTTATTTGGAACATCAATGCTCATGAATAGCGGGTAATTTTTAGCTGAACACCCTTTACACTATATAAAGGTGGTCCAAGCGCCGCGAAATGTGTGCCACTCCAGTGTTTGTGGCCAAAAAGGCAGAAAGGTCCTAAACTTCGGACAGCATCAGTTCACCTGCGATTGAAATTTATCAATAACGTTTGTCAAAATGGCCTACTCGTGGCTATTATCCGCAGTTACTGCCAACGCCATATTTTGTTAGGTGAACGGTTGCCACTTTTCTTCACGGACCTTTTCGTATTGTCTACCCTATTCAAATCCCAACTATACTCTCCTCTCACATAACTCAATTTCATACCGCCGCTCGGGCAACCGGCCGCTATGGGCCGCTTGGGCGTGGCGCCAGTGCGTGGTGCGGACCTGGGACCGGCTGGGCTCCGCTGGGGCAATTGATACCAGCTGCAATGAAATGACCCATAAAGGCATGTCTTCAGCAATCATTGGGTCAGCCAACCATTATCCGCTTTTGCCCGCCAAAAAATACTCCTCGAGGCTGGCAATCGTGTTTTGAAGGCCATCTTCGCCCTTGAGTTCGCCCGCGAGACCCGACAGGTTTTGGGCGATCTCCGGGGAAAAGACATCTTGAATAGCCGCTATCAGTTTTTTGGTGGAAAGCCGCTTGAACGGGATGTGAGCACCCAGCTTCCTTTTCTGAATGAACTTTCCCCACCAATGCTGATCCCCGAAGATGGAAAGGACGACGGTCGGTATTCCCGCTCTCAGCGCCGCGGCCAGGGTCCCTACACCGCCGTGAATGATCGCTGCCCGGCATCGGGGAAAAAGCCACTCGTGGGGGATGGAGGGCACGACAAACAGTCTGGGGTCTGTGGGAACTTCCGGCAGCCAGGACCAACCTTCACAAAAGATATAGCGATGGTCAGTTCGTGCGAGCAATGCTGCCAGGACCTGTGTAAACAGTGCCGGATCGGGGATAGGCATGCTGCCCAGGCCGATATAGATAGGCCGGTCGCCAGTCCCGAGCCATTCAAGCAGCTTCCCAGGGATATTTTTTGAAGCATTATTTGAAAGCGCCGGCATGGAAAGAAAACCCGTGACCTGTATATTGTCGTCCCAGTCGGCCGGACGCTGGAGGAGCGCGGGGCTTACCGCATAGCAGGTAAGGATATGCTCTGAATCGGCCTTATCAAAAATGGACTGCTGTAATGCCGGCAAACCCAGGGATTGGCGGTGCTCATTTACGGAAGTCTTTACTCTGCGCCAAAAAAACGACCGAAGGAGCCGGAAGGTAGCCCTGTTGTAGGCCGGGAACTTAAAAAAGTCAAACGCGGGGAAGTCAAAGCCAGCGAAAGGAAACTCCCGGGTAGCATTGGTCGGAAAACTGAGTTGAATGACTGCCCACCGCTTGCCCATTTTTTCTGCGATGGAACTGATCCAATGGATGCCGAGGGCGCCGGTCACCAGGACCTCTGGCCTCAGGCAGCCTTCCCACAGATCCCGGTTCATCTGTGTCTGCCATTTCCCGCCCCGCTCGTGAATAGACCGAAGCAACCGGAAGGTATTCCCGGTCTGCAAGTGACGGACTGCTTCCGGCGACTGCAGGATTTCTTCGGTACTTCCGGCCAGTGGATGAAAGTCGATTCCATGGTCTTGTACGAATGACCTGAAATTCTCGTGCGCCATCAGCGTTACCCGATTGCCTTTCCGAAGCAGGCCAAGGGAAAGCGCCACGAAGGGCTGGACATCTCCCCGTGAACCGATAGCGATAATTCCGTAGTGGAGCATGAATTGTTAAGAAATCTCCGGTAAAACAAGTCATCAACCCCTTCATCCAATCTGCAGCGCCGAATGCTGATGGAGGGGGTAGAAGACACATTCGAAGATTACCCTCCTGCGCTTGGGGGAACACGTCCATGTAATCTGCCCCGGCAGCAGGGGATTAATACAGCTTTAGCTCCTCGTACTCCAACCGGAAACGGTAGGTCCCGGAAGGCAAATTCCTTCTCAGTTTGTATTTATCATCGAGTATCAGCGTGGCGGACGACCCAGGCGGGATCGTACAGGAGTATATCAAATGCCCGTTCTCGTGTTTCCAACCGGAGCGGATCCAGCCGTAGGGGGAAAGGTGGGTGGCGGTGAAACTGTCCAGGCCGGGGACGATATGCGGGCGAAGGAGAATATGCTTAAAACCCGGGGCCGCAGTATCGGGCAGGATGCCGCCGAGACCCTTGAAGAACCAGGCCCCGATCTCGCCGAACATGATGTGGTTGAGGGAAGCGTCGCTGCCTGGATTAACGGACCAGTTCTCGTAGAGGGTAGTCGCGCCGTTTTTGATCCACCAGCCCCAGGACGGTTCGGTCTCGCGGGTTGCGAGCCGGTAAGCGAGTTCAGGGTAGCCGTTTTCGCTTAGGGCATTCAGGATCGTCTTGGTGCCCAGCAGCCCGACATCCAGCTTTACGCTATCGGCTTCTACGTGGAAGGCGAGGCAAGCGGCAGTCATTTTTATATATGGAGTCGGGACGAGGTGCCAGTATAAGGCCGCGCTCAGTTCTGTCTGAAAGCCTTGATCATACTCTCCGGTCCTTTTGTCGAGATACTTTGCATTAAAGGCCGATTTGATTTTTTGTGCGAGCACAGTATACTTCCTGGAATCGGCCTCTTTGTGCAATAGATGGGCTGTCTCGGCCAGGATCACGGCATCGGCGTAATAGTAGCAGGTCGAGGTGAATTCCACGGGCGTCTTGCTGTGGACGGGTACCCAGTCGCCAAGCCCCCAGGTCGTGAGCCCGGAAGGATAAAGCTGGTCGATGTGGTTGACATAGCGTTTGATATTGTCATAACAATCAGCGAGGCACCGAGTGTCACCATAAAATAGATACAAGTTCCAGGGAATGATCGCGACCGCGCTCGTCCAGTCAGGGCCATTGCCCCATTCATACCCCCAGCCGCTGGAGGGGACGATTGACGGAAGGACGCCGTTCGGCTGCTGTTCATCCTGGAGATCCGCCAGCCATTTCTCATAAACGGTAATTGCATCAAAATTATAGAGCCCCGTCTCAACGGCGATCTGGGCGTCACCGGTCCAGCCGTTCTTTTCTCGTTGGGGGCAGTCGGTCGGATAGCCCATCAGGTTGCTCAGATAGGAATTGTTCGTTGCTTGCCATATCTTATCCAATATTGGATTTGAACTTTCGATCGTTCCAACCGGAGCCACATCCGAATGCAGGAAATAGCCAATGACAGATTCTTTTGTGAGCACTATTGGCTGACTACTGGTCACTTCGACATACTGGAACCCTTTGTAGTTGAACCGGGGCTGAAATGATTCTATACCATCCCCATTGAGTGTATAGATATCTATCTGAAACGGATCACTGTCATCCGTCGGCCGGTAGTGGACATCAATATTCGATTGATCGACATGCCCATTGGAATAAAGCCGCTCGCCGTGTTTCAGCCGAATGACCGTTCCCGCCTGTCCCTGAACATCCAATGTAGACACCCCTGCGATGTTGCGGCCGAGATCAAATACATAGTCCGTATCCGAAAAGCGTTGCATATCCTTAACCGCAATTGTATCCGTAATCCTGATCGGAACCATGGCCTGGCTCACGATGTGCTGACTCGGCGCCGGGGTATAGATGACGCTCTTCCAGGCCGTATCGACAAAACCCGGCTCATCCCAATGGGGAATAACCAGCCGGTCGTCCACGTGTTCACCCGTATAAATGCTATTAAACACGACCGGACTAAGCGCCGTCTTCCAGGACTGGTCGCTCGAAACCCACTCCACCGTTCCATCCGTATAGGTGACCCGCAGATCGAGACAGAAGCACGGCCGTCCCCGCCAGGGCGCCTTGTCGAAATACCAGACAGCAGTCGACTGCAGATTGTACCAGCCGTTGCCGAGCAGCACGCCAATTGCATTTTCTCCTTGCCGAAGCACTGCCGTCACATCGTAGGTCACATACAGATTCCGCCGGTCGAAACGCGTATACATGGGGTCCAGGATATGATCACCGATGCGGCGGCCATTGATCAAGAGTTCATAAAGGCCAGCCGCCGCGACATAGACCCGGGCGGAAGCAACGGATTTTTTCAACTCAAATCCATGTCGGAAATAGGCTGCCGGCTTCCGTTGAATATCCTTTGTATCCGTCACCCAACTCGCTCTCCAATTCGCCTGATCCATCATTCCCGTCTCGAACCACGCTACCGCCATCCTGCGGATATTGTGGATCCGGCCCACGCGGTCATAGGGGATTACGGACCAGTAATAGCGGGTGAAGGGCTTCAAAGCGGGTCCATTATATGTCACCAATTGCCCCGTCTCCGAAGGCACTACCCAGGCCGCGCCCTCACCTTTCGCAATCGCCGCCGAATCGGTTCCCACGCCCACCACATACGCGATGGGGTTTGTACTTTCAGTGGCCGCCCAGGAAAGCCGCGGGTGAGGGACATCGATCCCGAGCGGATTGGTCAAATGTTCAGTTTGCATGTCCGTAACCAGTGTCTGCGCGAACAACGATATAGACATAAACAACAGCAAGCTCGATAATTGAATCGCTTTCATGCCTGCGAATATAGGAAGCAACTCGGGTATCCCCACCGCTTTGTCCCATTAAAAATTTACCTGAAAAAGGCTTCCACGTTTTTGGATGACCGGCTGTCTCATTTGTACCTCCGTGTTCCAAAATGTCAAAGAACTATAAACAACAATTCGCTCGACAGGACAAATGTCGGGTGGAATTTGAAAAAGAGGCGTGGCATCCACGTGTATATATACATATACACGCGTGTACACGGATATATTATTGGCGCGCAGTCGGGCGATCCGTGAAGTAGACGTAAATCTCCCTTGCTATGCCATACGCTGGCAAAACATATCGCAACAACTTTTGTAACTTGGGGGTATGGAAGCAAAACCAAATAAGGACAAACGCATTGACAAAGTCCCGGGCCATCCTCCAATCTTCGGAGATGACTTTAAAAAAGGAAACATTACATGGAAACACGTAAATCCCGTACCTCACGACGTCATCGGCCGCGTCCTGGTTTGTCATCTTTTACTTGAAATTTATATCGATAAGTTCATCGAATTGAATACGCGAGAATTTAATCCGGGTAAAGCTGATCTTGGCTTTTCTCAAAAAATCGCCTTCGTTTCGTCTCATCCGATGATTACCGACCACTCATTTTACGACGGAATTGTTGCTATAAACAAAATCAGGAATAAGCTTGCACACAACCTCCTTTCAGAAATCAATCCTACCGACATAAAAACAATTATCGTATGCATTAAATCGTATAATAACAAAACAAAGCGAAAAATAAAACCTCTTCCAACTATAGAAACGTATACGGAGGTGGCAATTATTGAATTCTTCACACAGATTTTCTGCGCTTTCGTAGCTGGCGCGTGTGCCACTTACGTTACTTTCACTAACCATTAACTTCTGGACCAAATACTTTTCATCTCCAATCGCAAATCAGTGATTTAGGTACTATTATATTTCAGTAGCGTCTCGTTTAAACTAGAAGATTTTCAACTGGTTATATAAAAGTTCTTTGACATCTTGATCGCTTGTTTTTCTTAGGAGCTGATTTAATGGCGTTTTGTCCAGTAGGGAGCTGCCCAGAATTTGCAGGACTTCATAGTTGGTATAGGCTGTTTTTAGCCTTTGCCGGATAATAGCAACAAGGGTATAGGTTATGACAGCAATGTATACCTGGGTCTTGACTGCATTTTCCGTTGTTCCCCAGAAGGATTTTATTTTGAGATGCTGTTTGATCCATTTGAAGAAGAGTTCAATTTTCCATCGGTGCTTATAGAGATTTGCAATTTCCTCTGGACTCAGATCGAGGTTATTTGTTAAGAAGACGAATGTCCTGTCTTGCTCATCATCATAGAATTTAATACGCCTCAATTTTTCAGGGTATCCTTTCAAGGAATAGAATCCGATAAGTTCACCTGTCTGGTCACACTGGACCCCTGTGGATTTATTCACAGGGGCGGAATATTGCCGTTTGAATTTCAGATTGTTTTTTGCTCTTATGACAAAAAAGGACTTCGATTTCTGGATGACGAATAGCCTTTCAAAATCCATGTAACCCCTGTCAAATATGTAAAAACTGCCTGGTTCATAGGTGATCTCGTCCATCGCCTGAGTGTCATGAGCGGAGCCGGGGGTTATATGGACGAAGACCGGAATAGAGGTTCTGACATCGTACTGCGTATGGACCTTCACCGCTCCCTTTGCCTTTCGAAAGGTTGCCCAGCAAAATACATTGAGGCAAAGGTCGATGATGGTGGAATCAAAGGCATAAACCGCATTAGAAAATGAAAATGGAGTGCTGTCTTCTTCCAGACATATTTTCCTGGCTTCAGCGATAATATAATAGGCAAACTCCTGGAAGATCCGACAATCCCGATTCACGTTCGATTTTGCCAGATTGGCCTTCGAAACACCCTTTCCGAAGCCGAGGTGATAAGCCTTCGAAGTATGGGCGTTGATGGTAAGGGCCAGATCACTCAGGCTGTCTCTGTTGCTCAACTGGCCGTACATCATGCACAGCAATTGATTCCAGCAGGAGAAATGGCGCACGCGATAATCTCCTTTATAACGGCTGACTATCATGTCAAAAGCTCGCTGAGGAAAGAATGCACACACCTGTGAGAAAACATATTTGCCACCATTCATATAACCTTTCTGATTTTCAGCAAGTTATATAATCGGCGATTTCAAATCGTCACGCGACTAAATTCCTCTGAAATGCAAGCGTATCAAGACTTTCAAAGAACTGACTATTTTCTTAACGAGACGATAATGATTATATTTATTAACTGATTTGCAAAGTTCGCGATCAGGGGCGACGCCTGTATTGTTTTGAATATTTGTCTACCGGGAAGGTGGATGGGATAGGAGATTCTATTGTAGCTACAATGGATGCACGCGATCGCTTGAATCGACGTGGGAAATAAACGGAAAGTGAGTGATATAAACGGGCGCGCTGACAGTTAGGGCACCAGGAATCAAAAAAGGGTTATCAGCAAGCAAGTAGGCAGAACGGGAAGAGCAATTGTCGCAATCTTGCACTATGTATTAATCATAGCATACATTACTGGATGACAAAGGCTACTCTGCAAATAGAATCGATCTTTTAAAAACACCTGAATCGTGGAACCCACTGCTATACTTCGGCTTCAATGCGGCCGCCCGTTCCAGGTAGTAATGCCGGATCATTTGTCTAACCTTGTTCCAGTCTGTCACGAAGATGGATAGGCTAAATTGAACAGTATCCTTCAAATTCAATTTTTGTTCTGTTAAAGCTACGTAATCAGGTGCGGTATTGGGGTTAATATATCTTCTGTTGTCACCACTAAAGATAAAATTTAGTGTGTTACCTAGTTCGGAAACCTCTATTTTGAGCCATATGGCATTTGAAGTAGAATATATGTTTTCGATTGCCAGCCAATAAGTAAAGGTATACTGGGAAAAATTCGTCCCGGAGCCGCCCTGGTCGGGTTGCAAATCGTCCCCGAGTTCCTTGACTACGTCAGTGCGAGTACTAATCATAACATTCATCAATGTATCTATCTTCTGCTTGAAAAAAGCAGCTCTGCTTTCCGATGGAGGAATCGTCTGGGTTTTGTATTTTTTGGCTAACACAGCATCGGTCGAGTCAAGGTTAAAGTCGTTCTCACCCGTTACTAACAAACAGTGGTTAAAGTTGCTTCCTCCTGATTCGTTAACCCATGGGTCTTGTCCATTTTGGGAGTCTTCCACAACTTCATCGTGGACCTTGTCTAAGATCGATCGGATGGGTGTCTTGGACAATTCAATATATTTTAACAACGCACCCGTGTAAAGACTGTTTCGCTGATTAGGCAGGTCATCGACCGTCTTGCCAACACCTGTAGCAAAGCATATCATGGCATCGTTTCCAGGCGACCCCATTAGGCCAAAACCCTTTGAAATTAAGGCGTTTTTTGCTCCCATGACCGGGTTGTTTCTGCAGGCATCGGCAACGATAATGTTTAAATGGTGATTGTGAGCCTTCATGGAGTCTAAGAGATCTGAAATTCGTAGGCCGGATCTTTTTAGCGCATTGCCGCCAGCTGTACTTCCGTTCGATGGCAGCAAATAGTTCTCATTCGCCAATTGTGCGCCGTGCCCCGCAAAATAGAAAATAGCGATATCGCAGGTATCCAGACTATTTAGCCAAACTTGAAAGTCGATACCCAACGTTTTTAGATTGGTGTTTGTGTCAAGTTTATAACTGAAGTGAAGACGCTGCAGTGCACTGGTCAGGTCTATCGCATCGTATACCGGATTGTGAAGGTCGTTAAGCAGGTCGTACCTGTTTATTCCCACGATAAAAGCCGATTTACGGAGATTTTTGTCTGTCGGAACGCATTGCCCAAACGCGGTTACTGCCTGAAAAAAGCAAACAACCAGGCTAAAAGCTAGAATCCGAAGAATGTTCCTTGACGGGTGATCATTGTTTTCCATTGGTCGGCATAAATGGTTTGAGAAAGGTGGAAATATCGGTCGCAGCCGAATTTAAGAATTCCGATAGCTGTTTTGAATTGTAGGCATACGGATTGGCCTCTTTAATGGTGAGCGTTACGGTGTACCAACCGGTTGTCCAATTCGTGGCCTCGGTGGCAAACGTCAAGGCCGTGCTAGGCAGCGCCTGAAACCATCCGGATTCGTATTCAGCGTCTTCTTTTTTGAATGTGTACCGCTTACCCGGGTAAACGCCCGGTAATAGGATCGAAGATTCCCCCAGCGCGCCCGTCTTGAGACTAAAGTTCTGCGAGTCGGTTTTACTTGCCGCCTCTTTCCAAATAGCTTCGAGTTTAATGTCAATACTCAGATCAAGTGTCTTTCCACGCTTTCCTCCCCTTTTTATTTTGGCTTTGGTAAATGGTTCGTAGAATTGTGTTAAAATGAGCCGGAACAATCCGTTTTGGGGGTCCGGTATGGGAACCAGCACGAGATGTAAAGCGGTGTCATAGGTGTCGGTGATTCGGTCGATGCTGATGGAAGAAATATTCAACGCGGCGGAGCTTGGGTTATTAGCTTTGATCAAATACATCATAGATCGCCCTGTCTTTGTTGCTGTATAGGAGGCAGAATATTTTTCCTGTTGGCTGGTGACGATTTCTTTCATAATCGTAAAGGTTCCGGTCAGGAAACTGCCCAAAATGTTCGGCAAGGAGAGCGGCCCAGAGGCCGACATGGTATGCTTCCCAGTATCAGGCTCGATGTAAATAAAAAGGCGATCGGAAGTGATATTGATTTTTTCCCCCTGGGGGCTATACTTTATCAATTGCGCGGTGGCAGACGGATGTGTGGAAACCAGGACAAAAGAGAGGAGAAGAGATAGACGGTTCATACAAATTTGGTTTAATGGGTGGTCGACTCAATGGGAAATTTACATTTTAATGCCAATTCACTGAATGCCGGTTTCCGATCTTTTAATCGTCCGCCATAAAGAAGGAACCAAGCGGCCTGGTCATCAAAAACTCGCGGGACACCGTGCCTCGCGACGAACGTTTCCTATAACTAAATAACGACTTTGATCTTAGGTTGCACGACCGCCTCCTCTGTTTTTCGAAGCACCTCATCATACTTAAGTTCCAAAGCCTTGTCCTTGGCGAGCACCTCATACCAAAGCCGAGCCGGGAAATTATAGTTGGAGTGGATTTCCAATCGCATCATGATTCTCCGATTGGGATCCCGCCGCCCATGTAAAATCTGGCTTAGCTCCGAAGGCTTTATATTGATCTCACCCGCAAATGTCTTTCCGCTCAGGTTCAAACATTTCATATAAGTGCCCAAAAAGGAATAAAACCGATAATCAGATTGCCCCGCCTTCAAGTATTCGTTCATACTAAATTTCAACCGTAAGAAACGCAGTCTCAATCGATCTTTATCGGATACCTTCTCTTTTGCTTCTTGCCGGTATTTTCCAAATGCCGACCAATTGGCCGATTTTTCTGCGACCGTCAAAGAAGGAGATTGAAAAGAAATATCCTCTTCCTCCCACTTGTTTTCTTTTTTGGCCTTATTTGTCATTATCTGTAATTTTCTTATCGAGATACGTTTTTATCAATTCAATCGAATTTGCGGTGTCGGACGCCATTCTTTCACCGAGAACACCTATGCTTCCAAGGTACTGAAATCCGAATTTTCCGTGGAAGAGTGGGGCCCTTTCGTTTTTGGCGACCAGAAAAACAAATCCGTCATGTCCGTACTGATCCGACAGCAAGGCCGCATAAGCAAGGAGGCATCCCCCGATCCGGCCAAGTCCGTTCTCCTTCCCTTTATTCTCATTTGAAATTTCAATGACGTCTACTTCTAAAAAATCATATCCCGGTTCCGGATGATCGACGACCCGCATTAAGCCTAAACTATCCTTTTCGCCGGTAAGACAAAGCTTGTAGACTTCCTGGCCTTTATATTTCGTCCAATCAAATTGATATCTGGTGCTTTTTTTCAGACCTGCCAGCTCCCTATCGGTAACTCGCCGAATTTCCGATTCGAATTTCTCTCCTGTCTGTTTATCCTGGACATACATCTATATCATTTGATTCAAAAGTACGCAAATAAATTTACATTATCTGTAAATATTTACAAATAATGTGAATAAAAAATATCCTAAAAAATTGTATATCAACTATTTTTATGAAGCCCGTTATGTGGAATGCTTGAAGTGGCTATTCCGTTTTCATAGGAGTAGAAGAATTTTTGGGCTCGGACACCACCATACAGGCTCATTGTAGACTACCACTTGTAGCAGAGCTGCGTGGAACGCAATCGTCAAGACAGCTACCTGCACTCCCCCAGACTCAGGAGATTGTCCGCCTTCGTCCCGTCCGGTCGCGTTCGAACAAATTTGGTTCCCCGGGCGGAGATTTCTGCAATGAGAAAAGCTACGTCACCCCTGGCATCTTGCACATAAGCCGTCCCCTCGGACTTAACCCAATCATACATTTCTTCCCGCGTTGAGATACCTGTTGTTCCGGTGCCGTCCTCCGTCCAACCAAGCCTGCTGATGGCGACATGCGGATTCTCGTGCTGGCCACCGGCCTTATTGATACAAGTTATTCTTATGGCCATATTGATTTGCTTTGCTTATAGAGTACAACGATCAATCCCTGAATTTAACTACTTTATTTAGCATTTAATTTTGGAAAAAAGCTAAATTTGTTCACAATTATACCAAAAGCACAAAAAGTAGTAGGTATTTGAGACATATTGCTGAACTGTCACAAATTTGGTCGTCATTTGTGACACATTCAACCCGAATCGGTTGACTTCCGTCGGTCGGGATGGCGGGAGGCGCAGTTGTTCGGACGGTGGCTCCGGTGAAGGGGTGGCCGCTGTGCGGTATGGCTCCGGAACACGGACGGGCAAGATGCGCCGGCACTAGGGGGATTAAGAGAGCAAAATACCCTTTTGCTCTATTCGGAAGGCATACGTTCCGCAAGGCAAATTCCTTTTCAGTCTGTATTTGTCATCAAAGATCATATCCATAGCCAAAGCTGCCAAACCCCGGTGCACCCGCCACCCAACGCTCCATAACCATTTCCCTCACCCTCACCCTCCTCACCCCCTTCACTCTTTGATTCCGGACCGTCTGCACCGCGGTACCCGTCTCGTCTGCAATCTGTTTATACGACTTCCCATCCAAATGATAAGCCGCCGTTACATACCCTATCCGCCCCGGCAACTTGGCTATCTCCACATGAACCGCCTGCAGCACCCTCGCCCACTCCCGCTCCGCCCGGGCGGGCAACCGCGCTTCCTCCGGGTCCGCCGTTAGCCAGGCCCAATGCGCGTCCCGCCTCCGGTGCGGTCTTACCGCCCTCATCCGGTCAATCGCCTCGTTTCTCGCGCAGCGAATCAGATATCCCAAAATCGAGACTTCATGCCGCCAGTGCCCGCCAGATTCCAGTATCCGCAAAAACAGATCCCCGACAATATCCTCCGCCTCCGTCCTATTTCCGGTGAATCGAGCCACAATGTCCCGAAGCGGTCCCGCATACGCCCGATATACTTCCTCATGGGTTGGTCCGAACCCCTGGACTCCAACATCTCCATTCATTTTCACGGCAATGCCTGGTTGATTTGCTCAATGGATACCCCCAGCACCTTCTGGCAAATAGCGTCCAGCGCTGTTTCCGGGCCCATAAAATGAAATACCGTATGGTGATGGGTGTGCGACCGGCCGGGGGCTAAGAAAAGTGCAGGGGATGCGCTTTCCAGCTCATAGAAGGGGCCCATCTGGCTGCCATCGGGCAAGGGGCCATCGTTGTACGTATGGACGGCGTCACCGACGAAGGGAGAGCCGGTCGTCCTCCATTCCTGGTCGAGGTACTCCGCCGCGGTGTCCACATCGTATAAGTTGATGGTTAATAAATTGTTTTCGGCGTCATAGCTGCCTAATACCGGTTTGACCTGATGGGAGTGGACGCCAAGTTTGCTCCTTCTTTTTCCGTCGGCCTTGAAGAATACTACGCCACCCTTGCATTTTATCCTGTCGGCGGGGATTTCGCCGAAATAGTCCGTCGTTACAGGATTGGTCCCGCCCGCAATCGTATAGGGGATGACGATAGTGGTTGCGGGAGAGGTTTTTTGCATGTCGAGCAGCCAGATATTGGGCGCGCCGGTGGTGGTTGTCCAGGGCTGGTTACCGGTATTGGTCATCGTATTGGCCGTCAAATACCCTACAGCCCGGACAGAAGTATCGGAAGAAAGGGACAGCTCGCTATCGATTGCCGCCCGATCCAGGATCATGATCTGCCGATCGACCACCAGGCTGAACGGATTACCTGCGTAGTTGCTCAACTGCATGGCTTTCCTGCAATCGACAGTCGTTTCAGTGTGTGCCGTTACCGTCCAGGATTCGCTGTCAAAAGCTGCGGGAGTTTTCCAGGTGGACAAGTCCATGTGAGACCCGGCAGGAAAAAAGAAAGAAAACCGGCTTCCTTCCGGTCCCACCCAGATCCGGTTCTCGCCGCCATAGGCATTCATGTGCGGGTTCAGCGGGACATCGAATGCCTTATAGTTGATCCAGCCGAAGCTGGTACCGCTGTCGCCGGTGGCGGTGGAGGTGAACACCTTTGCCTGGTATTTGGGAGAAAAGATGACCCGGGACTCGCCGCTGCGCAGGACAATGACGTTGTCATGCTTTGCCAAAAAATTAAGATCATAACCGAAAGTGCCTTTCGCATAATCGATCGACTTTATTTCTTTTGCGGTTGTGGAGCTATTCCTGCAGGCTACAAAGGTCATTGCTGCCCAACTGAAAAAAAGTATTTTTTTAATTACCGTCATCGGGTTATCATTTTACAATTTGGCGAGGCTTATTTGTTGAAGGTTGACTGAAAATCGAATGAGCCCGGACCAACTTCTTTGCTTTGCCCATCCGGCATCCGAATTATTGCTGTTGTACCTTGCGGAATTTCCGTATGTAACTTAAATTGTCCATTTTCGATTTTCCATTCGGAAACGATTTTTCCATATTGGCACTGATAGGCGCCTTTAGCCCAGGTCAGGTCACCCCCCGGATGAGGTTCGATCAGGATATGTTGATAGCCCAGAGACAAAGCCCGGATTCCCGCCACCGTACTATACAGCCAATTCCCAACTGAGCCATAGGCACAGAGATTAAAGGAGCACTGACGAAGATCACCGTTCGGTTTTTTGGCGTCCCATTCCTCCCATGAGGTCGTGGCTCCCTCTTTCACGAAATAAAGCCAGGACGGCATAGTTTCCTGCAACAACAGCGTATAAGCCAAAGGGGTCTGACCGTGGTCGCTCAGAGCCTGCATAATATAGGCTGTTCCGAGGAAACCCGTTGCCAGGTGATCCTCAGTTTCATGAATAAGGCTCACCAGTTGTTTCACGATATAGGGTTGCAGGCTGTCGGGCAGGAGATCGAATGCCAGGGCCATGGCACAGGCGGTCTGGGTATTCTCCGACAAAAGACCGTCTTTACAAATAAAAGTGGTTTGAAACGCCTTTTTGCAATCTTGTAATGTTCTCTCCAGCAAAGGCCCGTCATCATCCAAAATCCTCAATATTTTCCTCGTCTTTAGCAGCAGTTCTATCGAATGAATCAAATAGCATTGGTCGATAAACGTGAAGCTGGTTTGGGGGCCCATGGCGAGCCAGTCCCCATAAGTCCAGTCCTTCAATAAATAATCGTTAGAGTCTAACCGACCTATTTCATATTTGACCCAGGCCAGCATAGAAGGATATTGCTTTTGCAAAATGGCCGTGTCGCCATAAGTCTCAAAGAGGCCCATTGGTACAATGGTGGCCGCGTCACCCCAACCGGCAAACCCGTTCTTGGGGCCTTTTTTCATGGGCGTATACAGATCGGGAACGACCCTGGGAACTGCGCCATTAGTGCCCTGCTCGAGCGCAAGATCCTCAAGCCATTTGTTCAAAAAAAGATTCACGTCCCTGTTGAATGCCATGGTGGGAAAGATGAGCTGTGCATCGCCTGTCCAGCCCAAGCGCTCTGCGCGGTCGTCGACATCCGTGAAGATATCCACCAGGTTGCTGTTGAGGCTCCATACTATATTATGCTGTAATTGGTTTATGAGGGGGTTGGAACAGCTGAATGTTCCGGTATGCTTCAAATCACTATGCAAGGCAATCGCTACGCAGTTACTTTTATCCGGCTCAAAACCTTCGATCGAACCTTCGATCTTTATATAGCGGAACCCATGATAGGTAAAATGCGGTTCGAGTATTTCCGTTCCTTCACCGCTCAGCACATAAACATCTACGGGATTGGCTTTCCCCATATTGCCCATATAGAAATTGCCATTTTTATCCAACATCTCGCCATGACTGATCCGGACCGTATCCCCCTTATGGCCCTTTACCCGCAGCTGTACCCACCCTGCCATATTCTGCCCAAAATCGACAATCGTCTCGCCTCTTGGCGAAGTGAAGATACGCTCCGGAACAAATCGCTCCTGCTCCGTCACGGGTTCGCTATCATAAGGCCGAAGGTTGACCTGGCTGGTAACGCCTGTCTTTACCGCGGCCCAACCACCCGGAGCGATAGTATTGTCATCCAGCTCGCCATTATAAAAGTCCGATCGCCGGATGGGCCCCGTGCCCGATAGCCAACTGGCATCTGAAACCACGCTGTATTTTGTTCCGTTTTTATAATTAATAAAAAGCTTACACAAAAGGGAAGCATCGCGGCCAAAATTATTTTTCCTACCCTTGTTCCCATAGAAGCCGCGGTACCAGCCGTCTCCCACGGCAACAATCATTTCATTGTTTCGCCCCCGAACAAGATCCGTGACATCGTAGGTTTGGTATAGTAGCCGCTTGTCGTAGGCCGTGCATCCCGGCATGAAATAGTCTTTCCCTACCCGCAAGCCGTCGATCCTCGCCTCATATACGCCATGCGCTGTAATGTACAGTATGGCTTTTTCAACTCCGCTATGCGCATGGAATTCTTTTCGGAATAATGGACATGGGGCGCCTGAACTGTCGTCGCTGGATGCCGGACTGATCCAAAGCGCATTGTCCAGGGGCGTGTGCAGTGGCAAAGATTGTGCTATTGATCTTGTCGATAAGACACCCACTACCATTGCAACTAACATCCAGTGCATGACTTGCTTCATCCGTCGTCTATTTTTTTCCTGGCGGCCAATTTTCGTTTCCGATCACTATTTTTTGCACGTCTATTTTGCCATACACTACTTTCATGCTGGCTTTTCCTTGTTTATAGCGCACATTCCCAAAACCGGTATTAGTCGATAAAAAACTAGTAAAATCGCCGATCTTCGAATCGACATAGAGCGTCTTTTCCAGGGCATCGTAACGGACGCCCGTCATTGCTTGGATCAATGCATAACTTGACATGGCACGAGCATACCAGTTACCCGCTTCATATTCATCAAACGGATTTCGGATACGACCGTCATACCGGCGGCGTGCAGCACGAACGATCTCCAGGCCCTCGTTGACTTTGCCGGTCATGATGAGATTCGAAGCGACCTCGTATTCCACGCCGGTCCACACCTCGTTGCTATAGACGAAAGGAAGCGAGGGCCTGTCCCCTTTTGGCCAGGTACAAAGCAGCAAACCTCCCTCTTTACCCATTGCAAATCCCGGTCGCTGTGGATTGCTGAAATCCGATAGATCCTTTTTGAAATTAAATTTATAGACCGATGCGAGATGGGACGCCACTCCCGCTTTGTTAAGGAACGGAGGCAAACCGCATACTTCCGCCTCCCAGGCGCCGATTAGGCCGTCGGATAAACAGCCGCTTCCGTATTGGTATTTCGGGCCCTCTTTATCCAAAAGTGCTTTTGCTTCCGGCGACGCATATTCATCGCTATCCCCGGTGCTGTTCGCATAACTGATCGGATCAGGTGTCTTAAGTCCGCTCCACTGGGTTTTCTGGAAAAAATATTCACCGTTAAAAAGCTCGCTTTCCATCCGCTTTTTGCCTTTGGCCAGAAGTTCCCTGCAAAAACCAAGGTCCGGGCTTCCCGGTTCCAAGCATTCCGTCATTTTTATGAATGCTTCAAGGGCGCCCAAATAAATGGAGGAACACATGGGGTCTGGGCCCCAAAACTGAATATCATAGGTATTGTGATGGGGTTCTTCCAGTGTTCCGGTGTGGCGGGGATCCCAGGTGCGGATGCAGTAATCCATGCTGAGTTTTATCAGGGGATACAGCATCCGCAGCCACGCATTGTCTCCTGATATCCGCCAGTCGCGATAGGCCCGCATGATCCCGCCAAGCTGGCCATCGGCCGCTGGCAGGTAGTAGTTATGGCCGGCAGGTCGGATCGGAAGCGCCGCCCGGTAATTCTGATGACCGAGGCTGTCCATCGACTCATGGAATTCGGTTTCGCGGATGCTACGTTCCATTGCCGGAAACAAATTAGGAAGCGCTTGCCCGTAGTTCCAGACATGCGTGCAGGATCCGGCACAACTGCCGCCGGCGTCGTTGCTCCCCTCCCAGGCCCAGAAGCGGCCATCGTATTGCCGGAGGACAGTGGTAGATTTCAGGATGGTCAGATTCGCTGCGATGGCCTCGGTGACTTCGGACGGCAGACTGCTTTTATAGAAAGCGGTGGTAAAAAGCCTCGTGTCGTGGCGCAATTTTTCATAGTTATCCCGCCAGAAGACAGCAATTTGTTCAACGCTGCTGAATTTACTGCTGTACCAGGGGCGGTAGTATTCCGAATATAGGCTGGCGGGTATGTTTTGGCCCGCGCTATCGGAGGTCTTTGTCATGGGCACGCCGGTTCGCAGGCTGGAACCCGGGGTGTACCACGCCAGCATGATCCGGATGGTCTTTTCTTCACCGGGCCTTAACGCAAAAGGGATGTATAGCGAGGCGCCCGGAGCGTCCTTTTCAACCGGTGGAACGGTGCTCGTTTCCCCCGATTCAATTTTCTTCCAGGCCATCGAGAGCGGATCCCACCAACCCCCGCGAAACCAGCAGTAGTCAATTGTTGTATTCGGCTCGTCCGAGAAAACGGCAAAATAGCTTTCGCGCTGTTCGTTTTCGTCCTGTGCCAGGATAAACCCACCGGCCGTCAGTTTTATCGATTTGTTCTTCCCTTCCAAAAAATTCTTAGCATTATAGGAAAATACAGCATGGAGCGTCGCTATTCCGGTATTTTTGAAGTGATATTCGAGCGCACCGACCGGCAAAGAAGAATTATCCGCGTCCGTCGGAATGAATGGGCTCCAGCCGGTAACGGTTATCGCCAGCGGCAGGGATGGGTCTTTCAAGTCGATCGTTGCAAAGGGGAACCTTGCCAGAAAACGGTACTCCGAAAAACGGGGAAGGCCGTAGCTGGTTCCGCCGTCCCCCGTGGCCCCCGCGTCCCGCTGCCCAAACTTCTTCCAATCTGGTACCGGACCTTCCAAAACACGCGCATTTTCCGGGAACTCGCGGACCGAAATGGCGGCAAAGAGCAGCGGTTCGTTATCCAGATCCGGCCGATTGCAAATGGACATATGCGAGATAGCACCCGTCCCTTCGAGACAAAACATCCCTGCCCCCATCCCGCCGATCGGGAACGCGATGTGTTGGTTATTCGCTTTGCCGTAAGAGCCGTTGAATGCATGCTGGGCCTGCAAATTTTCAAAAACAAAACAGCACAGCAAGCACATTATTTTCTCCATTTCATCTGTTTTATCCAGTCCATGCAGGCGTCGGTCCATTGGACCGTTGCGGTCTTATTATCCACTGAGAAGCCATGTCTGCCATGGGCATATAAGAAAAGTTCAACAGGTACCCGATGCTGCAGAAGGGCTGCCTGAAAATAGAGGCTATTTGCCACGGGCACGCCGTCATCATCCATCGCGTGTGCCATAAAAGTACCGGGCGTGCTATCGGTTACCTGTAGCTCGTTGGAGTACAACCGGATTTTTTCGGCGGTGGCCGTCTTCCCAAGTAGCTCCTCGCGGGTCCATTTGTGCGTGAGGCTGTCGGCAAAACTGATGACGGGATAGAGCAGCACCATGAAATCGGGTCGTTCGGCGGCATCTTTGAAATGGGTACCCGCGGTAGAAGCCAAATGGCCGCCAGCAGAGAATCCGAGGATGCCGATCCGGTGCGGATTAAGGTGAAAATGCCGTGCATTCATTCGCAGATACCGGATCGCCGCCAGCGCGTCATGCAAGGGTACTGTATCGTTTCCTTTTGGAAGTCGGTAGTCGAGCAGAAACGCGGCAATGCCCGCCTGGTTGAGCTTTTCGCAGGCCGGTATTCCCTCACCGCCGTCGCTACGAAAAGCATATGCCCCACCGGAACAAACGATCACCGCCGTCCCTTTTGACCGGTCTTTTTTTGGCCGATAAACGGTCAATCGCGGGAGATCTTCGTTTTTCGAAAGCGAAATAATTTCAGGGATTGGCTGCCCGAAGACATGGACCGCGAACAGCAGCATTACCGGCAGGATAACTGTAACTCTTTTCATAAATGGAATCTATTCTACCTTTATTTGTCCCTCCAGCGCCGTCTGCTCCGCATCCTGGGCGATCATTACATCATAGATGCCCGCCGTCACTACAAAGTGAAGGTTCCGATCCCAATACCCAAAGCTGCGGTAAGGAAGCGTCAACGTAACTTCCCTGCTCTCCCCCGCAGCTAGTGTGATCCGTTTAAATGCCTTGAGCTCCCTGACAGGCCGGACAACCGGGGCCACCGAATCATGGAGGTACAGTTGAACGACCTCATCGCCGGTACGCGTCCCGGTATTCGTTACGGTAACCTTAACTTGAACCGAGTCTCCCTTTTCCACTTTCGATGGTACTTTTAAACCTGAATACGCAAAGCTGGTATAACCAAGCCCGAAACCAAATGGGAATTGCGGCTTTCCGTCATCGTCGCTATAACCATAGCCACGGCCGGAAGGCTTATAGGAATAATAAATGGGTACTTGCCCTACTTGTTTTGGCCAGGTCACGGGCAATCTGCCGCCTGGATCAATGTCGCCGAGCAGCGCTTCGGCAATTGCCGCCCCCCCCTGCTCCCCAGGGTACCAGGCCTCCAATAGCGCGCCGACTGAGTCAATCCAGCGCCGGATATCGATCGGCGCACCATTCTGCAACACCACGATGGTTTTTATACCCGTCGCGGCCAGCGCCAGTATCGTCTTTTCCTGGTCTTCCTGTACAGCAGGCCCGGACTTCCCATCCACGATCATCGCATTCTCGACGCTCGTTGGCTCCTTGACCGCGACAGCGGGTAACTCCAGCTTGCTGCGATCTTTGCCCTCTCCCTCCTGTATCGCTGCGAAATAAATCAGCACATCACAGCGCCGGGCCAGCGCCAAAGGATCGCCACCACTCGCGTACAGCTCCACTTCCGCCCTGCCGTTTAGACGATTCGCCAGGCCCTGGTAGGGCGTCACTGCACCATTTCCCTTCCAGCCACCATAGGGTCCTGAGTAATCGCCGAGGCTTAATATATCGGCGGCCGGCCCGAAAACGCCGATCCGTTTGACCGAAAGTTCATTGAGTGGCAGGGTGCCGGCGTCGTTCTTTAATAAGGTCATCGTCTTTCGCGCGACTTCCAGTGCCATCTGCCGGTGTTCGGGCGATCTGACGACCTGATCCGCAGCAGCCGTATCAACAAACGGATGATCAAAAAGACCCAGCCGAAATTTAGCCGTCAGCACCCGCCGGACGGACCTGTCAATATCCTTCTTACTAACCATTCCGCCACTAACCAAACCGGGCAAATCGCGATACCCGTTTGGCAGCATGACGTCAAGGCCCGCCTTCAGGCAAGCCGCCTCAGCCGCGGGCAGTGAGGCCGTAACATGGTGCGCACTGTAGACGCCGTTTACCCCGCCATAATCCGAGACGATGATCCCCCAGAACTTCCATTCCTTGCGCAGGATGCTGTCGAGCAGCACGCCATTTGCGCTGCAGGGCATCCCGTCGACGGAATTATAAGCGGCCATCACACCACCCGCCCCAGCTTCCTGGATACAAGCCCGAAAGGGCTCAAGATAGATTTCCCTGAGTACGCGCCATGAATTTTCCGAAGCATATGAGTCATGCCCTCCGTCACCATAATTGTCCACAAAATGCTTCAGCGTAGCGATAACACCACCCTGTTGCAGTGCCTTTGTATATGCTACCCCCATTCGAGAAGTAAGAAATACATCCTCCCCATATGTCTCTTGCATCCGTCCCCACCGCGGGTCCCGGGCAATATTGATGACCGGTGCATATACCTGTCGTACACCTACCGCTCTGAGCTCCTGGGCAACAACCTTTCCTGCTTCATACACTAAGCTGTCATCGAAAGTAGCTGCCATTCCGATACACTGGGGGAAGCACGTGGCCATCCCCCATTGCGCACCGTGTAAGGCCTCTCCATGCTGTAATACGGGAATACCCAGGCGGCTGGCGGCAATGGATCGTTTGGTATCTTCATTAATGGCCGCTGCACACGCGCTGGCCGTAGCAGGGCCATTCAGGTGCATAAAATGGGCAACATTGCGGAAGTGACCGACAGTGAAATCGCGGTCTTGAGCATATTTGGGTAAGAAGATGAGTTGGCTTTGCAACTGTTGAACCTTCTCCTCTAACGTCATCCGTTTCATCAGGTCGTTGACGCGTACTGTAACCGGTTTGGACGAATCCTTATACAGCATGCTGGGTTGGCCAAACAGGGGCAACGGCGATAGTCCGGCGAGGATGATCAGAGCCCAAGCCGCGGTTTTTTTATTTATTGACATCCTGCTGCGTCTTAAAGTGGTATGTCCCCGAACCGAGGGAATAGTGTGTGGCACCGCCTGCGGCTGGCACAAAGACTTCGGATCTGGTGTTGGGAGGAATGACTACATCCAGGGCCAGACTGTCGCCCTCGAGGCGCCAATGAGAAGACAGGAGACCATAGGGGGTCTCGAGATCAGCTTCTGCATGCGTGAGATGCCCGCCCGGCTGGGGCTGAATACGGCTATGTTTGTAACCCGGTCCGTCTTCATAGGTATCGATTCCGGCCACTACCTCGTACATCCACTCGCCGATGGCGCCATACGCATAGTGATTAAACGAATTCATCGTACCGGGATAGGGCGTGCCATCCGGAAGCAGGCCATTCCACCGCTCCCAGATCGTCGTAGCTCCCATCTTTACGGGGTAAAGCCAGGACGGGTAGCTATCCTGTAGCAGCAGCTTGTAGGCGACATCGAGATATCCAAAGCGCGTAAGCACTTCGCAGATATACGGCGTTCCCAGGAAGCCCGTCGTCAGGTGATCCTTATACCGGTGGATATTTTCCACCAGCCGCGCTGCCGCCTTCGCCCGCATACTGTCCGGAAGCATGTCAAAGGCCAGCGCCAGTACATAGGCCGTTTGGGTATTGGACACGGGCAACCCGGCCGGCGTTATATATTGATGAAGGAAAATGGTCTTTATCTTCGCCAGCCGCCGGCTATAGAATTCCGCATCGTCTATTTTTCCGAGTACCTTCGCCGCCTTCACCAGGATGGAAGTCGAGTAAGCATAAAAACACTGCGCGATATAGTATTTGTCTGTATTGGCGCTCCGGCCCCAGTGGTCGTCATCGGGGCTGAAGAAGAGCCAGTCGCCATAATGAAAGGTCGTATCCCACAGATCATCCACCGAACGGGCGTGCATCGCGTCGACCCAGCGTTTCATGCTGGCGTATTGGTCTTCCAGCACCTGCTTATCTCCGTAGGCCAGCCAAAGGTTCCAGGGGATCACGGTCGCCGCCTCGCCCCATCCCGCGCTCCCGCCATTACGCGGCCCGATTCCAAGCACATCCGGCACCACGCTGGACACGGTCCCATCAGGCCACTGGTCGGCCGAGAGATCCTTCAGCCATTTGGTAAAGAAGGATTCCACGCCCCGGTTGAACATGGCCGTTCGTGAAAATACCTGCGCATCGCCCGTCCAGCCCAAGCGCTCATCCCGTTGCGGGCAATCGGTCGGCACTTCGATAAAATTCCCTTTCTGTCCCCACTGGATATTGTGCTGGAGCTGGTTCACCAGGGTATCGGAACAGGAAAAGCTGCCCGTGTTTTCAAGATCGGAATACAACGCGACGGCCTTAAAATCTTTCGGATCCAGCGGCCCCGGATATCCCTCCACCCGCACGTAACGGAATCCATGCCAGGTGAAATGCGGCTCGAAATGTTCCGGTTCCCCACCCCTCAAAATAAAGGTATCCTGTGCACGCGCCGCGCGCAGGTTCGCATTAAAGAAATTGCCCGTCTTGTCCAGCACCTCGCCATGTGAAAGCACAACCTGCCGCCCGCTTACTCCTCGAACGGTCATCTCCACCCAGCCGACGAGGTCCTGACCAAAGTCGATCACCTGTCCGCCTTTGGGATCCGTAAAGATCCTGACCGGTTTAAACACCTCCTGCTTTCGCACCGGCTCGTTTTCAGTAACAATTAAATTATTCAGCGAAAAGTCTTCGGTCCTGGCCAGCGGCCAATTCTTGTCGTTATAGCCGGGGAAGTCCCACCCTGTCTTTTCCAACCGGTCATCGACCTTCTCTCCATTATAAATTTCAGACGTTAGCACTTTTCCCGTCGACGTCTTCCAGGTCCTGTCCGTCCCAATCACCTGCGCCGTAGCATCGGCATACGTGATCACCACCTGCACCAGCAGCGAAATATCCTTGCCATAAAACTCATGTTCCCCGTCAAAAGCGATAAAGCCCCGCCACCAGCCGCTACCGAGCATCGCGCCGATGGCGTTCGTGCCTTGGCGAATCAACGCTGTCACATCGTACACCTGGTATTGAAGGCGGGAATGGTAAGAGGTCCAGCCAGGGGTCAAATAGGCGTCCCCTACCCTATGACCATTGATCCGGGCCTCATAGAGGCCATGGGCGGTGATATAGGCGAAGGCCGACCTGATCTTTTTTGCCACGATAAATTCTTTCCGGAAAAGAGGGCTTGGCCGACTGGCAGCCGGTTCTTCGTACCCGGGACTGATCCACTCAGCCTTCCATTGCGACGTATCGAGTAACCCCATCTGCCACCAGGCGGGATCACTCCAGCCCGACACCTGCCCCTTATTGTCCCAGACCCTTACCTTCCAGTCATAACGCTGCCCGGACACCAAGGTAGGCCCCCGATACGCCACCTGCGTCGAAGAATCGCTGTTTACCTTGCCGGTCTCCCAAACAAGTTTCTTTCCTTCCAGCACGCGGATCTCATAAGCTGTTTGCAGGAGACCCCGGCCTTCCCCAACCAGCAGCCAACTGTACCGCGGCTGCCGGGCATTAATACCAAGCGGGTTGGTCCGGTTCTCCGTCTTTAGGTTGCGGACATAGAACTGCGCCCGGCTTTGGGATAAGCCCAAGGCAGCTATCAACAAGATGACAAGCAGAGCAGTCCGGCAGAGCAATAATTTCATCCACCCTTAAAACAACTAATTTGTGCGTTCATCCAAAAAAAGCACTTTTATCTGTTTGTTTGCGCTTGCAGAAGCATGGTATTTGCGCACGTTGTGCCAGACCATCATGCACTTGAAAGTATCTTATGGTATATGAAGGGAACTAAACATATATCCCACTCTAATAAAACAATTGCACCAATACAAATCCCCCCTTGTGTTCATGACAATGCCCATTTCATGGATCCTTTCCGATGTTGGTGTTAACACCAAACATCAACATGCATTTCCCGAAAATTTAATTCACTTGCTGCCCGCTTCACATTGCTTGTCATAATTCGTAACGTGGCAACCTATTTCCGTAATTGACATCATATTATGGTTGCGCACCGCTTGTATCTATCTGTAATCCGTTCTCGATTCCCTTCAGCCTGGCCGGAACGCCATTTGTCATCCATATGGGTGGTGACTCTCTCATCAAATAGTAATTAAAGAATTGGAACATTCGAACCGTTAAATCCAAAGCCGCTTTACCGAAAACATTATGCCCTTGTCCATCATATTGCAGCATCCAGGCTCTTTTCCCCAACCTGCGCAAGGCAGTAAAAAGCTCGATCCCCTGTTGATAAGGCACATCACCATCATCTTTATTCGCTAGCATTAAAAGGGGAGTAGCGACTTTATCGGCCAGGAGTACCGGCGAATTCTCAATATATAAAGCAGTCTTCTGCCACAAGGTTACACCGATTCGATCACGGTGCATTTCATATTGTCTTTGCCTGCTCGTTCCATCCCCTATAATGCTTCCATAAGCACTTATAAAATCCGACATCCCGGAAGCTGACATGGCAGCTGCAAAAAGATGAGTATGGGTTATAATGTAATTAGTCTCAAATCCGCCAAAGCTATGCCCTTGCAGTCCCATCCTCGCCCTGTCAACATATTTGCGTCGGCAAAGATAATTTACCCCCGAGATAACCGCATTATATGCGCTTCGCCCAGGCCAGCCAATGGTATAATGAATATCGGGAACAAACACCAGATAGCCGTTGCTGACATACATCGGAATATTCAATTGACCGGTAGAGACAGCAGGCAGAAGGAAATGATGCAAACCATCGGATAACCGCTCGTAATAAAATACCAGCAGGGGATACTTCTTCAGCGGATCAAAATTTTCAGGTTTGTACAAGATTCCCTGATCCGTTTGTCCATCCAATGTTTTCCAGGTGATCAATTCTGATTGCATCCAATTATAGGCTCTCTCCGGGTACAAATCCGTCATGGACTGATAAGACCTGAAATTACTGGTCATATATATATTGGGAGATGTTTCTGCCGTCATGCGCGTGACAAAATAAAGATCCGTGTCCCTCGCCTTGACCGGTTCAAAGTCATAGAAATGATACGGCTGTAAGAGGAAGGTTCTCCAATACTTCAATGAATCAATGGCAGATTGGAAAAGTGCTTCTTTTTTATCCCTTCGATTAAAAACTGAAAAAATAATCTGTTCATGCCGGTCGATATATTGTTTCCTGGATTGCGGAGATAATAATTTGATTTCCAAATTATTGTCCTCTTGACGCAAACTGGTCAAATTCACAGCCGGCGTTTTTGCAGCCGGATCAAGGGTATAAATGGCATGCTGACTATATACCAGCATGGCATCTTCATTTTTGACAAGTCTTGCAACATGGTATGGCCAATAGGAACTACTTGGCCAATCAGCAAAGTACAGATCCGTCCAACGTTCTCGCAAAGAACTGGTGAGATTTCTTGTTGTACTATCCCTGGTGCAATAACTATAGTAGTTTTGGGATCTGGCATCATAATAATAAACATAATTCTCATTGTAGGATAGTATATAAGAACCAGATATGTCGAAAGGCAGGCCGTCATTTATTAAAATTCTCCGACCATCCTTTAATGACACTAAATAGACAGATTTACAGCTGCGTGAGTTCCAGCCTGACTCACTAACATCACCATCCCCGTCTTTAACCACAAGACTGAATCGCATTGACTTTTCAGCATAAACTGGCGAGACCATATTCTCCCGATCATATTCCAGCCTGATCACCTTTTTATCTGTTATATTCAATGCAGCGTTGTAAAACAATCTTTCCTGCAAATGATGTAATTGTGCGGACTGCAAACTTGCATCTTTGTAACTCCAGATATCCACAGGCACTAAGCCATCTTTGACCCGAAGTCCTGTATCTTTTTTTAGGTTAAAAAAGACTCTGTTATCTTCTCCATTAAGCGTCGTAATATCCTGAATGTGACATCCCTTTTCCATGCCGGCAGACTGGTCATCAAGAATTTTTTCGGCCATATTATCATTTCGTTGGTAGTGCCAGATCCCTATACTGGAATCGCCAACGCCGATTCCGGTAAATGCGCATTGCAGGCCTTTTTCATCCAGTAAGAGCGTGTTGATGGCCCGCCCTTTCCAAATTTGGTAGACACTATCATCAGATATATCAACCCAGGTCAGATTAATTTGATTTAACGAGTCCATCTTGCTTTTGGTCTCAAGCACAAGCACATTACCGTTAGGGCTGTTCCAATACACCTCAACATTACTGAACCGATTTTCTATTCCGCTTCCTATGTCCCTCACAATCAATTCATCAGGTTTCGCCTTTAATCTGTAAAAAAGGAGGTCATCATTTTTACCATAGTTCACTAATTGAAAATCGCTGATATTAGCCGTATAGTGAATAACATGATTATCATTTAAATCAATCATCCCCAGACTATCCTTTTGCAGGAATAATGCCTTTTCGCTATTTTGCAGGAACTTGCAAGATCGCGCATCCTCCAGTATCATTTTCCATTTTAAACTGGTAGGTTGCAGGATTAACTTAATTCCGGAATGGTCCTCGATGTAATAGGAGAAATATTTGCCATTGTTACTGACCTCAAAAGCTTCAATTCCTGACCACTTATTTATAGTGCCCGTATCAATACAGGGCTTCTGCGCCTTGACAGAACCGTGAAAAATTACAGATGACACGCAGAAGAAAAACAAATTCCGGGTATTTAATAGATACTTTGGCATGCTGTTGACGTCATTACTTTTAGCACGTATGTTCATCATAATGTTGAAGATCTTCTTTAAGAGTCCCGTTGTTGGTGTTAACACCAACAACAAATTTGGTTTGCTGTTGTAGGCCCCCCACCCGTCTTTAATGGCATCAGGAAAGCCTAATATTCAAAATAGTTATGCTCTACCTTGGCTCAACCCTGTACCTCAGTCTATTTTAGCTGCTGTTCAAATTGGATACCGCTAGCTTACCGGGCTTTCGACAGGGGAACCAACTGTGTAAGGACCGCCAACACCATTGCTCTTTTCACCATATATCGATTTTAGTATTTTTTTTTGTTGGTTCTAAATCCGGTCAGTTTACAACCCCATCGATTAGCACTATTTCGGAACCACTGTTTCATAATGAATGAGATCTCCATTCGCGTTGACACCTTCCACTTTGACCCGGAATCGCTTTGTCGTTGCTGAATTGTTGAAGGAAATGCGGAAAGAATGACCTGATTCGAGTGGATGCCAAAATAAGGTGACACTATCCGGAGCAAAAGGAAAGACTTCACTATAACCCTTTATGGCCATCCCTTTCATTCCGCCCCTCATCGTTCTATAATCCTTGCCCTTCCTGGTGTAGATACAGACATTGAGGGCCGTTTGCTGAATCGGGATTCCCAAGCCTGTGGAAGGGCCTGAAGATTTGAAAGTGAATTGGTTTTCCTTCGTTGATAAGCAGTCGCATTCGAGTATCTTGATGTAGGCTAATCGGTCGAATTCGAATGCCCGGAGGGCATAGTCGGGATATTCACGTTCATTGACAAAATAGTGGATAGGATGACCGAGTACATCCGTCAGCTTGTCCGCTACAGGATCATAACGCAATCTTCCATTTTCTGAATTGATATACCAGAAGATGTCACGGTTGTAGTCACTCGAATCGTTCCGGAGATCGTAATAATACATCGCTGGCTCCGAGAAGGGCCCACTCGTGTACGTATCATCCAATTCTTGTCGGCGATTTTTCCAGTGCCGCACAACGGCAGCCTGGAGTGTTTTTACCTGCGACAGATCATGACGCTCCAATTCAGTTTTGGTGTACGCAGTGTCAGCTGCGCCGATCGTTACCACACCATCTTCCCAGTTGCTTGTAAAAAGCATGGGATTAATACGGGGCGGAGTAAACCCCGCCAGGCTTATCTTGACATCTTTACTGCGGAAACCTTCTTCTCCGTTGATTTGGAATTGCAGCCCGATCGCGCCAAAGAAAAAGAGGGAATCAAGCTTGAAATTTCCCTCGGCGTCCATATCGACAGCTTTAGTAAAGAGGTAGATGCTATCTCGGCAACCTGAAATGACTATTTGCTTTGCGTATCGATCCTTTATTTCTTTCCCCGATGCCCGGGACGCTTTTCCGATGAAGCTAATGTAGGCCGTATCGACCAGCGAATCACGGATGGTAAGGTTGTCGGTATAACAGTCATTTAAACGGGTGATTGGCTCCGGCGAAGGCAACGAACGATCTGCGTCAGTAACATCAATTGTTGCATACCAGTCGCTCTGACTAGGAAGGTCCAGTGTCCAGACATTAGGGCCGAGCGGTGATGTATCGAGGGTGTCTGTAGTCAGCTGTATAGCCGCAGGTCTGTCTCTCAACCGAATGACCTGTCTACCGATGAGTACTGAATCTTCCAACAAGAACAGTACAACACTGTCCCGCTCCGGTTGCAGTGGGAACAAAGAATATTTTTGCCAGGCCGAGCCATCCAACTGAACGCTTCTTCCCAATACAGAATCTTTTGCCAAAGGATCGATGAGCTGCAGATGTCTGGACCGGGATCCGGAGTCTATTTCTAGCAGCGAAGAAACCTTATCCTTATATAACGTGGTCAGCCAATAAATACCTTTTATCATATCGGCAGCAACAACAGGGGGCGAGACTTGTTGCTTATGATAAATCGTAGCGGGCTTTTCTTTGTTATATACCATTATTGGAACGGAAAAAAAATTCGCCGTATCGTAATTCAACTGTTGCCGGGTCAAAGCCAGGAGATAATAGTTACCGGTGGCAAGCGTGTCAGGCACTATGATAAACCCGATACTTTGCCCATGTACGATAGGGAAGAGATACCGTTGGAGAAGAGTTCCGTTGTCGGTGAAAAGTTCGGTGCATAAGTTCTTAGAGACAGAACTAAGATGTGGGCCCTTCATGACAGTTCCCTTCAGAAATATCGTGTCCCCTGCTTTACAAGAGTACCTGGTGAGATCTACGTGTACCCGTTCCCGTTGGGAAAAGCTGTTCAATGAAACCAGTAAAGCCATCGCTAAGCAGCCCAATTTGACCATTTTTGAATTTTTCGTCATTCCGGATGTTACATCTAAAATCCTAATACTTCTTAGTTCGAATAAAGAGCATATCCTTGCATAGCTATGTTTTACCGTTGTTGGTGTTAACACCAACAACTTAAATTAATCCACTCAAGGACACAACAGCTCAGCCTGCCTAACCTCACCTAAAAAAGATTCTGCTCTGTTCGTCTTCCGGTCATCAATGCCGCCGGGACATCAACACCACCCAATTATTCCAACCCCCTGCAAAATCAGCGCAGAGCCGTGAGTATGTTATCTACATCCCTTTTGAAGATAGGTTTATCCTTTCTGTGAATAATGTATCAGATTTCCCATTAATCTAGTAACCAAGTGGGTAAGCCATTTTTCATTTTCTCATACGTGGCAGTTATCGCCTTGTCTTTGGGAGATAGGTTGTGAGTTTGCTCCTCCAACGAAAGGCCTTCTTCCTTTCTTCCCAGTTTATACAAAATATTGGCCTTCGTATCCATTGCATCCAGATACGGTCGTCTTTCGTCCATCGCCAGGGCACGATTTACCCATGAAAGAGCTATCTTTAATTGCTGTCTGCTGTTGCTATGTTGAAAGATTTCATACGCAGCATTATTCAGGAAAACTTGATGCATCTCCCCTTTCGTCCAGGTTTCAATACCGTTCTGATACTCTTGCCGGATGAAATATTTTACATAACTATTCCATTTTTTGGCAGAACGATAATACTCTATACGCGCCCTGAGCATATTATTATGGACATATTTCTTGTTAAAACGATTCACAATATACTTTTCCAACCGCCTCCAGGCAGGCTCGGACTTTGATTTGATCGCATTAACTATTGCTGTTTCGATTAGATCCCGGTAGACTATAGCATTAATCAAGTAATCGGCATATTTCGGATCGCCCATAACCGAATCTATGATATTACGGTTTTGATAATAGGATTGGAATATAATGTCCTGATAATTGACTGCGTCTGAATATCCACTGACAAACACAATGTTTTCCTTAGTCCAGCGTCTATTATCGGGCAACATTAGCAGATAATTATGCTCATAATCCCGCGCTACCTGCTTAGAAATGCTATCCTGTCTTAATCTTGCAGCAGCATCGACCAGCACAGGCATTAGTCTGTAATTTTTGTCGCCCTGCCGGTAATGGGATAATAAAGTATAATATTGCCGGCTCGAGTCCATCGCTACTATGGCCATTGACAGAAAGTCATTACTTCCCATAAGGCCCAGGTCTTTGTGCACCACAGGTCCATCAGGGGCAAAAAATAGATAGGTGGGATAAACGCCAATGTGATACTTTTGCTCAATTTCATGGGCAGTTTCGTACCAGCGTCGCGTTGCCACATCATCCTGCCCGGTCGTATCCATTTGTATTTTTACAGCAATAAACCTCTCGTTTATAAAAGACCCTACGGAATCCACCGGATAGACCTCCTTATCCATCCATTTGCAGGGACCGCACCAGGTAGCGTAGCAATCCACAAAGACATATTTATTTTCAGCCCTGGCTTTTTGCAGTATTTCCTGCCAGCTTAAATTATGTACGAACTGAATGCCCTTCGTAGTATCCACTTGCGAATAACTCTTGATAGCACATACAATCGTAAGGATCGGAATAATTACTAATCGTTTCATATATTAAAATTTAAGTAAAACTCAATTTTATATTGTTGATGTTAACACCAACAACTTCTTTAGGTGCTAGATCTTTGCTATTTCCAGCGGAGTAAAAGAGTAAAAACCAGCATATAAATCCACTCTTAGGTCAATACAAAGCTCAATACAAAAGAAGTTTAGATCTTGTCTTTCCTCATATGAAAAATCAGTTTCCCCATGTTGGTGTTAACACCAACATGGAATATCCAACATCGAACATCGAATATCGAAAACCTAATAGTTGTCCACAAGCATGGTAGTTAATGGTGCATTGAGATTATTCTCAGACCCATAAATCGCTATTGTAACGTTTTTGAACGTTAGCAAGGTACCATTATTTATACTGTTACTTGGATCCGTTAATCCGTATCCACTGTTACTGGAGCCACTAGCCAGGAAGTCAAATTGCGTTAATGAGTCACCAGTAGTCGCATCGCGCACTACGAACAAGTAATCTACAGTGGTGGAATTATTAACATATTGCTTAAAACTAGTTATGCCTTTATAAGGCAGGTTGCCAACTTCGGAACCGACAGAGCTACCTTCCAGATTTATGCTCATCGAATTCGAACCTGTGGAAAGGTTTACGAATCTAATTCCAACTGCACTGTCCTTAATCACAGGCAGGACATCTTGGACAAACAAAAAGTCAGGACTCGTCGTATCCACTCCTGTGATGAATAGGGAATACAAACTGCCAGCTTTAAAATTCAGCACGCCGTTAAACATAAAGTCAGGTCCCTTGCCACCTACAGTCGTCGTGTCAGCATCCCTCTGCACGGCATATAACGTTTCGGACCCGCTCATGGGTGTTAACACCGCTGTAGCGGCATAGGATAAAGGATCTATCTTCGTAAACTCCCCTATCGCCGATGAGATCGATCCCTGGACCAGGATCAGGGGTGCGCTATTAGGCAGAACATTTACCACATTCAGTGAGGCGACGGGGTATGCTACCCCTGACGTTAGTTTTGTGCAACTGGATAGTATGAAACCCGTACCCAGAATAACCAGGAAAAGTATATATACAAATCTTATCTTCTTCATATCGTTGTATTTTTCGTTCACAAATGTCAGGACGCTTTAATATCCGGGGTTCTGGGTTAGATTAATATCATCTGAAATTTCAGTTTGCGGAACAGGATACAATTCCCAATCCGAATTCCACACCCCACCTTTCAGGTGACAGACATTTCCCGGCGCCCCCAAAACGGCGTTAACCTCTCCGGTTCGGTTAAGATCAAACCATCGGTGACCCCATTCTGTAAATAATTCGACTTGTCGCTCATGTAATATTGCCGCAAGCAATGGCCCATTTATTGAAGGGTTATAGCCAGGCAGACCTGCACGGCTGCGGATGGTATTGAGGTCTGCAATTGCATCAGTGGAGTCGCCCTGGGTTGCTTCAGCCTCGGCACGGATCAAATATTGTTCAGCCAACCGGAGAACCATTGTATATTCAGTAAGAGTTCCGGTATTATGTGCCTGATATTTATAGGGGAAATAATAAGGAATACCTGACTCGATTACACTATCAATCCAATTCGTCCTGCGAAGATCACCTGCTTCGAAACTACCCAACAGTTCAGGGCTTATCGTTGTTGAATTTCCGTTTCCTGTTCCAGGTGCACTGGTCAATATAAAATCCTGCGCATCAATCGTATTATAACTTGCCGGCTGTGGGGTGTATAGTTGCAAGATAGCCTCTGTACTATTCATCAGAAAAGGGCTGTTTGGGCTGTATGTGTTGTTTGTGGGGCTCAGAATACTGTCCAAGGCATATAAATTGCTGTTATTAATAACTAAGGTGGCTTGGGCCTGTGCAGAATCATATTTTCCTGTATATAAATAAACTCTCGCTAGCATGGCCTCTGCTGCCCCTTTTGTAGGCCTGACTCGATCTGTGGTCATGGTCGTATCGGTCACATCCACATAATTAACATTCAGTAAAGACGATGCGTCTGTCAGATCCTGAATGATCTGGGTGTATACTAATGGCTGTGGAGTCCGTGAAATCAACTCATTGACTGTATAATTAGTGGTTGTAACTACTGGTATAGCCCCATACAGATTCGTCAGATAAAAATGCCAGAATGCGCGGATAAACTTTGCTTCACCCGTAATTTGCTGTGCAATAGCGGGAGTGATATTAGTATTGCTTTGCAGACCCGCAATGATAGCATTTGCCTGATAAATATAATTATAGGCATGAGTCCAAGGCTCAGTATTGTCAATGGCCAACATAGAGTTTGTATAAAATTGTTTCTGAGCAAGCACAGTTGAATGGCTCGTCAGTTCATCGCTCATAAGCCCCTGATCCTGTGACATATTCCAGGATTCACCATTGGTAACCATTTTCATATAGATGACCAGCAAGGCAGATGTAACATCATCATTATTATTGAACACACTCGCAGTCACAACCTGTGTGCTGGGGGGAGAAATCTCAACGAATTTCTTGCAGCCGGATGTAATGATTATAAGCAGTAACAACCCGGCTGAAATCCGGAAATATTTTTTTGTTTGCATGTTCGACTGTTAAAGATTGACTGATATAAGTTTTATAAACCTACCTGAATACCCGCAGTGATCATCCGCATAGGAGGCAGGTTTAGCCCCCCCACCTCCGGATCCATGCTGAGGTATTTGGTTATAGTAAGCAAATTTTGACACTGCAAATAAATTCTAGTGCTCTGAAGGTGCAATTTAGTTTTCCAGTTGCCAGGAATCTGATAGGATAACGCGAGATTTTTCAATCTTATAAATGAGGAATTGGTAATCGTGCCATCACTTTGCTGGAAAGTTCCGTAAGGGCTATAGGTAGTCGAAGCCGTCCCAAACTTTTGGGTGTAGGTTAGATCGCCTGCTGTTTGCCAACGGTTTAAGGCCGCTGTCGGCTCATTAGAATTAGTAGCGCCCGGTGATGAAAACGAGGCTTTATAATTATAACCTAACTGCTTAACATATTGAAAAAAAACATCCAATGTAAATCCCTTAAAAGAAAACTGATTATCCACGCCGCCGTAAAATTTCTGCGTAATGGGCTTTGTAGTTACCAGGTCCTGCGGAGATGAAGGTACCCCATCTGCATTTTTTGTGGCGAAAGTGTATACACCTGTTTGTGGATTTATCCCAGTATAATGATACAATTCCTGAATATATAGGGATTTCCCGACTACATATCTCCTGGCAAATACAGAATTCTGGATATTGGGATACGCAACCAATTTATTATTGGGTGCTGTAAAATTAATGGCCGTGATCCAGGAAAAATGATGAGTTTTAACATTGGTCGTCCTCAGCGTAAGTTCCGTTCCTGTATTTTGTACAATCGCCGGCAAATTAGCCTCTATACCATTAAAGCCAGTCACTACTGGTAATAGTTTTCCTATTAACTGATTGCCTGTTCGATTGCGATAATAGCTGGCCGATAGTAGGATTCGATCCTTTATAAAGCCTAATTGCAATCCGCCCTCCAACTTTTTATCCAACTCCCACGCGAAATAAGGATTAGATATTCGGGTAGGATATAGCCCGGTATATCCCTGATAAGTGCTTGAAATGGCCGAATACGAGCTTAGGTATTGATAATCAGGTATCTGATCATTTCCAGTCGTTCCATAACTTACTCTTATCTTGCCAAAGCTGAGCCAGGAAAGATGGTCGGAAATGAAAGGTTCTTTTGAAAATATCCAGGCTGCCCCTATCGACCCAAAATTTCCAAACTGCCTACTGGATCCGAACCGGCTACTTCCATCTCTTCGTGCAGTAACATTCAGCAAATATTTGTCTTCCCAGTTATAATTTAGCCGGCCGTATATAGCATCATAACGATACAAAGTGTTTTCAGCTCCTTCATAAAAAATATCTGCTGCCGCTAATGGATTGGTGATCAACGCATCGCTGATGAACCCATCAGCATATTGGGCTTGCGAGATTTGACTTCTTTGCTGGAAAGTACTTCCGACTAAAATTTCCAGGCCGCCCAAACTAAATTTCTTATGATAGTTTACTTGTGGCTCTATAATCCAACTGTTAAAATTAGTAGTGGCAAAAATGTTTTCCCGATTGTATATGTTGTCGTTATAAGGAGGCGGCTGCGTGGTGGAAGGGAAGATTTGTGTCTGATTCATTTCATCGCGATTAAAACCAAAAGAACTTTTCAATTGTAAGCCCGGCAATAGCAAATAATCCATATTAAGGTTGCTGATGAGATTATTGGTAATGGCCTTAAAATTTTCATACGTAGCGGCTACCGGGTTATTAAAAAATGTAGCAGTACCGTTCAGCAATTGCCAGTTCAGATTACCATATTTATCATACAATGCCGGTGCATCCGGCGGCAAAATAATGGAACCAGTAAAATCTGCTCCCGGTAAATCATTATAATCATAGACAAAATTGGCGCCGACCTGTAAGTGGAAACGATGGTCAGCGCTAATATGGGTCACATTCAATCGAACGGAGGCTTTATCATCAGAATAATTGCCAATAAAGGCCGTTCCCTGCTTGCTATACCCGCCACTAACAATAAATTGAGTATTTTCATTCCCACCAGACAATGAACCCTGTAAGTTGGTAAAATTGGCTGTATTTCCGATCAGCACCTTTTGCCAGTTGGTGTATCTTGTGGTATCCCAGTAACCGTTAATCCAAAAGTTGCCATCTGAAGGGTTTGTGTTAATATTCGGCAAAGGAAGGCCATCATTCTGGTAGGCTTCCCGCATCATACCCAAAAATTGCGCTGTATTCATCAGGTGCATCATCCGGTCAATTTGCCCCCCCCCTGTGTATACATTCAAATCAAGATGCGTATCGCCGGCTTTACCTCGCCTTGTTGTAATCAGGATAACGCCATTCGCACCCCTTGAACCATAGATGGCAGTCGCATCGGCATCCTTTAGCACCGTAATGCTTTCAATGTCCGCCGGATTGAGTGCATTAAAGGGGCTGATCCCGCCTCCTGTAAGTCCACTCCCTGAACTATTGGCTAAAAGATTACCGGCTCCCAATGCTCCACCACCTATATCCTGACTGCTGAGTGACACAGAAGTAAAAGGAACGCCATCCACGATGTACAGCGGATCATTGCCATTTGCTATGCTATTCTGGCCTCGAATTTGAACGATACCATAAGCCCCGGGCGCCCCTGAGGATTGCTGGATATACAATCCTGGCACCCGCCCTTCAAGCGCCAGAAGAGGATCCGTTACCGGTTGCTTCTCGATATCCTCTCCCTTCACTGTTGCCACATCACCCGTATTCAACCGGTCTGTCGTCGTATAATACCCCTTCACCACCGTCTCATCTAATTGGCTCAAGGAACCCCGCAACTGAATGCGGATATCCTTTCCGCCGCTCAGTTTAACGGTTTGGGGTTCAAATCCGGTATAAGAAACGAGGAGGGTGGCGTCATTATCGACCCCTTTAAGGGTGAAATTTCCCTGCTCATCCGTTTGAGTCCCGTGTTTGCTACCCTTTACAGTCACGGATGCCCCTACCAATGGATTGCCCAAACTGTCTGTGACCCTTCCGTGGATCTCTCCAGGAGGCGGAGTGGAGTTGTTGGTGTTAACACCAACGACGGCGGCTTTGCGGGTGATTACAATAGTGTTTCCCTGAATGTCAAATCCCACAGGTTCTCCGACCAGGATGGTTTCCAGCGCCGTCTTTAACGGAACGTCCTTCAATTTCACAGTCACCGGAACGGCGCCATCCAAGTCCTGCAGGTCATAAAAGAATACATAACCGGTCTGGTGTTTAATCGCTGCAAAAACCTCTGACAGGGTCGTGCCTTTTGCCTCATACGTGACGGTTTGAGCCGTGCCGCGGGCGCTGACATGGACGACTGCTGCTAATAATAAGATGCCTGTTAGCTTCATAACTAACAACGTTTTGGTTAGCCCTCTGCGCCATCGAGTTGTTGGTGTTAACACGAACAACGGCCCATTGGGTTTGGAAAGAGCCTTAAAAACCATACCTTTGTTTTAGTTTGGGTTAAAATAATAAGCAGTAGCAAAAACTTAGTTTGTTAGGGTTAACCTGAACGAAAGCCGGGAAAGGAGTCCAATCTATACCCGGTTTTTCATTTTACGTTATACCCCTGCCACATCTGTTTAAGGAAATAGAGGTGAGCTGAAATAATTCGGTTGCAGTCAACCTTGTAATAGGGAGGTTCTTTTCTATGTTCCTACGGCCGAATAGTCAATTTGTTTCCTTCTATTGAATAATGCACCCTTGTCTTGGTGAGTACCTTCAGCACCTGGTCAAGGGTCAGCATTTTACCGATTTCCCCGTTGAACGCACGCTTGGGGATATTCCCTTCGTAAGCGACGTCCACGTTATACCAGCGGGCCAGTTGACGCATCACCGTCGGAAGATCTGCTTTCGTAAAGGAAAAAAGCCCGTTTTTCCAGGCCATCACCTGGTCGACGTCTACCGCCTTATCCACCGTAAGGTTCCAACCGCCTTTGTCCATGCCTACAGCAATAAACAATTGCGCTTGCTGCCTTGGTTGCAGAAGCACACTTAGTTTATTATTGCCCGCCACCGCTATTCTGACCGATCCGTCCAGGAGTGTTGTTTTTACCTGCGGTTCGTCCTCGTACGCGTTGATATTAAAACTCGTTCCCAGTACATCAACCTCTTCCCGGCCTCCCGCCATCACTTTGAAAGGTTGCGAAGCGTTTGTATGCACTTCAAAATAGGCTTCACCGGTCATTTCCACTGCCCGGTCGCTCCCGACAAATACAGCGGGATAGCGGATCGAACTTTCGGCGTTGAGCCAGACTTTGGTGCCGTCACTTAAGGTAAGCGTCACTACCTGGCTGCCGCGGGGATTGGTCAGCGTATTATACAGGAGTTCACCCGGGTGCTCGACCTTTAGTTGATAGGCCAGCACGCCTCCGGCTCCCTTTACAATCTGTGCTCCTCCCTGCGTCGCCAGGTCGCCGCTGGCCGCGCTGTCGAGATCCACCTGCTGACCACTGCTGAGTGTCAGTATGGCCCGGTTGCGCGCGGGAGCCGCAATGTCCACGGGTCCCGTAGCCTGAGCTACGGGCGTTGCCGTCCGCCGGGACGTCATGAACCACCAGGCACCGGTGCCCAGCAGGATGATTACCGCCGCTGCTGCCGACCAACGAATGATCAGCCGCCGCCGCGCGGACAGCCGGACTTCCAGCGGTATCGCTGAAAACGCCCCTGGCAGTTGCGCGAGGATGCGCTCCCGCACGCGCGTCTCATCGTAGCGTTCGATCTCCCGGATTCCCGCCTGAACAGCAGTCTCATCGGTCAGCTCCTGATAAAGTTGAGCGTTCTCTTCCGAATCCGCGACCCAGGCATCAAGCTCGTGCCGGTCGGCATCCGACAAGGCTCCCCGGTGGTGCCGGAGCAAAAGGTCCGCAATATGAGTTGGTTCGGTTGCCATGTGACGCTATGACGATACTACGACAATACTACACCAGGGGTGTTCCTTCATCCAAATCCCGCCCTAAAAAAAGTTAAAAAAATAATTTACGCGTGAACGGACAGGAGGTCAAGCAGGTAGAGGACCGCCAGTAACTGGCCTTTTTTCAGGAGCTGCGCCCGCAGCAGGCCAATGGCCCTCGATTTCTGGCTCCGGACGGTCTGCACGGCAATCCCCATCCGGCCGGCGATGGCTTCATTGTCCAGGCCCTGAAGGAAGATCAGCTTGAAGATCTCGCGGCATTTGCCGGGGAGCTCCTCGATCTCCGCGTAAATGGCACCCAGCACTTCGCCCCGGATCTGTTCATTGTCGAGCCACTGTTCTCTCCCTTCGGCCGACCGCGCGAGGTAGCCGATCTGCTCGTGGGCCGACCGGTGGCGGGTGGAGGCTAAATTAAAATTAATGGCGGCATTGCGCGCGGCCCGGAAGAGGAAGGCGCGAATATTGTCGTGGCTTTTGAACTGCGTCCGGCGTTCGAGGAGTTTGATAAACGTATCGGCGACAATGTCCTCGGCGTCGGCAGCGCTGCCGGTGAGGCGTTCGACAAAAAAACACAGCGGTTTCGCGTGGCGGAGGAAGAGGGTATCGGCCGCAGCCGGATCACCTTGTTGAAAACGCAACAGTAGGGCAGGGTCATTATTATCGTTCCGCTCGGTCAAACAATCAGTGTTTGGACAAAACTAGGAAAAAATAGCTTTAGGGAGAAGTCTAGGGGAGAAGACTTCCTGAAAACATAAATAATTAAAAGGAGAGAAGATTCTATTGGGGATGCAATAGAATGGAATCCTAGTAATGATTCTAGTTTCAATAGTTGTCCGGAAGTGGCTTTGTATTATTTGATCGTTGGCGCGCAGACCAACTTCTGAAATTCATTGCCGTTTCGATAATATCAGCGGGCAAATGTCCCAACATGCGCCTGACACCCGCATACCGAAGGCAAAACCCGATTGAATCAACGTAAACCTTCGATGAACCCCTATTGTTAGCCGGAAGCCATGAAGCCGCCGGGCGCAGTACCATGTTATACTCTCTGATGGAAACCTGCAAGCTTCATGATATCAATCCTTTACCTGGTTGCGTAACACGTTGGAAAAAATCGCGCCATACCCTGTAAATCGGATCGCTGAGCAACTCCCTACCATCGCAAATCACCTCAGAGCTGAGCCCAAACCCCTATTTGCAGGCGCTTCGTGTAAGGTATTCCGCCCTTGACTATTGTGCCACCGCAATGCCCGTGGCACCCCCTTGCCCAGGGTATCGGCCACTCCGTTCTTCCAATAAATGGCCTGACCGGATGAATTGGTACCGGATAGGTAGACGTCGCTTCCGCTGATGAAGACACCGCTGGTTAAGTCGCCTTGAGGAAGAAAAGTAATGGTATTCTCAATCCAATTGTCAAAACCCGCATTGGACCAATACGCCGCCTCCGTAGGATGAGTTGTATAACCCGTGATATAATAATCCGATTGGGGCGAAATGTACAACGAGATAAAGCCAGCATTGGGCCCCGACCACGTTCCCCCGGTATTGTCAGTCCAAAAGGCCGTCCCGCTGCTGTCGGTCTCACCTAGGGCGATGACATGTGAGGATGTGGCCACGACGGCTGTAAGATTACGCGCCCCCGTGACAACGTTGGCGACACCGTTCTTCCAGTAAACGCCTGCAGCGGGTTGATGGTTGATGGCAAAGGATCCCGCGACATACACGTCGGTATTCGAAAGGTAAATGCTGTTAGCCGAAGCGGCGGTGACATGGTCGACATTTTGCGTAAGATTGGTCATCGCGCCATTTTTCCAATAGACGGCCGCGGCGGTGGCGCTGGTACTGGTTGCGGCGGTATAACCAGTCAGATAGACGTCACCTCCCGAGACAAAGATACTGCTCAATCCTACGGCGCCGGGGACCGTAACAGAGACACCATTCTTCCAGTAAACCGAATCACCGAGCAAATAGACATCGCTGCCCGATACCGTAATGCCTTTAATGACCCCCGTATTGGGTATTGTGGTAGCCACACCATTCGTCCAATAGGTGCCAATGGCGGATCCTGTCGGGCCGCTATAGCCGGAAACATACACCGTGCAGGATGTCGAAACGGGAGCCGGGGCGAACTGAGTTTTTTTACAGGAAAGAGCCGCAGTCAACAAAGCGAACAGCGTCAGAGGCAAGGTCTTACTGTACATGGAAAGGTTTTGCCGTAAAAATACTGCTATTTTATAAGATAAGGGCACCGGTTCTGTATTAGAATTTGGCACCGGTTCTGTATTAGAATTTGTTAAGCTTTTATTTCCTTAAATATCCAAAATCGGGGGTTCAAAACCATCCTGCGATTTTCATCATGACCTGCTTATTTTTATCTTTTCGACATCGATCCTGCCATACACGACATTCACCGTCACTTTCCCATTTTTATAGATGACATTACCAAAGCCGGTGTTGGTCGATAAAAAGCTGGTAAAATCCCCTACCCTCGAATCGACATAGAGTGTCTTTTCCACGGCGTCGTAGCGCACGCCCGTCAATGCCTGGATCAGCGCATAACTTGACATCGCGCGAGCATACCAGTTACCGGCCTCGTACTCATCAAAAGGATTGCGCACCCGGCCATCATAGCGGCTTCGGGTGGTGCGGACCATTTCCAGTCCTTCCTTTACCTTTCCCATCAGGATGAGATGCGAAGCAACCTCGTATTCCACTCCCGTCCACACCTCGTTGCTATATACAAAGGGAAGCGACGGCTCGCCCCCCCGTGGCCAGGTGCAAAGCAGCAGTCCTCCCTCATGGCCCATCGCAAACCCCGGGCGCTGCGGGTTACTGAAGCCGGAGAGATCCTTTTTAAAATTGTAGTTATACACAGCAGCAAGATGCGAGAGGACTTTTGCCTTATCCAGCAAGGCCGGAAGTCCGCACACCTCAGCTTCCCAGGCTCCGATCATGCCGTCCGACAAACACCCATTACCATATTGATATTTCGGCCCTTCCTTTGCCAGCAGTGCTTTTGCCTCGGGGAACGCATAATCATCCGTGTAGCCGGCATTGTTCGCATAACTGATCGGATCAGTTGTTCGAAGACCTGTCCATTTGATTTTCTGGAAAAAAAATTGCCCATTAAAAAGTTCAGACTCCATTACCTTTTTGCCTTTGGCCAGCAGCCCCCGGTAAAAATCAAGGTTGCGGGTAGCCTCCGTATCCAAATATGCCGACATTTCAATAAAAGCTTCGAGCGCCCCCAGGTAGATGGAAGTACACATCGGGTCGGGACCCCAGAACTGGATATCGTAGGTATTGTGATGGGGTTCCTCGAGCGTGCCGGTGTGACGGGGATCCCAGGTTTCAATCGCGTAATCCATGCTCAGCCTGATCTTCGGGAAAAGCCTTCTCAGCCATTCCCCATCTCCACTGATCCGCCAGTCCCGGTATACCCGCATGATGCTCCCCAGCTGACCATCGGCAGCCGGAAGATAATAGTTATGTCCCGCGGACCGGATCGGCAGGGCCGCCCGGTAATTCTGGTGGCCAAAACTGTCCATGGATTCATGATATTCTGTTTCGCGGATGCTGCGCTCCAGGGACGGGAAGAGGTTGGGCAGGGCCTGCGCATAGTTCCAGACATGGGTACAGGAGCCGGCGCAGCTTCCGCTGGCGTCATTGCTTCCTTCCCAGCCCCAAAACCGGCCATCGTACTGGCGAAGCACGGTGGTTGATTTTAAGATCGTAAGATTGGCTGCTATGGCTTCGGTTACCTCAGCAGGCAAGGAGCTTTTGTAAAAAGCGTCTGTGAATAATTTCGTATCGTGACGAAGCTTTTCATAGTTCTCTTTCCAGTAAGCAACCATTTCTTCAATACTCTTGAACTTGCTGCTGTACCAGGGTTTATAAAATCGAGAGGGCCGATCTACAGAGGCATCGCGCCAAGCACTATCGGAAGATTTGTTAACGGGAACGCCAGTTCGCAAATTAGAATTTGGAGTATACCATGCCATCAAAATTTTAATTGCTTTTTCTTCGCCTGGTCTCAAGGTGAATGGAATAAATAGCGATGCACCAGGAGCGTCTTTTTCGACGGGCTCAACAGGAGTGATATCGTTTTCTTCTATTTTCTTCCAGGCCATGCTAAGCGGATCCCACCAGCCGCCGCGAAACCAGCAGTAATCGACAACCGTATTGGGCTCGTCCGTGGTTACGGCAAAATAGCTTTGGCGCTCTACGTTCTCGTCTTCGGCCAGGATAAATCCGCCGGCCGTGGATTTTATCGATCTCTTCTTCCCTGCCAAAAAATTCTTCGCATGATAGGAAAAGACGGCATGGAGGGTCTTTGTGCCGGTATTTTTGAACCGGTATTCGAGCGCGCCCACCGGCAGGGAAGAATTGTCTGCATCGGTCGGGATAAAAGGGCTCCAGGCAGTAACAGTTACAGCCAGCGGAATAGACGCATCCGTTAGTTTGATAGTGGCAAACGGAAACCGGGCCAGAAAGCTGCAACCCGAAAAACGGGGCAGCCCATAGTCCGTACCGCCGTCCCCGGTAGCCCCCGCATTTGGCTGACCGAATTTTTTCCAATCCGGCACCGGTCCTTCCAGTACCCTTGCGCTGCCAGGCATCTCCTTCACCGAGATCGCCGCAAATAGCAGCGGTTCGTTGTTCAGGTCCGGTCGGTTGGCGGTCGACATATGAGAAATAGCGCCCGTCCCTTCCACGCAAAACATCCCCGCGCCCATCCCACCAATCGGGAAGGCGATATGTTGGTTATTCTCTTTGCCGTAAGATCCGTTGAAGACATGCTGGGCATGCAATTGCTCAAACAATAAACAGCATAAAAAGCAAATTATTTTTCCCATTTCATCTGTTTTATCCAATCCATGCAGGCTCCGGTCCATTGCACCGTTGCGGTCTTATTATTCACACTGAATCCATGTCCCCCGTGGGCGTATAAAAAAACCTGGACCGGGATGTGATGTTGCAAAAGCGCCGCTTCAAAATATAGGCTATTAGCTACCGGCACCCCGTCATCATCCATCGCGTGGACGATAAAAGCGCCGGGCGTGCTGTCCGTTACCTGGAGCTCGTTCGAGTATAACCTGATCTTTTCGGCGGTAACCGTGTCGCCGAGTAGCTCTTTGCGGGTCCATTTATGCGTCAGGCTGTCGGCCATACTGATGACAGGATAGACCAGTACCATAAAATCAGGCCGTTCGGCAGCGTTTTTGAAGTGGGTGCCTGTGGTAGAGGCAAGATGGCCGCCAGCGGAGAACCCGAGGATGCCGATCTTGTGGGGATCAAGACGAAAAGCTTTCGCATGTGCCTGGAGATACCTTATGGCCGATTGTGCATCATGAAGCGGAACCGTGTCATTGCCCGCGGGCAGCCGGTAGTCCAGCAGGAAGGCAGTGATACCTGCGTCCTGTAGTTTCCTGCATGCCGGGACGCCCTCACCCCCATCAAACCGGAACGCGTAGGCACCCCCGGAGCAAACAATAACCGCAGTCCCCTTTGACAAGTCTTTTCGAGGTCGAAAGACAGTTAGCAGCGCGAGGTCATCACTAGGCGATAGCGATATAAATTCCCGGGGGGTTGGCAAGTGGACAAATTCCCTCATTGGGACTACCCGGTAATGATGAGCATACAGGTACTGTAAATATTCCTTTAAAACAGCAGGCGGGGTGCTGACCCACGGATGAGCGATATCGGGCACGCCGTGTATCGTAAAGACGATCACCTTACCAGGTCCTGCCTGCTCCAGCGCCTGGTAAAAATATTTTTTATCTTCGGGGCCGTCCCCTTTGATCGTGTAGCTCGGGACATGGAGGGGATCATCCGTCGATGGTTGCCAGGGCCTGTCGCCACCGGTGCGGGCGGTGCGGTAACGATGTCTGATCAGTGTGGGAATGGAAGCCGGGTCCTCGCGGTAGGCCGGATAGGCGAAGCTCACCGGCCTCGGTATGCCCAGGGAATCGCATTTCTGTTCGACATAGGAAAGTTCGCTGTCCAGTTCACCCGGGATCATCCTGTCCAGGTTCTTGTGATGCCACGTATGATTACCGATCTCGAAGCCCATAGCCGACAGTTCCTTGATCTGCTGCCAGCTCATCGATCTTGTGCTGTCCCCGAACATGCCCGGAAACTCGCACACGTAAAAGGTTGCACCAAACCCGTATTGTTTCAGCAATGGGGCAACAAAACTGTAATGGCTCTCGCAGGCATCATCGCAGGTTAGCACGACGGTCTTTTGCTGTCCGAACAATACCGCCGGCGAAATTAACATTAAGATGAGCAGCTTGTTTTTCATTCCGTGTATCATCCATTTTGATTCATTCACTCCTATCCATTCGACTTACAGATTTACTACCTGCCGTCCCCCCCGCAACCGGATCTCCTTCCCCCGCCACACAAACCTACCGGTCACGCCCGTGGGCAATTCAACCACACCATTCACGCTGTCCCCCACCCGCTTAAGTGCCACCCGGATCACCCCCCGCGGATGCGGCATCTCGCCTTTTATCTCCGTCAACTCCCCAAACGCGGGCGCGATCCGCACCCGGGCGAAACCCGGTGCATCCGGCATGATCCCACAGATCGTCGCGAGAAAATCATAATCCGGGCTCGCGCTCCACGCATGACAGTCCGAGCGCGTCGGCTCCGGCGTTTCCGCAAAGGTCGTCAGCCCGATCTTCAGCATGTCCCGCCACGGCCTAAGTTGTGAATAATACAAGTCCGCCATGCCCGCCTGGATCAGGGCCCGGGTGAGATAAAACCGGTAATAAAACGTCGCTTGCGTAAGCGTCGTGTCGTAAAGGATATGCCGCATAACTGGCCGCCATTGTGTCTTCGGGATGGCCCCGCTCAGGATGCCCAGGATCGACGCATGCTGGCTGAATTCCGTCTTTCCCGGGTCGTCGCTCATGACCCCGCGCTTGACGTCAAAACACTTCTGATAGGTCCCCCTTTTCAGCCGCGCCGCCACCCGGCGGTAACGCGCCGCCGTCAAATGATCGGAAAAATAATCAAACAGTTCCGCCGCCTCATCCAGCGTCTCGGCATACTGCATCGTGATGATCGAAGAATGCCCGTCCTCCGCACCCACCGGAACCCCATGCTGCGTAAAGCCGGAATCGTTCCAGTCCACAAAATTCCACCAGGGGAGCGGTCCCAGCATGTTCACGCCGGTATCCACCCGGTCCTCAAACCAGTGCAGCACGCCCTGCACCGGCAGGAGCAGGTTCCGCAAGAACGCATCATCATGTCGGTGCAGCCAGTAGTCATGGATCATCGAGACCCAGTAGAGCGAAAAAGGGGGGATGATCTGCATCCGGCTATTGGGATAGCGGCCCTGGGTCAGCCCCTCGGGTACCCGGGAGCGGTAAAAATCCATGATCGCCTTGCGCATCAGCCGGTCATCACCTGTGAGGTATAGCGAGATCAAAGCCTGGATGCGGGTATCGCCCACGTATTGCATCTGCTCATAGTAGGGGCAGTCAAAATACGTTTCACCGGCACAGAGTTGCGCGGTCCGCCAGCCCACTGCCCACAGTTCCTGCAAAGACGAATCATTACTGGAAAAAGAAGCTTCCAACTTGAAGGGATAGCCCGTCTTCCGGCCGTACAAGTCTTCCATGACCAGCGGTTCGTCGCCCGTCGTAATATCCAGCTGAAGGTACCGGTAACAGCGGAACCAAAGCGGGCGAAACAGCCGCTTGTCGCCACCATCAGCATGGTACAGATCATAAAGCCCCACGAGGTGCTTGCCGCTGATCTCGTTTCGGTTCCCCTTCTTCCCGCTCGAATCGATCAGCGCCTCCGCGTACATCAGCCGGACCGCCGAACCTTTCCCCCCGCTGGTGATCAGCTCCGGGTAGGCCACTGTTTCCACGCCCTGATCCAGCAGCATGCGCACGGTACTATTCGCCGGTACGGTCAGCGGCGCCGAACCCGACAAAAATGCCCCACTGGCGGCCATCCCCCCGCTGCGTCTCACGGCGGTCAACCGCTGCAACACCTCGGGAAAGATCGGGATCTCCCGCGGCGACAGCGTCCACGGATTGTCGTAGCCATGATCCGTTTCAAAAGGGTGTTGGATGATCGTAGCATTCGGCCAGTTCAAATCATCATAATTATTTTGTTCCCATCCCCAGGGGTAATTCACTCCCTGCACTTCATCCCCCACCTGACCTGCCGTATGAACACCCCAGGTCTGCCCGATCTCCAGCGCACAGGGCCGGTAAGCCGTGTCCTGCAATACCTTCCAGGACCCGTCGCTGCCAAAGATTTGGGTCGTCACGCTATCCCCCTCCAACGCAAACGCGGTCCGGTTGGAGAGCTGCGCCCACGGTGCGTACTCGGCCATATTCCAAACCAGCGCCGCGATCACGTTCTGGCCCCGCTGTAAATAGGGCGCGATATCCACGGTTTCATAAAACCAGTTGTACAAGTCCCCCCGCGCAGGCCCCGAACAAACCGGATGCCCATTCACAAAAAGCCGGTAGCGGTTATCTGCCGTCACGTGGATGACGCAATGCTCCGGCAACAGCGGCAGCTCGAAACGCTTCCGAAAATGATAGACCCCATAGCTTTTCAGGGAAACCGCCGGACAAGTGATCCAGAAGGCGTTCCAATGCGGCCAGGGTTTGGGCGCTTTCTTCGGCTGTGCCGCCCCACTCATCGGAACCCCGGCAACCGAGAACCAGAGCGCGATCATCCCAATTAAATATTTCGCAACTTTTATACCCATCAAAAAAAATTAACGATATTCCAGCGAATACAACCGAACCGGCCCCAGCAGCCCCGACTCCAGCAGCGGCGTGTCCTTTCCAAACGGCTTGATCAGCGACCAGCAATACTTTTTCGCGCCCGGCTGCTCATCTCCGATCAACCGGTTGGGCCAAAGGTTAGTGACCTTGATTTCCAACTCATTTTCCCCCGGATGAATCATCCCGGTAACATCCACCCGAAAAGGCGGCTTCCATAAAATACCTACCGAATGATGATTGACCAAGACCTCGGCGATCTCTTTGACATTCCCGAGATCAAGGAAGAGCTTTTTATTAGACTTCAACCATGGCGCCGATACCACAAAACGTTTCGAGTAGGTCGCCGTACCGGAAAAATATTTGATCCCATCGTCTTTTGACGCCGTCCACGTATCCAATTTGCTCATCGATACGTCCGCTGGAGCACCCCAATTCGGAGGAAAACGGAGGTTCCAGGAACCGGAAATCATCGCGAGCAACTTCTCCGTTGCGGGTTTGGCTGCGCGAAAGGTCTGATTTGTCTTTTTCCTAAACAATACAAACACCGAGCCCCGTGGATCCAAATGAATGGGCACTGTGGTCCGCCCATCCTGCATGGTATATCCAGCAGGTTCTGTTTGCCCATTATCCGGATGCCAAAATTCCGCTTCTTTACCTGCTACCCTGAACCGACCCATAAAATCCATCCCGTGCGGCTGTTGATTGGCCACAAAATAAATATCGGCATCCCCCGTCCGCCGATGGATCCAAACGATCGTATCATCCAGATCAGGCCGAGTATATCGAAAGTCTGGTTGAAGGCCAAGCTCATTCATCACATCATCCACAGATAGCCCGCTATATACCATGCCTTTCCCAAAGGAATGCCCAATCTTATCGTGATAGCGCTGAATTCCTCCATAACTACCCCATACGGCGCCTGCAATGGTTCGAATGCTATCATCCGCCGCCGGAAATCCACTCAGACTCGGCGACAAACCCGGATGCGGTGCCAGCAGAATGGCGCCTTCAGCCACGAGTTCCCGTAATTTCCGAATCACTGGCAAGGTCAGTCGGGTCACATCGTCCGGAATGACCAGCAGCCGGTAGGCCATTCCGTCCGGCAACACAATCTTTCCAACCTGAACCGAGGCCCGCAGCAGCATTTCCGTATTGACCCAATCACAATCATAGCCGGACGGCAAATGCGGCTCGACCGCCTTCCAGTAAGGTACGACCACAGGCGCATCTTCACCATAATAGTATAAAACATCTGCGACAAATTGCCCCTGTTGCAACAAATAGGTCGAGCGCGAAAGATAATCGTTGAACGCCACCGACTGTTCAGCCCAGGTGTTGTTGCGGTTATAATTTTGGCCCGCACCGCCGAGGGTGATACCCGGCTTATGAGTGTCGTCCGCGAAAGGCTGCTGCGCGGAAGTATGGATAACCATTCGGTTGATCCCGAGTGAAAAGGCCCAGTCCGCATAGGGCTTGAGATCATAAGGTGCCTGCGCCCAGGGACTTGCTTCTGTCGTAGTAAACGCCTCCGCCCCGGCCAGCGGCTTCCCATAAATATGCGCGGCAGAAGCCGCTTCTTTCAGGTCGGCCCGGTTGGTTTCCCTGGCGCCTGAAAGCCGCCAGGGCTCCAGCACAAACTCACCCATCGGGATCGCGACACGCCCCTTGCAGGCCAGCCCATCGGCCGTCGTCGGCTCCTCCACCCCCGGGGCCTCCGCATATACCCCCTTCAACCCCTGACCGAGCGCATATTTTTCGATCACCCCGTAATGATTGTCCGCCAGCATATCCGCGATCGTCCGGCGGAAATCCCAGAGGAACCGGTCACTAAGAGCCGAACTTCCCACCACATACCCGGCCAGCACCGGCAGATACGGGGTCATATCATACCCCCGCCGCCGCCTGAATTCCTTCCGCATGTCCTCCGTCCAGTTCTCGTTTCCCACCTCCCAGCTATCCATGAGCAGATATTGAAAGCTGGTCGCCCAGGACGGACCCAGCGCTTCCTTCAACCGGCCGAGCCAGCCATCCAGATAACTCCGCACATGCACCGGGCTCAGCTTGTCCACTTCGAGCCCATCGGAGTACTCGGACGCAAACCGCGCCCGCCGCCCCGTGAGCGTGTACCCGATGCGCAAGATGAGCCACTTCCCTGGCCGGTCGAGCCACGCCTTCCGCTCCACCGGCGACATCCCGTTTACATCGACGAGCTTCGCCGGATCGATACACTGGCCGGCAGCGACTTCCGCTTCCGGCGCCCGTTGCGCGTCCGGGCGGCTTACCCGGTACTGCGCTTTATCTAATAGATCCGGGATGCGCGCCATGGTGTCACCCGCAGGCAGCGGATAGGCAAACAAAGCGATATCGCGGTAAAAAAAAGAATCCGGGCCGCCCGGTACGCGGTACAAACCCGCCGGCACGGGCAAGAGCAGGCCCGCACCGCCATCCACCCGAACGATGGTATCGCTCCAAACCACCCGCTTCATCGCTTCCTCCGGCTGCACCCAGGGGCTCCCGCTCTCCGCCCAGCCCCCCGAGCTCTCCATAGCCATCTCGAGCTCCAACCGCCCACATTCCTGTCCCGCAAACCGAAACGCCTCCTTCCAGCCCGGACTCATAAAATTCAGCGGCGTGTCCACGACCTGCGCTGTCCCCATCCCGATGTCAAAGACCTGCGCCCCCGCGATGTGCACCCGCTTCATCCACTCCAGGTCGGCGGTGATCCCAACTCTGGTGACATTCCCATTCATCCAATGCCACCAAACCCGCGGCCTCGCAGCCGTTGGCGGTGTTTGAAATCCGGGGAGCAGCGAGTCGGATCCCTGCGCAGATGACTGTGACCGGGCCGCCAGGCCAAGTGACAGGAAAACCGAAAGGATAACGATACTTTTGATCAACATGGTTTAATCTGACTTTTTACCAAAAAGGAGTTTTTTTTACAGGCTGGACATGCGACGACCATTCCGCCTAAAACAAAGGCAGAAACATCCATTAGCGCTTTTGTGGGCATACCAAATAAGAACAATTATCTCCCTCCTTCATCCAAAAAACGAGGAAATGAAAGCCGAGGTCAGGAAAATAGTCTCAGGCCCTATTTCGCATAATTTTGCCGTTACGTATATTTTTAGTAATTTTGTACGTAAACCGATTTTATGGATACCAAACTTACACTTTCCCTGGATAAGAAGGTCATCGAGCAGGCGAAAAAATACGCCAAAAAGAAGAACATCAGTCTTTCTAAATTGATTGAAGGCTACCTTGATAAAGTCAGCTCGAAGGAAAAGGAGGAGCCTTTCATCTCGCCGCTGGTCAGGAGCCTGTCGGGCATTTTGTCTTTACCGAAGGGCTACGACCATAAAAAGGGATATGGTGATTTTCTTTCGCAGAAATACAAACTTAAATAATGGAGAAGGTTTTTGTAGACACGGATATCGCGCTGGATCTGTTATCAGAACGGGCGCCCTACTTTCCGGCTGCTGCGGAGTTGTTTACCCGGGCGGACCAGGGTGGCCTCGTGATCTATATCTCTTCCCTTTCCTTCAGTAATCTGCACTATTTACTCTCCCGCCTTTATTCTCAGGCGGAAGCGCGAAGAATCCTGAACACCTTTAAGATATTGGTGAAGGTACTTGCAGTCGATGACAAGATCATCGATCTGGCGCTAAATTCGGCGTTCAGGGATTTTGAGGACGCCATCGAGTATCATACGGCTGCGGAAAATCAGCTCGAAGTCCTGTTGACGCGAAACCTGAAAGACTATAAGACAGCCAAGATTACGGTCATGACAGCAGAAGATTACTTGTTGTCGAATTAGCTATACATCGTCATTTTTCAGGGTAATGCCTGCTTAATTTGGTCCAGGGATACGCCCAGCACCTTTTTAGCGATCACATTCAGCCCCTCTTCGGGTCCTGTAAAATGAAACACCGTGTGGTGATGGGTGTGCGACTGGCCGGGAGCTAAGAAAAGGGCAGGCGAAGCGCTTTCCAGTTCATAGAAGGGTCCCATCTGGCTGCCATTGGGCAACGGCCCATCGCTGTACGTATGGACGGCATCACCGGTGAAGGGGTCTCCGGTCGGCCTCCATTCCTGATCGAGGTACTCCGCCGCCGTGTCCACATCGTATAAGTTGATGGTCAATAAATTGTTCTCGGCGTCATAGCTGCCGAGTACCGGTTTGACCTGATGGGAGTGGACGCCAAGTTTGCTCCTTCTTTTTCCGTCGGCCTTGAAGAATACTACGCCACCCTTGCATTTTATCCTGTCGGCGGGGATCTCCCCGAAATAGTCCGTCGTGGCAGGACTGGTATCGCCGGCGATTGTGTAGGGTATGACGATGGTGGTCGCCGGAGAGGTCTTTTGCATGTCGAGCAGCCAAATATTGGGCGCCCCGGTGGTGGTTGTCCATGTCTGAGCGCCGGTATTCGTCAGGGTATTGGACGTCCGATAGCCGACGGCGTGTACGGTCGTATCGGAAGACAGAGCGAGCTCGCTATCGATCGCGTGCCGGTCGAGGATCATGATCTGCCGATCGACCACGAGGCTGAACGGGATGCCGGCGTAGTTCGTCAGCCGCATGGTTTTCCAGCAATCGACAGAGTTTGCTGTACGTGCCTTTACGGTCCAGGATTCGCTGTCAAAGGCGGCCGGCGTTTTCCAGGTGGACAGGTCCATGTGCGACCCGGCAGGAAAAAAGAAAGAGAACTTACTACCCTCCGGGCCCACCCAAATCCGGTTCTCGCCGCCATAGGCATTCATGTGCGGATCCAGCGGCGCACCAAAGGCCTTGTAGTTGATCCAGCCAAAACTAGTACCGGTATCGCCGGTTGCAGTGGAAGTAAAAACCTTTGCCTGATATTTGGGTGAGACGATCATTTGCGATCCGCCAGCGGTGAGGATCACGGCTGAGCTGTCGTATTTTTTGACAAAGTTTCGGTCGTAGCCAAAACTTCCTTTTGAATAATCAACAGACGTTACTTGGTTATTTGTACCTGTTTCATTTATACAGGCGGCAAGGGTTATGATCACCAAAGCGACCAACGAAAATTTTTTAATACCTGTCATAATTATTTTACGAGTTTTATTTTATCAAGTAGTTATTATAAATTGACTGAAAGTCGAAAGTACCGGGACCAACTTCTTTACTTTCGCCGTCGGGGAGTTTGATCGTAGCTGTTGTCCCCGGCGGTATCTCCGTGTGCAGATTAAATTGGCCGTCCACGATTTTCCAGGACGAAACAATTTTTCCGTAGGAGCAATCATAACTCGCTTTTGCCCAGGTCAGGTCACCCCCTGGATGAGGCTCGATCAGGATGCGCTCGTACCCCGGCGACAAGGGCCGGATCCCCGCCACGGTACTATATAGCCAGGCGCCCACTACACCATAGGCATATTGGTTGAAGGAACATTTGCAAAGGCCTCCGTTTTGGTTGTCGGCATCCCATTCCTCCCATAACGTCGTGCCGCCTTCTTTGACGAAATAGAGCCAGGACGGCAAGGATTCTTGTTCGAGCAGCGTGTACGCCAGGGCTGTCTGACCGTGATCGCTCAATGCCTGCATAATGTAGGTCGTCCCGAGGAAACCCGTGGCCAGATGATCGTCCGTTTCATGAATAAGGTTCACGAGTTGTTTCACGACGACGGGCTGCAGGCTGTCGGGCAGGATATCAAATGCCAGGGCCATGGCACAGCCCGTCTGAGTGTTCTCCGACAAAAGCCCGTCTTTACAGATAAAGGTGGTTTGAAACGCGGCTTTGCAATCTTGAAGCGTTCGCTCCAAGTGAGATTCTTCATTGTCCGTAATTCCTAATATTCTGCGTGTCTTTAAAAGCAATTCTATTGAGTGGATCAAATAACATTGATCGATCAGCACGTCCGAAGTTTGAGGCCCCATGGCAAGCCAATCTCCGTAAGTCCAGTCCTTGAGCAAATGGTCGTTTGGGTCCAACTGACCCATTTCATACCGGACCCAGCCCGCCATAGACGGATATTGCCTTTGCAAGATGGCCGTGTCGCCATAGGTCTCGAAAAGGCCCATGGGGATGATGGTGGACGCATCGCCCCAGCCGGCAATACCTGTTTTTGGCCCCGATTGCCTGGGCGTATACAGATCGGGAATGACGCGGGGGACGGCGCCATTGGTGCCTTGCTCCAGCGCGAGGTCTTCGAGCCATTTCCTTAAGAACCGGTGGACGTCGCGGTTAAAGGCCATCGTCGGAAAGATGATCTGCGCGTCACCTGTCCAGCCCAGGCGCTCTCCGCGGTTGTCGCAATCGGTGGGGATATCGATCAGGTTGCTGCTCAGGCTCCATTCTATATTGTGCTGCAATTGGTTGATGAGCGGATTGGAACAGCTAAAACTACCGCTGTGCCGGAGCTCGCTATGCAAGGCGATCGCCACGCAGTTGTGGTTGTCCGGCTGAAAACCTTCGATCCGTGCATAGCGGAACCCGTGATAGGTAAAATGCGGCTTTAGGATCTCCGTTCCTTTTCCGCTCAACACATACACATCTACGGGATCGGCCCGCGTCATATTGCCCATGTAGAAATTGCCATTCTTGTCCAGCATCTCGCCATGGCTGATCCGGACCGTATCCCCCTTGCGGCCCTTGACCCGCAACTCAACCCAACCCGCCATATTCTGCCCGAAATCGACAATCGTCTCGCCTCTTGGCGAAGTGAAGATACGCTCCGGAACAAATCGCTCCTGCTCCGTCACGGGTTCGCTATCATAAGGCCGAAGGTTGACCTGGCTGGTAACGCCTGTCTTTACCGCGGCCCAACCACCCGGAGCGATAGTATTGTCATCCAGCTCGCCATTATAAAAGTCCGATCGCCGGATGGGCCCCGTGCCCGATAGCCAACTGGCATCTGAAACCACGCTGTATTTTGTTCCGTTTTTATAATTAATAAAAAGCTTACACAAAAGGGAAGCATCGCGGCCAAAATTATTTTTCCTACCCTTGTTCCCATAGAAGCCGCGGTACCAGCCGTCTCCCACGGCAACAATCATTTCATTGTTTCGCCCCCGAACAAGATCCGTGACATCGTAGGTTTGGTAGAGTAGCCGCTTGTCGTAGGCCGTACATCCCGGCATAAAATAGGCTGCCCCTACCCGAAGACCGTTGATCTTTGCTTCATATACGCCGTGCGCGGTAATGTACAATATGGCCTTTTTAACAGCAGTATGCACTTTGAATTCCTTTCGGAACAAAGGACAGGGTCCGCCTGAGCTGTCATCGGCGGATGCCGGACTGATCCAAAGTGCATCGTCCAGGGGAGTATGATCCGAAATTCTTTCCTTTTGCGCCCATACGCCAGCGGGCAGGGTGCTTACAAGGATCCAAAGGAATAGTTGTTTCATCAAATTCCAATCAATTATATATTAAATAGTAAAACCACCGAGCTATAACCGGTGGAACTCCTGAAACCGATGAGCTTTCCCACGCTGGAAAATTCAGCTTAAAAACAAATGAAAGGCGCTTTCATCCAAAGTGAGGGATGTCCGGTTTAATTAATATGCAATTGGGGCCCTCTCGGCTACCGGCGCGAGCTCCTTCAGATTATCCTCCGGTTTGTCCAGATAGAAATAAGCGGTCGCTGAATAATCGTCCGAGCGATAAAAATTCACCCATCCTTTTGGAAAATCCGAATCCTTGATCTTTTTGGGCGTTTCCAGCAGCCTGGTGAACGCGTTTTCGCCCGCTACCGATACGGGTATCAAGGCAACCCCCTTCTCCAGCAGGGAGCGGACTTCTGCATCCATGCCGCCGCCGATCTCCTGGATCGTTGCCCTAAACCCTTGGTGAAAATAAACCGGATCCGGGATATGAAACCGGTAAAAAGCATACTCCCCTTTTCCGCCATCAGCCACGGTGCAGCCCTGGTACAGATTCGAAAAATGGCCTTCTCCCCACCCGGTTCCAATATAGTCTTCTGCGCCGGTGCCGTTGATCGTGGGGTTCGTACTATCTTCGTCCAGATACATTTTTACTTCGCCTTCACCCCACCAGGTATTGCCATAACTCGAATCCACATTGACCCCGATATTTACGCCGAGAAAACGCCCTTTGCCGCTGACTGCAGGAAGTAAATCAAAATCCTTTCCGGGCGTATTATGAATCCTGCGGTTCCAGCTGGCATGGAAATAAAGCAGGTCAGTCGGAGCTTTTGCGAGCACGGTATAATCGATATCAAAAAACAAGGCACTCAGGTCGGTCGTTGCCTCGTTCGTGAGGGTCATCCTTGCTCCTTTCCCGAACGGCATGGGGATATAGCAGTTAAAACTTTTGCCTTCCGGATCACTGAATAGCGCCGACTGAAAAGCGACCGGTCTGCCCAGACCGGCACAGAAAAAATCCCCGAAGGGCACATCCACGGCGGGTTTCTGGTCGCCATCCCAATATATCCGGAGCCTTAAGGAACGAAGCATAGCCGGCGAACGATCACTGATGGTGCACCAGATCCGGTCGATGACCCCGGCACCTTTTATATCCAGGAGTGTCTTGGTCTCTCCTGCTTTCACCGGTTCAAACGCATGTCCTTTGGCGCCTTTATTGGAGCGGCCGCCTTTGCCTTTTACCCCGTTCAGGTTTTCAAAGCTGCTGACGCGGGACTGGGCGCCTTCGGGCATTTTGTAGAGTTCCTGTGCGCCCGTGTCCAGCGCAAAAAGCAACATAGCAACTATAATCAGTTTCTGCATGATGGTCATTTTATTGATACAATGTAGGATTTCGAGAGCGGTTTCTTTTGGATTTTGATGTAGTAAGCGAACCAGGCGATAAAGGCGAAACAAAATAGGGGGATCAGGAAGGCGACCGCCATGTCTTCGTGGTCAGCGACCAGCCCCATCAGCGGCGGACAGAATGCACCTCCGGCGACCGCCATCACGAGGAACGAGGAGGCTTTCTTGGTCAGCGGCCCCAGCCCGTGGATACCAAGAGCGAAGATGGTCGGGAACATCACGGACATAAAAAAATAGGTCGAGAAGAGCGCGACGACCGAAGGCCAGCCGAACCGGCCAACGACGACCCCGCAAAGCACCGTGTTGATCACGGCGTAGACCAGTAGCAGTCGCCGGGGTTGGGTGAATTTCATCAGCCAGGCGCCCATCAGGCGACCGGTCCAGAAGGCGCCCATGCCCCCGATCGCGAGGATCACAGAGGCCGCCTGCTCGGGGTTTTTGGGCATCAATACTCTTCCCAGGTAGCCAAAATGCTGTAGTAGGCCGCCGACGCTGGCCGTGAGGCCTTGCACGGTCTCAGTCGTATAGTTGATAAAAAACGAATTGAAACCGGTCTGCGCGGCGACATACAGAAATTGGGCGACGACCGCCCAGCAAAAGACGCGGTGTTTCCAGAGTTCGCGGGTGGATGCGCTTTCTGAAATACGTTCCGTATTGTCTTCGATGATAACGGGCAGCCAAGTGAACCGAAAAAGAAGGGCAACGAGGAGGACAAGACAACCGATGATCATGTACGGGGTGACGAGCGAGCCGCCGCCAAAAATGAACAGCCCCCCGATCAATGGCCCGAGGATCCAGCCGAGGCCGTTAAAGGATTGCGCGATGTTGAGGCGGCGGGCGGCTCCGGCGGCCGGACCGAGCGCGGTCGCATACGGATTGGCAGCGGTTTCAAGGCAGGACAGACCGCAGGCGATAATAAAAAGCGAGCCGAGAAAAGGAAGGTAAGCGCCGTATCGGGCGGCAGGATAGAAAAGGAAGGCGCCGCTGGCGAACAGGCCGAGACCCAGCAGGATGCCGTTTCTATATCCATAGCGTTTCATGAAGACCCCAGCAGGGTAGGCCATGACGAGGTAGCCGATATAGAGCGAGAACTGGACAAAGCCCGACTCCGCCTTGCTGATGTGGAGGGTCGTTTGGAAATGCTTGTCCAGCACGTCGAGCAGGCCATGGGCAAATCCCCAGAGCAGAAAGAGGCTCGTGATCAGGGCGAAGGGCCGGAAGTAGCTCCGGTTGTCGGGTGACGCGAATAAGCTGGTTTTGGGCATTTGATGGGTTTAGTGGGACTTTCCGTTTCCCCGATTTTTTTGTATATTTGAGTGGCTGAATAAATGCCCCTTTTTATGGAAAAAATAGTTCTCGATGTTGATCCAGCCACCGCTGCAAAATGGCGTACGGCTTCCAGCAAACTGAAACGTGAAATTGGAAGCCTGATGAACGACCAGATCGCCACTATTATCGACAGGAAAGAGGAAACCGACATCCTTCAGTTTTTGAACGAACTGAGACAAGAAATGAAAGCAAAAGGCCTTACGCAGGAAATATTGGATGATATCCTCAAAGATGAGCAGTAAAATTTTTGTATTTGATACCAATACTTTTATAAGTGCTGCCTTAATAGAGGGTTCCGTAAATGACCTGGCTCTGAATAAAGCCTTCAAAACAGGCAAAGTAGTCGTCTCAGAGGCAAGTTTTGCTGAATTTACGGAAGTCTTGTTCCGGAAAAAGTTTGATAAATATTTAACGGATGAAAGAAGGCTGCAAGTTCTGGCCAAACTGGAACGAGACACGGTTAATTGTGAAACAACCTTTACCTTGACTGCCTGCCGCGACCCCAAAGACAATAAATTCCTGGAATTAGCGGTAGCGGCCGGGGCCGCTGCTATAATCACCGGCGACAACGATTTACTCGTATTGCATCCTTTCCAAAACATACCTATTATTAGCCCCGCGGATTTTTTAGAGCTTTTCTGATTTGTCATAATGGTTAGTTCTCGACGAAGGCGCCGATTTGTAAATATTTGGTATAGCGCCGGTGATAGAGGGCCTTTCGCGCGGGGTCGGGTTCGTAAGGCGGATCGAAACCCCGACCCATCGCGGCCATCGCGTCCTGGACGCGGGGATAACAGCCGGCGACAGTTGCCGCAAACATGGCGGCGCCCAGCGCGGCCGTCTGAACGGAGCGGTTCACGCGAACCGGCAGGCCCAGAACATCAGCCACCGTCTGCATCACATAGGGGGACTTATGCGCGATACCCCCCGTGGCGATGACACCCCGGACCGGTACTTTTTCGGCACTGAAGTGGTCGACGATCGAACGGGCGCCGAAGGCGGTAGCTTCGACGAGGGAGCGGAAGAGCCGCGGCGGGTCGCTGGCCAAAGTCAGGCCGGTGATGGCGCCGGTGAGTAGCGGATTGGCGCCCGGCGTACGCCGGCCGTTGAACCAGTCGAGGGCCAGTTCGCTGTGCTCGCTCAGGGGCAACCCTTCTGCCGCACAGGCCAGGGCAGGAATAATTTTCTCGGTCGCTGCGTCATCCAATCCGCTGTGTTTGAGTGGCCAGGCCAGGACGTCCCTGAACCACGCGTAGACATCACCGAAAGCTGATTGCCCCGCTTCCATGCCGATCATGCCCGGTAGGATGGACCCCCGGACAAGTCCACAGATCCCGGGGACGGGCCGGGCAGGCCGGTCCCCCGCCGGCACGACGAGCATATCGCAGGTGGAGGTCCCCATGACCTTGGAAAGGACGAAGGGTTCGATCTGGGCGCCGACGGCTCCTATGTGCGCGTCGAGCGCACCGATGCCCACGAGCGTACTCTCCGGCAACTGCCAGCATTCCGCCCACTCGCGGCAAAGGACACCCGCCGGTTGGTCGGCCGTATAGACAGGATGTGCGGATTCGAAGACAAAAGGATACAAAAGGGGGTCGAGGTCGCGGAAGAAGGCAGGGTCGGGATAGCCGCCATGGGCATCGGCCCAGAGCGCCTTATGGCCTGCCGCACAAACGCTTCGGCGGAGGCTACCAACATTCCGACCTCCGGTGAGCAGAAAGGGGATCCAGTCGCAGTGTTCGACAAACCCGCGGCAGTGCAGGCGAAGCGTCTTGCTCCGACGTAGGATATGCAGGAGCTTGGCCCAGTACCACTCCGGCGAGTACACGCCGCCCACGTAGTCCAGATAGGGCTTCTTCCATATCCGCGCATGGGCGTTGATCTCAGCCGCCTCCGAGACAGCGCTATGGTCTTTCCAAAGCAGGAACATCGCATCCGGGTCCTCCTGAAACTGCTCCGACAGGGCCAGGGGCTTTCCATTTCCATCAACCGCGATCGGTGTGGAGCCCGTGCTGGCGACCGAGATCGCCCGGATCCGGCGGCGAACGGCAGTGCCCGCCGCTGCCAGGCATGCGCTCACACACTCGCGCATCGACGTGAGGTGATCCTGCGGGTGTTGACGAAACTGGTGGCTCGTGGGATCGCAATAACGGCCTTCGCGCCAGGCCGGGTAGGGAACGACGGCAGCTGAGATCTCCCGGCCATCGGCGGCGTCGACCAGCAAGCTCCGGACGGAATCTGTGCCAAAGTCCAGGCCGATGACGTAGTGTTCGTGGGGGTTCAGCATGGGTCAGGCGTATAGGGGTCCGTAATTCAAGCACGCATGGTGATCGTTTGCAAACTGGGACCAGGAAGCCGGCCGAAAAATTTGCTCATCCCGAACATTGTGCATATTCACTGGGATCCGCAGCATAGAAGCAAGCGTGATCAGGTCCGCACCGATATGGCCATAGCTGATCGCCCCATGATTCGCACCCCAGGCCGCCATCACGGAATAGACATCGCGGAAAGCACCCTCACCCGTCAGCCGGGGAATGAACCAGGTGGTCGGCCAGGTGGGGTCGGTTCGTTCATTGAGGATAGCGTGGACTTCGGCAGGCAGGTCGATGGTATATCCTTCGGCCAGTTGGAGCACAGGGCCGAGACCCTTCACCAGGTTCAGGCGGCACATGGTCACGGGCATGCCCCCGCGCGTCACGAATTGCGAGGAAAAGCCGCCGCCGCGGAAATAACCTTTGTTCGCCGGGTACCAGGTCGTCGCCGCCAAACAACGATCTTTTTCTTCTTCTGTGATCTCCCAAAATGGTTTTAGGGCCGGTTCTCCGTGTCGTTCCTGCTGCCCGGTCCCGTCGAGGGTAGCGGACCCGGAATTGATCAAATGGATAAAACCGGTGTCATATGGCTTTTGCGGCCTCCATCCCGTTACGCGTTCCACCGCTTCCGGGCTCCAGTACGTCCGCACATCGGCAAAAATTTGGGCCGTACTCGTTAACAAATGACCGAATAGCATGCTGACGCCGTTGAGCGCGTCGTTCTCGGTGGCGACAATATAGGGAGCGCGAAGACCGTTCCAGTCGAAAGAAGAGTTAAGTATCGCTTCCGCAAAATCCCCGTTCGGCAAAAAGTCGGTCCATTGCCGCTGGCCCTGGAATCCGGCCGCGATCGCGTTATGCCCGTGCGCTTCTTCGCCAAATCCCACGTGTGCGAGCGCCGGGTTGCCGGTCATCAGGTCGCGGATGATGAGGGTCATTTTGACGACCATTGCCCACTCTTTGTCCTTCTGTGCCGCGCCCGAGGGCGCCGCGTTGCGGTCCCTTCCCTCCCGGCAATGCGTGCGGGTCCAGACCATGGCGTGTGCGAATTCGGCCTCATCATAGATCCTTTTTTCGATCCGGCGGAGTATCTCGACCGACTCGATCTGCTGGGTGCGCATCCCCAAAAATTCCCGCATCCAGTTCGGTTCGACGATCGAGCCCGCGATCCCCATGCTGACCGCGCCGATCGCGAGATAGCTTTTGCCGCGCATGATCGCCACCGCGAGGCCGACCCGGGCAAAAGCGAGCAGCTTTTCGGCGACATCTTCCGGGATGGTTTCATCGTCCAGGTCCTGCACGTCGCGTCCATAAATGCCAAAAGCCGGCAGTCCCATTTGACTATGCGCCGCCAGCGTAGCCGCGAGGTAAACCGCTCCGGGTCTTTCTGTGCCGTTGAAGCCCCAGATTGCTTTAGGCCAATGCGGGTGCATATCCATGGTTTCTGCTCCGTAAGCCCAGCAGGGCGTAACAGATAAAGAAATACCCACGTTGTTTGCTTCAAATTTTTGGCGACAGGCCTCTGCTTCCGCAATGCCGCCGATACACGTATCGGCGATCACACAACGTACATCACTTCCATCCGGATAGTGCAGCGTGCCGCTGTACAAGGCCGCCACGGCACGGGCCATTTTCATGGTGGTCGCTTCGAGGGATTCGCGGACGCCCCCGAGGCGGCCATCGATGATGGGTCGGATACCAATTCTCGGATAATTCATCAAAAGATCGTTTTTATTTGATCGAGCGATACCCCCAATATGGCAGTGGAAATAGCGCTTAGCTGGGCCTCGGGGCCGGTGAAATGAAAGACGCTGTGCCGGTGCGTGACGGAAAGCCCCGGGGGCACAAAGGCGGCCGTGGACACGCTTTCGAGTTCATAAAAGGGTCCCATCTGGCTGCCGTCCGCGAGCGGGCCGTCGTTGTAGGCGTTCATTGCGTCGCCGCTGAACGGCGGCAGGTCGGTCCGCCACTGCTGGTTGAGATAGCGGCCGAGCGGATCCTGGTCGAAGAGGATGATCGTAAGTACTCGTTTTTCGGCGTCGTAACTGCCTGCGACCGGGCTCGCCGCAGCAGGATGAATGCCCAGCTTGCCGCGATTTTTTCCATCGGCCTTAAAAAAAAGTACATTATTCCGGTATTTTATTCGGTCCGAAGGGATTTCACCAAAGTAATCTGTGGTCGACGGCTTGTTCGAAACAGTCCTATTTGCGGAATCGCCTTTATACGGGATGATGATCGTCGTATGGTCCGAGGGCGGGAACATGTCGAGCACCCAGAGGCAGGGCATGCCGGTGGAGTCATCCCAGGCCTGCGTGCCCGTGTTCGTTAGCGTATTTTCCGTGCGGTAGCCGACAGCTTTGACGGCAGGGTCCAGGCTCACGCCAAGCCAATGCTCGATCGAGCCGGGGCTGAGTATCGTAACGGTCCGCTTGATCTCAAGTGAAAGATTCGTGCCGGCATAGTTCGCGAGCTGCATGGCCTTACTGCAAATGGCCAAGCTGTCGCTTTTCTTTTCCAAGGTCCAGGGCTCGCTGTCAAAGGCAGCAGGGGTATGCCAATTGGAAAATTCCATGGCTGTTCCTTTAGCAAAAAAGAGGGAAAAGGGGCCGCCTTCGGGACCCAGCCAGAGCCGATTCTCGCCGCCGTAAGCATTCACATGGGCGTCTAGCGGGCCATCGAAGGCCTTGTAATGGATCCAGCCAAAGCTCTTGTCGCCGTCCGCGGTCGAAGTAAAAATCTTCGCCTGGTATTTCGGGGACAGGATCATTTTGCTGTCGCCGTATTGCAAGGTCACCAGATCAGGATCCTGTTTTGTCAAAAAGGATAGATCGTAGCCGAAGCTGCCGGGAACCGGCGTTTTATCGATACAGCCCAGGGTACTTATCGCCATTAGTATAGGTAATAATTGTTTTTTCATCTAACAAGCATGGTGCAGCCGCAATTAAATCTTAAGCAAAACAATTTATTCCGTCCTTCATCCAAAGAACAGTTGACTTTTTTTATTCCCTTTCCGATTTGACATGAGGGCTACGCCTCTTCATCTGTCCCGAATCGTTGACTTTCTATCACGAGAACACCCGCAGCCCACTATTGTCCCGAAAATGCATAGGAGGAAATTATTTGACCAATGTCGATCTTATTCTCCCGATCAAAGAATCATTTACTCTTTTCATATCACTGTTGTCCGACTAAAATATAAGAAAATGGGGATATAAAAAAGGGCAGTTCCATAGAACCACCCAAATAGGCTATGTTTGAGTTACCACACTACAAGCATAACCTAATGAGTGAAATTAAGAAATTCTCCGGACAGCCGGTTTTATCTCAGATATTAGATGTGATACCAAGCTCGATTATCAATGCAGCGAACCGAAAACATAAGGCCAACCGTTACTATAAGCGATTACCCTTGCGGATTCACTTAGTGAGCCTGCTGTACGGTGTGTTCAGCTACTGCAACGGGCTCCGGGAGGTTTGCGAAGGGATGCTGGCCTGTGAAGGCAAGCTATCTCATCTGGGTTTGGATAAGGCTCCGGCCCGAAGTACGCTCTCGGATGCCAATAACAAACGGAGCTACCAGGTCTTTGAAACGATTTATTACGGATTACTGGCCAGCTACCACTCTTTTATCTCGGACAGCCGGTTAAAGGGCTTGAGTATAAGAAACTTAAAGATCATCGACTCTACCACGATCCAGTTGTTCAGCGAGATCCTGCGAGGGGTGGGCCGGAAGCGGCTGGACGGATCCAGGCAAAAGGGCGGGATCAAAGTGCATGCGCTAATGGATGCCTTTAGCGGGGTAACAGAATTTGTCCGCATGACGGCAGCCAGGGAAAACGATGTTAAGTTCCTGTACAAGCTCAAATTACCGGCTGGCAGTTGGATCGTCTTCGACAAGGGGTATACTGCTTACCGGCAGTTTGCCCGCTGGACCCGGGAGAAAATCTGGTTTGTGACCCGGATGAAGGACAATGCCGATTTTCATGTAACCAAGGTACTGATCGATAAGACCCGGAAGCGACAAGCCAAAGGCGTTCTCAAAGAGCAGTACATTACGGTGGCCGTCAAAGTAAATGGGTTGGTGGTTGAGCGGCTGAAACTCAGGCGTATCCTGTTTAAAACAGACGACGAGAAGCTCTATGTCTATGTCACCAACAATTTTATCCTACCAGCGGCTCAAATAGCCGTTATCTATAAAAACCGGTGGATGATCGAGTTGTTGTTCAAACAGATCAAACAGAACTTTCCGTTGCGGTACTTCTGGGGAGAAAGCCCCAACGCCATCAAAATGCAGGTCTATTGCGTACTCATAGCCCAACTTCTGATGGTCGTCATCCGAAAGAAAGCAGCTACTAAGAAGTCTTTTGCCAACATGATCACCGTTATCCGGCTGCACCTGATGAGCTATGTGGGGTTATTGGAATTTATCAGAGATACTTATAAGGCATGGAGAAAGACCGACAATGCCTCGTTCGCCTTTAGTCCGTAATAAACCAGGGGGAGCTACCCCAAATTTTGAAACTACTGAATTTAGCCTGTAGCCCTTGCCCATAAAGGGTCACAGATTTTTAAACCCGGATTTATCCGGACAACAATGTTTTCATATAGCAATTCCTGAATATCGTTCCAAAGAAAAAATACCCGGGAGCGAATCTTTTTAGGCTTCAACTTGCCATGTTTGATCCAGTCATAAATCGTGGGCGGCGTGATAGAAAATATTTCGCAGACCTCATCCATTTTGTAAAGAGGTTTGTAGGTTAATCCGGCGACCTTGTAGTTCGCGGCAACTTGTTCGAGCCAAATCGTTCCAGTTCCTCTTTTACAATGGCTCGTACCAGTTGCAAAAATTGGTCTGGCTCTACAGAAAAGAATATGGGTGTATTCTTCAAGCTATCCATAGCATATTTGATTTTCCATAGGATTACCTCGTCACCCTAAGTTCCTCCGTCTGCACCTCTGTCGATGACGGCCCCATCATAATGTCAAACACCCCCGCCTCCACCGCATACTTCATATCCCTCCCCCAAACCCCTAACTTCTCCCCATCAATCCTAAAAGTGACAGCTTTCGTCTCCCCCACTCCCAGATGAACCCGAGCGAAATCCTTCAACTCTTTCACCGGCCGCGTCACACTACTCACCTTCTGATGTATAAAAAGCTGCACAATCTCATCCCCCGCCATACCCCCCGTATTCGTCACGTCAACCGTCACCGTGACTGATCCATCGGCCGCCATAGTAGCAGAAGACAGACGCGGCGCCGAATACTGATACTTCGTGTAAGAAAGTCCAAACCCAAAAGAATACAATGGCGTGTTAGCTTCCGTCACATATGGTAAAAATTGCGCGCTGGGCTTGTGATTATAATAAATAGGAATCTGCCCCACAGACCGCGGAATGCTTACCGTCAGCTTCCCCGAAGGATTGACATCGCCAAAAAGTATCGCCGCCGCCGCATTCCCCGACTCTTCACCCGTAAACCATCCATCTAACACAGCACTGGCATGACCCGCGATATAATTCACCGAAAGTGGCCGTCCGTGTGCCAGGTAGACGATCACCGGCTTGCCCGTAGCCACGAGGGCCTTCACCAACTCATCCTGATCCGAAGGCAGGTCCAGCGTAGTGACATCGCCATAATGCTTCGGAGCTTCTGCTTCGCGGGAGAACTGTTCATTCTGTCCCACGGCGCAGATGATGATATCCGCCGATTGCGCCACCTGCACGGCCGAATCGATCTTCCGACGGTTGCCCTCATGAGTAGGCAGCACCAGCGGGTCGATATATTGGAAATTGTTGAGGCTAACGGTGTCCCCGTTCAAAGACAAATCAACGCCTTTGGCATACACGACTTGGGTAGAAGAGCCCACCCGAGCCCGAATCCCTTCCAGCAGCGAGACATTATGAACAGGTACGCCCGAATAATCCCCCAGATAATTCGTCGCGGCACAAGGCCCGATTACCGCGATTTTTTTATATACCCCTGCCCGCAACGGCAAGATCTGATGATCATTCTTCAACAGCACCATCGACTCCTCGGCCGCCTGTAACGCAAGAGCACGAGCCTCCGGCAACCCAATCACCCCGCGGGCCGCAGCCAGCGAAATCTCCCCACCTCCCGCACCCCCCGGATCGCGCCCGTGGCGATCCCTATCAAATAATCCAAGCTTAAATTTTAGCATCAGCACATACCTCACCGCCTGATCCAGCGCCGCAGAATCGACACGCCCCTCTCCCACCAGCCCCACCAGGTCGGCATAATTATTCCCCATGGGTAAATCAACCGTAACCCCGGCGTCAAACGCCATCAGTGCAGAAGCCCGCCGATCTACAGCAACCAAATGTTTTTGATACAATTGATCAATAGCCCACCAATCCGAGACCACCACGCCCTGATACCCCCATTCCTTTCGCAAAACATCCCGAAGTAACCACGCATTCGCATGACAGGGCACCCCATCAATCTCGATATACGCCGGCATAATCCCCGCAGGCTTAACCCGCGAAACCGCCAGCCGAAAAGGCTCCATATGGAAAGTCCGCAGCACCCGCTCAGGAAAGTCGGCAGGCCCCTGGTTGACCCCGCCTTCGGACTCCCCGTGGCCGGTAAAATGCTTCAAACAAGCCGCAATATGCCCCGCAGGAACACTCCCATCATTACTGCCCTGAAACCCGCGAACGACCGCGCTGCCCATCAGCCCGCACAAATAGGGATCTTCCCCGAATGTCTCCCCCGTCCTGCCCCAGCGGGGGTCGCGGACCACATCAATCACTGGCGCCAGTACCATAGCTGTCCCCCGCAGACTCGCCTGGCGAGCCACAAACTGATAAATCCGCTCCGTCATCAGGGTATCCCAGCTACACGCCAGGCCAATAGAAGTGGGGAAGACATCCGACTGCATCGCCAGCAGGCCGTGGTGGGCTTCGTCGAGAAAGATCACCGGGATGCCCAACCGGGTCTTCGTCCGCAGATAAGTCTGAATGGCGTTCCGGTAGCGGATCGACTGTTCCAGCGTATTGTCAAAATCGGGATTGATCATGCCGATCCCCTGGCCGAACAGCGAATCCATCCGGTGAGGGTCCGCCAGTATCGCGTCATTGATCCGGGGGTAGGCGCTCCAGGTACTCCGCAATTGGGCGACCTTTTCGGTGGTCGTCATCCGTGACAGCAGGTCCTGCACGCGTTGCGCAATCGGGAGGGCGGTATTGGTGTAGGGCTGCGCCAGCCCCTGTATAGATAGAACGGTAAAGATTGCTCCTGCGATAAGTTTTATCTGCATTCGTTCAATTTTAGTTGTAGGTGCTAACGCCAACAACAAGAAAGACCATCGTTTCTAGTTGATGGCCTTGGATCCCCACCATTCGCAGGTGCCGAAATGCTGGCTGCCCTAAAATTACATCAGAAACGAAAAAATGATCTATTCTAACCACTTTTAACCACATATAAATGATCGGAAACATTTAACCACAGCGGTGGAAGGTACTGTTTTTAGTTGTTGGTGTTAACACCAACAACAGGAAAGGCTATCGTTTGTCGTAAGTCGCTTTGGACTCCCAGATCTCCCCATTGGCCTGATTTTCCGCCTTTCGGTCGAGTAGGAGCGATCCGTTCTCCAGGCTCCAGCTATCCGTGGTGCGAAAATACAGTTTGGTCGAATCGGCTGCCTCATAGACAAGGGAGACCTCAATAAATGTGTTTTGGTCGCTACTCCACTGACCGGTGATAATCTTTTTCCTCCCAGACGCCGTTGTCGTTGCCGTTGGCGCGCCGTCGAGTGACACGATTTCAGTCGTCGTCACATCACTGTCATTGCCGGCTGTAACTTTCTCTATGAGGATGGACTTCGTCTCTTTCTGGATAACCACCGTTTTTGGCGAACCATTGGCGTAGAGCGTTCCGGATACGGACTGCTGGTCCTTAAGCGCCCAAGAGCCGGACAAATTGACTTGCGCCTGGACCGTAGTGCAGGCCAGTAAAGTGACAAATAAGGCAAGGTGTCCATATGTTCGATTCCTTTTCATATTCTTCGTTTAAAGAAAGTTATATTCTCTTTTTAGTTTAACCGGATCGAAATGGAGTCCTTATTATCCATCAGGATGTAGGCATTTCTGATTGTAGTGGGATAGGTGGTCGCGATCCCGCTGATCCCACCGATCGCATAATGTGTGATAATAGTCGCATTGCTGCCTTCGGGCGTGAGAACAATCGTGTAATTCCCGGAACCAAGAGCCACCGGTACGGCCAGTTTGGCCGCGGCAGCCCCCGGCGACAGAATGGTTGTAAACACCTTTTTGGTGTCGGTATTGATCAATTCCACCACATACATTGCTTTACTGCTGTTGGTATAGTAGACCGCGGACCCCAGTGTGTGTTCTGTCTGCGCGGCCTGGGCAGCACCCGCGGAATTGTGCGACGTGATCTCCTTACCGCAGGAAAAAAATGCCAGTACAATTCCAACAACCGTCAAACTTAATATAGTTTCTTTCATCTTTCTCATAACCATAGATTTTAATAACATAAGCGAATTAATAGATCGTCACATTGGAATAATAAGAGGCCCAGGGCCCTGTTCCACAGCTCGTGCAACTTCCCTGGACCGAGACCGTATAAGTCCCTGCAGGGATGCCGGAAAAGGTCACCGAGCCCGATTTGGTGGACGTGAAAGTAGCCACGGCGGTGCCGGTACTATTTACAAATTCAATATTGTAACTGCCCGCCCCGGAAATGGCAGTCCACGAGACATTCGCCTGCCCCGAGCCCAATGCTTGGACATTCTCCACTTCTGTGCTTGTAAGACAGTAAAAGGTCACTTGGCTATAATAATCCGACCAGAGACCGGTTCCGCAACTGGCAACCGCCTGTACCGCCACGGTATAGGTTCCGCCAGGTATCCCGGAAAAGGTAACACCGGCACTGGGATCGGTCGTGGAAGAATTAAACGACTTTACCACATTATATCCCTGCAAAAATTCTATGTTATAACTGGTTGCCCCCGAAACAGCCGTCCAGGATACATCTGCCTGTCCTGCTCCCAATTGCTGCACATTTTCGACTTCCGGGCTGCCCAGGCAGGAACTAGCTACGGTGACCGGACCTGACGCACCCGACCAGGCACTCGAACCGCCGGAGCAGGCCGCATCGACCGCCTGAACGGAAACAGTGTATGAACCGCTAGCAAAGGTCCCGAAGGTATTCGTAAGCGTTGACGGAAAGGCGCCCGTCGGGATGGTTTGTGGCAACGTATAACTCAATTCGGTGGTGTTGGATCCATTGACAAATTTAAAAAGGTACTGGCTGACGCCGGTAATCGCTGTCCAGGTAGCATTGATTTGGCCGGGATTTGGGGAGGAAACGGCGGTCACGGTGGGATTTGTGCAAACGGGCTGGACCGTAATATCGATCCCGGTCACGATCGCCGTCCATTGCTGCTGCGCGGTAGAGGTAGCGAACATCAGGAACTGAGTATAATTCGTAGTAGGCGTAAACGTAAAGCTAGCATACGTGCCATTACTGTTTGCCGTTCCGATCGTCTCTGCAGAGGTGATGGTGGGGGCGTTGTTTTGACAAAAGGCAAAGCCGTATTGTGTCAATCCATTATCCGCCGCAAGGGTCAAGTACCCCGTACCGCCATCGTTCGAATATTGCGGGGTAATGGAATAAAACACGCAGACCGTATAGGTGATCCCGCTCTGAAAATAAAAAGGCTTAAATACTCCCTCCCCCTGCGTGGCGCCCAGGTTTCCGGTTCCGGCCATCAGGATCGCGTCCGTGCTCGTCGCGTCGCAGTACTCCGACCCTTGCACGCAAGGGGTCGTACAAAACCAACCGGTGGTAGGAATTAATTCAGGCGTGCCGTTGGCGACCACCCATCCGGTCCCACAGGTGCTTTGAAACGTCGGACAATAGCCGGTTGGGTTGATACTCGAGGTACATTGGCCATCGTCTATCAGGGGGTAAAATAATTGGGCTGATGCCGACAATCCTCCCAACGAAAGCAATAGAACTAAGTAAACATATTTAAAGTGATTTCCACTTGTCATAAATCAGGGTTTTGGTAATGAATGAACGTTATGGTATCAATAAACATCTGCCTCCGAGAAACTACTAAAACCGAGCCTCTGCTGCGAGGGATTGCATGAGCAGTACGTAACTTGTACGTTCATCAGCAAAAATTTTATTTGGATAATCAGGACGCATAAGAATTTAGAATATATTTTTTCTACAGAAATCCAAAAACGTCGGCATCGATCCCAGCGCCGATTGCAAACCGTCCGTCTGGTCAAGTGCCTCTTGCAGGCGTCGAATTTCACCTCCTTAGCCAGTCGCACCGTCAATGTGCTCCAATCCACCGCCTTTTTCAAAACCACCGTGTCGCTGCATTGCAGGAAAAGATTCCATGCAACGCCATTCACGTGCAAGAAGACGCCACATAAGGCCTCCAATTTTTAATGGCCTGGTAAAAACGCTTTTAGCCCGGGACCAGGTTCTCGTCCGCCACCATGGTCTTTCCCTAAGTATCAGAAACCGGTTCCTCCCCTACGGAAAAAGGAAAAAACTTAGGTTTTCGTTGTTGGTGTTGACACCAACAACACCCCTCAGGTTATCGTCTCTTCAGGTCAGTAGCTCCATTAAACCTGTCCTAATCATGAAAAGGAAAGACGCGCAGCTGATTGCAGATATCAAAGAATACCTTGACGATAACCTTTACCAGGAGCATCCCATCGCCGATATCTGCCGTCGGTTCACCATCAATAGGGAAAAATTGCAGGCCGGCTTCCATGAATTAACCCAATCGACCGTCCACTCTTACATTATTCACCAAAGAATAGAGCAGGCTGCGCTCCGGCTCCTGGAGACCGAGGATTCTATTAAGGCCATCGCCATGGACAGCGGGTATAAAAAGCAAAGGAGTTTCAACAAGACTTTCAAAAGCATCTTCCATTTAACCCCGGCGTCGTACAGAAAAATGCATCAACGCGATTTGAGTTTGTGATTAAACTGATATTGCAAAGATAACATCCAATACCTCCCAATAACATTGGAATTCGTCTGAGAAATTTGATTCGCTGAAATGCTTCGGCTAATACCTGTATTCTGCCCCAGGATATCATTCACCTGAAATCGTGCCGTCAGCCGATTATCCAGAAAATTCCGGTTGACAAAGACATTCCACAGAACCACAGAATTATTATTAGCGAAAATAGGCGTCTTTTGCCGCCAGGTATAGTTCAGACTGGTACCCACCTCCCAATCCTTTAATGGAAAAATCCCCACCTGAGCCACATGGTTCTGCGTCCAATAGCCGACAACGGTGCCTGTATTGATAGAACTTGTTGTGGTGGAGTAGCTAAAATTAGTATTGATACGAAAATTGTACGCATTAGTCACATATTTGGCCAGCGAAAAGCCCCCACCGGCTGTATAAGTGTCATTATCAGCCAAGAAAGTATTAATATAACTTACAGCGCGGCTATAGGAAAAACTTCCATTTAGGCTCACATTCAGGTCCAGGGATTTCAGTTTCTTATTAATAGAGGCATTAACATCCGCATTGACCGAGCCGCTGGTATTCACTTGTTGACTAACCTGTCTTCCGAGGCTGTCCGTGTATGTCTTAGTGCTGATGCTATTATTGATAATGGCAAAGTTGACGCCCATATTGAATAATGTAGCTCTTGTGCGATGATATCCAAGGCTGAAAGTATTCGTATAGCTGGGGTGTAGGTTAGGATTACCGAGAGTGATGTATAATGGATTGGTATTATTTTGTACAGGCTGGAGTTGTGTGATGGAGGGTAATTGTGTACTCCCGCTATAGCTGACTGAATAACCAGTAGAGGAATTGGGGCGAAGGTTAACCATCAGCCGGGGAGCAAAATTGAGATATTGGTATTTGATGACAGAATCGTTTAACAAGTCTTGTTCCCGGTAATTATATTGCAAAACATCCCCGCCGAAAACAAAGTCATAACTATTTCCTTGCCCTTGCAGTGAAAGCCCACCCCGCTGAGTGACGAAAATATCCTGGTAATTGCCGCTCAGACTATCTACCAAATCCTGATACTTTCCATCTCCCCGATCGTAAGTGAACTGTTGCTGATGGGTATTATTGATAGTAAGTCCATAGCTCAGACCCAAGACAACATTATCCCACAAAGGCTCAGTATAATTAGCTCCGCCGTTAAATAGAAATTCTCCATGAACAACCGACATCCGCTGATCGGTTGTATCAATGCTCTGAACGGCTCCATTCGTTTGATAATACCGGTCGATGGAGTACAAATATCCACCTGTAGCATTGTTGGTTCCCGAAAAATCTGCCATAACAGAAAGGATACGATTTCGATTTCGTCTGCCACATAATCGCCACAGGACATTTCCGAGAAAACGTTGGTTGGTCACATCGGAACTAAGTGTACGAATGCTCGTATTGGTTAATGTATCGTTAAAGGCGCCCGAACCGGTAGAGCTAAATAGGTTGTTGCCATGCATGTTGGCCGCCACAAATCTGACTTGAAAGGCCGAAAGGCTATCGAGATTATACGTAAAATCAGTCTCAAATCCCTGTTGATATTGGCTGTTAACGGATTTATTCTCTTGATTCTGAATATATATGCTGTCTGGAATAATTTGCTCGCTCAAACTGCTGGAGTATGGATGAGTAATCAAATGTCCATAATGATAATACCCATTGATAGGCAACCTGTCTGGTCCAAAATCGTTAGCGTAATCCGCAGCACCACCAATGGTCGAAGGAATTCCTGTCCCCGCCGAAGCCCCCAACGGGTCATTTGTTGCTCCATTAATAAATACATTGGTGGACATGCCTCCTGCACTTCCGCTAAAACTTGAATTACCGTTATCAGCTGCTGCTCCTATAACCATCAATTGCTCTTTTCCATTAAAGGATCCCAGCACTCCTCCCAGTTGATAATAGCCATTTGGATCCTCCCCGGCCCCTGCTTTAACGAAATACTCACCATGCCTATCTTCTTTCAATATCAAATTTAATGTCCTTACCCGCTGCCCGTCATCGATGCCTGTGAATTGCGATTGCTTACTTTTGCTATCAATAACTTGTATTTTGCCAATCATGTCTGCATTCAGATTGCGAGTTACCAAGGTGAGATTTGATCCGAATATCTCCCTTCCATCTACCAACACCTGTTGTATCTTTTGACCGTTATATGTGATGTTGCCATCCGGATCAACCTGCAGGCCCGGCAGCCGTCCGATCATCTCTTCTACATTGGCATTCACATTCATTTTGATATTCGCAGTATTATATTCCAAGGTATCCCGCCGAAAATGTGGTCTAAAGTCCCTAGGAGTGATGGTCACCGGTTGCAAACTATCTGTTTTGGGTATCAACACGATAACACCCATATCATAGGCCGTATTCCGATCAATGAACAGTCGTCGGTACAGCGGAATAAAGGAAGGATGCTCAATAAAAAGAAGATAAACACCTGTAGGAACATCGGCTGCAAGTCGAAAAGACCCATTCTTACCACTATGGGTGAAGCGAATCAAAGAAGAATCTTCATGCAACAAAGAGATTATAACCATCGCACAACTTCTACCGGCAGTCGTATCTATCAGTTTGCCGCTTAGAACCACTCCCTGGCCCACTCCGTTCTGCCACGCCATATATAAAATAAAATAAAGTAAGGTACACCTAATCACAATATTGAATAAGAGGGCGTAAACGTAGTTGAGTTGCCCGCAATGCCTAAGCAGCAAAGAATAACTGTCTGACTGCATGCTGATCGCAATCCGTTGAGCCACCTTTGCATTTACTTTCTTCCATTAAATCATACTCACTGATGAAAAAGAGGGATATCCAATTGCTGGGAGATGTGAAATGTTTTATCGACGGTAATTTGGCAAAAGAGCTCTACGTAAAAGATATCTGTACTGAATTTGGCCTTAATAAAAATAAATTGCAAAATGGATTTAAATTCCTATTCGGTCAGACTATCCATGCCTATATAGTCCGTCAAAAGATGCAACAAGCGTCGGAAATGCTGAGAAATACGAACAACCCGGTCAAATCGATAGCGGTAGACGTTGGCTGTAGGTCCAGTAACTTTCATATCAATTTTAAGAAGACATTCGGTCATACGCCGGAACAATTTCGAAAGAGAGAAACCGCCTAGTCTCCTCTAAATCTCCAATCAGGGCATTTTTTAACTATCGGCCAAATCTCGTCCAAGGTATCACCATTATATAAAATCCCATCTTTTATTACATAGCGGATATCCCTGCTATTATGAATATCTTCCATCGGATTCTTATTTAAAACGATCAAATCAGCAATTTTTCCAACTTCAATGGATCCAATATCCTTTTGTATGCCGATAGCCTTTGCACCCATGATAGTTGCCGCTTGCAGTGCTTCCATATTAGTAAGCCCCCCCATTTGCAATGCCCATAGTTCATCGTGCACGCCAATTCCCTCGTTGTCCCCGTGACTTCCAAGTGTTACATATCCTCCTTTTCTCCGTATCTGCGCATCTATCATTGGAGAATACAAACAAGGGTTGGCTGTGTCCTCCGGTAGCACTTGCATTATCTCTTCACGTTTTGCAGCTGGCATAAAACGCACCAGTTTGGGATTCGGTCCATGCCAATACAGGTGATTCAGGTAGTTGGATAAATTATCGACTGTAGCCAGAATAGTCGGCGTAAAATAGGTTCCTGACATGGCTGTAAAAGTAGTCCAGTCTTTATATATGTCCGTCCAAACAGGGTTATGCTCTATCCCTGAACTTCCATCCTTTATCATAGCCATGGCCTCCAAGGGTGAAAAGTCCCGTTCGTTTGTCATATTCAAACCTGCCTCATGTGAGGCGATTAGCAACCATTCTTTCTGTAGGCGGGTGGGTAACAAATATTGTTTGATGAATACTCCACCCAGCGTGGCCCGCTTTTGAACAATATTTCTTGCATCATCGATATTATCAAGCCGGGGAAAATCACCCAACCCACCGAGGTTTACCGCCACACCGGAAGGATAAAGCCGGGGGCCAATCATTTGTCCTGTCGCTAAAAGTTCCTTATAACCAAAATCATCCACATTTGTCCTCGGGTCCCTGGCTGTTGTTACGCCATAGGCCAGGTTTACCAGGAACATCCATGACTCCTGGGGAAAAATGTCCGGAGGCTGATGCATATGTAAATGAATATCTATAAGACCGGGCATTACCGTGGTACCGGGAAGATAAAGGATCTTGGTCCCTTTAGGGATAGCAACAATCTCGCTCGGCCCAACTGCACTAATCCGGCCATTCTCTATTAATATAGTTCCATGAGTAATGATTTTATTCCCCCGCATGGTAATAATCCTAATATCTCTAAGCGCTAATTTACCATGCGCATAAGCGCCTTGAACCGTTACATTCATAGAGATAATTTGATCTGGCTTTACAGTCACGGTAAAAAAATTACTGTCTTCTAACCCTGATGCCTTTCTTTTCTGGGCTGCCGCCACTATTTTATTCGGGTCTATCCTGTAAAATCTATTACCATAGCTCCAACTCAACATTTTACCCCCTTTCTCCCAAAAAGGATCGAGGCCCCGGCTAAACCGAATGGTGGAGACATTTTGCTTTGAATCATCGATTATAATCGGCGATCCCAAACTGGGGATAGGAACGAGATATAAATCCTCCCCGGCCGAATAAATCATAAAATGGCCATCCGGTGAGATGCTTCGCTGTTTAACCCATCCCTGATCTAATTCTTTTGACCTCCAGACTGACAAGACCCGAAGGTCATCTCCTTTCAAGTCATTTGAAACCAAAATGGGGTCCAAATCGTCGCTACCATGCATTCTTTTCGGATGGTATATTATCCTATCCCCATCGGAAGAGAAAGCCAGTTGATTCCATAAAGGGACCGTATCGACGATCCTCACTGGAGCGCCGCCTACAGGTATAATCTCCAACGCACCTTCTCCCGGATCATCCATTCTACTGAGTGTTGGGTCTCCCTTGACCACCGCAATTAACTTTCCGTCCGGAGACCAGGCCGGCCGCTGGTACTGCCCTGAAACATGAGTAAGCTGTTGAGGTTCACCCCCTCCGGCAGGAACTCTCCACAAAAAACCACCGCTCGTGTCACACCAGGATACAAAGGCGATCCATTGACCATCCGGTGAGTAAACAGGTTGAAATTGGTTGTTCGCTTGTGGGGCAAGAACATGCGGTTTGCCATCAGGCAACTCCATAACATAGATCTGATCCAGTGACGAAAATACCAAGTGTCTTCCATCCGGACTTGCATTAACATATCTGGTGTATTTTACTTTTACCGAATCTGGCCTGATGCGATAGGTGTTGTAATTCAGCGGGCCGAGGGAAACGTTGACTTTGGCGGTAAAGGGGATAATTTTATCTGCGCCGATTTCAACATCTATACTATGAATTTTTCCACCGTAACCAATAAAAATATTTTTGGAATCAGTAGAAAAGGCGAAATGCGTGTTCATGGGCAGATTGTATAAGCCGCATCTTGCTATCAAAGATGGAACTAATATCCGTTCGATATTAGTGTTAAGATCTCTGATCATAAGGGACTTTTTGGAGTTAGAGTCTGTTATATACACCCACCAGTGAGCATCCGGTGAAAGCTCCCCACTGTCAAAACCCTTCAAAGCAAAAATACTTTCCTTCTTTATAGATGTTGACACTACACTACCGGCTAAACCATAAACATTCCCATCCATTGCAATGTAATTTCCGTCTTTTGTCCATACGGGCCAGGAATGGTTGTAATAATTCACCTGTTTTTCCGAGGATCCCAGGATCACATGAAATTTTCCTGACAAATCTCTAACATTAAGATGCGAGGAACCGGATACATCACTAATGTACGCGATCTTTTTCCCATCGGGCGACCACACAGGTTGATAATTGATAGCCATGCCCCTTGTCATTTGTGTAGCCTCTCCTCCCGTAACAGGCACTGTATATAAATCGCCAAGAAGGTCAAAAATGATAGTATACCCATCAGGGGAAAGGTCTATGTTCATGTCCGACCCTTCGTCAGTCGTAAAGGCAATGGTTCTGGCAGGCTTTATAGGTAACTGCTGGCAAAGACATGCAACAGTGGCTCCGAAAAATTGGAACACAATAAAAAATAGAAATAAACATTTCATGGTGCTGAATATTAATCAAAAATAATTCACATCACTGATTCGGTATAAATACCCCGACTTCAAGCATATCTTTCAAAATTATCCCTTAAAAGTTTGCCATCAAATTGATTGCACGCCTTTTCGCAGCCTTTTAGACAGTTAATCGTGCCTTTTTCGAAATAGATTCATTTGGAAGGACCTATTCAAAGGCCGTACCTTGCTCGTGCATTCCGCTAAACTCCTTTCCGCCATCACACTCTGCATGTAACCTCAACTCGCAATTGCATTATCAATTTACTTGTGCCCTATTGGCACGACAACCTATACAATCTATGGATACGTCTCTGCACTTGTCAACCCCCATTGAAATAGATGGGATTTCACCCGATACCAGGTATTATTCTAAAAGGGGTATCAAAAAGATCTCTGTTATCATTCCGGCATATAATGAAGAAAAAACTCTCCCTTTTCTGTTCGATAAAATCGCCGAAGTGAAATTGATCAATCAAATTGAAAAGGAGATTATTGTCGTTAATGATTGTTCAACAGATCAGACTGACAAAGTCATTAAAAAATACATGATGGAAAATCCTACCGCCGCCCTAGTCTATGTAGGACATCCTGTTAATAAGGGTAAGGGGGCTGCCATTCATACCGGTATTTCACATGCAACCGGAGACTATCTCCTCATCCAGGATGCCGATCTCGAATATGATCCTCAGGATTATAACACATTATTAAAGCCCATTTTAAATGGTTTTGCTGATGTGGTGTATGGCACCCGATTTATGGGTGTAAATGCCCATCGAATCTTATTCTTTTGGCACTCTATCGGTAATGCAGTTCTTACTTTCTGCAGTAATATGTGTACTAACCTGAACTTGACGGATATGGAGACAGGATACAAATTGTTCAGGACAAGCATTATTCAACAAATTCGGCTAAAGGAGGAACGATTTGGTTTTGAGCCCGAAGTAACCGCCAAAATTGCTAAAGTGAAAGGTATCCGAATTTATGAAGTAGGAATCAGTTATTACGGTCGTACCTACGCAGAGGGAAAGAAAATTGGTTGGAAAGATGGGATAAGGACCATATTCTGTATCCTAAAATATGGTCTTTTTTCGACGTCCAAAAAGTTGGTAAAATCCCAGGAATCGGTATCAAGTTCAAATCACTAAATAAATTCTATTTAATGACAAATACAGCAATTTGTACTTTCCGGGATTATTTATGGAAAGAGAAAAGCAATCGTATGACACTATGTATTAGTATCATTATGATTCTCATCCAATTGGCTATATTTAAATACTATTATCCAAATGCAGGATTTATCGATGGAGACTCTTATGTATACTTGGATAGTGCATTCTGGAATAAATCCATAAATACATATATGGTTGGCTATTCAATGTTTTTACGTCTTTTTAGTGTCTTTTCAACGTCCGATTTCCTTCTTGTCTCATTTCAATATCTATTGATACAATCTGGGGCGCTCCTGTTATTATATACCATATTTTATTTTTTCAAGCCCTACAAGTTCATTCAATATACCTTATTGGCCTTCGTCGTCATCAATCCGTTGTTCCTTTTTATGGCAAATTATGTGTCAAGTGACGGGCTGTTCCTGGCGTTAAGTCTATTTTGGTTTTCGACACTCATCTGGATGATTAACAAACCTTCATTGAAAATTATTATCTACAACTCCGCCCTACTATTCTTTTGTTTTACAGTGAGATATAATGCATTAATTTATCCTGTCGTTTCATTATTAATAATATCACTAACCCGACAGGCAACCAGGCATAAGATAGCAGGCATATTCCTGATTGTTCTATCCGTTGCAGGCTTTGTCATTTACAATGGAGATAAATATAAGGAATTAACCGGCAAATGGCAATACACACCCTTTAGTGGTTGGCAACTGGCGAATAATGCAATGTATGCCTACAGATACGTGGATAGCTCAAAACGTCTTCCTGTAGCAGCAAAATATATAAAACTGGACAATATGATCCGGCATTATTTTGACACGACTACTAATCCATTTACACACCCGGAAATATTACTCAGGGCCAGCACTGTATATATGTGGGATCCAAACTCTCCATTATATAAGTATAGAAATACTTTGTTTCAACGCGACTCCGCAGTTCCAGAATTGCAAAAATGGGCCTCAATGGGTCCCTATTATTCACACTATGGGATGCACATAATATCCAAATATCCTGGCTACTATTTCAAATATTTTGTGTGGCCTAATGCATGCAAATATTATGCGCCGCCGATCGAATTTCTGGATCATTATAATTCTGGGGAGGATAGCGTTAAGCCATTAGCTATGCAGTGGTTTGGATATACAACTGCAAAAAGATTGATTCGCGTGAAGACGCTGGAAGTGTCGATGTTAAATTATTATCCAATACTTACAGGAATTGTAAATGCGGTATATCTCGTTAGTATTCTATGCTTAACAATGCTCGGCTTTTTTAAAAAAAGAACGCCTGTTAGTGACACCTTGCTCGTAGTCACATTTTTGTGGGTTGTCAATGCAATATTTACTATTTTTTCTTCATCTGCAGCGCTTAGATTTCAAGCATTTCCAATTATCCTGGTCACACTGTTTGCCGTAACCTTAATCGATCTAATGATAAAAAACGCAACATCGCCGGACGAGGCTAATGCAAGTTCTTTGAATATGGAAGAAAAAGGCAAATATCAGCCGGCACCTCATCATCTGGCAGGATAAATTTTATTTATTAATCTTTTCGACAAAGTATATTATTAGCCTGCATCTGAGAATTGGGCCCTGATCAAGTCCATTTAACTATATTATCATTATCTAAATGAAAGAAGGGTCCCTTGCATTTAAATAGTATAATATCCGTTGTTATTCAGAAGCTGCTATGTGGGATCGCCGAAAACCACCTAAAAGAGTAGGCATTACAATTGAAGTTAAGCTTTTTCAATCAAAAAGCACATGATTATGAAAAAAGTAAAAGCAATGCTCTCGGGAATTGCAGTTATTGCAATCGTCGCAGGCTTTTTTGCTTTCAAAGCAAAACAAGCATTTTCTACAACTCTCGAGTACACCACAACCAGTGTTAATGGTACTTATTCCTGCAACCTGCCTGCCACCTCAACAGGAGTTGGACACGCTAGTATTGCAGTAACTTCTTACTTCTACACACTTGGCAGCACTCCTGCTGAATGCTCGACGCACAAGACGTATATTTCTATTCCTGATTAACAAAAAGGGATATTTCTCTCGAACCAGCTGGACTGACTCGGTCAGTCCAGCTTATCATCTAACAAGCTGCGTTATATACATCATTTAAGCAGCCAAGTGGGAACATTGCTATGCATCTTGGTTATAGTCGATTGGAATTCCTTATTCCCATGATCTAATGCGATTGCCGAATTTTCAAATTGTATTGCTTCGATCAACTTACCCATTTTATAAAAAATATTTGCTTTCGTATCCAAATATTGGGGCAAAACATTCTTATCAGCACATAAATAAATGGCCAGGTTAATCCACTTCACCGCCTTCTTTAATAACTTTTTGTCATTGCAATTTTGAAATACATCCCAGGCAGTTGTATTTAAAGTCCAACTATCGCCGAAACTACCGCCTAATAAATTACTGCCGCTGGTCAGTCTAAAGTTTTCAATCTCTTCATTAAAAGCAGCTCCAAATTTCCTCCAATCAGCAAGCTTCCTATAAAACCCTACTTTGAAATATTTAACAGTTTCATCGGCGTATGTACGGCCATATGCAACTCTGATTCTTTTATATATGAATCTCCATTGAGGGTTCGAGTAACCCACATTTTTAGTTTTATAGATGAAAGGCTCAATCATATCCTTTCGAATAATGAACTTTACCAAATCCCTGGAATATCCTGGTCTTGCAGGAATTAATTTCTCCGCCGCCTGAGGGTTACTATAAAAAAAATCGAAGATTCGATCATTTAGGTTGATTATTTCGGGAAAGTTTGCAAAAAACTGAATATTGGTTTGAGTCAATAGCATTGTATCATTCATTGTATTCAATCGAAACTTGCAAATTATCGCGATGCTATCGGCCAATATAAGATTTCCACTGTCTTTGGTATGAAGAGCCGATTTCTCCATCCTCTCAATAGATTGCAGACGATCCTGTCCCATCACTATTAAGGCAATCCCAATACCAGAAGCAATACAAACAACTGATTTAAATATATATTTCAAGGCTTGTCGGTTTAATCGTTTTCGTACGTCGAATCGTTTATACTGCGCTAATACCCCAGGTTTTGAATAAGGTTAGGATCAGACTGGAGATCATAAAGCGGAATCGGATACAATTGTGCATTAGTGTTCCATTGCCCACCCTTTAGCGCACATGCGCCATCAGTGCCCATTACAATATCAATAGTTTTTGTCCTCTTCAGATTTAACCATCTGTCGCCCCATTCAGTAAACAGTTCCAACTGTCGCTGGTGCATAATTTCCACTAAAATGGAAGTCTGATCCATAGCACCTGAATAATTACCTAAGTTTGCCCGGCTCCTAATGGTATTTAAATCTGCAATTGCAGCTTGCACTCCTCCGGCCTCATTGGCCTTCGCCTCTGCCCGGATAAGAAATTGTTCACCGAGTCTTAAAACCATAATATATTCAGTAAGGGGTCCGTTTACTGAATCATTTTTATATTTATAGGGATAGTAAAATGTAGTACCTCCAACAACAACACTGTCTACCCAATCTGCTCTTCGCAAATCACCCGAATCAAAGGCATTCACTAAAGAATCATTTAAATACCCGAAATTGGGATAGCTATTAGGTCCCGAAGCAGGCAGAATAAAGGAGTATGCGTCGGGTACGTCATGTTGCGGAATAACGGGTTGTAGTTGCCAAATAGCCTCGCTACTATTCATTAAAAATACACTGTCCGGTGTATTTAAATTAAATAGAGCTGAATTTCCAATTACAGCAGTCGCAGCCGAATCGGCGCCTGCCCAATTTCCATTATACAAATATGCCCTCGCCAACAGCGAAAGAGCCGCCCATTTTGTCGGACGCAATCTTTCATTGGTAGAATTAATTAACGTCCCATCAATATAGAAAGAACTAAGGTTCTGAGCCGCGTTGTGCAAATCCTCAATTATTTGAACCCATACCGCTGCCTGAGGTGTTTTCGCTAATGTCGCATTTGCAGCGTAATCAGATGTCAGCACTAATGGTACATCTCCGTATAAGTTGACTAAATAAAAATACAGGAATGCACGATCAAACTCTGCCTCTCCGATCAATTGCTGCTGAACAGATTTGGTGAGGCCCGTAGCGCCATTCAACCCTTCCAAAGCTGCGTTAGCTATATATACAATTTGGTAAATGCCCGGCCAAAAGTCAAATTGCATATCATTGTTAAGGTTATTTGTATAGTACAACGGTAATGCAGCAACTGATGCTCCGGGATACAAGGTCAATTCGTCGGCGGACAATCCTACAATAGTGGAAATTCCCAACACTGATGAAGTGTATGGCCCTCCACTACTTATACTTGAATATATTGCTGTCACTGCCGCGATCGCTGTCGCGTCTGTTGAATAAACATCTGCAGAATTTATAGCTGTAGTAGGTGGCGACACCTGTACTAACTTTTTACATCCTGCCAGTACAGATATAAAAGCAATGGCAATAATACGTGAGGAGGCATAAACCATAGGTGTATAGTTTAATCTCAATCTGGCCATCCTCATGAACATATTTATCTTTTTTACAAAGCAAACCATGGTTATAAAAATTAAACATTTAGACTGTTAGTCTTTTAAAAAGACATTTTGATCCCCACTGTCAATACTCTTAAAGGCGGCAAACCACCAAACCCACCTGTTGGCAGCTCAGGATCCATTCCTTTAAATTTGGTAATTGTGAGAAGATTTTGCCCTTGGACATATATCTTGAAATCCTCAAGACTATACTTTGATCGGAATGCCCGAGGCAGAGTGTATGAGAAAGCTACATTCTTTAGTCTTACGAAGGACGCATCCGTATAGGCTGCATTGCTTTGTTCAGCATCCTGAAATTGAGTTTGATAAGCGTAAGTGGTATTGAAGCGTTGGATAGTTGCGTGATCACCCGGCATTCTCCATCTGTCAAGGACATAAATAGGCTGATTTCCATTATTAAGTGGGCCAGGATAACTTCCAAACCTATAATTCGTACCTATATGTTTTACGAAATTAAAAAAGAGATCAATCTCAAATTCTTTATAATTAAGTGTATTTTGAATGCCTCCATAATACTTAGGTAAAGTAGAGACAGGTACATTATTGTCAATTCCATACTGCGGATTATACGTCGAATTCCCTTTCGCATCTGTGAATTGGTAAACACCTGTTGAATCATTAACGCCTATAAAGTGATAGACCCTGAAAAAACCAGTTATTGGTTTACCGATCATAAGAAGTGAAGCATAGGGAGACGATACAAGGTTGGGAAAAGACACCAGCTTGTTCGACGGAATAGTGATATTCAAGTGTGTCGCCCATTTAAAATTTTTTGTCTTGATATTCACCGTGTTTAAGGCAAACTCTCCCTCAGTGTTTTGTACTTCAGCCGGAAAATTTCTGGCGATAGAATTAAACCCCGTTATCGAAGGAAGGTTATATCCCAGCAATTCATTGGATGATCGATTTCGGACATATGTACCATTAAATAATATTCTATCTTTCAAGAATCCAAGATCAATACCTAATTCCAGTTTCTCAGTTTCTTCCCACTGAAGGTAAGGATTAGTTAACCCATTAGGGGCAATTGGAGCAATGCCTTGATAAGGCAAGTTTCCATATGGCTGATATAAACTTAAAAACTTATAGTCTCCAATTTGGTCGCTGCCGGTCGTGCCATAGCTCGCTTTCAGTTTGCCAAAGCTAAGCCAGGGCAAATTGTTTCGGAAAACTTTTTCATTTGAAAATATCCATCCGGCACCCATGGACCAAAAGTCATGAAATTCATTTGCAGATCCAAAACGGCTACTTCCATCTCTTCTTCCGGTCAGATTAAGTAAATACCTATCATCCCAATTCAGTGTTAAACGACTGAAAGCAGCGTTATACTTGTATACGCTGTTAGTACTACCTGAAACAGTAATAGTCGCAGCGGCCTGAGGATCCTGAAGGAGAAGGTCACTATTGTAACCTGACCCGCCTAATTGTAAAGTATTAGAGCTGTTCTCTTGAATGGTACTTCCGACTAAAGCCTGAATTTTCGCTCGACCAATATACTTATTGTATTTGGCCTGTGGTTCAATAATCCAGGAGTATTGACTATTATATTGATAAGACGCAAAGCCGCCCGGAAGATATGGTCTGATTGCAGGAGGAAATGAAAGCAGTGGGGTTGTCAAAATCTCATTTACCTGTTGATTCGTATACCCAAAATTACTCATCACTTCTAAACCGGGTAGAATTTGATAACTTAACACTACGCTGCTTACCAAATTATTGTTTTTATTGGTATACTGATTCAGCGTATACGACAATGGGTTATTACTATTTACTAAAGTGGAATTCCCATTCTGGTCCAACGCCCAGTTTAATGATCCATCATTGTTGAGCAGAGGAGGGTTATCAGGCGCCAGCGTATAAGCAGTGTAGGTGAGATCAGTACCCGGCAGTTGATTATCCTCTGCTAAATAATTTCCATTTAAAGTCAATCTGAACTTTTTATTAGACGATGTCGTAACCAAATTAAAATGCAAGGCGCCTTTCTGGTCTACAAAATCACCAGGAAATGGAGGGGCCTGTCTATTATATGTAGCACCAACAAAATATTGAGTACTTGCATTGCCACCAGAGATATCGGCATTTAAATTGAGATATCTGGCCATATTAGCTATTAAGGTTTTCTGCCAGTTTATATTCCTTGTCGTATCCCATGTTCCGTTAATATCATAGTCAGATGGCTGAATAGTCAGTCCGTCATTGTTTATTGCTTCGAGGCGCATCTGAATATATTGTTGGGTATTCAAAACGGGCATCATTTTGGTTATGGCGCTCCAACCGTCTTGAAAATTGAAACCCAATTTAGCCTGTCCAATCCTACCCTTTTTTGTTGTAATTAATATAGCGCCATTGGCAGCTCTTGAACCATAAATCGCAGTTGCATCTGCATCTTTTAACACAGAAATGCTTTCAATATCAGACGGGTTGATAAAATCGAGCGGATTACCATTTGCCGGGCTTAGCCCCTGTAAAGCCTGAGAGCTATAAGGCACGCCATCAACTACATAAAATGGAGTATTCCCATTCTGTATACTATTTTGCCCCTGAATGTTGACCGTTACCGAGCTGCCAGGCATGCCATTTCCTTGCACAATGTATAGCCCAGGCACGCGCCCTTCGAGAGCCAGCAAGGGATTTGTCACTGGCTGCTCTTCGATCTCCTTTGCATTGACGGTGGTGACATTCCCGGTATTTAGACGTTCAGTGGTTGTTCCATAAGCAATCACCTGCGCTTGGTCCAACTGATTATTGGCTATGGCTAGCACCACCGTTTTCAAATCAGCCTCATTAACTTCAATCTCCTTCTTCTGATATCCCGTATAGGAAATTACTAACACCACCCCAACCGGCACATTTTTCAACTCAAAAACCCCCTTCGCATCCGTCAGCGTCGACTTCTTTCCATTCCTCATTTCAACACTCGCCCCTGCCAAGACCTCTCCCTTTTCATCAACAACTCGCCCTTTTGCGTCTATTCCGCGCGGCTTCGATGAATCGCCAACTGACTTCTGAATACTTGGAGCTACAGACTTTTTCTTCACTACCACGTACTGGTCTTCAATGGTATAAGCGAGAGGCTGGTCCTTGAAGCACTGGGCCAGTACCTGCAGGAGTTCAGCTTCATGGACATTCAGGTCCACCGGACGGGTATTTTCCAGCTCAATCTTCGCGTAGACGAAATTGTAGCCGGTTTGCTTTTGAATTTCCGCCAATACTGATTCCAGAGAGGCATGGTGGACCTGGAGTGTAACCCGCTGGCCGTACCCTCGGGCGGAGACCTGAAGACAGGCGATTAAGATGATGAATGCGGTTAGTTTCACAACGCGCAGGGTTTTGGTTACAGCCCTCCCGTAAGGGGGGCTGAAAAGAGTCATAAAATGCATAACTTTACTAAAGTTTTGGGTTAAACAATAAGCAGTCTTGCAGAGATTGAATGTTCGGGTAACCCAAACTATCCGCCGGGAGTGCTTCCAACACTTCCGGTTTTTGTTTGAGGGCCCCTGTAATTGTATAGGCCTAAGGTTCAGGTACGCTTTACGGCAACACAGTGATCTTTTTACCGTCAATCTTGAAATGCACGCGGTCCGTGAGCTCCAACAGTTTGAGTAGCTTGGAAATGGGTACATCCCGGGAAATAGTCGCCACAAAACTTAGTTTATTGTCGGTCTGATAGTCGACATCCACATCGTACCACCGTGCCGCATTCTTCATGATGGTCTCAATGCTAACATCATTGAAGCGGAACACCCCGTTTTTCCATGCCATAACTTCGCTGGTATCTATGTTTCGCGCAATGATCAGCCGTCCCTCGTCGCCCTCGTGTCTCTCACCGCCCTTGTTGGTGTTATCACCAACAACCTCCTGGCTGCCGGTCAGCCGGGCTTGCTCGCCCGGCCGAAGAACCACACTTGGTTTATTGTTGTTGGTGTTAACACCAACAACTGGTCCAGCGAAACCTACCTTCACCCGCACCGAACCCCGCAACAAAGTAGTTTTGATGGAAAGCTCGCCCTTATATGCATCAATATCGAAATCAGTGCCTAACACTTCCACTGTCTGGTTACTGGTTCGAACTGTAAACGGCTTCGAAGCGTCTTTAACTATTTCAAAATACGCCTCCCCACTAAGCTCCACTTCCCGCCTATCGCCGGCGAAGAAAACAGGGTATTTGATCGAAGATTCAGAATTCAACCAAACCATCGAGCCGTCCGGGAGCCGAAGTCGGAACATCCCGCCTCGGGGTGTTTGCAAAATATTGTAGAGAACCGCGGTTGGTTTTGCCGCCAGAACGCGATAGGTCAACTGGCCACTCCTCAGTAGCTGAATACCTACCCCGCCTTGCTGGGCGATCTGTCCTTTGCCCGCGCTGTCTAATACGATCTTTGCGCCATTTGCAAGGGTCAATATCGCTTTTGTGCCGCCCGGCAGCACATCGTTCTTAAACCGGCCCGCCTGAGTCTTAACTTCCACACGGCGCGCCTTGTTAAAAAAAGTGAAATATCCACCTCCCGCCACCAGCAAGAAGATCACGGCCGCAGCCGCGTAGCGCCACCAGGAACTCTTAGCCATTCCAACAACAAGCGGTTTTTCAATCCCCGTCCTCCTAAGTATCTCCTCCAACATTTCCAGGCGTATCCTTTCCTCCTGATCACTTGGCAGGGGATCGTACCCCCCAGCCAGTCGCTCATAATAGGCTTCCAGCAACCGCTGCTCCGCTGCCGTTGCTCCGCCACTCGTATATTTGCCGACCAAATCCTGGAAATCCTCTTTTTTCATGGTGCTTGCTTGACTATTTGTACGAATATGTTTGTCGCACCCTACAGGAAGGTTAACTTATTTTAAACAAATTGTTACTAGAAAGGTCCTCAAACTATGAAACCAGAAAAAACACCCATTCTTAGTTCCTGATCATCGTCCGCAGTGCCTTCAGCGACCGTGATTTGGCGATATACACGGTATTCTCGGTGATATTCAATTGAGTAGCGATATCCTTCGTGCTCATCCCCTCCAGGTAAGACATGCGTAGAATATCCCCGCCGGGCAGTTTTTCCAGATGTTGCGTGATTACCTGTATCAGCTCCGTTTGCAGCCTTTCCAGGTCTACCGGGTTCCCTCTTTCCTCGTCGTCTGAGATCCTGCTCCATTCCTTCTCGGTGGATTGGATCACCCGGTCGGACCGGAGATAAGAGATGCAGGCGTTGCGCGTCACAAAATACAGGAAGTTCTCCAGGTGTCGGGGCGTCTCCATCCGTTCGCGATGTTCCCAGGCCTTTCTAAAGGATTCGCTGACAATGTCTTCGGCGTAGGAGTCTTCGTGCAGGATCTTCAGCGCGTAATAGACAATAGATCGGTAGTAGAGGTCGAAAACCTTTTCAAATGCATTCTTATCACCTTCGCGATAGAGGTGGAACCAATCATTGCCTTCAATAGTTGTTTTCATCCGTGGGTCTACAGTGTTCTACGACCGATGGTTGTAAGGGTTTAATAATCAAGAAATAAATAGGTAAGGCAAGGACACAGGTCTGGCGACAGGGCTTCAACAAATAACCAATCCGTCTTTGTAGGCTTAAACTAGTTTCATTGTTGGTGTAGACACCAATAACCGACAGGCCCCACCCTCGGTTATTGGTACACATTTCTTACTTGCACCCTATGGGCAAACTGGCTCATATTGAACGAATCCTGAGGGGATTGCGATCAGAACATCATGAACAGCATGATGAAAGTCTCCCGAAGGCCTTTGCGCAGATGGCGCAGTGTTTGTGATATCTTTTTCTCAACCGTTTTGACTGAAATATCCATTTTGTGGGCGATCTGAGCATAGGTGAGCTTTTCGTCCCGGTTGAGTAGGAAAGCGGTCCGGGCGTCCTCGGGCAGGGCATCCAGGAGATCCCGGACCAGGTGTTCCAGCTCCTTATAAACAAGTGGGCTATCAATGATCATGTCGGCAGAGATCGAGGCCAGCCGCTGATAGAATTCCTTACTGGCTTTGTCTGCATGAATGGCTTTAAAAACCTGGAAACGGGTGGCCTGTTGCAAATACGTTTTTGGAAATTCGATGGTGACTTGTTCCCGGCGCTGCCAGAGGGATGTAAATACTTCCTGCACAATATCGCGGCTAGCTTCGGGGTTTTGGAGGATGGACATCGCCGTGTAATAGAGACTTTTCCAGTGCCGGTTGTAGAGTTCTGTAAACGCGCCGGCATTGTCCTGGTGGATCAGGGCGATGAGTTCTTTGTCCTGGTAAATCGTATAGGCCGGCATAAGGGGAAATATCTATAAAGGTAATAATTAATTAACGATGGAAGAAAGAATATGAGCGCTGCATAGGGTGTTCTTCTCTTTTTTGTACCTATAGGCACTAGCCTGAATGGATTCAGGCTACAATGAATTGATCCTAGTCTCTTGTGAGACGTTCGCCGACCCGTTTTTGGCGGATGGTTAATTCATCGTGTCTGCCATAGGTCTGCCTTTTGGGGCAAAATATGGTATGTATAAATGAGCAGTTTGTTTTGGTTATACGTAATGGCCATTTGCCCAAAGCAGTGGCTATTTTTTAGGAATTTTCTCATGTGACCCCCGGCAGAAGTGTCTACTTCAGACCGGTCTTATTTTCTAAGTAACTCTCTAAATCCATCCGATTGACCAATTCTATCATGGAAGCCGTAAAACGAGCCTGTGCTTTTGTGATCCGAATGGAGATGCCGCTCCGCACGATGAAAGCCATTGTCGAGTGCCTGACCGACCGGAACGTCATAGTCGAATCCCTCCACTGGCAGGTGATTGGTCATGGTGAAGCCATCCTGATGATGCATGTCCGGATCGAACGAGACCGAACCCGGCACCTGCAGCGTAGCCTGGAAAAGATTAACGGTGTATTGTCGTTGGAATTATTGGAAAGCAAAGGAGACCCTATCGGATAAATATTAACATGGGATGTTTGGACGCTAGGAAAAGCTATACCAGGAATGCGAACGGCGATTGAGGGCTGTGAGCACGGAACACCAGGTGGTCGGGCGGTCATCAAATGCTCATCCCAGATCGTCTACACTTATTGGACGATCCTGATCGTCCCTCAGGCGGAAGGCACGCAGGAAACTAGCGAGCTTAATAAGCGGATCAAGCCCCGGCTCCTGGCTGAGATGCGGCATTTCGAGCTCAGCTATTTTGCTTCTGTATTCTGCCCCACAAAACGTGCCCCAAGCGTCGAGGCCTATCCGCATTTTTCGCACGTTCGTCTCTCTCCTTTGGCTTACTTCGAATTTTCATTTAATTTAGCGGGGCGAATCGTTGACGTGGCCGTAAGTCAGTACCACCTCACCTTGTAGGAGGTAGTGCAGCGTAAGATTAACCCCAACAAATTTCTGGATAAATTGCCATCCGGACTTTAAAGGAGGCCGGAACGTCCGCTTTAAGCATCGTTATCCTAATATAAATAAGCATAGCATGAAACAAAGAACCTTATCCCATGAAAGTATTTCTCCTTGTATTAAGAGATATTACTCCAGTATGATCAGGTATATAGCAAGCCTAGTTCTATTGATGAATCTCTTACCTGCTGCTTTTGGCCAACGAATCAATACCGATGCCATTGTAAAATTCTGGCAGGTCGTAGATACGCTCAAAAAAGACCACCCCCTGGACGATGGCCTATGGAATGCCTATTATAATTTGCCGGGTAACCGTGTCTACATGAGAGAAAACCGGGATTTGGCAGAGGCGCTTGAGCATCGAAAAGACCTGGAGTGTATTTTCAGACCTTCCCTGGCGGATTCCCTCCAGGTGCTGGAAGCAGACCCATCAACGGCAAAGGACGACATCCTGGCCAATCTGCTGTATATAAAAGCCCATGAGCGGCAACTCCGATCCTATTCTACGCTCGTGATCTCACCTTCCTACCTGCAGGAGTGCATCGGGTTGGCCAGGCAATATATTCCAAAGAACAGAGTCAAGCCCGTGAGCAGTAACCTCACCATTTATTTAATGGCCATGACATTTGATGGCGCCACACAGGATAGCAGTATGTATTTCGGCCTCGCCAGGGTGTTTGAGTATGACAGATTCCGAAAGGGGTCACTTGCCGGCCATGAGATGCACCACGAGATGCGCATGGATAGGAAGATACAGCGAAAGCTGTCGCCGGCTGATTCGGCCGTTTTTTCAGCCATCGATGACATCAATAGTGAAGGGTCCGCCGACCTCATCGACAAAATGCTTTTGCTGGAAAATCCGGGGAAAATATTCAGAGGTGCCAATACCGTTCATCGCCTGATGACTCCTGCCGCCCGGACGATTGCCGTGCTTGATTCCTGTCTCAAGGTGAATGCCGCGAGACGGACTTATGTGACTTACCAACAGTTTAGCGCGATCATGAATTATTCCAGCGGCCATATGCCCGGTTTGTACATGGTCAATATCATTCGACGCAATGGCTTAGAAGACCGATTGATCGAACACGACGATGACCCATTTCAATTCTTTTATCTGTATAACCAGGCTGCAAGGAAGGACCCGAGTAAACCGCCAGTATTCAGCGACGCCGCGATAGAATATTTGATGCGCCTGGACAAACACTCTTTATAGCGAACGCCTCTCTATCTCGTTGTTGGTGTTAACACCAACAACATCTTTACCTAAGACTGTCCATCATAACGTAACCACTTCATCAGACGGTGAAGAAATCCGAGATCTGTTCATAGGTCAATTCGTTGTTGACAAATTTGCAAAGAAATCCAAAATAATACTCTTTGCCGGCCGACATTTTTGTATGATCGGCGTGTCTGGCGAAATTCTTAAACTCTTTCACTGAACTGAGTCCATTTATATCCTTTTTAGTTATTTTATTGGTCTTATTTCTGACTTGAGGAGCGACAATAGCTTCGACACCCGTCCCATTCTGCGCGGTTTCTGTTGCCGGATTCACGATCGCCGTTCCCCCTTCTTCTGGTTGCATATATTGCCCATTGGAATATTGGGCCAAAAATGGGTCTACCTCTCCTTTCTTCATCATGTCTATCGCCAAGGAGGCCGATAATTCCTTTGCCGCAATGATATTCTTCAGCCTTTGGGGGGCACTATGCAAGAGCAATGTGTCGGTCACCCAGGTAATACTCATCGACAACTGTTCGGCAATTTTCTGGTTGGACCACCCGTAGGCAGACAATTTCCCGATAGAAGAAGATTTTTCCAGTCGGGAATAAGGCAACCCTTCATTCCTGATCAATCGTTCGATGATACGCTGTTCCTTATTGACTTTATCCGGGTTGAAGGTTTTAAAGGGCGCTATGACGTCTATTCCTTTTCCACTCTCATAAATGACCTTTAAAGCCGCAAACCGGCGACTGCCGTTCACCACAAAATAACATTCCTTTCTAGTCTCATCTACTCCCTTATAGCCCCATAAGGGCTCCTTTACTCCTTCATTTCGGATATTGTTAATGAGCCATTCAATGGGCCCCAGGTCGGTCCTTTCATTATCCGGATCCAGCCGCATTCTACTGTAGGGAACTTTGAGTAGTTCATCTTTCGTTACCAGTGGTTGCATAGTTTCAATTCTAGTTGTCTGCCCCCAAAATTACAACGAGAAATGAAAAAATGATCGTTTATTACTATCAATATCCATACATAAGTGTGTACAAACGCTTAATGCTGTATTCTTTGAGCTAAAGGCGCCAGCTCAGGCAGGCTACTCTGTGGCCGATCGAGATAAAAATAGGCCGTCGCCGCATAATCATCCGACCGATAAAAATTCGTCCAGCCCTTTGGAAAGTCCGGATCGCTTAACGTCTTCGGCGTTTCAAGCAAGCGGTAAAAACCATCGGCTGCCACGGTGACCGGGATCAGCCGGGCACCCTGCTGCTGTATCGCGCGGACATCGGCTGTAAAGCCGCCGCCAACTTGCTGGATCGTGGCCCGAAAATCGTGATAAAAGTATACGGGGTCAGGTATATGGAATCGGTAGAAGGCGTACTGGTGGTGTGCTTCGTCGGCGACAGTGCAGCCCTGATATTGCTCGGCAAAGGTTCCCATGCCCCAGGCGGTACCGATATAGTCTTCCGTACCCGTGCCGTTGATGGTAGGGTTGAGTGAGTCGCCGTCGATATACAATTTGACTTCACCTTCACCCCACCAGGTTGGGCCGTAGATGCTGTCGACCAGAACGCCGACGCTGACGCCAAGGTAGCGGCCCTTGCCGCTGACCCCGGGCAGGAGCTCGACATCGGTTCCCGGCGCGGCGCGGCTGGCGCGGGTCCAGCACGCGTGGAAATAGAGCATATCGGCAGGAGCGGCAGCGAACGAACTGAAGTCGACATCGTAGAAGAGGGCGTTGAGATCCTTGTTCCCCTCGTTTGTCAGCGTGATCCGGGCGCCGCTTTTAAAGGGCATCGGGATATAGCAGTTGAAGCTGCGACCCTGCGGGTTGGCAAAAAGGGCAGACTGCAAGGCCATAGGATGGCCGGTGCCGGCGGTGAAGAAATCGCCGAGGGGGACGTCGACGGCGGGCTTACCGCTGCCGTCCCAGTACATGCGGAGGCGGAGGCTGCGCAGCATCGCAAAGGAGCGGTCGTCCATCGTAAACCAGATCCGCTGAATGATCCCGGGGCCGCTGGTTTCGAGCAGGCTCTTTGTCTCGCCTGCAGCAAGCCGGTCGAAAGCGTGGCCTTTGGCGCCCTTGTTGCTTCGGCCACCATCCCCTTTGACGCCATTCCTATTCTCGAAGCTACTGACGCGGGACTGTTGTCCTTTAGGCGCCTGATAGAGTTCCTGCGCACTGGAGACGAGGGAAAAAAGTAACAAGCCAATAATAATTAGTTTCTGCATAATAATAGCTTATGGGGATAGTCTGGTTTAATTCAGATCGTGAAAATAGGAACTACCCTCACAATAAAAAAAGATAAAAGATTGTACTTTTTTGGATGAAATCGAGCTTCGCTTGTTTCCCATAAATTACCGATCACTTGCAGACAGGTGTTTTTGGCAGAAGTTTGCGGGGTAATTTCTGTCCAGATGGTTGGCATTGGCCATATCCTTTATTATTCTATTTTTCGGTACAATGAGAACTATCAACGCTTATACGCATCAAGGCAATTAAAAACATTTACGGATAGTTGCCAAAAAAACTACAAAACTGTAATGCACGGAAGATGAATTGTCGTGAAAAGTATTTAACTGACCTTATAAACTGCCTATCATTTGCAATTTCTGATTGCATCCACTATTCTGCTAAACCTCTTATCGTGTTTGCCATAGTATCAGGCAAATCTATTTTTGCTCTCCAAAGGAAGAAGTCCATGTTCTTCCTTTGGATGCTGTTAATGATGGCATCAGTACCCTCGTTCGGCCAGGTTGCGGGGTGGGTGAAAGAAAAGGAAACCAACCATAGTTGCGCAGACGCGTCGGTCTACCTGCTGAGGGCTGACTCGTCCTTCCTTGCTCAGACACATAGTCACAAAGATGGGAACTTTGTTTTGTCAGACCGGCTTCTACCTGGACATTATATTGTCCTTGTGTCAGCCCCCGGCTTGAAGTCCCTGTATCAGAAGCTGGTGCTGATTGATACCTTGCCAGTCGACATAGGGGTACTATTTCTCCTACCGAAAACCGACACCCTAAAGCCCGCCATTGTTACCGCTGCTTTCCGGCCACACATGAAAGGCGATACCCTGGAATATAACGTTGAGCATATGCTGATGCCGCCTAATGCAGTCGTAGAGGAGTTATTGAGGCGTCTCCCAGGGTTACAAATTGATTTTAATGGAAATATTACCTATAATGGCGAAAAGATAGAACACCTATTAGTCGATGGGCAGGATATTTTTGGGTCATCTCCCACGCTGGTGACTCGAAATTTTGATGCCAGCAAGATTGCCCTAGTGCAGATACTGGATAGGAAGAGCGATGATGCCATCTTTACAGGCATCGACGATGGCGCGCGGACCAAGACGCTGAACCTGGTGCTGAAGGAAGATGCCAAAAATGGGTATTTTGGCAAAGTGGAGGCAGGCGGAAATACGGATCAGTATTATAATGTCAACGGGGCGCTGGCTGCCTTTCGCAAAAAGGAGCAGTTTACCGCCATCGGAATGACCGCCAACACGGGCACCCTAAGTGCCAGTACCGATGGTGCCGGAATCGCCTTTTTATATGGGGTCTCAGACCCGTTGGGAGCATCTGCGGGCACAGGGATCCCGACTTTCAGTGCTGCCGCACTGCATTATGCCAATACCTGGAATAGCGTTGATGATCACGCCGAAGGGAATTATCAGTATAGTCATTACTTCACGCAGCCGGTTACCTCCACCCAAAGTCTTCAGACCGAACCAGATAGCGTCTATGGTCAAAGCCAGCAAAGCCAGTCTGTCAACAACAGAACTCAGCATTGGCTGGACGCCCAATATGAATGGACGCCCAATGCTAATTCCGCATTCAGATTTGGTTTTCGGGGTACTAATACGCAGGAACAGAATCAATTCAGCGCCACCGGCAACAGCACGTTTAACGATACATTAGTGAATAGCAGTCTGAGAACCATCCAGGATCAAATGAGCCAGCAGCATGCAGGTGGGAGTATTGCGTGGAGGACAAGGATCGGCAGGCAGGCAGTGCGGATTTTTTCTGTGACAGCCGACTTGGCAATGCAGGATGAGACGACGAGCGGCTATCTTTATTCTCTGGATCAATTTTATCAACCCACCGGAGCGTTGCAGAGCATCGATACCGTGAACCAGCGAAAACAGATTAGCAGCCATACTGTATCGGCCGCCGGCAGTGTTAACTATACCCAGCCACTATGGATGGGCGCCACCCTGGGCGTGAGTTATGGCCTATCGCTAAATACCGATCGCCCTTTCCAGGATACCTATGACAAAGGAGATGGCGGTTACAAGGAGATGATTGATAGCCTTAGCAGTGATCTTAAAACCCGGACAGTCGATCAACGCATCATGCTAAATCTGCAGGGCAAGATCCGGTATTTTACCTATACGCTGGGTAATAACTGGCTACAATATAGCTATCGGCAGCAGGACCTCATCGCTGATTCCGCGCTGCATCTTCATTATTTCAATTGGGCGCCAAGACTCCTGCTCAATTATACGCCCAGTCAAGATATAAATGTTAGCTTTAGATATAGCGCCAGCACCCAGCAACCTTCCATTTCGCAGTTGGCCCCTATAGTGAATAACAACAATCCGCTGTATATTACGTTGGGCAATCCGGATTTGAAACCAGGCTTCAATCAGGGGTTTATCCTTAGCTTTCATCGGTTCGGCACCTGGCTGATGAACCTGGACCTGAATATGACGCTGGCCAGCAACAGTATCAGTACGAAGACGACAACTGACAGCCTGGGCAGGCAGATCAGCCAGCCGGTCAATGTCAATGGAGGGGGGACTGGTGGAGTCAATTTATCAGTCGGTAGGAAGATCTTAGGTTTTGACGCCGGGTTCCATGCCTTAGGTAACTATTCCCGAACAGTAAATTACATTAATGCTGACTTAAGCCAAAACAATTCCTATACAGGTGGAGGCGGGATAAATTTTAACAAATACGTAGCCGATCAATATAATCTGCAACTCACCGTAAATTTTAGTTATTTTGACCAGGTCAGCAGTATCAATACCGCTGCCCCTGTCCACTATTGGACGCAAAGCCATTCAGGGGCTTTGATCTTATGGTTTATTCCACACTTCGAGATCGGTACCAACGCAACGTATACCTGGCAGGAAAAGACCAGCGCATTCGTTTCGAATACTTCTGTTATATTATGGAACAGTTATGTAAGCCGAAATTTGCTTCATAACAAATTGGTAATGAAAGTTCAATTTAACAACATTCTCAACCAGAATGCAGGCGTCTCCCGGACGAGTTCGGCCAATGTGAACATTGAAACTTCGACCAACATCTTAGGCCGGTTCTGGATGCTCTCTGCTATTTACCACTTCGATAAAAAATTCAAACAGAAATAGCGCTGGAGGCTTCTTTTTTAGATTGTAGAATCCGTTTTTTAGCTGACGTAAAAACCGAATATTTAATAATACAGAACACTGATCGAAGTGCGTCGCGGAATCGAATCTTTTTACCGTCGGCAAATGTTCTTCCATAGTAGGAAATACCAACTTCGTAGACCCGAATATTCGGAATCGAGGAAAGCTTAACATTCAATTCCGCGTCAAAGGCAAATCTCTTTTCTTGTAAAGGTATCTGACGGATAAGACTTGTCGGAATTACTTTATAACAAGTATGAGCATCTGTCAAATTCATATTGGTAAATAAATTACTGATGAGGGTGAGTATCTTATTTCCAAACGTGTGCCAAAAGAAAAGAATGCGGTGAGGGTTGCCTCCCATGAAACGGGATCCGTATACAATGTCTGCATCTCCGGAAAGGATAGGGGACAGCAACAGAACATACTCTTTCGGATTATATTCCAGATGGGCCCCTTCTATGAACTGGAGAGCGCATCCCCTGCTCTTTTCTTAGCCCCCGGCCAGTCACATACCCATCACCATACCGTATTTCATTTTACGGGTCCCGAAATAGCATTGGACGCAATTTGCCAGAAAGTACTGGGAGTGAGCATCGAAAAGATCAAATCAGCGCTTAATTAATGACCGCAGTATAATCATACGAGCCCCCGGGTACTGTGATGTCCTTTTTGCCCGGCAGCCTGATCACCGCTTCAGTTCCCGGGGGTATCTCCACATGTAATTGGATCTCGACACCATTGAGTTTCCATTCGGAAACTATCGTTCCATACCTGCATTGATAGGAGCCTTTAGCCCAGGTCAGGTCACCCCCGGGATGCGGTTCGATCAGGATGCGTTGGTACCCCGGTGACAAGGCCCGGATCCCTGCCACAGTACTGTATAGCCAGGCGCCCACTACCCCAAAGGCGTATTGGTTGAACGAACATTTACAAAGGCCTCCGTTCAGGTTCTTCGCGTCCCATTCCTCCCATAAAGTCGTAGCGCCTTGCTTAACGAAATAAAGCCATGACGGCATTGTTTCCTGTTCCAGCAGCGTATAAGCCAGCGCTAGTTGACCGTGGTTACTCAATGCCTGCAAAATATAGGTCGTCCCAAGGAAACCCGTGGCCAGATGATCGTTAGTTTCACGGATAAGGTTCACCAATTGTTTCACGACGACAGGCTGCAGGCTGTCGGGCAAGAGGTCGAATGCCAGGGCCATGGCACAGGCCGTCTGGGTGTTCTCCGACAAAAGTCCGTCTTTACAGATGAATGCGGTTTGAAACGCCTTTTTGCAATCCTGCAGCGTAGCTTCCAGCATCGGGCCGTCATGATCCGAAATGCCCAGGACATTCCTGGCTTGTAGGAGTAGTTCGATCGAATGGATCAAATAGCATTGATCGATCAGTACGTCGCCGGTTTGAGGCCCCATCGCAAGCCAGTCTCCATAGGTCCAGTCCTTCAATAAATGATCGTTAGGGTCCAGCTGGCCTATTTCATACTTGACCCAGGCCACCATAGAGGGGTATTGTTGTTGCAAAATGGCAGTGTCCCCATAGATCTCGAAAAGGCCCATCGGGACAATGGTGGACGCGTCACCCCAGCCGGCAAAACCTCTTTTCGGGCCTTTCTTCATCGGCGTATAAAGGTCGGGGATGACGCGAGGGACGGCGCCATTGCTGCCTTGCTCCAGTGCAAGGTCTTCCAGCCATTTCCTGAACAGGCGATGTACGTCCCTGTTGAATGCCATGGTGGGAAAGATGATCTGCGCGTCGCCTGTCCAGCCCAGACGTTCTGCGCGGTTATCGCAGTCCGTGGGGATATCTATGAGGTTGCTATTGAGGCTCCATTCTATATCGTGCTGCAATTGGTTGATCAACGGACTGGAGCAGCTGAAACTTCCGCTGTGCCGGAGATCGCTGTGCAAGGCGATTGCCAGGCAGTTGCTGCTGTCCGGCTGAAAACCTTCGACCCGCGCATAGCGAAACCCATGATAGGTAAAATGCGGTTCCAGTATCTCCGTTCCTTCGCCGTTCAGCACATAAACATCTACGGGATTGGCTCTCGTCATATTGCCCATGTAGAAATTGCCATTTTTGTCTAATATCTCGCCATGGCTGATCCGGACAGTATCCCCCTTGCGGCCCTTTACCCGCAATTGAACCCAACCCGCCATATTCTGCCCGAAATCGACGATGGTCTCGCCCGCCGGTGTGGTGAAAATGCGTTGCGGAACAAATCGCTCCTGTTGGGTCACCGGCTCCATGTCATAAGGCTGAAGGTTGACCTGGCTGGTGACGCCCGTCTTTACGGCGGCCCAACCACCTGGAGAGATAGTATTGTCCTCCAGCTCGCCAAGATAAAAGTCCGATCGCCTGATCGGCCCTGTGCCGGATAGCCAGCTGCCGTTCGACAAAATACTGTCCGTGCTCCCATTCTTATAGGTGATGATCAGCTTGCATAAGAGAGAGGCGTCCTTCCCGAAATTATTCTTTCTTCCCTTGTTACCATAATAGCCGCGATACCACCCGTCTCCGACCGTGACGACGATCTCACTCTGACGCCCGCGCTCACGCCTGCCCTCGCCCTCGCGTCCCTTCAAAAGGTCCGTTACATCGTAGGTTTGGTAGAGTAGCCGCTTGTCGTAGGCAGTGCATCCCGGCATAAAATATTCTTTTCCGACCCGTAAGCCGTTGATCCTCGCCTCATATACGCCATGGGCAGTAATGCACAGAACGGCTTTTTCAATGGCACTATGTAGATGGAATTCTTTTCGGAATAAAGGACAGGGGGCGCCTGAGCTGTCGTCGCTAGATGCCGAACTGATCCAAAGTGCATTGTCCAGAGGCGTGTGCAATACCAAAGATTGTGCGGACGAATAGCAAGCACTAATACAGAAGCAGATAAATATAGTAATCCCTTTCATTGCTTTCTAGTTTTTACTTCATGTAGCCAGTCGGCGACTCTTACGGCAATGTGACGACTGTCTCAAGATGGCAGGGTTAGGTACTGACACCGCCTGAAAAGAGGGTGAAAAAGTCGCCAACACATTGATAATCTAATTTCAATGGTAGATTTA